>Ga0065711_1048635_pt1 | contig 11704 bp, 7 predicted proteins | sample Hoacrofraction12_FD_59098 | JGI IMG/M metagenome (GOLD analysis project Ga0065711, IMG submission 59098) | Hoatzin crop microbial communities from Cojedes, Venezuela - Epithelial fraction 12 v2 (version 2) | ecosystem: Host-associated > Birds > Digestive system > Esophagus > Crop | place... | reverse complement strand
AGGGGGTCTCTAAAATGGCCACCAATTTTCTTATCCTGTTTCCAGTGCCAATAATATAAAAGAGGCTCGGCAGAATTCAGGTAACTCTGTGTAACTCCAGTCCTTTAGCTGAACTGCTCCTGGGTCAGCAATGTAAAAGAGAGCTAACAGCTGTTTGGATGTGGTCAAGATGAAATTCTCTACATGTTGAATTCCAGTCTGCAATGAAGTGTTTAAGGACACAGCAGACGATGTTCTGCTTGGCAATGCAGGAACTCGAAGTCCTTCAGAAATCAGCTGCCTTTTATCTGCAATAGAGGTTATGATTCAAAATGGGGCTTTTCCAAGCTCCATGTTTAAGCAGCAGACAAGCTAAGATGTTCATCCCAGACAACATGATGTTTTCCCTTCTCCTCTTGATAATATATTCTGTGTCAAGAAGGACAGGGGCATTTAACCAACGCCTTCCAGTAATCCAGGCTCATACTAGTCTCTAATTACTAGGCAATGGGAAAACTCAGAGAGACCTTGAGGTTTCAGACTCAGACCAGACTCCAAAATTGGACAAGGATTAAAACCAAAGCCAGTTATGGAAATGGTCCAGGACTTACTCATTAACCACCACTAAATCAGACTATGCTTTATGGGTGCAATTATTATTTTTGAGGAGGGTCAACAGAGGAATCACAAACGATTGAAACCACATCCAGCTCCTAGATGGGAGTCACACACAGCCCTTGTATGCCCTTCATTTGCAGAAGGGATAGGTGAAGGTCAGAAGAAGTGTAAATGTAAGTTTCAGAGGAGTAAATAGGTTATGCAGGCTTTAAACCCTGGGAGCTTTCCACTGGAGTGTCTGGTTTTCATATTCAGGCCTGCTTGGATTGCATGCCTATAGCTCATTAGTTGCCTTGCGGATCAAGTTAAAAAGCATATTGTTTTCAGAGCAAACTATAAAATTAGTGATGTTGTATAAAAGAATATAACTCAAACTGGACCTCTGTCCTTGACGTCCTATCTGTAAAGAGAACGTTGCCTTTTGCAAACCAAAGCAAGTACTGAGAAGGGAGGGAAGTCCCTTTAATTCTCAGTCCAGGCAACTGGAGAAATTAAAGACGTCAAATCTTCTGACAGCTTTGTTTTACCTTAAACTTCAGTCACTGCTTGGTCCTTTAATCAATGGCATTTAATGAGTTCTATAGGATTAAAAAATTTACATTTTGTTCGCTTTGGACTGAACATGCTTGTAACAGCACTCACACATCGTTCATACCATTAACAACAAAAATTCGCAGAAGATCCGACTCTTGCTTATGACACTTCTCTGGACCTGAAAGGTACCTGTGTACACCAGATGACCAGTCAAGGTCATCCTGGGTGACCTCACGTACACTGCTGTGTCCTGTCTCGTGCTCTTAGCCGTGCTTGCGGGGTAAACATCTCCAGCCAACAGGGAAGAATTCACCTATCCTTCAGATTATTATTCAGACACTAGACAGGAGAGCATGCATACGAGACTGCATGCCCAAAGGATACGCGTACGCTTTCGTATGCTTCTGCTGTAACAGGATCCACTGAGTTGCTTTAGATACAGCAATACTTACACAGCCTCAAGCATAAAATGACTTTTCATTTTAAGAGGTACTAGATTACAGGAGGTTCATGGCATGACACCTGTCAAAGGATAGGAGTTTTCAGAGGCAAAACATGGCCATTTTTTGGAAATACAGTAATTCAGAGTGGATGCTTTAGCATGACATTGGATAATCTCTCACATCTCAGCAGATTTTTTTCAGTCGCAGTTAGTCCATAGGGACTGCGAAGACCATCAGACCAGTGGCACACCAAGGACATACCTTTGCTGCTACAGATCAAGAAGACTCAGCACAAGAGGGTGACTGGTGGGTTACACAGGTTGGGAGCCTGAACACTCTTCTCAGATGCAAGCAGTCTAGGGACAAGTTCCTGATGTACTTCAGGCAAAAGAGGGATGTGGGTTTTCTGCATCCCAGGTGATCTAGTCCCTGAGCTATTTTTTATTCTGGAATCTCGCTCAGTTTTTTCCATCAAATACTTCAAAAGATCTCCATTTCATCCTGTTGCGAAAGAGAAGAAGTTTGAAATCTTAAAAAATTTTGCAGAACGGGAAAGCTATTTCCTCCCCAGCTCTATTCCTAGACATGCCCTGTGTATCCAGATATAAATCTGGAAGGCGGATCTCTGCACAACAGCTCTCAGTCTAGTTATATTCAGACAAGTGGAACTGTTCAGGGCCATTCATATTTATTCTTTTTCAGTTATTCCAGGTCTCCTCGGTTCTGTTTACAAATCAGATAGCATTTTCATCACATCCTTCCCGTCAGAGCAAGCATTGCCCAAACAGAGCAGCCATCTTCCCATCTGCGTTGTTGTTAAACGAGAGTGTTTGATGATCCAAACTTTGCTGACGCTGTCTGTCAGAGAGGCATGAACTAGAACAGCCTTGAGCGGTTCTCTCTCCGGTGAAGCTGGCTTTCCAGGGCTGGCGAGAGTGAAAGCTGCTTTTGAGCAGGAAGGCCTTGACCTTGCGAATGCAGAAGCATGCAAGTAGCTCCTCTCCTAGCGCCAGCCAGCCAGCTGCTGGGCTGCGACCACTGTCCATCAGACCGAGCACCAGTGCACAATTGTTTCCTTGTGTTTTTCTGTCTGCTTCTATTCATCTGCCATCCAGTGTTGTAGCTAAAGCCCCTGGTGGGGAGGCCACTGCCTTGATTGATGTTCGTAAAGTATAGAGCGCATTGAATTCATGCTCTGCAGTGAGAACTCGCAAAGGCAGCCACCGTAAAAAACAAACACCGATGCAGTGGAGATCCTACAGCGATTCACAGTACTACTCACATATGTAAAGCTTCTGAGTGTCTGGGAGCAGGGACCAAACCAAGAAGGTGCAACCGAGAGCAGGAGGTGTCTCCTGAGAAGATGCCAGCTTTGTGTCATTGCTTCCTGCTAGACCCCTGCCTACTGCCCACAAGCTTCGAAGTTTGTGGTCCAGCTCACTCACTTTCCTTTTAGAGCTAGAGAGCATGCTCTAACGCCACTGGGAAGAAACCGGGAAAGAAATACTTGTCTACATATATATAGTAGATAAGATGTAAGTTAGGCAAGATGTAGGACGGATCAACCACCAGATTTCTTGGAAAGGTTCACCAGCTCTCAAAAGCGTACAGATAGCCCCAGACTAAAGGAAGAAATGGTCTTACCTATTGTTTTTCTCCTATTTTGGCACAGCCCCTGTGTTCTTTCTCTAGCACTTTAGGAAAGGCACATTAAGACCTAACGACTGAATGCCATTCTTCAGATGGAAACACCTGGGTACAGCACTTCTGCTTTGTCGTTTCGCCGAGTTGGTAACGAACACCTTCGGGAGCTCTGTTGGTGAGTGGTGTTATGACGGGCTCTGATTCACTCTACACGGTAGAGCTGGGACACTGTAGTTTAAAATAAGTAGAACAGTATAAATTCTACATTTTGAACTCAGTCAAAACAAAATTCCTACCAATTCATCAGAAAGCTATTTTTAGAAATGGAGGGAAAAAAGAAACAAAGGCAACTTATACAGTTCAGCATTTAGTTCTAATACTGCAAGATGTACCCATGCTTTGAATTAATCGTAGTAAATACAAGGCATAACTCACTTAGCAAAGGTAAGCACATGGAGAAACATCTCCAGCTCTACAGGACGCCAAGCCCTCCCTCCACAAGCAAGAGAAAGAGTCAAGACAGTGCCAAAGAGCACGTTTGATGAAGGAAGGTCATAGAGCCACTGCAAGCCCAACACCCAAGCTCATCACTGAATGCTGACAGCCCCTCACGACTGAGCCCAAGGTACCCCAGCAAGGGCAGATGATCCCAGGAAGGTAGAGAGAAATTTGCCACCCCACAAGATTTCAAACCCCTGTTGTTATCAACAGCGTAGGTTAGCAATCGCTCTGCTGCTCAGTGTTAATTTCAAACAAGTGGTGTGTTCACTTTTGGTTTGTGACTATTTTTAGGCCCCTGGGCTCCTTTTCGGGTTCAATTAAATGTCACTAGGTAATTAGCTAACATAAAGTCAGCTGCTAGGGCCAGTAAATGAAAAAAACATATGTTGAATCCTGAATTAATGGAAAGCTTTTTCCTTGGCAGATAATTTTCAGGGACTTTTTTTTTTTTAAGGCCAACTTTTTGTGCTCCTATTGTAGAAGAGCTTTGAAAATATAAATTAACTTTATGAGGTATCTTCTCCTCCCCTCTCTCCATACTCATAAGGAAGAAACACCCATATGCAAGTGTGTGTAAAAGTGATCACAATAGCTCTACACCAAAACTTTTTTTAACCTTAAGTAAATGTTTAAAAAGTTCCAGAGCTGAATAACTCCAAAATCAAATTTACAACTTCCCTTCCTCAAAGCCAAAGGAAGCGGGGAATTCTTTAAAAGCTCTGTTTGACAGAGTAGAATATTTCAGCTTGTCTTAGGACATATTACAGGAGGTAATTTTGACTGCAAATTATTTCAGCCGTATTTTACATTACAGTTACATGTAGAAGTGGTTTGCAAAAGGCTGATAACTAGACATAAGCCCATTAAAGACAGCAATATACAGCACATGTTAAGCACACATCCTTCCAAGATGTTCTTAATGATTGTAAACGCGTTGCTGGAAGTATTGCCAGTAGGTGTAGGTAATTAATTGCCTTACAGGATTAAGTCTTTAAAAGCAGTTGATCAATTGTTAGCATTCCTTGAACTCCATAAGCCCTGTGTAAGTAGAACCTCAATATTCAATGCTGCCACACTCTAGATGACAAATACCCACTGTAAGGTTTGAGCTTGCAGAGGGGCACAAAGGTACAACATGAATTGTATTTTTGTAACCCAAAACAGCACAGTTGTGACAGCAAGGTGACAGACCGCGACTGGGCGCCATGCGAAGGAGATGCGGCACCGGAGCGTCCATAGCAAGGAGCACAATCAGGTGCAATCAGAGAACGCAAGCAAGTTACCCTGAAGCAATACACATGACTCAAGGTTTGCAGATACATAATCCACCAAAAATGCAAAGCATGAAAGCCATTATCTAAAACTACTTAAGCCTGTGAAACCAGTACATAATTCTGCAGTGCACTTTTTTTTTGGTAGCAAACACAATCAATTGCTAGTGGGTAGAATATGAAGTACATAAAAACAGAAATAATTTTTGAAACCAAACAGTCTCCTAGGCCTGCTGGAAAATGTGGATCAGATGTTTGGCTGGTTCTGGCAAGGATTTCTACTCCTACGGCCATAGCTTTGGTAAATCTCATACCATGTCTCTTTATTGTATTTGGGCCTCTCTTAGGTTCTCAGCCACCTCCCCTGGCCCAGGGCTCCTAAAACCATAACTTCAGCAAAGCCTTCAACGGTCTCTCAGTTGATCTGAGTTGATGGAGTAGAGCAGCAAGAGCTGCAATGAATCAACCTTTTCTTGGGACGCAGACGAAAAGCTGTCTTTTTTACATCATCTCACACCACAAAGCCTTCCAGGAGAAGCCTAACATCTTCCTGTGAAAAGCTCTGACTTGGGAAACCAGCTCTGAGTGACCAGACACAAGGCAGGTTTCGAGATAACGGACACCTTCAGGGAAGAGGCTTTGTCCCTAACTGTATGACAGTTTGCTCACTTGAAGGACACAGCGTAAGCTCCTGGTGTCAAGCTTGGCTCTGACAACTGCCTGGTGACTGAGGCCTGGTAACCGCACAGTCAGATTCCTCCAGAGTTGGCATCTTCCAGAAGAAACATCTACATTTGAGAACAGCACTGAACACTGGAGTTCAGCTATGTGGTTTAGGTCTTGCTGTGATCAGAGATCACTGCCTGAGCTTCACAAGACAAGTGTTACTGATCAGTCAAACCAGACGGATGACACAAAACCAGCCAACTCTGGACCAAGTACAGAAGGAAGGAGAACCCACTGGTCTCCAGAGAAGGCTGGGCAATTCTGGAGAGGAGCGTAGTACAGGGATTTTTCAATCTGCAATGTATTTGTTATTAAGAAATCAATTCACAAATTTACACATGGCCTCATTACACTGGAAAAAATTTAAATACACAGATCTTTTTGCAAGTGCATGTAAAAATATTCTACCACCTACAGTGAAGAAAGCAAAGGCTGCAGTAGATTAAAAATAAGCAAGACAGCGAGAGAACATCGTACAGACTGTCTTTGTTCCAACTACACATCTCAGTCTGAAATCTCCACTGTTATTAGCTAAAGCCATTGCAAATAAAATGGAAGTTTTATAGCCACACCAGTAAATGTTGAACAAATTTTACTGTCTCTGTCTAAGGTTTGTGACAAATTATAGTGAGTAGAGCCCACAACCAGGAATGAGAACAGTGACTTCTCTCACATATCCTCCTATCTATCTGTATGAGCAGTTGCCACAACATTTGCACTCTCAGCAACTTTGCGTACCTTGGGACTGGATACACCGGATGTGTCCGAATGACTTGCAGTGATTAAACAGTGCTGCATCCATTAACGATGGAGAGGAGAGGGACTGATGGTCAGCTAGTAAACCAGCTGTGGAGAGGCTCACAGAAGCAGCGATGGTCAAATCATGGTGCTTCCCACATATGGCTCCCATTAACGAACAGGGGCAGCTACAGCTACTCGTGCTGGAGGCAGGTTAGCAGATGTGCTTCCAGTACAGCTCAGCTGCTCAGCTGGTTGATAAGCAAGGAAAGAAAGGTGCGAGCAGGAACACCTACCCCATGCTGGCTGTGCCAAGCAGGGAGCTGTGGCCATTCGGTAGCAGCTCTGCAGCGAGTTGAGACATCCATGCAGTGAAGCAGGAATGCTAACGGACAGGCAGATGAAAGGAAGGCCCCACCGCTGCCCCAAGACAAGCTGTTGCTGCTCATAAATTAAAGCTTCAAGCTTTCACTGGGAGCAAGCAGGACTTCTGAGTCTTGGGCCGTGTGAAGCTCTTTTAATTGAAGATATTAAGTCAAGAACACTGTAAGCATCAATGATGCTTTATCCCATTCAAGCCTGAAGAGTCAACATCTGTTCAGAGGCTGTTTTTGTCCCCTGGGTATGCTGCTAGTTTTAGGGAAAATAATATTGTGGCTGTCTGGAGAGCAGAACACATACAATGGGTCAAGGGAATACTGTTTAATGTGTTGGGTTGGTGTTTTTTCTTATTAACATGGTGTTAAACGGTTGGGTCATGCAGACTGGCTGCCTAAAATACATCTCAGTAGAGTATCAAGATCCCACATAGATCCTCTCCACTATATGCCATTACATCAAAATGAATTTGTTGAAATTACAGCTGTTGAGTTAACCATGACGCAGTCAATGGACAAACTGAGGAGGAAAGGACGATTATGTGACTTCACCGGTGATCTCACTGAGCCCTTTCAAAGGGCAGTGAAAGGAAGCTACAGATATTGTCAGCCACAAGGATCAAAAATAATCTCATATTTTGGATGTTGAGACCTTTTGAAAAGGTAACTGAGAAACCGATTACTTTCCATAGACTTTGGCCTTCCGGAGTAACAGGTCTTTGAACGAGAATCTGATTCTGTAATTGGAGCTGGTTCTAATAACAATGTGGGATTACATATTGTATCACCTTGCTTTAAATCTCTGCATTTCGGAAGAGGGAGGATTAACACTTCCTTACATGGTTTCTCCTGTGTCCAGCCCTGCAAACACACAAACAGAACTTCTAAAACACCAAATCCGTGCTTTCACTAGGAAAAAGCAAGGGCATATTTATAAAACTACATTAGATAACTCACATTCATAGCCAGAGCTCAGAATCTTGCAAACACAAGGCAGTTGAATAAGCGTTAGCTCCTTGACTTCAAGGGTACTGGGATGCAGGGGTGTGCGGCTGCCTCTTCCGGAACACTTCCAACGAGACCGGCACAAGTTTCACAACCTCCTCAGTTTCAGTAAAGGAAGCCTTTTCTATGTATCTTCATTTCTCATGAAAGAAGGCGGATTAGCGCAGATATTAATAGCAGTTACCTCTTGGTGATTAAAACTAACTTCAGATTATGTTAAAAAATATTAATCTAATTTTTCAAATGTCTGACTGTAGCAATTTCCTGGCAGGGTATGCAGCAATCATTACATACACATTTACAGTAAATCTGTGCCTGCTCTAGTCCTAATCTAAAACTGATGGGCTGAATTATTTTTAGTTTAACCTTGGTATTTTGCTAAAAGGAATGCAAATGACATTGCTAAACGAGAAAACGAAAAAAAGAGAGAGACAGAAATAACAACTTGGTGGAAAATTGAAGCACAGAGTTGACTATGACCCCAGCAATTAGACACACACAGGTAATTGATCTTTAGTTGCCTAGGTTCTAATGTCAGAAAAGTGATGTTTTTGACTCTCCCATAATGAAGCCTGAATGCGGGTAATGTTCCAGCAGCCCAGATAGGAATCACCAAGGTAGACATTTAAAGCAAATTGCATTTTCTTTATCTAGATTTTAAATCTACTACTAGAATACTATTATTTTATTTCCTTCCTCCCTTCCACCCAGATACTTTACTTGCTACATGAGCTTCCAATTCCAGCACAGCAGCGACCAAGTTCGTTTTGCTTCCACGAGGAAAGCCAGCAACGGCAAATCCATACCCTAGATTATTATGAACAGCAACACTGATTCCAGTGTCATCGCTGAGTCCAGTATCCAGTACGCATTCACAGTCTCATGGGTTCATTAGTCTTTTACCCCTTGTCTTGCTCCTTATGGGATTAATGGACTAGATCCCCCTATTGCTTTCTGCCTCCTGTACTCATTTACACCATCATAACAGGATTCAAATGCACTTTCCTCATACTCATTTTGTGCTCCTTTATATAGCCAGGCATATCCTTGAAAATTCTTTTCTATTCTTCCTTTTGAAGCATCTGTAAACAGCCACAGAAATACCCTGCTGTTTGATATGGATTTAGGCAGATAAATCAGTACATTAACTTGAAGTCAGCAACTCCACTAGAGTGCTATAGCACAAGTCACACCAGTCACATCCAGAATCAAGGGAAATTCAAAGTCTGAATTTCAACCCAATCTAACTTTGCAGCTTGTCCTTCTTTGTGCAGCATGTGGGACCAGAGACCGGCACAGGTCCCTTCCTACCAGAACCACTCTGTGGCTCTCAGCTGAGGACGCTCTGGGACACTTGATGACCTTTGAATTGTAAAAAGAAGCTTCGGTCTTGCATTAGCATTCTCTGCTCACCACCAAAACACCCCCAGATTTCACCAAAACCCCCAAAACAAACATTTTTTCCCTTAATTTAAAATGTCTCCTTTTTTCCAAGGGAAATCTAATAGAAAACATGTTTCGTTGATGGAGCAGAGTACTCTGGTGTGTAAACAATGGAGATTCTTGTGTGAAAATCAATTTTGTCTGGCTTCTAGGAATTCCACAGGGATAAAAGAAGAGTGACCTATACACAGCCTAGGACTTGTACTTGGTGGGAGGAATCCTGAAGCCAGTGTTAGTAACAGCCGTCACAGAACTGGAACCACAGCGATCTCCCAGTGCTTTTCTTCCTCAAGAACTCGAAGGCCTGACAGTCCCTCACAAGCTACATCGCAGGTAGATCTGCTCTCACAGATGAGGCTGGAAAAACGTAAGTGATGATAACCCCAATGCCTGAGCACCAGCCGTCAGCCGCGATGCTGACCGAGCCTGCGTGTCTGCGTCTGGTGACGGAGTGCGCGTGCACAATTCACTCTATTAGAAGAACAGCTTTGTACACCCCAGTGAAATGAAGAGCCTTCCTACTCACTGCTCCGAACGTGGATCCACATTAACACCGTGTGGTTGGAAGTCAGACACGCTACAGCGTGTTGCTTTTTCACGGCACCAACTCCACTGAACGAGCCGCAACGCTCTGCTCTTGCTGGTGCAGCTGAGGACAGCTGTAACACTTCGAAGCAATGGTCACGCTCTGAGCATTTCCCACTCTTTTCACCCTTTTACTTTGGCTTCTGCCTGTTTCTGTTGTTCATTTTTCCCCTTACTATGGTCTGTGTAGGACTGTATATCACTCTGCTTTCCTCTCTGTCACTTCCTCAGCAAACCTCCGCCAGCCGCGTTTTTGAGCCTGTTGGTTTAGATGAGACCCCGTGGCCTGGCTTTCAGCTGGTGCCAATCCGGTTTTGCTGGCCTCACTGGAGCAGTGCTGATTTACACGAGCTGATGATCTGGCTGTATATCTTTAAATGTATATTTATCCCGCAGGTCTGCCCGTGGTGCTTTTAACTTTCCACCCCTTATTCATTCAGCCTCCGCTGGCTCTTTCGGGTTGGGAGCGGCGCTCGTCTCCATTCTGCGCTGTCTCTCTCCTCAATGAGCCAGCTGGAAAGCGCACCGTCCGCTCGGCAGCAAGATTACGCTCCAAGGTTATACATTACAGCATGATGGGTGCATTGCTGAAGGCTTCAGAGCGCAGAATCAGGCCAGTTAGCAACACCAAATATCTCGGAAGGCTGGTTGTTAGAGCGCAGCGTGAATATCTGTGCTGTGAGAGCAGTGCTGGACAGAGACACAGAAACGAGCGCTTGCATCCGTTTGAGCTCTACGTATAGGGACAGGGATGAGATAGCCACGTGCAGAGTTTTCTAATTAATGTTTTTAATCTCCAGGCTCCAGCGCTGAATTCTTTTTGCATTCCTTCATTCTTCAACTCGGAAATCGCTGCAGCTTACTGCAAATTTTAGCAAAGAATTTGTCCTGGATCTAGATATAATGATTTTGGCTATTCTTTGACAAGTAGGAAGAGGGGCCCCTTCCCAGATATGGGATCTCTGGATCCATTAGCCATAAACTCCCTCTCTTGCCCACTAATGCACCTCCTCTACCCACACGCAGGAAGTTTACTGAGAACAGCAGACCACAGGAATAACCACGAGAGCACCCACGACCATTCAGACTTCATTTGTGTCAGCAGGGTGAAAGTGCCCTCTCCCATCCTTAGCAAGCCACGCTCTCAGCTAACAGAATGTGGGGATGCCTCTTCACCTCTACGCCGTGCAAATTCAGTTAGCCGAGGAATGGCCCTTGAGTCCTGAAGTCAAGGCCTTCTCTATTCCAATTCTTTCATATTTCATAGAAGTGGGTACCACATCACCCACTGGCGCTTCACAAGTATTCTGCTTTCACGTATTGTGCATGACAATTCTCTGTGTAAGCTAGGTTTGATCTACATCTACACTTTGTTTTCCTATGCAGAAGGCTAGATCTCTTCTCCAGCTTATTTCATAATTTTGAATCCTAATTCCTCCCCATCCTCTGGGAAGAATGCATTTTTTGCAATACCTATGTTGTAACTTTCTAGAGCACATGCTTCTAATTTGAGCATTATTTTCCAAAGCTCCTAGCACTTAACCACAAAAGTTCTTCATTTGTTTTCCTTTTGATTCTCCATTTAATCCATCTTATTTTATGCTTTGGATCATCTTTATATGTTACATTATGGCCTCTAGTATAAAAGCTTTTTGTTTCAACTAAGCACTTAAAACCCACAGGGAAGTACAAAAGTTGTACAGGGAGAACTAGACAGAACTACCCTTTCATTTTCTCATTTACTTCCGAATTTTCATCCCCTCACAATCCCAAATTCTAAAGCATAAGAGAAGCTTCTGAAGAGCTCTACCAGTTTTAAACCAGCATTTGAAGGGGGGGG
>Ga0065711_1048627_pt1 | contig 11704 bp, 4 predicted proteins | sample Hoacrofraction12_FD_59098 | JGI IMG/M metagenome (GOLD analysis project Ga0065711, IMG submission 59098) | Hoatzin crop microbial communities from Cojedes, Venezuela - Epithelial fraction 12 v2 (version 2) | ecosystem: Host-associated > Birds > Digestive system > Esophagus > Crop | place... | reverse complement strand
GGTTGTGGAGTCTCCTTCTCTGGAGATATTCAAGACCCGCCTGGACAAGGTCCTGTGCAGCCTGCTGTAGGTGACCCTGCTTTGGCAGGGGGGGTGGACTAGATGATCTCCAGAGGTCCCTTCCTACCCCTACCATTCTGTGATTCTGTAATAGCTCCTATCTGACTGCTGCAGGAGACCCCAAAAGACAGTGTCCCACACAGGTATACACACCTCAAAAAAGCTCTCCACGTACTGCAGTATGTACACTCCACAGTCACTGAAGTTGTTCTGTTGCGGCACTTTTGGGTTGGAACCTTTCATGACATCTTTGGAAAAGCTTCTTTTGTTGCCTTTCCTGACTTCCCATTCCACCTCTAGATACCTATGACAGAAGATCATGCACATTCAAACTTTTTTTCTGGCAGAATTTTGCCTGCCCTACCCAATACAGATACGAAACTTACTCCCGTAGCGTTTTCACAACATTGGACCGGGAAGGGCCTCTCAGCGAGTCCATGAGCAAAATGCAGGGCCTAAGAGAGAACACAGTGTTTAAGTACACAGTATTTTAAAGCAGTTTGGAAAACACAACTTTACACAGCTAGCTAGCTATGAAGTAATTTGTGGGGTGACCTTGAACAAAACTAGGCCAATACTATAAAGCCTTGCTAGCGCTGCTATAATCCCCTAACTGGGAAAGACAATGCAAAGTTATCTGTAGATTTAACCGTACACTAAGTACAGAGAACTTGGGAATGCACTTCAAAAACAGAGTACTGTCACAGTGAAAACATTTGTTACATGCAAAATCCAGTTGCCTAAAACTGGCAAAAGTTTTTGTTGACTAAAACTAAAGAGGGTGGGGAAGAAGTGAAAGCCTTTTCAAGCTAATTTCCTTTTTCATATAGCAGTAATTTAAGAATATGCAATAGTAAAGTCTTTAAGCGCCCTTAATGAATTTTGATACTTAAGCGTCAAAGATCTTATGAAATGTCATGTTTGGACTAAAATAATTGTCTGGTGGGAAGTATTATCTACAGATAATCCATCATCAGAATGGGACAAATTTAGCCAAGCTGTAATCAGAAGCTCACAAATATGTTTAATGCTCACAACACAGATGGATTTTTACTCCTTCATGGAAATGTATTAAGAACAATTCATACACATTGCATATTGTGTATAAATATGTAATTTTATCTTGCATCACAAGAATGTATTGTGAAAGCCTTTACCTTTCTAGTAACCATTTTATTCACAAAGAAGGAAATACGAAAATGGATAAACAGATTGTGAAAAAAATACAAACAAAATTGTGAAGACAGCAATACTAGCATTTCCAGATTTGGAATCATGCATTTCTGTCACACTAAAATGCAAGCAACCGCAGTCAATGATTATTGATAAATAATTTCTGGGTTTCAAACATAAAAGTTTTAAAATCCAAAATAGGTAAAAAAGTAAACAAAAAATTGTAACTGAACTTAGTATGTGAAACTTTATTATTAGAGAAAAAAGAATAATGCTAAGAAAAGAATGAGACAATAAAGAGAAACAGTTAGAACACGTTTAGATAAGAAATAGGAGCAGTTAAAATTATTCCCATTTTCCTGCACTAATTTAAGTGGTGACAAAGGTTATCTTTAGTATTAGTTACTTTCATTTGAAGACATTATTTTTTTTAATATAGACGGATACATTTAAACATGCTCTGCACCTTCTTTTTGTGGAATCTAAGTGTAGGATATCAAAGAACAACCTTATTTGAAGAAACCATCTTCAATTGCCTGAAGCAGCACACAGGCTTAGCAGAAACCCAACAAGCTATTATTTCACTTGTAGTTTCATTCATTAAATTTTCTGCTCACTGAAGATGATGGTACTACAAAGCATAAAATTCTCTCTCAAACACTAACAACATGCTGATTTAAAGTGTTTGAAGACTGATGTACGACTGTTTCTCATAATTACTGTCTTTTAAATTTCATGAACTTTATGAAATTTCCATTTTAACTGTTTTAATACTTACTGTTTGCAGATAGTGGGCTTCAGGTGCCATTGTCCCATTTCTGAATTACAGTTATCATCTACAAGGCCACCATCATCACTGCTGTCTTCCTACAGAAGCAACATGTTTACAGGTGTTTAAAAGCTAATGTTTTTCAAACAGATGCAAGAGAAAATATTGCTATACTTGCCACTTTTCTTCAAGACCAATAACATAATTTCATTAAAGAAGTGGTAACTTTAATCTGAAACCATTCATTGTTTATAAAGTTTGCATTACCAACTTTTAGTTACATGGTTTCTCAAATCCCTGTGGGAACGACACGGAGTGAAGGGTGCAATTTATTTAACAACCGCTGAAATTAGAAAAAAGCTGCAACTGACACTTCAAATCATTGCTGGCTTAAAAGAGGTGCATCTCCGTTATTTGATTATAATCCAAATTATCAATACTTTCCCTTGCCAGTGATTACTACAAACTTGCTTGGCGGTTTCATGTATGTTATCTTCTAGATGACATCAGACAAAATCTGCAATGAACTCAGAAGTAAAAGTTGATCTTTGCTCCAGAATGCACCAACTTGGTTTTGAAGGCAAGGGAAATTAAACTGCCATGATATTCTATATCACAGGCTGCAAAAACAGTCATGCCACAAACCTGGGAATGTCCTTCGCCCTTTTGATTTCAGTATTGATTACTATGAAGGATATGGAAATTTTATGAACAAAACCACTGAATTCTTGTATCCAGAAGTAACCCAGTGATCCATGGTTTCTTACCTTTCTACAGAGTTCACTATGACTACTGCAGACCATTACGTTATAGGGAGAGAGGTGCTTTCCAAAAATGAGAACCCCCCATCAGCACGATTTGTGAAATATTTGGTGAGAATTATATGCACTTCACCAACACGCAGGATGCTATGACTGAAATCCTCATGCTACCCCACGAAGATGTTACAATATTAGAAACTACTGCCTTGTTCCTAATACACTTGTTTCTGTTGCAGCTTCCCCTCCATTGTTGGCAGATGTGTAGGTGCACTCAGCCTGTCGTGGTCTACCATTTACTGTATTTGCTTTGTGCATTCTAGAATATACCAGCTACAGCTTCAGTCTGCGTTAAGTTCTAAGCTACACTGCAACTGCAGAAATGGGCATCTTTTCCTCCTCTCAGGGAACACAGCCGGCCATGTGCATTCTTCCCTGTCTTCATGCCATGTATTATTGCAAACACTCTAGTACTCATTCTCCATCTTCAGGAAACTCTAACTGCTACAAAATAGACAGAAAGGCACTTCCAGCAGGCGAGATTCACAGAATGTCTGGGCAAGTGGCATGACAGGAGAGGTGGGTTGATCCTCTATGAAAAATGCAGTTAGGTTTCAACACCAACTGGAGCTTTTATATGTATGCACACATACATATACTATTTGGAAGCCATTACAAATAGCTGCAGGCTTTAGAAAATAACTGTTGGTTCTGGAACAGGAAGGCCAAGTAGGAAGAGTAAATGTGTAACTCCTAGCTTGCTCACATTGAACTCACACCGGTAGAAGCAAAAGGGCTATGGAATAATGTCCTCATATCCAGCAATGAGTCAGTAAAGACATTTTAATCATCTGTCTTTCCACAGCTCTAAAATCTACAGATCTTCCAATCTGAACAAGAACACTACTTCATTATAAATCCATGTTGTTTAAATTTGATTAGGAGAAGCACCAATGAAACAAAACAGCAGAGTAGCACCTACTTATAAATGTGTCTGTGTATGTCCAGGAAATGCAGCTGAAAGAAGAGAGTAACTTCTTCTTGGGTCTGGTAGATAAATACGGGAGTGAGGGAGATGAAAGATAAAAATGTGTTGACTTTCAGAGTTTCCACTAAAATCATTGGGAAACACTGTCACTACGCAAAAGACTCACAAAATTAAACGCAGGATTAGTACAGCACTTTCCTACTAAATAGTTTAATGAACGAATGTACAGTCCTCTCCTGTCAGCTAATTTGCAAATTTTTCTAGGTAACCAGTACTTTGGATTTGAAACTCGTAAAGATGACTAGCTTTAGACAATGCACATTCACAATGTGTATACAGCTTTTAAGCTGCTCATTCAAAATACAACACAACAGTTTGTATTTCCCAAATAAAATTGCTAAATTCTTTACCTGGTTATCTTGGTCTTCAGAAAAATCTATAAGCTCATCTTCATTTAGTTTACTGCCGTCAGCTGAGTCGTCACTATAGTTTAGCCTGATTTTGTGCAATCCATCTGTATCAATCACAGATAGTAGTGTATTTAAACATCAAATACTACATCATCTTTGAAGACCAAACTAAATTTAAGCACCTCAGATCTGCTCAGGATTACTCACAATAACTGTCATACAGCTGACATAGCATTTTATTCATGCATATGAACAAAAGTGGGAAGTTTCTTCTAAGTAACACAGCAGAAACTGCTCCTTATTCTGTGAAATGCCTAAAAAAATCTAGAGATCTAGACTAAAACCCACCATGAACTTACCCTGTAGTTCCACGAAGCCCTAACAAAAGTATAAATTGGTACTGCTACCAAAAGGAGCAGTCTTATTTGGTCCCTAATATAACTACTTATTCCCGTCCCTAGCTGGTTCCTTCCACGACACCAAATACATCCACACACAGTGGACCAGACTGAGAAAGTCAGTCACAAGCTTATTATTTTTTAACTTGGATCAGTTCTTTGATCAGATTTGCTGTGCAGTTATGTGAAGACTTGTGCTGGTAAAAGGGAAAAGGCAGCTTGGGAACACACTGCTAGGGAGGGCAGAATGCAGGATTAGCTTTCCTGAGAGCAGCAGCTTAGAAATGTTTGTGAAACTTCAGTGTCTGCTGCATAAAAAGAGCATCTGTAAATTCAATCCCTACCCCCTCTACGTATTTAGTCACTTGGGAAACAGCATCAGAAGAAATAAAGAATAATGCATGTTATAGCTATATCCGTGAGAGAAGCAGATACAGAGAGCTACAGGCTCACCAGTCTTACTGTACTACCATGCAAGACTTCAGAACAGATTTTGAGGGGAAAAATAATGAACTATGTGGGAGTAAGTGAAAAATAAGTAACTCTTGCCAGCAAAACCTGAAATCTCCATAAGGAAACTTTTCCTAAGGCAGCGGCTATACAATATATCTAAACAATCACAAAAATAGAAGTGCTGGTTATGGTGTCACTGGAGAACGTATTACTCATTAAAGAAAACTAGGATTTCTATAAGAACAGTAAATAGGGCAATGAACTAGGTAATGGAAAAAAACGAAGACGACCTGCATTTGAGAATACTCCAACAGAGAAGCTGAAGTAACACTTTGGAAAGAGGTTACCAGGGACAAATTTGGGAAAAAGTCTTACTCAGTATCTTTGAAAAGACCTTTGCACAAGAAGTAGGCCATATACTAATATGACTTCTTGCTGACAGACACCTAAAAAGTAAAAATCATTATTGAGAAGAATCACATCTCATATAAGAATTAAGCAATAAAAAGGGGATTAGATAAGTAATAAAAAAGTACATATTTTGGATGATTTTTTCAAAGTTAACTAGGTATCAGCTCCTACTGATGTACGAGTCCAACACCAGCATTTAGTTTGAGATCACGAGGAAGAACTTCTTCACTTTGAGGGTGATGGAGCACTGGAACAGGCTGCCCAGGGAAGCTGTGGATCCTCCTTCTCTGGAGATATTCAAGATCCACCTGGACAAGGTCCTGTGCAGCCTGCGCTAGGTGACCCTGCTTCGGCAGGAGGGTTGGACTAGATGGCCCACAGAGGTCCCTTCCACCCCCAAACATCCTGTGATTCTGTGATCAAGACACCTAAGTTTAGGCTCCCCTGTATAGTAAGCACCTAGGGTCTCACTATGTTAAGTGGAGACCATAATCAGAGCAGAGAGCTATGCAGCTCAACAGCTACTCTATGTCTGCTTCAGGATGCGAAGAGGATGTCTCTTGGTTTCATGGACTATATTATCAAAGAAGCACCTGCTGTCTTTTGAGATATTCTAGGATATCGAGGACATATGTATGGATTTGGCAGAGTCAAGACCCACATCCTTCTGGAGCAACAGCTGAAAGCCGGGTAGAAGACCCAAGGCCTACATCCCCACCTTCTATCTGGCTGAAACAGAAGTTTAGATACACAGCACATCTAAGTTTAGCTGCCTGAACATATGCTTAGTGTCCATGGCAAATTGAATCTCGCCCTTAAACCAGGGCTGTGACCCATAAGAATGTCTGCATTAATGAAAGTGTGCATCACCTGCAACAGCTGAGCAAGAGTCCAAGTGTTTTAGTCAGCAACAGACTGACCATCAGCCACCAATACAATGCAGCCATAAAAAAAGAGAAATGTAATCCTAGCACAAATATATGTCATAAAGTAAGTTTCAACTAATTACAGACAACTAACATCCAAGACACGTGAAACCATATCATACAGCAGTAATATCATAAACAGTAACAATCACACATAAAATGAAAAATCAATTCAAACAAGAGCAGATCTACACATATCCCCAATCCCTCACCAAGTCCTTCTAAAAGTGATAATGTTATCATGTCACTTGAATAAATTTAGACTAGAAAGGAGGAGAGTGTTTATACCCACAGAGATATTAAAGTTGTAATGGCCTGCGCCATACAGACTAGACCACATGATTGATAATCTTTTCAGATCTTGTACTATAAGCTATGTAATTACTATACTGTGTAAATTTAAGTCAGTAGGAATACTGCAGTGACTAAAGTAAAAGTTTCTGCATGACAGATGTTTGGTACTGTGCACCTCAAAGGTATCCAAACCTTGCAGTGAGCACAGAAAACAATCTTTTCCTAATTCCTTTAAAAGTATGTCAGCTCCTTTGTTCACTTAGGTACAAACACTGTTCCAGATCACTGAAATCAGCCTCCACAGCAGCAATGCATGAAGAAAGCCTCTCTAAATGCAACACAGACATCATGTGAGAGAATATGTATGTATTTTTTTTTTTAATTATTTTCTTCTTACTCTTTTTTACCTACCCTCTATCAGGACATTAAATAACTTGATGGTGTTGAAGCAAAACCTCAAATGCTAGAAGACACTGGAATTAAGGTTGTGCACACAATCTTAATTCAGCTCCCCCACGCACATACATTATGAGGCTCCATGGTCAACCACTATTCTTTCCTTAACAATTACACTCTTAGAGTGATGCAAAGGGATATCTACAAAATTATTTTGCGTGAAAAAAGGTCACACAACTGAAAAATTAATCTGATTTATGAAAACAGCATTTTATGTCCAGCCCTTGGCCATGAGAGTTATGTCAACAGCCACAAAAACATTTTATATGCAATGGCTATAAATTGCTTGTATTTCAAGCACTCAAACTTCAGCCACATACTAAACTTTCAAAGTATGAAGTTTACACAATTGCCAAAGTAGTAACAGAGGTGAAATCTCCAAATTTTTCATGAAAATGTACATATTTTTACAATTACATACCCATAGATTGGCTAGCAGTTGTGAATTCACCCTGTATACCATTTTCGTCCAGAGTCCTATGGTCTAGTTTATGGCATGCTGATTCCACAGTGTTAGGTTCTTCCACATCACTGTCTATTTGATTTAGTTTTCTGAAAGCACTTCTTCCCCTACAAGGGCTTCTTCTGCAGCATGAAGACTCACTGTCCTCTGTTTCAGTGTTTGGGTCAATTAAAGCTGTATTATACTTTTTGGTCAACATCTTCTTTGCTGTGGACTTGGAAGGCGAGTTTTGTGCATCTAACTCATTTGGCAAAGGAGATGGTGTGTTGCTCTCTCCATCTGAAGAGGAAGATTTTATCTGTGTTGTAGCATTTTCATGATAGTGGGGATTTGGTTCATATTTGGGTTTTTCTAAACCAGGAAAACAGATGACAGCCAAAAACCAGTGGGCACTGCAGAGGAAAAAAACACATTAAAAACTAGAAATTACATTAATGCTCATGGTTAAAACTGAAGTTGGTGAACAGCAAACAAAACACTGACAGCGTGTGTGCGCACACGCACACAAATCCAAATCCTGTCCCCCGTAGTTATCAAAGATAGACTGTTATTGCTCCTTACTCTTCTGCACAGGTTTTACTCAAGCCTTCTCAGTCTTCGCTAAAGCTAAGATCACTCCATGCAAGTAGTCACCAACAAATGCATTAATATGACACAGTTAGTTGAAAACAGGTGTCGTCTAAATAGTTATTTCAACTTGTTCATACTTTATACATTCTTTTCATTCTTTGAATTAAAGCTTATTTCTTTTTTAACATTTTCTTTATCACTGCCTGAGTTGGAGATTGTAGAGTTCATGTTTTACGGCTGTATAAAATCTTCTAATAGTTCAGCACTAGCAACACAAGTAGTCAGATCTAATGGTATAGCTGAATTGCCCATATTCTTCCACCTATGAAATCTTCCAATTATATATGACACTTCACATTTTGAAAGAAATCTTGTCAACAGTGAATTAAAAAAAGGGGAGAAAAGAGCATTTGTAATGTCATTACCACGACTCTGTTGTCCTCCTCACCCTTCACAGAACTTGTTTTCTAACCCTTTCAGGATCAAAAACAGTCATATTCCCCAACATAAGATAGGAGATAAGTTTTGCCCCAGTTTCCTCCTCATCTCCTTGCCTCTTTGGACTTCACTAACTTGCCACTTAACAGAAATGGAGCAGCAGCATATTCAGGGATTGAGGCATTTCAAGTAAGTACTGACTGACCTGATTTAGATATTTTTCCGAAGGTTCTCTGATTCCCTACAGCAAATAACAAAACAGAACCTAGCTATGTATTATGCAAGTGAAGCCATATCTCAATGTGTTTTAGAAAAAAGAAAAAGCGGCGGCTAAAAATGCAGGTCAAAATAACATTAAAAAATGAATTAGATTATCATGAAGCCTAAATTCCATCGAAACCTCAACACAAGTTAGAGTAAGTGGCCTTTGAGAGCAGCATGTGAAGTATGGAGGCGTTTTGTCTTGAATGATTCACCACACCTAGTACATAAATATATTAAGTATTGCCAAACCCTAGAATTTGTGTGTGCTCTATTAGTATAGGCTTTATTTACCAATTATGTAAACAGACTAGCAAATTAACCTGAATCTAAAAGGAAAATAACTTGTAACTTATAAAAGAACAACCTATTTCCATTGCAGAGTTGAACAAAAAGGACTGTACTGCCAAAGGACACTGCTGTAGTCATGATTATAACAGCCATTTTGTTCTGAAGTTAATTCTCCCCTAGATTCATCTTGCCCATCTCCAGTTACTGCAGTTTGACAACTTGTTAGATGATGAACCCACATTTCCTAAACTAGTGGTTGTGGGAGAGTCTGGAAAGACTTTCTGGAAGTAGATACCGAAGTCCAGTAACTCCAAAGCAATCATTTCTAGAATGCACTCTCAAACCAGATGCCAGAATAAATAGCTGTGTCCTAAAACAACAAGAAAAGCAGCATTCTAGGCAGCACAGAAGCAGCATTATCAGAAGAAAACATTAGCAGCATTCTTACAACGTAAGAGAATCTTTCAAGTTTTCTCAAATTTTACAATAACTTCTTTCACATTTCACGTACTACCTAGTTCAAGACACAAAGAAGCAAAAGAAACTGAGACTGGTTCTCAACCAGACTAATTTCTCCTCAAATTAAGATTTAAGACCTTTATAAACAGTCATGAATGCAGATCTTTCACTGGAGCCAAAGAAATTCCTCCATACCTTTGATCCACTATTGTATCACATAGAGAAAATTCTGTTTACGAGGACTAATTACCAGCATTGAAACAGGTGGCAAATTCCTGAAAAATACCTGTAGTGCTGCAGTGCATTAAGTTGCAAACACTGGGAGAGTCTAGACAACACAACGCTCTATGCGAGTTCCATGATCATGATCTATGAAGACAAGGAATAAACTAGGGAAGAGCAGTGGGTGATGAGAGCCTTACTACACTATACTACGTTGCACATACAGATGTCCAGGCAAAAGCATATTGCAAAAATTCTGAAAATGAGGTTCTCCAAAAAACACACAGGCATTAACTGGCTCTCCCTCCTCATCACTGATCCTCTGTGCTCCTAGCATTTTCACTGATCCCTTGGAATTCTGAGGCAATGCCCCGATTTAAAAAAAAACCTAGATGGCTAAACACCAAGTAGTTGGAAGTTGTGTTCTGATGAACACATCACACCTAAACGTCTCCATTCTTGTCAACACAAAGCGTGACAGTCCTCATTTTGCAAGTGAGGAACAGGAGCATAGGGAAATCTGGGGAAATAATGTAACACGAAAGTTGTCACACAAGGGAGTTTCTGAAAAAGCTGCAAATTAGTACGGGTGTTAGGTCCCAGCCCACAGCCTTCATCATAAGACTGGCATATCCAAAAGACTCACTGCAGATTCAGAAACCAACTGACATACAAATCAACACCACAAACATACAAAAATATTGTATTTGCCACAAAAGCAAGGTTTCACAGCCCTATTAACAGACAAAGCCCAGAAGCTATGTATTTCATAACGCATCATATACACAGTTACAGAATGCTACCTGAGGCTGTAACTTACACAGACAGGATCTAAACTGTAATTGTAAATCAGATCAGAAATGCTTCAGGTTAGTATTTTGCCATTAACAAACAAAAATCAGCACTGATACTTTTTGCCTCTTTTGTCACCAGTATGTTTAGTTCTAAAAATAAAACTTCCTGGTTCTGTATCAGTCTTCAGTGCCCAGGCAGGCCCTCAGGAATCCCAGGCCCCAGAGGTAAGAGAAGAAGCCTACAGAGAGGATGACTTTCCCTTGGTCGAGGAGGACTGCGCGATGGATCGCTTAAGCGATCTGAATACCCACAAATCCATGGGCCCCGATGGAATGCACTCACGAGTACTAAGGGAGCTGGCGGATGTCCTTGCTGAGCCGCTCTCCATCATCTTTGAGAGGTCCTGGAGGACAGGAGAGGTGCCCGAGGACTGGAGAAAGGCCACTGTCATGCCAATCTTCAAAAAGGGCAAGAAGGAGGACCCAGGGAACTACAGGCCGGTCAGCCTCACTTCCATCCCGGGAAAGGTGATGGAGCAGCTTATCCTGGAGGTCATCATCAAGCAAGTGGAGGAAAAGAAGGTTATCAGGAGTAGTCAGCATGAATTCACCAAGGGGAAATCATGCCTGACCAATCTAATAGCTTTCTACGATGACATGACTGGCTGGGTAGACGAAGGGAGAGCCGTGGATGTTGTTTACCTCGACTTCAGCAAGGCTTTCGACACAGTCTCCCATGATATCCTCCTAGTGAAGCTGAGGAAGTGTGGGCTGAATGAGTGGTCAGTGAGGTGGATTGAGAACTGGCTGAATGGCAGAACTCAGAGGGTTGTCATCAGTGACGCTGAGTCTAGTTGGAGGCTGGTAACTAGTGGTGTCCCTCAGGGGTCAGTACTGGGCCCAGTCTTGTTTAACTTTTTCATCAGCGACCTGGATGAAGAGTTAGAATGTACCCTCAGCAAGTTTGCTGATGACACCAAACTGGGAGGAGTGGTGGATACACCAGAAGGCTGTGCTGCCATTCAACGTGACCTGGATAGGCTGGAAAGTTGGGCAGAGAGGAACCTGATGAGGTTCAACAAAGGCAAATGCAGGGTCCTGCACCTGGGG
>Ga0065711_1048615_pt1 | contig 11704 bp, 8 predicted proteins | sample Hoacrofraction12_FD_59098 | JGI IMG/M metagenome (GOLD analysis project Ga0065711, IMG submission 59098) | Hoatzin crop microbial communities from Cojedes, Venezuela - Epithelial fraction 12 v2 (version 2) | ecosystem: Host-associated > Birds > Digestive system > Esophagus > Crop | place... | reverse complement strand
GCGGGCAAAAATCAGAGAATCACAGAATGGTGGGGGTTGGAAGGGACCTCTGTAGATCACCCAGTCCAACCCCCCTGCCAAAGCAGGGTCACCTAGAGCAGGCTGTACAGGACCTCATCCAGGCGGGTCTTGAATATCCAGAGAAGGAGACTCCACAACCTCCCTGGGCAGCCTGTTCCAGTGCTCTGTCCCTCTCAAAGTCAAGAAGTTCTTCCTAAAATACTCTTTAGTCGCACTGCAGTGCGATTGCCTTGACTGCCCATGCAAAGTATAACCCAAGTTTGAGTCATCAGACCCTTCTGTTGGTGCTCTGATTTGATTTTCTCTTCTGGAGGTGTTACTGTAAGGCTTGCGAAGTAGAACCTTCCTGAGAATGTTTGTCAGCTGACACTTCAGTTTTATGTTTGTAGCTAATTTTGATTCTTGTTTCTGTTTCCTGAGAGATCCCGCATCATTCATAGGTTAGTGTAAGTGCAAGTCTTCAGGTGTAGTAACAAGCAAACATTGCATACTACCGTGTATTCTCATAACTGAAGAAAAATGTGCAGTTTCAATGGCACTTTGACCTATTGCTGAAACACTGGGTTTAGCAATGGAACAAACTCTCAACAATTGAAAACACTCTGTGTCTACGTTAGATGTCTTGAAAGTGAAGAAAAAAGCGGTTACGCTGATTGTACCCACAGATAATTTGGTATTGATTCTTTTAAAAAAATAGTTTTATGATTGTTATTAGAAAAATAGACATTTCTTGGTTTGCTTTAGTTGTCATAAATTGCCCAGTGCAGAGTCTGGTCCACCTCCATCCACTTATTTTCATGGAGCAGTTGCACATGAAATTGTAAGAGCGAAGCAGGAAAGCTGCTCGGTTACCCACCAGCAGCCCCTCCTGCAGCACCGCTGTCTGGCTGACAGGCGAGACGAAAAGGGACACGAGACTTTTCCTGGTGTGAGTAGCACTCGCTTCGTTTGCGTGTTCAGTATAATGTTGGGTGACTAAAGGGAGGTTCCCTTTTTAAAGTATTTGACTTGTGCTTTGGGGACTTAGTTGCCACTGTGCAAATTGTGCTGTAATATTGTACCAAGGATCAGTGAAAGTGTTTTATCTTTTTTAATGTCGTTTGTATTTGACTGGGTTTTATAAATGTAAGAAAACAGAGTGTTGTATTTTGATCTGAAATTTGCGTATGGTAAAAGTAACTTTGCTTTATGTATTGGAGGTTTGTTCAGAACTTGAATTATTTTATAGAAGGGTACAGACCAAAATTAATTGTCTTAAAGGTGTTTAATAAACTAACCAAATAAAACATTGATGGTTTGAAAACTTGTTAACTGCTCCTTATGCTTTTTCTTTCCGTTTTCCAAAGAACGGAAGAACATAGTTCAAGATTTTTCACTCAAGGTCTTAGGAAAAATGAAAAAAAACAAAAGTAGTAGATTTTATAAATATCATCTCCCATGAGTTATATGTTTTATTATTAAACATTCCTACATGCCAGAAGTTTAATCAAAGGCGAAAACCCAAAGGAAATAAACGGAGGAGGAAGGGCTAAGGAAATAAGGGGAGGAGGCAGGAGCAGCCGCTCTCGGGCTCTGTCTGGGCGGGAGCTGCTTACGGCCGCTGGGCCCTGGGTGTTGGTGATGGCCGCTCCGGGAGAAACAGGAGTGGGGAGGAACTGCTGCTCACCTGTCAACGCTCTTTCCGTTGTGTGAAGGTCTCTGTTCTCCCCTGCCGTCACCTTCACTTGTCCTACTGCTGCTTTCACGTGACCTTTAAAAGCAGAGGAGAAAAATACATGAAGCATAGCTGCTCCAAGGGCAGGTACAAACAGCTCCTTCCAGGGCTGCCAGATATCTGGCGACCCTCCATTGCGCCATGCATGCGTACGTAACCTCTGCAAGTTCAGAGATCTGGACTTTTTTAGGATGCCAAGCAGCTGCAACTCAAGCAGTGTGCTTCCTTTACTGATGTACCGGCCATCGCTTCTGCGAGCGCTGCCTCTGCTGGGACAGAAAAGCCAGAGCGAGGGCTTTTGATGATGAACAGGAGGGACACCAGCACACCATCGGCTGTGATTGTAGGCGGGAGCCACTGCAGTAGTCCTGTGCCTTTTGATCCTCGGGAAAATACAGGATTTCACCGAGAGCTCTGTCTACCTTTTCTTAAATAAAAGGACATTGAGGCAAGGCCAAATGTGAGGCAGGAGTCGAGGAAAAGCGGAGGTTTGGGGTAGCTTGGGCTAGGGGATTGAAGGGGGAAGGCAGCGCCACAGCTTCAATGCAGAGTGCAAAACTGGGTGCTGTGACGACCTGTTCTAAAAGAGACGATGGGTATTGGGACAGAAAGGTGGATATTTGCGTGGTAAAAACCTTTTCTTGCTTAGTTCAACAGCCCTACCCTACCAAGCCATACCCCAGGTCCTGAGCCGGCAGCCAGCTTGGTGCAGAGAGCCTGCGGCCTCCAGCGTAACCACGGGCTGATGACAGGGAATCTGGTGTTGATTTACCCTTGTTGCTGGTGTTCCTGTGCTTATGGCTGTGTAGACGGGCTCTGCCATCTCTCCCCTGCCTTCCTGAGTCTTGGAAACAAAGACAGGAGGGTGAACTTGGGTTTATCCTTGTTCCACAGCCTAGAATCCGAACAGAAAGGGAAGAGGACTGCTGCCTGGTTTCCTTTGCCTTTTATGCACAGAGGAGATATAACTTGAAGTTTCCCTTTCTTCCGCTTTTTACCCCCTTAACTGTTTTCTGAAATGTCACAGGAAGAAATCCAGAAGTGGTTTGTTAAACAGGATTTTCGGCCAAGGCTCTCACCTGGGAGCAAGGCCTCCCTGTGCCTCCTTAACTGCAAGGTCCTTACAATGAGTTTATGAAGCAGGACTTGTGACTCAGACTTGTGTCTGTGCCGCAGGGCATCGCGGTTGTCCCCGAGCTTCTACCCCAGCCCGAGAGGAGGGTGTCCCACCAGCTGTCCCCTGGCAGGGACGCGCTAGGAGAGGCGGTGTGGTGGCAAAGGCTCCCTGCAGGTCAGAGCTGCTGTGGAGAGGTCTGGGGGTGTGAACAGCCCCAGCCTTGCTGATCCAGGCTCTTCCCAGGGCCGGTGCCTCCTTGGTAAGAAGTGGCATCTGTGTCCTTTGCAGAGCCCAGCTCTATGAGCAGGCTTTCGCCAGGCTGAGTCTTCCAGGTGAAGAAGAGAAACGTGGGAAGGATGAGAAGCTTTGCAGAGCAGGTAATTGGCTCCCGGTCTCCAGAATCTCAAATCAAGCAGCAGCTCCCGCTTTTCACTAAGCTCTGTGCTGCCAAGTCAGTCCTTCGGCACAACGATCACCAGAAACAGTAAAATTAACTGAAGAATGAATTGCTGTTCAGATTCAATACAACCCTTTGCAGCAGCTTCCAGCCAAAAAGTAAAGTCGGAGTCAAAAATTAATGCAGAATCCAGAGGGTCCTGGGAAAGGTGCGAGTCATTTGAGGTGGATGTTGTGGCCACTCAACAGATTTTGACAGCTGCTCCAGGTGAAGCCAGCAGCAGCAGGATCAGACCTGTTATTCTTTCTTTTTCTCCAGTGTATTTGGATGCGCACAGGCCAAGCTCTGTCACGTGTGGTCTCTGAGGAATCGTGAACCCCAACAGCGTGGGCTGGGCTGGAGGAGTTGGCTAATGGAGAATTTACGGTAAGAGCAAAATGTATTTTTAACCACCAGGATATGCTTATCGTCAGGAAAGGGCAAGCAGCACTCCTATCTCTCCAGGGAAGAGGAAGTGTTGAGCATGACTTTAGTTTTTTCCAACTCCTTTCCAAACTCTGAAAGGTTTTTCTTCTTGCTGAGACCTGTTGTTGTCTTAAATCAGGGAGCTAAACACACATCAATCCTGGGTCACAGGTGAAAAATATTAAATGCCAGGCATATAGTGTTTTTCCATTGCATGTGATGTATGTTCAGGAAAGACCTTTGGAAAAAGTGCTTTGAAATGAGTCTGTTGTGCTTTTTTTAAATACACTAAGAGCCTGTCCAGAAGCTTAATTTTTCAGGGCAACTTTGATGTTTTCCGTCTTGAAGAGGAAATCAGGTTCTCCTCACAGTCCTCTACCCTGCCCTGCAGCCTCTGGAACAAGCAGCACATGAGGTGCCTGCGACCTTGGGCTGCTCCTTGGCTTGGGTGCTTTGCTCAGGAAGGGTCTGGACGCGTCCCCTCACTTGCCGTGGTGCCCGTTTGAACTCCCCACCCCAGAGAGCTGGGCCCGTAAATACCTGCTTGCCTGTTTTAGTCAGCGTTAGGAGTGACAAAGAAAAGAAACTCTTTGAAATGCTAAAAGCTGCCTGCCCGAAGAGAGGGGCCCAAGGGTGGTGTCACCGGTGCCTCGCACCATTCCCAGGTGTGAGCAGCACTGCCCACCTCCTCAAACCCAGTCTGTCCTCCCGCGGGCATCCTTGTAGCTACCAGACCTCCCTCTGCGCCTGATCTCCAGGCTCCCTCCTGCCCTTCCCCAGTGCGCCTGCTCTGAGGATGGTGGAGTCCTTAGCGCTCCTGCTCACGCTCTGCTCTGCAGTCTCAGATTTACAAGCTGTAGCCCACACACTGAAATAATGGCGCGGTGCTGTGGCACTGGCCAGTCTCCGCGCGATGAGGCGGCTGGGCAGCGGGTTAGGCGTGACACCGTGGCCTGCCATTAATGCCCACTTACTCTCCACCTCGGTTTTCTTTCATCGCTGGATGTGGTGGCCTCGCAGGGACAGGGAGGGCTCTGCTGCTCACCCGGGCTGAGTGGGTTTGTCCTAGATTTCTTCTCCATGGTGGTGATGTGCCTGCGTCTGAGGGTGGGTCACCCCGGGCAGGCGTGGGGAGAGCAGACGCTGCCCCGGGTCTGCTCGGTCTGGGATCTGAATGTCTCCTTGGGAAGGGCCCATCTGTTCCCATCAGCTGCCCGGGGAGCTGAGGGCAACGCTCTCCTCTGCGAAGGGCTTGGACATCAGGCGGGGTGATTCTTTGCCTCCTGCCACCTGTGCTTCAGCAAGTTTTGCTGATTTGCAATTAAACCTTCTTTCATGTTGGTTTTAATTGCCCTCTCAGTTCCCCACACTGCAGAGTAATGCTGAAGAATCTATTTGCGGCCTTTCAATTCATCTCCGCATTTCAGCTGCGTCTGTGCTGTTCTTCTTGCTGTCGTAGTGTGAAGTATTCAGGGAGAAAAGTGCAATTCCCTCATCTGAAACTCACGTACCACATCTTAGGGCTTGCCGTGAGGCACCGGAACGTTCCTGGCTCTACCTGCTTTGAAGAGCAAACAAAGGAAAGCTGTAAGCACCACGTTGTCTGGTCTTGGCAGATGCTTTGGAGACCAGCCTGTTTTCATGGAAATTAGGTTGTTACTATTAGTTTATTTTTTGTCAGGACCTGAGCGATTCCTCAATCGTTTTTCCATTTTCATAAAGCGGTTTGTGAGTCATGCACACGTAAAACGAAGGAGTTAGCAAATGCTGCTTCCCTTTGATGTAAGGTAATCTAGCCTTCTCTTTTTTGTAGCTGCTCCCTGGAATTTTCCACCTTATTATGCATATTTCAGTGAAAGTTGGAAAAGAAAAACCCCCACTACCTTGTATTTGTTTAAAGAGAACAGGAAGGTTGTGCAAGCTAAAATGAAAACAAAACTGGTTTGCAGCTGAATGGTTGTGTCACCCACACGTTAAGAAAGGAGACGAGAACAGGGCTGAGGAAGAACATTCTGAAACAAACCCTTCAGGTGTGGGCAGGTGGCTAAGGTTAAACAGTCCCTGCTCAGAGGAAGGTGCTGGGCTCACTGCTTGGTACGGGAATAACATTATGCCATCGTAATATTTTCCTAAGGTGGAAAAGTGGCTTTAAACGCAGGCACGTTCCATTTCTCTGCATTCAGAGATGTAGTGGCAGCGTCAGAACCAAGTGCACCACTGCTCAGTTCAATGTTTACAGTGTTTCCCAACTTTTTTCTCCATGCTGAATGGCATTTTATATCCTCCAGATGTTAGTCTGGTGATTGACCAAAATCTAACAGTTTCCTGCTACCTGCTGTTAACTGCCCATTCCAGCTTTCTGGGCTCCTTTTTTTCCTTAACCTAACCTGGTCCTTGGAGCTGATGTACTTAAAACCACCTCCAGACCCTGCTCTGAGATGACAGATGCTCTTTGGATTTGCTTTTCATTGTCAAACACATTGTTGTAAAGGTTCTAAAGATGAACTTTTGCTTGCCTAAATAGATGCTGAGAATAACTTAGGGGTAGCATAGCTGCTGCCTACTTGATCCTTGAGTTTGGAAAGGAAGGTATAACATTATTCCAAATTTTTCCATATCTGTAGAAGTGAATTTGAACTAGACATGTTCTCTGTTTCCACTCTTTCACTGTCATTGGCATTGTGGTGAGAGAACGTCTTCCTATAGGATTTCTCTGGGACATTCAGTTCTCTGGATGTACTTAGGATTTGTGGTTAAATAAATAAACATCGTCTTTTTCTTTACGATTGCATTTAACCATTTGGAAAAGACAGTTACCTGAGTTCAAGAACACTAGAGTAACATAGTTTAATAGAGGAATCATCACAGCCACAGGCATCTATACCCCTGTGCTGTTTTTAGAGAAATCTGGAAGGCAGGAATCTTCCACAAAGTTTCTGGGGCTGAATCAACACCCTGTTTCCAACGTGCGATGTCAGTGTTGCTCTTGGGGTTGACGCTGAGTTATAAGCAGCATGAAGATCACAAAGTAAGGCCCAAATCCAACAAATATTTAGAGCTATGCTTAGTTTTGGTATTTGCAAGATCTTTGGTCTGACTTTGTGAGAGCCCTGTGAACGTAGCAGACTGCTAGACGGGGAAGTGTTGCGTGGACCTAGAATAACGCATGGTCGAAAGCAGAACAGATCAGGGAATCTGAAAATTTGCAGGACCAAGGGAGTGCGTTCTCAGCAGAACTCACACGTTCTTCCACCGCTCCCCCACGGTACCAGTCTATTAGAGAGACCTGAAAAAAACCCAGTTCTTGCCAGCCTGGGTGACTCCCATCACAACTATAACAGGTTTATTCCATTTGCAAGTTAAAACAAGTTTCTCCTCTCTCTTGAAGGTACATAATTATCAAGATCATCCTGATTGCTACACCCGTTACCATTGCCTATAATCATTGTGTATTTGCACTTTCCCAGCACAGTCCTGGCTGGCAAAACAAAGCTTGCATGTGTGATAACTTTAAGACTCTTTTCCTGAGCGCTGGATGCCATGAATCAGAATGATGAAGTGATTTGTCCAAAGCACAAAGGAGATGCAATGTTTCTGCAGTGCAATCCTACTAAATCATGAATGTCACCAAATTCACAAATAGTATCTAAAAATATTAAATCCTAAGGTCATAAATATGATCTGTTTCTATTCATACTGGGAGCCTCAAACCTTAACTATTTATTTTTTCCTATAAACAAAAAGCTCCTAGAAACTTGAAATTATGGTAGTTTAAACTTTCTCCATGCCAAAAAAATTTCACAAAAGTAGTAGTTCTGTTTGGACAATATGTTGTTTGGAGCCAGAAAAGCATCTAAGATTTTATCTGCTTCTCTCAGTTAATTGTTGTTCTTGCTTTGGCTAACTGCAAGTAACCTACCTGCTGGTTATCAGCGAGTGAACCGCAGGTGGCAGTTAGGAGCGATAATGCTGGTGAGCATTATCTCAGCAGGGATGAATGGTCCAGCAACGAGGACAGAGAATCAGTCCTGGTGGCCTCGGTTCTGGTCCTTGCCCTTCTTTGCATCACCTGTGTGACTGGCAGGCTACAGAGAGGCAGATATTTGTACAGGCCAGAAGATTCAAGATCATCCTCTGATCTCTTCAAAGTCAGCTCATACCTCGGAGGAGACGGAGATGCTTCTGTCTTGTCCCCTGTTTTTAGACAGGAGAAAACAGACCTGACTGGTGTGCAGTGCTAATCCACGGTGACTGAGAGGCTCTCACCCCTCCTTAACAGGGGCTTTCCAAGCACCTCCGCTAGCTCCAGATGTTGTCTGGGGAGCAGAGCCACCGACAGGGTGTAGACTAGGGCAAAGGAGGGAAGGCTGCCTGTACAGGTGGCTGATACCATCATGATGGGAAGGATTTTGCCTAGAGCTTCTGACACACAGAAAAGCCTGCTGTCAGCTGACTTCTGTGAGATAAGCACAATTTTTTGCACTACTGCTGCTCTGAAACTCTCCCATAGCTGTAGGGGCAGACGGATGTCTCCTTTTGCCATCGGGCCCAGCAAGATGCAAAGAGATCTCACCTTTAATGCTTCAGTGCACAGTGATGCTGCTGGAGGGAGGAAGTGTGAACAAGATGAAACTGCTCCAGCACCTTTAGCTCTCCCTGCTCACTCTCTTTGCTTTTCTGGTCATCTTGAACCTCTCCTACTGCTCAGCAGAAACTTTGTGCAATATTCTCCAGGGAGATGAACCTCGTGTGAATGCCCCTGCACTTCTGATGGCTAGAGGAAGGCTGAGCCCCTTCCCTTACAAATTTCGACAAGCCTCTTCAGTAGATTCACACATTCCAATTTGCTTTCACAAGGCTAGTTGGTGACAAGTGACACCATAACATCCTCTGAGACTTCTCACCCAAAGTATTACGCAAATTGTATGTAAACTTACTCTCACTATGCAAGGTAAGTCATGCCTGAATGCATTTTTTGTTGATGGATGTCCTGGGGCTCAGAGTGCCATTTCCTACCGGGGGTCCCCCGAGGCACGCACCAAACCTGGAGCATCCCCAAGGGGTCGAGAATTTCGGAGCACTGGCGGCGAAGGAAACTTCCTGGGCTCAAACTTACACTCTGAAAGCCCTCCCGCTGCAGCATCCAGCCCTCCCACGTGGCAGCGGCGTTCTTCTGCCACATCAGCATCATCGCAGCTCTGTCCAGAAGAGAGCTGCCCTCACCCAGGCCACAGGGAAACCCACAGCAGCTGCTCAGTGGGAGAAACTCCGTATGTGGCCACTGTCGCAGGCAGAGATGGCCTTGCTCCCAAAGCAGGGGCTGGAGAGCTGCCGGACGGGTAGTGCGGGACAGTCCCACGCGTCCCTTCTCTCTGACGCTGGCAGGTGGTGCTGGCCAAGGCCCAGCCCGCACACCAGAGCTAACACAGCCACGGCCAGGGTTCCCAGGGACGCCACGGCGTTGCAAACACGCATGGCCTTGGTCATGTACTATGGACCGAGCGCACCCGGCTCCCCGCCGCTCACACGCGGTGCCAAATCCCACTTCCTCTGAGCTCTTTCAGTATTAGCACGCCGGGTCATACGTCGGATGGGTGCAGGGACAGGGAAGTCTGATCAGAGCCTTTGGTTTTGTGTGCATCTGGCTGGGGTCTGCTCTCTTTCTGTTGCTCCTTCTGGGCCCTATTCTAGTCTTTTCTCCCTTTTTTTTTTAATCTCCCTTAAAGGGGCTCACCACCAGTAAGCATCCCCTGGGACTGCCTCTCTCTTTGCTTCCCCTAAGATCATTGCTGTTTGGGTTGCCTGCTGGAGAAGGAGACCGCAGCATCACCCAGACCCGTGACTTTTGGGAATAAAGAGTGGCTCGTTACAATTTATAGCCTGAGCCCTAAATAATGGGCCCTGAATCCATGCTTCATTTGTGCCAGTTCACAGCCTGGTGGCTTATACTGAGAGTTCTGTGCAGGCTACTTTTATCTTGCTTTTTCATCCCAATTTTGGCATAGCTTTCACATGGCTTCATGTAATCATACCGGCAAAGAAAGGCTGGAGGGCTTGAAGAGCTGAGGAAGGTTTGCTTCTCCAGTTCCTGTCATGGAGACAGTAACTTCTGCAAGGGGTGAGGGAACAGGCAACGTCTGCAGTGGCTGCTCAAGCCAAGGTGTCAGGCCATGGAGAGAAGTAGGAAGCGGCTGTGCCGGCTCCCCAGCTGTTGGGGACCCCCGCTCTCATCTGGCCAGCAAACCCACAGGCTGTTCACACCACCTTTGGCTGGAGTGGATTTACGTACTGTGCATTCAAACCCTAGTTGGCTTTGTACCAACCTCCCTGTGCAGGCAACCCCTAAGTAACCGTCTTGCCCAAAGTGACTTGCCCACTTGACTCTGGGTAAGTACGCGCTTTCCCAGCTGGCTCATTGTTCTGCTGCTAAATATTGCTCAGTTATCCTAACCATGCCAAGCCTGATTTTTATCTGTGGATTCTGCAAGGCAAGCTGTGGAATGCAAATTATGCCAGTGTATTTGCAGGTCTGTGCTGAGGAGGAGATCCCTGGAGCTTGATCCTTCTGTTTCTGAATGACTCATGGTTGTTATGTAGGTTGTATTGCCCCACCACTTTGAGATATGAAATGCTGGGGTTTTGCAGGTCACTTTTCTTTTGTAAAAGAACACAGGGTCATGAAATCTGTATGTGTGTCTAGCAGGAAACCGGCATTCCAGCAGTGATCACACACTACTTGTATGCAAACCTTCTTTCCAAAATCTCACCCAAAATCTCTCTCCAGGCAAAGGCGGTGTCCCCTCAAGCGCTTTACAGGGCTCCAGTGCTTAGAGAAGGAACTCTGACTGCAGACAGCAACTGTTAACATAGCAAAGTCTAATGTAATGCAGGCTGCTTTCTGCAGGCTTTTTAGTTCAGATGAGCAGTATAATCCTTTGCTTTCACTTAATAACCCCAGCAATCAAGAAGAGGTGGGGGAATCGTTTGATATTTATATGTTTGTTTGATAGAGTGCACATAAATGACTGCAAGTGCTTGCAAATTTTAGTAACTCTTGAAGTTACCTTCCAGTTGGTCTGGTTAGATGTCCTTTCTGCTCTGCTGCTGAACACAGGAGGCAATTTTATCAGCTGCCTCAGTGAGAGAGAATTTGTGGCTTCCTTGCATGGAACAAGGCAAGAACAGGTTAAAAAATCTCACCTTAGCTGGTTTCTCCTTCCCAAACAGCCAGCTATCTCTCTGCAGTCAGGCTGGGTGGATTAGCTGCTGTGCCAGGAAAGAATGATGAGCCTCCTGCAGCACCCACTCGCCCGTGGGAAGGGATGACCCAGAAGGGAGCTGTGAAGAGGGTAGGGAGCGCTTGGTGAGAGCAGGCACCTCTGCCTTGTGAGCAAATTAGAGTGTGTTTGATCGCTGCACGGCTCTAGGACAGCCCCACAAAGCTCAGCCCTGCATGTGAAGTCTTATGGATTTAATGAATGTCTGGATCCAGCGATCCGAACGCTTACGGCTGCCTCATCCGTGCTTTGAGTTTACTCCTGGCTAACACATGCTGCCACACTGACGTCTAGGCCAATTTTGTCACAGGCCTGGGTTTTTGCAAGTTACCTCCAAGTTTCCTCCGTTTGCCGACGCTTCGTCCAGCCTGCCCTGTCTGTAGCTGCGGCGCTGGGGAGTGATGTCCACACCCGGCTGTGGTAAGGCACAGGAGGACGCGTGCGGCGCCAGGGAGGTGGCGATCCGGCGGGACGAGGGGCACGGGGTTTGTGTTTGCCACTAACATAGCATGAGGGTTTTTCAGACTGTTCTGGAGAGCCAAACCAGATGGTTTAGGTGACTTCAGCAGAATGCAGGACAGGATTTGACTTTGGGTACGTTTCCGTCTGAACATGAGGAAGAACTTCTTCCCTCTGAGGGTGACGGAGCCCTGGCCCAGGCTGCCCAGGGAGGTTGTGGAGTCTCCTTCTCTGGAGATATTCAAGACCCGCCT
>Ga0065711_1009310_pt1 | contig 11704 bp, 5 predicted proteins | sample Hoacrofraction12_FD_59098 | JGI IMG/M metagenome (GOLD analysis project Ga0065711, IMG submission 59098) | Hoatzin crop microbial communities from Cojedes, Venezuela - Epithelial fraction 12 v2 (version 2) | ecosystem: Host-associated > Birds > Digestive system > Esophagus > Crop | place... | reverse complement strand
AAGGTCAATGGTAAGGCAATAGCCTTTTTTTTTTTTTTTTTTTAAAGCAGCTACTGACTTATCACAACCTGCATTAGTGTTTGCACACTCAGTCTGGCAACGACACTATTTTTGGGTTTGTTTATATTTTCCCCTGCCTGGGAGAGAGGTTGCAATTCCGAAAGGTCTCGTCTGGGAGAGAACGGCCGAATACAGGGAGGGTTACCGGTCCTCTCCCGAAAAAGGAGGATCCTGGCTGGGGCTGGGCTGGGGCTCGTTTGCTGGGGAGGGGGCAAATCTGTCTCATAGGGCTCTCAGGGGAACTGCACAAAGGGAGCAGTAAATGTCTTCACCCTGCTCTGTAGCGCTGAATGTTCCTTGGGAAGCTGTAACGCTGAATTTAAATCCATTGCACATGCCACCATGGAAGCAGAGCCTTATATGTCGAGTGCATGGGCTGTCCTATTATGGGAAATCAACTCTGTTTTGAGGGAAGCACAGAGCATTGCTTCTGCGCAGGTCCTGGAATTTGAAACATTTAGGGGCCTCCAAAGAGCACTGGCATTAGTTACCATGCCGGCCGGGTGGAAGTGAGGATCCCTGCCTCTCCCTGCCCAGGACACGGACCCTGCCGGCAGCCAGCCCGGAGCTGCATCCCACCAGGGTCCTGCCTGCGCCCTCCTCCTCTGCAGAGCTGCTGGGGCTGGTGCAGGGACACATCTGTCACTGTGCAGGGACGAGCCTAGTTCGGCAAAAGCTACTGGAGCAGCAAAGTTGGAATATACTTTGCCAAGAAATATTTTGCTGTTGTTTTCCTTTTTCCTCTTCTTTTGTGGAGAGATTTCATGTCTGCTCACATGCTTTGGTATGAGGAAGTGGAAGATGATTGTAAGTATGAACAGCCTGACAATATTTATCACAATATTCACTTTGACAGAGCAGTGTAGTGCTATGCAACCCACTAACAGCATGCATTTTTATATGTTTGCTTTCCAAGTCTAAAGGAGGAGAGCACCAAGGGGGGAAAATAAAGACATTTTTTTCGCCTCTGTTATGGGGGTAATGCACAGTACATTATATATAAAAGAAGTGCTCCAGTAACAGTACCCAGCTCTCCTTCAAATAAAAAGAACCCATTTCTTCCTGAGGTTCACCACTTATTAAAGGATGGGGTTAAAAAAGAAAGAATTGAGAAGACAGACCAATACATTTGAAAAAAAGTAGTGTCATTATTCTAATAATGTGGCAACACATCAAAGGATTAACCAATTGCTTTGAACTTTAATGGCGTACACAGTTTCACTGCTTAATAATAACTTATGGAGTAAGAGATCTCTTCTCTGGCCACTGAACTGTCTGGTAACAAGCGAATGAGGGGGTGTCAGTTTTGCTCAAAGTGAGCAGCAGCTGAGCTCTCCCATGTGCTTCCCAGAAAAGAACAGGGATGTTTTCCGGACTTGCACTCGTTTGTTAGTTTAAAGCTATCCTTTCTGTGCAATAAGAAGAAAAACAGAGGATGCCAAGAGTAGGAGACTGAAGAGACCCAAGAAGGAAAGAAAGACAGAGTTTAAAAATCCATCTGCCATGCTCCCAGATGATCTTTCTTCTTCCTTCCCCTCCCTGGCTCCCCAGACTGATTGTGCCGGGCAAAAAACAAGTGTCAGTATTGTCCAGACTTAATCTATGGTCCCTGCCCCCTGTTTTATAATCTGTTTTGGCTCTTCCACTTTCAACTTAGTCCTGTGTCTGTATGATAATAGAATTCCTGTTTTTCTTTATTTTTCTGATCATAAAAGCCATGGGAATACATACATGCTGTCGGTTTCCCCCATAACATATAATGAACTGTATGGTCACTAACTTCTGATGAAGCTTCCTGAATATAATGGTAGATATTGTTACATTTGACAGGAAAGAAGCTTAAAACAGAAAAGTTCAGGGTGCAAGTGTGGTCTTATGTTATAGTTTGCTTTACCTTTTTTTAAGGTGAACTCAAACTGTGTTTCCTTGTGCAGTAAATAAGTCTTACATGAGCTATAAACTTTCCAGACAGTTTTGTACTGCAGCGAGAGGTCCTGCAGTGATAGGTCCCTATACTTGTTGGACACAGTCTGACAGTTCAAGAAGGGGCAGAATAATGAGATCGTCGTCATCAGTATTAAATAATTAGGAGACGGATTGCTTCACTTCTGAAAATATTGGGGGTGAGGTTGGGAAGAAGAAATGTCATGGGTTTCTCTTAAGGGGTTTTACTCCTGGTTGGCAAAAGGAAGACGGCATGCTCTAGAGCAAACCACAAAGTGCCCAGCCCTTTCCACTGGTCCTCTTTGGAGAGGAATACAGAGGATTTATTGTCTTCATTTTTCTGTATATGCTCTTTCCAAAGGAGTCACAATATCAGCCCAGACTGCTTGTCCTCAGCATTGAGGAGGAGACAGTGCTGCAAGGGAAGCTGGGCAGGTGCTTGCTAAGTGAGGGGGAAAAGATCTTTGCTGCTTAGCTCAAGAGTTATAATTGCGCTCTGAAGATGTAGTAGGTGAAAGAAAGAAAAAAATAGCTGTGTTAGACCTTTTGAATAATATGAATAGAAAACCAGAGTTGCATCTAACAGATGAATAGCATTCATGACGAGCCATTAAATCACTTGCTAAATTATGTCACGTAACTATGTTCATATCTAAAATGAAAGGGAGCTATCCTAGCACTTCTTTAGCTGAATTGATTTCCTCACCTGTATCCTCGCTCTTTTAAAGGGCATGGCATTTTTCTTGATATAGTTTTGTATAATATTGTCAAGGTTTTTTATAGTTGTATTTGAATAATAAAGGAAAAACCCATATCTGCACTATGTGACAAAGTGTGTCCAAAATAATGCTCTCAAATTTATCCCCAGCCTTCATTCAGGATATGTCATTTCTGCTACTTCTTGCCTGTGCTTGCTTTGCTTCTTTGTCTATATTGGATGAAAACTTTTTGCTCTTAGAGGTGACAGCAGTCGCTTAGACCTCTGCATTGTTTTTTAAATCCATCCTTTCCCTTTCTCTTTTCTTAAAGTCCCCTCTCCAATCCTCCATCCACCTCTGCATTCACCCCTTCCCTTTTCAGCAGTAAAGGTGGGTTCTCTGTTCCTGCTTTTTCTCACTTCTGATGCGAATGACCTTGTGGAAACATGAAGGTATTTATTCATTGCCAAACGCTTTACCTCCTTCCCCGAGCTATTCAGTGTTCTGCCTGAGTTAGACTGGAAACTCCTTGGGGCAGCGACTGTCTCTTCGTAGGTTTCTGCAGAGGCTGTGACAATGACACCTAAATAATAAAGTGTCAGAGAAATGAGATATCATAAATTTCATTTTATTTTAATTAAGATGAGATTACTGTGAAGTTTATCTCAGAAGCCACCCTCCCTTGGGGATTCAGTATCATATGCTGTATTTCTTTTTCTAGCAGATATAATCCTCTTTCTGCGTCCTTACTCTGACATGGAACCAAATTCTGCTTGCAGTTGCACACAGGCATCCTCTTTCTCTGCTTGGATTTGCACGAAGTAGTGACTAAAAATAGAATTAATCATCAAACCAGAGCCAATGCAGAAAAGAAACTAATCCTGCCTGAAATTTGGTGGCCATGAGTGGTCTCTTACCAGTTATCACGGGTTTACTGTGGCAGGGGGGTCCATCCAGGTCCGTGCTTTAGCTCAGGCCAGAAGCGCATTTCTGAAGCGGATTCCCAGCTATCCCTGCTTATTCCCCATGCCTTGGTGCGCATCCCAGAGGACGCGCCCCGCAGCCCTTTGGCAGGAGGCGCTCTGGGTTCGGCTGATGGGCACGAACTCTCAGCGGGTGTGTGGGGCACGGGGTTCACCCTGAAGCTGCTCCAGAACAGGCCTGGTGGTGCTCGTGCAGCTTGGGGGGAGCCCTGGGTGGGCAGCACCAGCCCCGCCATGTTGCAAAGCTGGCTTCCGCTGGGCCGCGTGGTTTGCTGTGGCCCAAGAGAGCTGGGTGAGATAGGAGGAGGACGGCAGCAAATTTCTTGGATCTTGGATGTGAGGAAGGAACTGCTTGTAAAGTCGCTCCCCAGCTGGTGCAGTAGGAGCTGTCTGCTCCTGCCTAGCACCCGCTCCCTCGGCCCTGGTCCCCGGGCTGCCCGGGGGCATCACAGCTGGCCGCGGCTCGCTCCAGGGTGGTTATGGAGCACGGGATCGCATTCAGGGAACAGCAGTCTGGCAGCGTGCGGCATGTGAAACTGGCGATTCTGTGAAAATTAACCCCCTCACTTTCTAAATTTTTTTTTTCAGGAGGAGAAAATTCATTTATGTTACTAATAGAATGTAGTTACTGAACAGGTAGAGTTATTTGTAACTGAACAGGTACCGTATTTGTAGAAAAAGGTTAACCCTTGACTAATACTGTGAAATTATCTGAGCCTCAGAATTGTCCAAGGGGTTAAACATTCTTAAATGATCGCCAGAGGGAACAGGATTAAGCTCATGTATTTTTGTCATGGATTACTGTTAGACAGCATCACATTGAACAGGATGGTGAACCAAGCAGCCTTGATTTGAAAAGGCTGACTTGTTGATTTTCACAGTACATTTTCAATTAAATGTTACCCCAAAGCTTAATTATTATTTAGGAGGATAACCATTGTACTGTGTTATAGCTAACCGCCGGAAAAAAGACTCCTCGATAAATTTAGCAGAACTTTATAACATCACGTTGCCGTTGAGGAGGATGTACTTGCGATAATACCGTATCGCTGTCAGGGGAAGCAGAACAGCACCGGGAGTTTTAAATGATTGTGCCTTATCAAAGATTGAGCTTTGTGGAGAGCAGAAATAATGGTTAGCAGAGTGTGGCTTTGCAGAACGGCTTGCCAGCTGGGCTGCGCCAGGGAACGCGCTCCTTCATCTTCCTGGCGAAACACATGTGGAACAAAGGAGTTGTTTGGGTTCAGAGTACTCGCTGCAGAGACCACAGAGACCTCCCTTCTAGGTTATTTGCCACATGTGCAACAGATCGGAACATTTTTAATGGTGTGTTTTGAAGGACAGATAGGCTGGATTTTAAGAAAGTCATAATCTTTCTTGGTTGTGGTCGCAAGTCCTATTTTAATTTGGGGTTATTATTTAGAGCATGAGGCTGATAATATTTGGGAGGTTTTCTGGTCCTTTCTCTAAGTCTATATTTTTTAAATAATCTATGATTCTATGATTAAATTTTTATCATGCTGTTTTTCATTCCAGAAGGCAAAATACAATTTGTATGTGTTGCAAGGATATGTAGAAGAAAGAAATAGTATTATGCGAGCAAAAGCATATGTTCTTGTACATTTGAATATGTTCATACAAGATAACAGTTAAGATAGCATATCTGTGCTTAATTTATTTCTTAAAACATTTTAGAAGGATCATCATCTTTAGCAGAGACAAATTAGCATCATTCTAATGATAAAAAACTCGCAGTTGTAGAAGTTTCCTCATAGAAATGTTACAGAAGTATGTTAGACCTAAGGGTGGTTTTGTTTTCTACCGTATTTTTCTATGAAGTATCCTAATGGTTTGGGGATTCCTTTTTACAAAAAAAGCTTAAAACTCTTTAGTGAGTAGAGATGACCTAGCTGGGGACCCAGAATATCACATTTTTGCTTACCTTGCTTTTGCTAAAAGATTTTGAAAGATCCCTGAGACCTCGTGGGATTATGAGCACCATAGAACGAGAGAGAGACTTTTAGTCAGGCTAATCAAACCCTTTTTGCCTGTTTCTTTTAACCACTTTATTCTTCTGGCTGTCAGCAAAGTGTAAGCAAGCTATGGGTCTCTTGTCCTCCAAAAGTGTCCCAGCATAAACAGCAAACCCCAGTATCTGATATTCTTAATATAAACTTAGGAAGAAGATGGGCAAAAATTTACTTGTAGTGTGCACTGAACTAGGTATGTGCATTATCCTGCGGGATGCCCAATAACTCGTATTTTTTATAAAGTCTGGAAGTTGTTCTCACTTGTGAAAAGCCAGTTACGCTGCCTGCAGGAGCATGCCCGTGAGCTGGGATGCCTGCGGGGGAGCCCCCCGTGTCGCCCCACCGGTGCTTGCTGCTTTCTAAAACCGGCGCCCGCCCGCGTGGCTGAGCGTCTGCACTCGTGTGTGCTGGGTGTACGGGAAATTATCCACGGGTAAGGCTTTTAATTGTGTGCAGCACAGGGAATTGAAGGAATTTAAAAGGTGATTTGAATTTGACATTTCTGCTTTTTATTCTGAAAGATACTTTTGATTAAAGCGTTGGAAGGCTCAGCTAATGGAGGCGTTGCTGCTATTTGAGATATACAGGGTATGAGATTTGAAGGCAAGCCAAATCACAATGAGATGGAATAATGATGTCCTTGGTTTATTTTTCACTTGGTACATTCAGGTTTTGATTGGATTCTGAGTGAGGCAACAGTTTTCTCTCCCAGAAAGCAGTGCTGGTCCTTGGAGGCTTGCAGCCTGTTATCAAAGCTGAAGCGTTTTCTTGTGAAGGTCATGGACTGCAGTGGCAGGAGCGGGTGAGAAAAACCAAAGGGGTGGCAGGGGGAGGAGGGAGAGGGGAAAGAAAGAAAGAAAGATTTCCTTATTGGTCCTAACCAGGTACAAGCTTCTTATAAGAAACATTTCTGCAGTGAGACCTATTACTACTTTGACCTAGCTAGCACTTTGCTGATAGCATATATATCAAAAGATTTGTGGAGAACTCCGAGGTCTCTGTCTATGTGTCCTCCTCCCTCCTAACCCTCTTACTGCTCTTGTCACATACAAATACTTCAATAGTTCCCTTCACCTTGTTCTCTCATTCATTTTTTTCCCCCAATGCTTTAAAGTTTTTCTTTGGAAAAGCCTGTTCATGAATTATTTCTCTCCAAACAAAGCTCAGCGCTTCCCAGTTGTTGCTGAGGTGGTGGAAAATTCATGCAGGCACCGTATTTTCTAAAAGGTTAATAACATTGTATAGTTAGCATTGAAGATATTAAAGAGCGCCTCGTGGAGTTACTGGATGATGGATGCTGTAAATAAGCAGATAGGGGCCCACGACACATTCTGATGTAAATGGCTGATGCCAAAGATGGGAATAACTGAGAAGATTTCTGTGCCTGTTTCTTTAATATGGGGAAAAATGCTGTTAGACATAAAGCTGTCCTGTCACATTCCTGGGCTTAAAAAGTATGAGCTGGCTCCCCAACCCTTGCTGCCTGTCTAACCCATCCCAAAACTGATCAACTGATAAGAAAGGAAAACGTGAGGTTGTCTGGGGACAGGGAAAGCAAGAAGGATGGAGGCGCTCCTTGCTGCAGAGAGATCCGTGTGGGACTACCTTGGAGGCAGTGATCCTGCCCAGCTTAAAAAAGGGCTTGTTAAAACTGCTCATCACGATCAAAGGGAAGAGGAAACTCAGAAGGTGCCAACCTGTGGTGGGCCAATGGTCAATTTGTGGATGTGATGTGTACAGCTCTACTAATTCGAACAAACTCGGTTTGGTCTTTTTTGTGTTGCTTTTAGTGAAGATGGTTAGCAGCCCAAAATGAATTATTACTTTGCTCTAAATTCAGGAAAACAACAATATTTCTTTTATTCATTTGGTTTTATTTACTGTCAACCTTCTCTTATCATGTGATTTAGTACATATTTTATGCTTATTCCCTACCCCACCCTTCCAAGCCCTGCAAATGATGCTGAAAATAGAAATCAGTATGTTTTTACGCCAAATTCTAAGGCCACATTTATAAATGCTTGGTCGACTGATGGTTACTCAATCTCCAAAAATGCAGAAGATCCAGATTAAAGTGTTTGCTCTTCTTATGCTCTCTGTTTACAGAGGAAAAAGTTTCAGTTGCATCAGATGTTGAATGGAAACCAAAGGTGAAGCCAAGAAACTTTTCACAAAAAGGAATTCTTGTTTTCTCGCCAACATGAGAACAATTCCTTTTATAGTAGTCTGTAAAGGACAGGCACGTTATAGGGTTGATTCTATGCCTTCTGTTCTTCCAAATAATTAAATAAATTAGTTCTCAAAGCTCTAACAAGACCAAGAAGGGAAACTTAAAACTGTGAAATAAATAGTGATTTTCAGGAGCAATTATCTAACAGTAGAATGTATAACATTTAATGGAAAAAAAAAAGCTTTATAAACATAAGAAATTATCATGAATCTGATTTTTTTTTCCTGTAATTGTTTAAAATTCCATGATATCTGCATCCTTGAACACAGGATGGCTCAGTGTAGATTTAAAAGATGTTGTTTATATCAAGATGATTTCTAAGTAGCATAGAAGTTGAATTTGTACTTAATTGTATCACATTCCTCTGTTAGGAGTAAAAGATATCCCCAGTGAAGTACTATTTCTGGCCAGATTAGCTGATTAATATAAAGCTTTAGAGAATGGAAGTTGGGGCACATTTTTGCCTTGGGAAAGGAAATCTATTGGATTATGTTGTCCATCTCTATTTCCTGCTCAAAACAAGGCATCTCTATTCAGAATCAATTCAGAATAACTGCTATTTTCAGCACAGTTGCTAACGTAATAGTGGTTTTCAACTGTTACAGCTAAAAAACATAATTGGAAACATTTTATGTTTTGAAACAACCTGAATGATCGTGAACCCTTTCGTCTTATATAGACAAGCCTATTTTTCTTAGGGAATAGCATCTGACTGGTGAAGCCCAAACTCTTTCTACTGATACTGTTGTCAGCTCTCTTATTTTCTCTTTAGTCCTTTTGCCACTTTCACTTTCCTCTGAGTCATGCACATCCATTGCTATATTGCTTTAGGTACTTTAAATAAGCCCTTTCCTTCTCCAAGAAGGCCTGCTAATTTTTGCATATTATCTTAAGCTGATGTAGCTGTCGTTTTGCCAAGTCTTCCCAGCTGCTGCTACTGTTGAATTGATTCATTTTGCTCCTGACATGTTGCAGGCAAATGTGAAGCACAATTTACTTGACCAGTAATCCTCCCCTTAACTGAAGGGAGGACGTGGTTCAAGCAAGGACTTGATCCAAATGTGGCCAGAGTTTTTTCCCTAAAGTTGCCTACTGTAGACTCAAGGGTTATTTGCTTCTTATCTGGGAAGTTCTTATCTAGAAAGTGAAAAAACTCTTAGCCCTAAGTAGTAATGAAGGGATTCATTTTTTCCTGGTGCAATAAGTCAGTCTGTGGAGGTTTTTTTTTGATGGACTATGAGCTCCTAAGAGGTGTTGTGACTGTCTTGGAGTGTTTCCAGAAACTGTTGCTCAGCCTATAAATTGATGAAATTTCACAGACTCACAGACCAGCTGAGGCTGGAAGGCGCCTCTGGAGATCATCTGCTCTAATTCCCTGCTCAGAGTGGGGTCAGCAAGAGCAGTTTGCTCAGCGCAGTGTCAACATGGGTTTTAAGTATCTCCCAGGATGGAGACTCCACAACCTCTCTGGACAACCTGTTCCAGCATCTGACCACCCTCATGGTAATTTTTTTTTTCTTCTTATGTCCCTATGGAATTTCCTCTATTTCATTTTATGCCCATTGTTTCTCATCCTGTCAGTGAGCATCAAAGAGAAGAGTCTGGCTCTGTCTTCTTTACTCCTTCCCATAGAGTATTTATAGTTATTGATAAGATCCCCCTGAACCTTCTCAGCTCCAGGCTGAGCAGTCCCACCTCCCTCAGCCTCTCCTCATGGGAAATGTGGTCCAATAACTTCATCATTTCTGTGACTCTCTGATGCACTCGCTCCAGTATGTCTATGTCTCGTACTGGGGAGCCCAGCACTGGACTCAGTGCTCCAGCTTTGTCTGACCAGGACTGACCAGAGAGGAAAGAACGCCTCCCTTAACCTGCTGGCAACACTCTGCCAAATGCAGCCCAGGATACCATCAGCCTTCTCTGCCGCAAGGGCACACTGCTGGCTCATGCTCAACTTGGTGTCCACCAGGATCTTTTTTGCAAAGCTGCTTTCCAGCCTGGTAAGTCCCCAGCATACACTGGTTAATGGGGTGGTTCCTCCCCATGTGCAGGACTTTGCACTTCACCTTCTCGAACTGCGTGAGGGTCCTGTCTGATTTCCAGCTGGACTTTGTACAGCTAGTCCCAACCTTTGAGCCCAGAAGTTCAACTAGTTTTCAGTCCCTCACTGGACACTTACCTTGTCCATACAGTTTATGAGGATGTTCCAGGAGACAGTGTTGAAAGCCTTGCTAAAGTCAGGATAAACAACATCCACTGCTCTCCCTGCAATTGCTGAGCCAGTCACCTCTTCATGAAAGGCTGTTAGGTTGTTCAGTCATCGTTTCCCCTTTGTAAATCCATGTTGACTACTCCAAGTCATCTTCTTGTCTTTCATACATCGGGAAATTGTTTCGAGGATGATTTGCAGGTTTCTAAGAGGATTTGCTTCATCACCTTCCCAGGTTATCCAGATACTCCTCTTTGCCCTTCTTGAAAATTACTGTGATTTGCTTTCTTCCCAGTTCTCAGTAGCTTCCTACAATCACAAAGACCTTTCTCAAATAATTGATAGTCACCTCGCAGGGACATCGACCAGCTCTCTCAGTGCTTTTGTTTGCCAACAGCCTTTCTGACTAGTGCAGAAGGTGGCCAGAAAGAGAGATTTGGGGTCTCTCCTGTCTCTGTTGATGCCAGTATTGTAGAATGTCCATTACCTGTTTAAAGTCTGCCCAAGTTCAAAATCCATTAAATGCATAACACCAAACCTGCAATGGTATCAGTACGTTTTTTGACAGGTGTTTAAAAATTAGAAGCGAGCAAAGCGTTGTTTTGATTTGGCCTGGATAAATGCCAGGTGCCCACCAAAACCACTCTATCACTCCCCTCCTCAGCTGGACAGGGCAGAGGAAATGTGATGAAAGGCTCGAGGGTTGAGACAAGGACAGAGAGAGGTCACTCACCAATTACCGTCACGGACAAAACAGACTGAACTTGGGGAGAAAAGGGAGTTTAATTCATGACCAATCAAATCAGAGTAGGACAGTGAGAAATAAATCCATACCTTAAAACACCTTCCCCCCACCCCTGCCTTCTTCCCGGGCTCAACTTCACTCCCATTTCTCTCCCTCCTCCCCCGAGCGGCGCGGGGGGACAGGGAATGGAGGTTGTGGTCAGTTCATCCCACATTATCTCTGCCGCTCCTTGTCCCTCAGGGGGAGGGCTCCTCACACTCTGCCCCTGCTCCAGTGTGAGGTCCTTCTCATGGGAGACAGTTCTCCAGAAACTTCTTCAACGTGAGTCCTTCCCACAGGCTGCAGCTCTTCACAAACTGCCCCAGCGTGGGTCCTTCCCACAGGGTGCAGTCCTTCAGGAACAGGCTGCTCCAGCGTGGGTCCCCCATGGCGTCACAAGCCCTGCCAGCAAATCTGCTCTGGTGTGTGCTTCTCTCTCCATGGGTCCACAGGAATCCATTACAGTGTCTTAGGTGATACTGTAAATTATTTAATTCATATTCAGTAAAAACATGTTTATTCTTTTGAAGACTCATTGTCAATTTACTCTGATTGCAAAAATGCATAAAAAGCCTGAAAGACTTAGTTTAAACAGGTATAAGCATGTTGAGATTTTAGTTCTGATATCTTTAATTAAAAAAAAAGAAATAAAAGTAAACCCTTTAAAATGTTTATTGCCTTCCAAATGAATGCTATTATCCAGTGTACAGTCACTGTATCTCTCTCATAGAAGACGTGTGGTTAACTTTGCCACTTTAACCCTTTA
>Ga0065711_1048634_pt1 | contig 11705 bp, 4 predicted proteins | sample Hoacrofraction12_FD_59098 | JGI IMG/M metagenome (GOLD analysis project Ga0065711, IMG submission 59098) | Hoatzin crop microbial communities from Cojedes, Venezuela - Epithelial fraction 12 v2 (version 2) | ecosystem: Host-associated > Birds > Digestive system > Esophagus > Crop | place... | reverse complement strand
AGAATTTCTGCAGAGTCTTGTCATTTCAAATTCCACATTCAAATTGTTAGACATTGCTGACTTTAAAAACCTCCTTTACTCAAATTATGTTTTCAAACAATCCTGATCACTTTTCTGGGTCCCTTTCCAGATAAATAGCTCATTGCTAAGCAACCAATCCCATCCTGACAAGCAGCACTTTTTTCTGCAGGCTGTCATTTTGTGTTTGAGCATCCGGACCTGTATTTAAGTCAGTGTCTTGCCTCGCATGGTTGAAATCATAATCTCCAAGACAAAACACAAGTAGACTATTGCACCGACTTCTATCTGCAGCCTGAAACAAGAACATCAAAAGACATGCACTGGCCTGTTGTCATGGAATTCATATGGTATCTTAATCAGAACAACTGTTGTCCTGCAGATGAAAATACAGACTGTCATATGGAGAAGACATGTAATCCACTCAGATTTATCCATGGGCCTCTGGTAAAAGCCCAAAATCTCCTGTGAGTAGTCACTAACATCAGAAAAATTAAATAATCTGAACTCTAAGACAGACAAAGCCTAAGAGACCCTCAGCAGCATCAAGTTCTGCCATGAAGTAATCAAAACCAGAAGTACTTCAGAGCTGTGCACTCCAACAAAGGTGGCTTACCTTGCACACACAACTCTAAAGTAACCTTGTTAAAGTAATAAATCACACCCAGTCAGGCTGCAGCTGCCTGACCCCTAATACAAATTCAAAACGTAGCAGTGAGTGCATCTGTTTTACAACAGAGACTGTATTAACTTAAACTTGCATAAATATAAAACTGTCTTCTATAAAAAATGATTCGTGAATATTTTCATCAGCTTTCAGCACATACATTTGAGCTGGCTAACTGCAGAAGTTTTTGTGCAAGTTAAAAAAAGATTTTTAAATGTATGCTTACCATCTCAGAGGATAATTAATGCAGACTGTGACAACTGACAGCACTTATACTGAAGGTGCTCTATTTGCCTTTCAAAAAACAGTTAACTAAAATATCTATAAAAGCTCCACTTTATCTCTGCTTTCTAAAGAACACTGCCTACTAACAGCATAGAAGAAAACTACTCAGAAACGCTGAATATTTAATTCAGCTGTAAATATAACTGTAAACTTCAGGAAAGGTGAACACTAGATGGAGCTGCCAAGTTAAAAAATGCAAGCCAGCATCTCCCTCTAGTGGTAATTCTGCCCTATTGCAAACCAAGTGCTCCCCAGTTGTTCCACTACTGAGCAAAAAGATGGGCTTTCAAACCACATCATTCTTCTGAGTTCTCATTACAGTTCATAACGACCACCCATTTGCAGTTTATCATATCAGACAACCACCCCAACATAATAAGTAGAATTGTTGATTGAGTCAAGACTGCTACTTGATGCAACAGCCCTCATCATCGCTACAAAAAAATGTTCTGCTATCTTGAAAGACACCTAACTGGTTTCCTTAACAAGAAAGCTTCTGAGAACAGTTCTCTTGTGACCATCAGAAATGCACAGGAGATGACTGCTAAAGAGCACCCTGCTAGAAGCAGTGCCCACCTAAAACAAAGCAACTGCTGAAGGTGAGCCTAGCTCTGACACCAAGAGTCACTTACAGGTGGATACCATGTTTTGCTTAAAAATTCAAACACATAGTATTTTAGACAATAACCTACCAAACCATGTTTTAACCCTTCATGTTTGAAAAATGCTGGCAATATGCAAGAAAGAGGCTCTGGGTTTGTAAGCCAAAACTGAAACTGTGTTCCTTACTGAAAGAAATAAGCTAACAAAACTCGTAGCTCCTTTCTACTCACAAAAAGTTTCTTCACAGAAATTAGAAATCAAAGCCTGTTCCCCTAACTCTGCTATGTTTCTCCTCAAACATAAACAAATATAGTTGCATCCTCTTGGCTGTGGGAGCAGCAGTTGCATACTCCTTTACCAAAGAAAAATAAGGGTGGGGAACAGGTGCACTCAAGATGCATATTTCAACCTCTTGTTAAGAGAGAATCTGGTCCCTAGAGATGCAAGGTAGCTTTACCTTCTAAAAAAATGACACAAACTGAAAGTGCCATGAGGGGATGATACAACTGGTTTGAGCCCAGTCAGTAACCAAGATTGGGAGTTACTCTCTCCACAGGCATAACTTCCAAGAAATTAGAACTTTGCTACAATACTTGTTGATACAAGTTACATACACACCATGCAAACACCACATGGATATAACAAAACTCCAATAAAGGGAGTTTTTGCTTCCAAAAGATACTGAATCAATCAATGTAATACTCAAAACACCCTTGGCATCCCACACAGAAATCAGCATCCCACAGTATCCCCGAGCAGACGCAAAATCAAGTTGCTCTCTTCAAACACGTACATTCACTTCACATCAAAGAGGATTTGATCTTAGAGCTTCTCAAGTCCTTAATGCCATTCCTTTGGGGTACCAAGTGATTTCAACTGATCAAGTGGTTCTGTTTGCAATGACTCAGTATCTAAGGGTTTTCTAAGGGTTTGAAAACTAGTTTTCCAGAAAATGGAAGTACTCATTACTAATACTGAGAAATTTTTTTCAATCTCATGAAGTGCTTTTCCCCCTTTTTTTTTTACTTTTAAAGAAAAATAACCCAAGAATTGTACACTCAGTTACTAACAAAGGCGAGATAAGGTGGGCAAAACATTACAACAGCAGGATCTAGAAGTGTATGGTTTCAACATATCCATGGTAGTACAGACAAACGAACAAAATTATTGCTGTGTGACCTTGTATCAGTTCATGTCAAGATAAAACAACAATTCAACAGCCTCTGTAGACTTAAAACCAGAACACACAAGCACCACACTATGTAAGAAGCCCTGTCATTCAACACAGTTCAGCAAGCAGACTGCATCCAAACAGCACCATAAGCTGCAGAGACTTTGAGGAAAAGGTTCTCCTGTGACTCACAAGCAATGCTTGAAAGATAAGATTAAATCAAAAAGAAAGCAACAATGAAAAACAGATGCATGGGGATGAAAACAGAACAAAGAAAAACAAACACACTGCACGTGAGTCAATAAAGCATAAACATAGAGGAACATTAAGTTCAATAACAAACACAGGCAGCCTGTCTTTAATATCTTTGAAAGACATTTTCATCAGTAAGACAGGAAAATCATTTGTCGTGGGGCATAGAAATTGTAAGTACAGATATTGTAAAGTCTTACGCTCAGCTACCAGTGAAAGCTTTAAAATCCCAACATACAGAGATCATTCTGCTCCAGGTCTACCCTCCAAGCTCTCAATGAGCAAGAGTGAGGGTACTTCCTGATGTAATCTTTGTATCAGTGTGTTGAATGATTCTGGATCAAGCCAGAAGTGCAAAATACCTGTATAGCAGAAAATATAAATACCTAAAACTGATGCTAGACTTGCCCCAAAGATCATCCAACTAAGCAGGAGTTAAGTGTATTCCTCCGTCAAAATACAGGTGAGGAGATAAAACAACAAGGACTGGAATGGTAAGCAGGTAACAAGGGGACTAGCACACTAAATATGCAAAAGAAATTAACGTGTGAGAAGAAATGGAGATAGCCAGCAGGAAAATGGACAGAACAGACTTATGACCAGTATCTCTCCAGAGAATCATTAGTGTCCTGGAACACATAAAATGCAATACTGATTCCTATTAGGACCCAGAGATCTGCTGTTCTGAAATCTTTCTGGTTTAGTGCCAGATAAACCCCACATGCAGAAAAAAAAATGAAGTCAGCGAACAACTTTCACTGCTTACACAGAAGAGAAAAAACAACATAACAATTCAGTTGCTTTGATCTTTACAACAAACCAGTCCTCCTCTCAAAGGGGAGTCCCCATTCACCTTCTCACGTAGGAGGGCTCAGGCAGGTGGACACCGACACTTAGTGACAGAGCTCATCCCGGGAATATAGAGTAGGAAAAAAGTGTCACGCCAAAACAAAAGCAAAGCTGCACATAGGGAGTCTGGCAGCTCAAGACAAATGTTCCAGTTTCAGGAGCAACCTACAACCTCTTCAGCTGCAGCCTAAGAGGAGTGTGGTGGCATCCCGAGTCTGCCGCTGCTATGGAACGCCAAAGGGCAGGGCTGTGACCCCAAAGGCTTCACCCGGTAAGGAAGGAAAGACGGGTCCCCTCTTAATAACAAACCTAAAAGGAAAAATGAAGCTGGAACAACTGACATGGGTCCTTTGGGGAAGGCAGAAGTGGACAAAAAGGCCCATCAAAGTGAGCTCCATACTGCGTTTTCACAGGAAACAGAGCAGTGTTCAACACACAGCCATGATCTCAAATGTATAAAGCACCAATTCTCTACCATAACTAGCAATGTTTTTCTTTCTCTCCTCACCCACTACCTAGTGTTATCACAAAAGGACTCAAGAGTAACTCATTCGGGTACAGAAGTAGCTAAGAAGTGCTTCCACCACCTGTGGTTTCACACCATACAAGCATGTCTTTCAACCACACACGGAGCTTTTGACCACGGTTAAAACCGAATCACGCTCAGACTCCAAACGCTAAGATACGCTAGTAGCCCCTAGATGGTGACAGAAAGCTATTTAAGGGACCCTGAAGCTGTGCACAGGAGCAAATGAAAGCCCCTGGCCATGAGACGCAGAAGGTGCCACAGGCCTGAGCCCAGCGGCATCCCCCAGGCTGCTGCCCCAGTGCCCGGGAATGCTGCCCACACCTGCTGCAGAATCAACTCACCAGCCAGCAGCGAGGATGATTTACTAGCTGGGATTTTTTCCCACAGAGCTCATATGCTTTTTTCAGACCAAATGCAGATCAGTAAAAAGTTTAAGATCACATCAAACCGCTCTCAGTTTCACTGTATCTCTTATGAGCTGCACAACAACAACAAAAAGCAAGAATACGTTGCAGATGTGTTCCATGCCAGCTCAAGAACATTGTTCGCATTGTACTGTTTTCAATGAAGGACACCTCTTCATTGACATTCAAGCTGGCTGCAGGATGGATACACAAGTTCTACAGAATTAGAACTTCCAAGTTCTAGAAGTTATTTAAGACATGAAGAGTTGACTACATCTTCACATGAGAAACCACTGCTGTATCACTGCTTAGTGACACCAACATTCAATGTTCCCCTGAAAAACTCTGCCAAGATGCCACAATTTTGTCATCGGATAAAGTTTTGTTCTAAGTCAAAATTTAAAAGGCTGAAAATCCATTCTACTCTGTCAGCCACCATATGGCACCGCACCAAAATGCTTACAAGGCAGCCATTTCCAACAAACCAACTACAAAATACAAAAAAGAATGCTCTTTAGCATCCTGAGCTTGTACAGTATCTCTACAAAACAAGATAGTATTAACAAAAGACATATTTGGTGTCTGAGTCCTAACCTATTTCAGGTCTAAATAATTTGGATAAAATCAGCCACAACTGGACACAACATTTATCACAAGTATTACATTAGCTCACTGAACCCAACATAAACATCATGAATTAAAACATCATCTTTCATAGAAATTCCAGTTGAGACCACTGCAGAACTGCAAGCCTCAGAAGAACTAGAGAAAAAAAAACCCTGAACAGATAGATTTAGCTGATTAAAAGACTAAGGACAAAATCCCTACCATATTTTAGCCATAAAATCCATGGTTGCCATGCTCACTACCCTTATTATCAATGTGTTTTTTTCTGGGCCTAAGAGCAGCGCTCTGCTCCCACAGGCAGAAAAAAGAAAAAAAAACCAAAAAAAACACACACCAAGAAAAGATGAACACTGGACATGCCAATATGGTCACCAGGTTACAGTCAATGCAGAAATTCATCTGCAGTTTCTCCTTCATACTTAACTGGACACTAAAGTTTTAAAGTTTTTTTTAATTGAAAAAGGTACACATATTAAAAAATAAATCAAATCAATTGTGAGGAGCACACTAGAATCTACCATTCAAACGAACACTCCTAACGGATGTAAAAATCTAACTTCAGTAATACAGATATTCAGTTTGATGATTGTCTAGGTAACAATCTTTTTTTTTTTTAGAAAATTGTACATTGTCCTGTCAAAAAAACTACTATAACTACAGTTACAGTGCTTTCTTCAAGCATTATCTCCTTGAAACAGGCATCCCACATTGCTTTCCCATTCCCCACCTCCATCCACTCTATGCAGACACCAGTGGTTTCACCTCCTGTTCTACTGCGAGAGCAAGCTGGCAAGGGCATTGCAACGTGCCCCTCCAAGATTCAAAAGACTTCCCAGAAAACCCAAGTTTTAAAAAAAGATTTATAAAAAATTATCTCATTAAATGATTACACAGAAAATTAATGGCACCAGGAAACAAGCAAGTACAGAATTAAGAGGTTGTCTGCCTACCTACTTCCTGAAGTATTATACCAGAGATTTCAAATCCAAAGTTTACATTTTAGAGTCTGTATCCAAAGCAAGCATTAGAGAAGATAACCTCTGTAAGCCAGATGAAAGACTAGAAATTTTCTTTCAAAAGGGAAAAAAAAAACCAGCACAAAAAAAGCCTTGGGCAGTTGCGAGAGACCCTGCAGCTAGTTCAAGTCAATTTTGTTTTTTAAATAGTCCTTGGCAGATGCTAGTTAAACAGGATTTAAGGTGCCATTAAGTATTTTTATAACTTACAAAAGGAAGGTTTCTTGTCAGTCTTAGCTTTATCATTATGCAGGGTTTCTTCAGCTAAGTTAGTTAAACAGCTGCTCCCTACCCACCATCTTCTCAATGCTCATTGAAAACTCACTGGCTCCTCAGCCCTCTGCAAGAGCTTCAGAGACATCTATAAGTTCTGTCAAACCTTTATCATAACTGTATGTAACTAACTACAGAATTAAAGGCTATTAGTAAAACTAATATTAAAGAACATCAATAATACTTTAATATGCATATAATTTGCCTTTCAATGGCCTTCTGTCAGCACACATTCTGCTAAACATCTCCCTGCAATTCACCTGGTAATTCTATCATCTGCAGGACTCATCGTTGCCATTTCTCCACTGGGTTAGGTCAGTTGGATTATCCTTAACCTATACAGTCACATTGTCTTTTGGAATTCCAACAGTCATCCTGAATACATTGCCAAAATACCCAAACTTTACTTAGCTTGGCACCAGGAGTCCATGACAGCTGTCAAACTATGCTGCCAAGAAAAAGATAACAGCAGACGCCCAGCCCCTAAATTAAAGCTTGAAGAAGAGGTTTAGAGCTAAACAGAGTTAGGATAGTTTTCCCATTTGCAATTGACAGTGTGAAGAATGTAGAGATATAATGTAATTTCCTAAACCAAGCAAGGAGCGTAGTAGTATATCTTCAGAATTGCTTTGAAGTTGATAGGGAGCAGTAAGATTTCAGGGCTCTGTAAAAGCAGTACTGTTGCACTTTATTTTGAAAAACCCTACTTATCATGAAGAAGAAAAAAGTAGGTCAATTAATTCCCTCACTTTGATAATCAATAGATTTCACACCACTGCAATTACTTTGCCCATTGTTTATCTGAATTTGGCACATCGCAAAACAGTTCTAGTGATGTACACACCAATACATGTTTACAGTAATTGAAGCCTTCTTAACATTTCAAGTTCATAAAGCACATGCAATGTACATAGGCTAACTTACCACACAGACTCCATGAACTCAGGATAAAGAGTTTTATAGTCATTTTCGAAGTCAATCCAGCGTCCTAATCTGGTAACATTGAACTGTTAAGAAACAAACACACAGATTGAAAGATATCTTAACATTAAAGATCATGACACATTTCCAATATTTATTCTGTATAACAGCTTGATGTAAGTGTGGTGTTTGTGCCCTATCAATGAAACACGTCTATGAAACATTTCAGCCAGACAAGACTTCAAAACAGTGTATTTAAACACACAAAAATAAGAAAGAATCAAACCATGAACATAACTGTTTAGAACTAAGCTCACAGAACAGGCAAACGTGTTCAACACTGCTGGAACAGAAATGGTGGTTCATTGGGATCATTCAAGGTTCAGCCAAGGTTCAAACGCCTAAAAATTGCTTTTGATTACAGCGGTCTTCTTTCTATTTTTAAAACTACTCATTGCAGAGACAGTCAAAATCCAGAACACATAGCCTATCAGTTTTCAGGTATATGAAAACATGATGTAATTCGAAGACAAAGAAATGCTGAAAGAAACTGATATGTCACAAGAAGTTATCAAAACTATTTCAGAGCCAACTGCCTTCTTTGACTTCCCAAAGCTATGATATGGTTGCCAAAGACCACAGGACTGACAGGTGTTAGTCCCTGTCTCAGGACAGATTATGGCCATGTCCACTGGCACAGAACATGAAAACTAATGAGCAATAAGCTAGCTATGGGATTCACTTGGCCAAGGGGTACTCTCTTGCTAATTCCACAGCTATCGGAACCCCTCGCTCTGCAAATAACCCAGCCCAGAGACACCTGTCCTGATACTGAACCCCAAACTAGTGGAGTGAAACCAAGCAAATGAATCCTCTCACCTCTAAATATTCACAGAACACCTGAGCTCCTGAAATGTATCAGGTTTGATTCTGCCCTTTAAGCCACTCGGACATTCCACTATTAAGAACCAAAGCCTGGGACTGAGTAATACAAGTATATTCAATTACCATCCAAAAGACTAAGTATTTGGACTAATCAGCACTGCAAAAATATCAGTTGCTGAAGACAACCACAAGTTAAAAGGAAACAACTACGGAAAAGAAAAAATGAACCAGAATGAATCCTTCTATTCTTATTTGTAAAAGCAACAAAGAATAATTGATGATTTTTTTAAACACAAAATTTCAGAGTATAGATGAATGATTGTATATTTGAAAAAAGAAATCCTGTGCTGCTCATCCAGCCACTCATTTAGATTTAGGCCACAGCTATTCTAACAAAGGCAGCTGTAGTTTCTTCAGATACTGGCCATAACTTTAAAACACTCCCAAGGGCAACAGGCAAGTGATACTCAAATAAGAAACTGCCATTTCAATCAAAGGGAATATAGCAGGACTAGAGAACATACAGAGGGGTGCAATGAGGCAGAACAGCTTCTGCATGAGGAAAAACTAAAGAATTAGGACTATTCTGCCTAGAAAAACAAACAACTGATGGTGAAGATAATGGTTTAGTGGAAACCATGATTTTATAGAAGAACTACAGTTCTCCAAACTATGTACAAATAAACAGTGGAATGCCTTGATACTGACTGTTTAGATGCCATCAGTATAACCAGACTCAAAATCTTGTTCTTTTTGTTCCCCGTTCAGGATCACCAGTGAGAAACACAGTAGCTGAAGACATGAGATTCATGCACGTACTCAAACAAGATAGAAGGATGAAGTTCACCCCAGCTGATAAACTTCTGCACACATGCAATTAGAAACATACAGCAGGATATGCACCGAGTCTTTACTTACCTCCCATTCCTTCGAGTATCTCATCACAATTCCTCTGCACTGGTTGTTGTACTCTGCAATCCCCATCTTCGCCACGTCCTCCGGCCCTTTAATGCCCAAAGTCTTGTCAATCTCATACTCCTGGGAGCATTGAAAACAATCAGACAAAAAACCCACGCTGTTACCAAAAGCTGTCAGGATTTCTGTGGATAGTTTATTTATGTTCTCTGCATTCTAATGAGGCTAAAAGGCCTCCTTTATCCTTTCAAGATTTCATGAGTACTGCACCTAACTAAGCAGATATTTCAAAGCATAACCCTGGTGTGACTGTTTCTTTACTATCTTTAGAAAAAAGAAAAAAAATATTTTTTGAAACATGTACTGAATAAATACATGTTTATAGTAATTAAAAGAGTGCCTGGAGAAGGGCAGGTGACCAGTAGAAAGCACCCGAAATCACCACACATGCAACAGCCAGAGCAACACACCAGACAAAACGTCCATTTCCCTTTTAGCAACAAAGCCATGTGTAACAGCAATAGAAACATGACTGATGAGCAGGTAACAGCACGGAAAGAGGAACCAACAGACACATCTGTAGGCAGTTCTAGTACACATACCACAGGTAAGCCATGGCAATCCCAGCCAAATCTTCTGTCAACATGAAAACCACTCTGATGAGCAAATCTGGTTACTACGTCCTTAATGGTTCCTGCAAGAATATGGCCATAGTGTGGAAGCCCAGTAGCAAACGGAGGCCCATCATAGAAGTTAAACCTACAACACAAGATAACATTTTTCATTAAATCAAAAACTAAGCATCAAATCTTCAAATAGGGTAAGAATATCTGTATGCTTATGCTTCTTATGTCTCGCTAGGACAACATCAATTTCTTCCTCTTCTATTATCAGCCAGGACAGGTATCACCTTGGCAGTGGGACTAAAGGGAACACTTCAGCTCATCCAGTTCCTGCTGATTGCTGGTTCCACCAAGATTACTGCTGAAAATACCAGCATGCTGCTCCACAGCTGGCAGATATAGGAAAGTGTTGTCCTTACTTACCTGCAGATTTCTTTTATACACCCACCAACCAGGAAATTACAGGTTTATTAGTACTGTTTGTACACTGTTGATTCTTCACAAAGTTAAATACAAACGGTAACTGACATGACAGCAGCCTTAGCCAAGACCACTATCTGCAAAGGGAGCAGCTGTTAATAGAAGCGAGAGGGAAGGGGGGGGCGGTGAGGAAAAGGTAATTACAGCTAAGCCAATCTTGCATTGTCATACACAGTTGCTACAGCTTTTAGCAGATTCTTACCTAGGTCTATTCTTTGATTGCTTGAGGCATTCCTGGAAACAATTGAGATTTTTCCAGAGCTCCAGTATCTTCTCTTCTTCATTTGGAAAAGTTATGTTTTCTGGAACTTGTTGAACCATTCTTTCCCAGCAACGACCAAGCAAAGAAAAGAAAAGACATATTGAACAGAAGTGAGAAAAAAATGACTTCACAAATAGAATTTATTGTCTTACAATTACAGATCACCAAGCCACATATCAGTTTTTCAAAGAGCTCGATTCAGTGTAGGCATGGAGGCAAGCACTATATTCTAAAAAAAGCCTAGTAATTTTGACAGACTAGCACCAAAGTTTTGTAGCAAGAAAAGGATTCTCCAATCACTCAACTACAGTCATCCATAGTTTATTATGCTTTTATTTTTGTTTCCTATAAAAAGCAGTCTAAGGGCAAATTATTTTTTGGTTACAAGTTTGGCGTTTGGAGGTTTTTTGTTGTTGTTTCTTGGGTTTGGTTGTTTTTGGTTTTGTTTTTTTTTTTTTTTAGGAAAAGTGTCCAAGGTCAAACTGACCTTTCAGCACCAGTTTGTGAACTACTGAGACTTACTTTCCGTGCAGGAACTAAAACTAGTGAAAAGGAGACTCCTTTTCACTGTACATCTGTTCCTACCATTTAAAGGTTTAAACCGGCATTTTTCCATCTAGCTAGGCCACCGTTCTCAGATGCTCCTAACAGCAGCTAGACTTCAGATAGCATAGTTGAAACACATTGCAATGAAAGATGAACATGCGGAGAAGAAACTGAAAAAACAGATGAGGTAAAAGCTCACAGACCTCAACCATGCATCTTGAAAAGCTCAAACTTCCAGAATACTGGCAAAACTACTAGTCTCTTTCTAGGCTCTTCCCCCTGCCGTCAGTTTTACAAGGATGTCAGAACTAATCTACCAGGGGCTACTTCTTGCTGGTCATTCGTGAAAGTCTTTTTTTTTTTTTTTTTTTTTTTTTTT
>Ga0065711_1048633_pt1 | contig 11705 bp, 7 predicted proteins | sample Hoacrofraction12_FD_59098 | JGI IMG/M metagenome (GOLD analysis project Ga0065711, IMG submission 59098) | Hoatzin crop microbial communities from Cojedes, Venezuela - Epithelial fraction 12 v2 (version 2) | ecosystem: Host-associated > Birds > Digestive system > Esophagus > Crop | place... | reverse complement strand
AATTTCATAATAACTTCTAAATTATTTTAAGGCTTGCTGATCCTCCACAGAAGCAATGGTTAGGATTCTCTTATTGTACTGTCACTAAAGCTCGTCTGTATGTTGATCTTACTTGTTTTAGATCTGATGCAACTCCAAAATAATTTTTTCTATTGATTCTTTCTATTTAGTGTATTCTCACTCCATTAAATCTATTTTCTTAAGCATTTTGCATAACAAAATCCACTATTTCACATTCTATTTCTTTTCGTCATTGCTGTTTGTTGAATATAGTAATAGTTTAGACAATCCAATGGCCGGATCACTATACTAGATTAAAATATTTAGAACTGTAGTTTCATGTTTATAGGTTGCATAAAATCTGTGTGTGTCACAGCAGCTGGGCTTTCTGCATCACACAAGAATCAAGCAATGAAGAGATGAAATTAATTTAAGGCATTAGAAAATGCAGTTTGCTTTTCAGACTGGTACCTGGAAACTTCTCTAAATGCTCTTTTTGTATGCTTCAGCTTAAAGTGAGAGCACTTTTAGTGTCCAAGTGCCTTGAACGTGACAGAAAGCTCAGTGCTTTCTTTTCAGTCTTTCACCTCCTTCCTCCTTTTCTCTTGATGTTGTTTAGGCATTATTTGTATTAGATTGTTTTATTAGAGGGAAGGGATTAGGGCAGGAATTATGTATGTTGGTAAGGATTTCCTTTTTATTTACTTCTGTTCAGAAAGAGCAAAGAGAAGATGTGGTAGCCAAATCACAAAGTGAGCATATAAATGATAATACAAGGCTAGTTTGAAGGATTTGGTGATAAGTAGGTGAATTGTTGTGGGACGATGCTTTTGAAAATAGTTTATTTATTTCTGTAACAGTCATGATTGAAACTCTTCAGAAAAACAGTTCTATTTATTTGTTCAAAATGCAGGTGAATATATTACTAATCTAAAAAATACACCACAAACTCTTAACCATTTCTAAAGCATTTTATTTTGCTGAGATTTGCTTTACTGTGTAATATGATTGTTATGCGTAAGCATATTTATCTGAGCAGTTTTGTTACCTATAATACTGTTTTTACTTTTTTATTTCTACTTACTGACGTGTATGTGATTGCCAAATAACTATGGCTTTCATAATAAGGTTACTGTTACAATATTTTTCACAAAGACATTTACAAATATGTACTGAAGGGATAGGCTAATATGATGGCTGACATTTGTATAAGGGAGGGTGAAATTAGCAGTGGATTCATTTACTATAAAACTCCTGGGGATAAACTAGAGACCCACAACTGTTAACTTGCCTTTTCCAGCCAGTCGAGTAAAGTCTGACTGCTGTGGCCTGCAGCGCACGTTGCAGGGCCTGGCTACTTAGTCGGGTGTTTAGTTGCAGGCATATTGTGTAGCTGAATGGGATTTTTTTGACTGGCAAGCTTAATAGCAGAAGGGGAGCTTTACTGCCGTTGCTGTTTGTATGGAAAACTTTTTTGTAGGTATTATAGTAAAGCAGTTGTGTAAATAATAAATCAGAAATTGCATAACCTGTATTATTCTATATATTCTTTCTGCCATTGATGATGAACATACGCTATGGTAATATATATTGTCTCACAGTGTATTTGGTCTCTTACATTAAACAGTACTAGAAAGTGTAAAATGGAGCAGAAGAAATAGTTCTAAATTTAAGTTCAGTTCCATTATTTACATTAAACTTTATATCAGAATTTCCAAGTATGGTGTTTAGATTATACACATACAGTTGCTTATAATCTATGGAAAGGGAGAATCTAGTTGATAGACACATTAGTGATATCCAACGTAATTCTGCACGCAACTGAAGAATAAGATCTTACAGAAATTGAAAGGTCTGAATTTACTTGCTTTGGCTAATGCTGCGTTAATAGTAGTCTGTGTGTATGTTTAAAGCTAGCTAGACTAATGATTGCCTATCTAGATATCTATTTAACACAAAGAATCTGTGGCTCTATCCTATGAAGTCTATAAGTTTGTGCAACGAAGCATGGAATTTGCAACTTCTATAATTGTTTGCCTTGATTGTGGGCTTTTTTCTTCCTTTTTTTTCTTTTTTTTTTTTTTTTTTTAATAGTGGCTTTTCTTCCTCGTCATCTTTATTTTTCCAGTAGGTAATGGTAACATCTTTGCTAATTCTTGTTTATTCACAGTTTCTGCCTGTTACCTTTATCGCATCAGGCTGATTTTTGTCTTTGTGCTTAATGGTAAGAATCCATTTAAAAGTTAGACCAAATTTAGTATGTGTCATTCCTTTTCTAACAGTGTTCTTTGAAGACATAAAATGTATATTTATGGTATTTTCTAATTATTCAATAAACTGTTTAAGGTTTAATGGCGTTGGAATCGACTGCCAGTGTGATTTTAATATGGGTTTAGTGCATAAGGAATTTTGCTCTATGGATGTTGTATTTTGCATGTGGCTTGAAACTGAGTCCATCCAGATAGCAGTGGAGTTTTACATTGTGGAGTTACGATTTATAGTTTTCAACTAAATTGTTCTTAATTGCATTTCTATTGGTATAGCAAGTACTTGAGAATCCTGAAAGATCTTTTGCAATGAATAAAAGCTATCCAGTGGTTTTAAATACCTACCTGTCATGAAAGAGGGGAAATTAAGAAAATAAACAACCTGACAGAGATTCAGTGTTATATCAGGAACTTTCTTGCAGAGAAAAATGAAACTGTAACTTACTATGGCTTATCCTCTAAATATTTCATGCTAGGTACTACTTTGTGAAAAGAGGTTGTGAAAGTATCCGACCACTCTCTTTTTTTATTATTAAATCAGTTAATTCCTTTAGAAAATGCTGAAATTATTATACAGTGCAAGGGCTGGATAATGCCTGAAGAGAATAAATTACATGGTTATTGAATTGGATGGAGAATCTGGCTGTTTGAGGAAGAATTCCTATCGTGTTCTACTTATGAAAATTTGTTAGTCTACTACTGGCTTCCAAAACTCGGTTCCAAAGAGAAGTCTTTCTGTTATTCTTCATTAAGTTTCTGATTCTGATGGCCTGTACACAGGATACACTGAAATGATCAAATTCAGATGTTACAGTCCTTGCACAATATTACTTGATATTTTAATATTTCTTGAAACAGTCATTCACCTAATCTTGTCTCATTTTGTTGTGAGCGGGTGGTGGTTCTTGCTTTTAGGAGTAAGCATGTGATGATTTGGTAACAGAATACTCTTAAGAACTTGGGTGAGATGTTTGTCTGATTTTTCCAAAGCTGTGTGGTAACACAACATACATTCCTCTGTTGCATTACATGAGAGATACATTTTAATCACAAACTTCTTTCTATAAATCATCAGCATGTGTGGCTACCTGGGCTGAATTGTAGACACAGATTGTTGAAGTCCCTTAAACACCAGGAACAGTTTCTTGAAATTAGGTTTCTGCTGACAGCTAATTATATTTCAAAGAACAGTACATTTAGCAGAAAATGCTATTTGCGCAAAGGCTACTAAGTACTCAGCTCTATAGAGACATTCAGTTACAATGCTGAATGCAGACTGTTGCCCTAAAGATACCAACAAAGACTACAGTCACCACAGTTATTTTTATTCAATTTCCATCATGCAAATCTGTAAAAAAAAAAACAAACCCAGTAACTTTCATGGTAGCTTCATTTGGTAAAGAAGCTTGTGGAATAAAGCTTTGCCTATTTAGCAAAGTAACTAATAGTTTCCTTTGAAAGGAAGTCTCTCAGAAATACTGTCTGTGACATAATCTTGGCCTTTTCAGAGATAAGGTTATGAGAAAAAAATTCAGCAGAAAATGATGCTGATGCTGTATGATAAAGGCATATACGTACTACATGTTAATAAAGTAATGCGTTTGTACAAGGATTTTGAGAATTTTTTATATTTATAGACATCTATAAAGCCAAAATTTCAGGCGAATATTTACTCGTATTTTTCTCTGTGGGTTTTCCTGTATAACTTGTCTTGTTCATTTTCCCATATAACTTTTCAAAGTTACTCGTTGTAAAGCCTCAGGAAAGGTGGAACTGGTTATTAGGTCACAGAGCAGTTATGATTATTCTAGAAACAGACAGTCATTTAGTGAGGTCAAGTTGGTTGTTTTGAACTGCCTTAATTTTTCACGCACATGCAAAACTATTTTAGAATAAGCCAAGTGATTTTTTTTTTATTTGCAGAAGATAATGTTATATTATTGATGTGAGATGTGTGAAATTCTCTAGCTTAGCCACTTCTCTGTACTCAGACAAAACCTTCTGTAATTGCTCACTAGTATGTTGACTGTTTTCTGTTTGTGATGATAATATGAGGCTAGCCTTTCATCCTTATAAGTTTGCTAAATACATGGGTAAGATTCTGTTTTACAGTAAATAACAAACCAGTAATGCTGTTTTTCAAACATGGGTTCATCTGAGGCACGGGAGGGGCAGGAAATCAATTTTTCTTATCTTCACCAATTTCTTTTAAGAGATAAGAATCTTTTTGAGTTGACATAGATTAATTATCCAGGTTATATCAGTTGTCTTCATCAAAATCCTGTAAATCAATCTTACTAAAATGGTTAATATACCAGGTCTTCAAGTAATTCATAACTTTTCTGACAAAACAGTACTTAGTTTGTCTCTTTTTTTTCTTTCTCTTTTTTATTTCCCTGGTTCTTTTATTTTGGTATTAGAAGTTTTTGAAAAGTAAATCCACTAAATTCAAACTGTAAAAAGTGAAAAGAAATCAATGTTGACCTTTAATTAGATACTCCAGATTCTTTTTGGAAAGAGCATGAATCACCTATAGCTGTTCATTAAAGATTTTGTTTTACTTAGACATATATGTGCATTCATGAAATATGCAGATGCCTTAAAAATTCTCCCTAATTCTTAAATATGGAGTTTTACAGATTACTTCTTTAATAGTCTGCTTCTTGAAATTTCTTTTTTGTTCCCGTCGTAAGTCTTCCGTACTTAAAAGCTGGCAAATGGTAACAAAACAATCTCCATTTCTATAAAGTCATGGTGAAAAACTTGAAAATACAATGCAAACAGTAATAAAAGCATAAAATGCAAAAGGGAGTAAATTAATGTCCCCTGTTGTTTCAATTTTTATGATTTAGCCGGTTACTGACTCAGTATTAAATGTGAACACTGGCTTCCCAAACCATCACACAGAGAAAAATGTAGGGCTCTTGGTCTCTCCCTTTTACACACTGGCTTGATTTATACTGGCGTCCAGTTTACCGTAGCACCCCTCCTGCTAACCTACATGTTGGCGGCAGGGACCTACATGGTTGTCCTGATTAGACACGTATCCTTGCTTTCACAGGTAATTAATTGGTTGGCTAGAAAATTAAATATTCGGTACAAGAGGACAGTTATCTAGTGACCAGCAGTTCGGGAAGTTTAATATTTCTCCGGATTTCCTTGAGAATAAATGATCTTGTTTTGTCACCTATTCTGATCCCTGACAAGGACTTCAGGTTAGGCTTTCTTCAGTGCCTGCTGCTGAAGTGTTGCTGTTTGTATATTTAGTTCCTTCCTATTTGCATTGCTCATAGATTTTGAGTGTTTCCTGAAGATGCAGAACAAATGTTTTTGTGAAGGGCTTGCATGGATGAGCATGAAGGAGCTAGGTGGTAGCATCGATAGATGTTTTAACAACATACTAGATCCTTTTTGGCCATCTTTAAGGTGCTATGTTTTACTCAGATACTGGAAATAATTTCTGTGGCAGCTGTAGCACTGTACTGGATTATTTTACTCATTAAAGGTATCAGTGATTTTTTTTTTTTTTTTTTTAAATTTCAAGATGCTGTTAAATGAAATCTCATTTTTAGTATAAAAGGGGTTCTTATGATGGAAAAGTCAAACACCTTCAGTGTTTTATACAATACAGTGGACTTCTTTATGAAGAATAGAATTTTTTTAATGTTTTCCCAAGCACACTGTTCCAGACATATAATGCTGACATACCTTCAAGTGGAAGCAGGATGAAGTGGGCTAATGATGGGCCTCTATCTTGAGTTTTATTCAAAGCACCCAATGGCTCTTTTAGTGTTCTGATCTTAGAATTTCCTCTAACATGTAGTCCCACAGAAAGCTACCTGGTCTACTTAATGCTTTTTCATTATATTTTTAATCCCAAATAAACCAGCTGCATGGCAATTCTGTGTTATAGGGAAGCTGTTGATAATCGAAAGCAGTTGAAACTTCATTCAGATACCAGAATCTTTTAGGAATATTAGGAAAAACCTTTCCTCTCAATTTGCCTAAATGGTAAACATAGTTAAGAAATCAGTTATGATATTGGATATGATCATTATAGAATCTTGGTTTTAGTTTCAATCATGTTTGCAAAAATACTAGTGCAGTGTGATGAAGAATATTCCTTTGGCCTTGGCAATTGGACAACTGTATATACATTCCAATAATTTACTTCTAAGGTACTCATGTACAACCACACTTCTCGTAACTCATGGGGGCATTATGAATGCCTCGTTATTTTTCCTATGTGGGATTCTGGATCTGCTTAGTGTGGAAAGGTATTTATCAACTCACTGTTTGATTAGTGTAGATCATTCATTTGTGCTAACCCTGAAGCTCACAAGGTACTATTCATCTGTTGCAAGTGCAGAGGAAGAAATGTGAGGGATGTTTCCGACGAGCTTTGAGCTCTTAAACCTTGCTTCTATTTTGCTTTTATGTGAAACATTCTTATGACCAGCTTTCAGTTTTTGTATGACTGCATTATAGTCAGGGTTCTCCTTTTGTTGTGTTATTTATCACAGAATTGTAGAAAGGTGAGGGTTGGAAGGGACCTTAAAGATCATCTGGTTCCAACCCACCTGCCATGAGCAGGGACATCTTCCACTAGACCAGGTTGCTTAGAGTTCCACCCAACCTGGCCTTCAACACTTCCATGGAGGGGGCATCAACAGCTTCTCTGGGCAACCTGGGCCAGTGTTTCACCACCCTCATGGTGAAGAATTTCTTCCTAATATCTCATTTAAATCTGCGCTCTTTTAGTTTAGAGCCATTCCCTCTTGTCCTATCACTACACACCCTTGTGAAGAGCCCCTCTCCGTCCTTCCTGTCGGCCACTTCAGGTACTGGCAGGCTGCTCTAAGGTTACCCCGGAGCCTTCTCTTCCCTAGGTTGAACAGCCCCAACTCCCTCAACCTGTCCTCATAGGAAAGGTGCTCCAGCCCTCTGATCATCTTCATGGCCCTCCTCTGGAACCGCTCCAACACATCCATGTCCTTCTTGTGCAGAGGGCTCCAGAGCTGGACGCAGCACTCCAGGTGGGGTCTCATGAGAGCAGAGGGATGGATGTCACCAAGTAAACTATTCTCAACTCTGAAATACTCTCATGTTACGAAAAAGAAAACAAAAGAGAAGGCAAAAGCCCAGAGCTGCTAAGCTTCAATGTTCTCTGCAAAATTACCTGTTTTGATATGGGAAATCTGATGGTTATAAGAGATGTTTGAGGAAAACAAATGTATTTATGATCAGTCTGCAGGATTTTTTAATGGTAAATGTCATTCCTTTGACTGAATGATGTATATATTTTAAAAAACCTTTAAAAATAAAGTTTAACTAATATTTTGCTTAAATAAAGTTTTCATGTGTGTGAGTTTTCACCCTCTTTGTCTGCAGAATCGATGAGACATGCATAGTTCCAGATAAAGCATGCAAAAATACTTAAGTGCATGGAAGAAAGAAAACGGTGTTTTCATCCTCAGTTTTTCCCCTTATAAAGCACCAAGCTAATACGGTATAACTGTAATTTCACCAGCTAATTCAATTTAGAAAGCATTGGGGGGAGGGGGGAGCAACACACGTGTTTAAAAATAATAAATAACTTTTGTAAGTTTTAAAAATTTTTTGCTTAATAAGAAAATACTGATTCATTTTTGGGAACAAATGAAAAATATCTACACAAGGTTATTTTGATATGTATTGTATACAGTTTTTATATCACACTGTCAACTGATATTAATGTACAGGTGTAGTAATGCATATATTTACACTGACAAAGATTTTAGCCCTCTAGATGCTGGAAATAAACACCAAGGCTGAGGTAAGAGGGGATAAGGGTGTTTTCAATTTTTTTGTGTCTGTTAAAAGAACATAAAATATGGGGAATGTTGTTTTCTAATGACTCCCGATGTAAACTACCAAGTCTAAAAATGCATTTAGTTCTTTGCTGATTATAATACTGTACTAAATCAAAAATGACTGCATAAAAAAACTTCCGTAAAGCCAGCTCAGTCTTTTTAAATGATGGTCTGGCAAATGAGAAATCCTTTATTCTTCCCCCCCCTTGTTTTCCCTTGGGGTAATGAAAAATGAAAAATGTTGTGTAAATGTCAGAAACATCGTAAAGAGTAAATCCTAGGGGTTGGTTAATGAAACCTTTTTGCCTGGTGGCAAACAGCAGGCCCTCATCGCTACAACAATTGGCACCAGGATGCTTTGAGCAGTAATATCTCGAGAATGGTGTACCACATTCCATCCCTGATTCCTAATTTAGTTAAAGTCTCCTAGGCACCTGGCTTAAACTGAAACAAAAACCAGAGAAGCTGCTCTAGCGTCTTCCCCAGCACTACCACCTTATTTTTAGCTGTGTGTACCATGGAGATTTACCATCTACTGTCCATATATTAAAATCAGAAGATTGCATGAGTCGTGAATACTATTTGTTTTCTGTCACAGTTTAATTATTAACTGGGTTATATAAACAGCATGTTTGTATTATATACTATATGTTAGTGAGATTTTTTTTTTTTGCTTTTATGATTTCAGACATGCAATCTGTGCTGTCACGGTTGCAGTGGTATGCAGCTTACGTTAATGGCATAAGAATAACAAGGAGCTGAACTGAAAAGTGAACAATAAAGTATGGAAGATTCCAAAACAAGGCAGTTAACAGCTTATGAAAATTATTGTTTTCTGTTGTAAAACTGAAAGGAACGGGAAGTTAGGAAGTATGTCCCTAATGATGAAATTAAAATTTCTCCTGAAAATCTTGAGTAGTTCATGCATTTATGTGTTTTACAAGGCAGATAATAGGTTCAGGCCTTCTAACTGATGAACAAATGAAGAAACAGTCACTGCTTACGACATTTACTTTCTAGTAAGTACATTTGTCATGTGGATTTTCTGCAGCGTGTCCACAAAACAGTGCTGGTCAAGGCAGGATAGACATCCTATGCTATTTTCAGTTTCGTAGTCTGAGCACGCACCAGGGATATCTCCTCTGCCTGTTGTCATTCTGAACCTTTGTGAAAAGGACCTAGGTGTTTTCCTCGACCTGTTTATGAAGGTAGGGTTACAATGTCTGTCTTGCCCTAAGAAAGGGGCCCCCAGGAAACTGGTGAGGACAAGGGAAGTTGTGTCTCAGTAATCTCTTTATCAGGTGGCTCCTTGGCATGTGTTCTCAGGGCGCAGGAGTTCATGAGAGAAATTTCATCACCTCTAGTTGAGTATAGGTATGGGGGGGGGGTTGTGTATGTATATTTAAAGAATGGAATTACATGATTTATTTAGGAAGGAAAAGGGATATTTGTGGACTTTCAAAATGTTTATCAAATTTGTGCCCAAGAAGTGAAAAGAGAAGTGGAAATTGCTATCCACAACTCTGTCTACAGATTCAGGTTTTTCAGGCACTGCAGCTTGGCCAGTGATTATGAGAAAAAAAACACCTGGTCATCCATTCCTCAGAACTGGTTAAGGCAGTTGAAAGACTTCCGAATGACTTAGCAGTGTTCTTTGTTTATTGAAGCTTTCCTGGACGATCCTGAAGGATATTGCCAGGACTATATATACAGGTTTCAGGAGGAAATTGGGAAGTTTGCAGTTAGCTTTCAAGAAGGGTTTTAATAAAGTTAAAGAATGTGCATTGCTTTCAAAGGAAAAGATACTGGGTTTCTAAATCAGAAATATTTTATGTTGCTGACATTTCCATACAGATGATTAGATTGGTTTCCTCATGCACTGGTGTTCCTCAAGACCTGTTCCCTTCCCCCATTGAGAATTTTTTCATGACAAGAGTGGTTTTTTGGGGATTCATGATACTTTCAGCAAAGAAACTCAGTGAAACAGTTGCTTTCCTCTCTTTTGGATCTCAAAGGGGGGGAAAAAAAAGAGGGAGATCATAGTTAACTCTAAAGCCTAGAAACCTACACTTTATTCCTTCCTTCTAGCAAATGGTAATCTCTATTTCAGTGCTAGATTTTTCAAAGATTCAGTCCTACATATCCAGTGTGTTATTTTTGTTCCTGATTTTGTACAGAACTCCTACCTCTATACTGCTGACAAACCTCAGAATTTCATTAAATACTGAACTGGGTGATGATGTTCTGTTATTTTCTTAGATGACCGACTATCTATTTCTCCTTTAGATGGTTGATACCATTAAAGTCCCTGGAGCAAGGTCATCAGATAATACAATTCTTTCTTAATTTTTCAGTAGTGTTTTAGCAAAGGAGAGTATCTTTTTATCCCACTTTAAAAAACACAGTTTAAGGGTGTGGGATTACTATATGCCTGGTGGTTCCTATGTCAACACCTATTCAAATCTGTTGTAATGGTCGAAATAGAAGCAGAATTAATCATATGTGTCTATGAAAAGCTGTTTGAACCTCCTTATTTCCTCTGCAACGTTCTGTACATAGCATACCATGTTTGGAAAATCACCTGAATGATTAATACCTACTTGTTCTAAAATCTTGTCAGACCACATTTCATGTGTCTTACATATGTTCCGTCATCTGTTTTTCTTCCTTGTTGGTATAGAAATATCTTGTCCTATTATTGGTGAAGGAAGATATTAGATGGAGACGATATGTTTGGCAAGAGGATTTCTTCATGCTGCTAGTTGGGGAAACTAGTTTCACAGTCACTCAAATTTATTTTCTCAAACTTTTGTACATCATTAGCAATAAGGTAATGTGTTTCTTGTTTGTCTACAGATAGTGAAATCAAGTCCTGTCATACACAGCACCACAAGATACAAGTGATAATTGTTGGAAATAACCTAGAATATCTTCACACTTGGTTATTTCTTTCCTGAATTTCGTCAGATTGACTGTAATCCCTTCTGACTATACCCTATCTGGCTATTCTTATTATTGGCATACTTCTCTTTTAAATAATGGGTAGGTTTTGACCTTGTCTGTTTTTAAATATCTTTGTTTCATGAGTTTATTATAATTTCTGTTAAAAAAACAAACAAACCCTAAGGTACTAACTTTCAGTCAAACTTCCTTTAACCTCTTAGCATTAAGTGGAAATGGGAAAGTGGATTCCTATTTCTGGTATATTGATAGGCAAGATTTTTATACTTTCTGAATCCTACCTACGTACTCTTAATGCTGATAACACATCAGTTAATGTATAAATACCAGCAGTAACATTTAAGTATGTGTAAATGCTTGGAAGACTTTGAGGAAGACATTAGTACAAACACATATCTGCAGTACATGGAGTTATATCTTAAGATAAACCTGAGATGTGATAGCTGCATCTACACTTCAGAGAAGAAAAACAATTCATTCCTCCGATGGAATGCACGCACGAGTGCTGAGGGAGCTGGCGGATGTCATTGCTGAGCCACTCTCCATCATCTTTGAGAGGTCCTGGAGGACAGGAGAGATGCCCGAGGACTGGAGAAAGGCCAGTGTCACTCCAATCTTCAAAAAG
>Ga0065711_1009568_pt1 | contig 11705 bp, 25 predicted proteins | sample Hoacrofraction12_FD_59098 | JGI IMG/M metagenome (GOLD analysis project Ga0065711, IMG submission 59098) | Hoatzin crop microbial communities from Cojedes, Venezuela - Epithelial fraction 12 v2 (version 2) | ecosystem: Host-associated > Birds > Digestive system > Esophagus > Crop | place... | reverse complement strand
ATGCGATACTAGACCTGGTGGTCACCAATGCGAGTGAGCTTGTTGGGCATGTCAAGATCGGAGGCAGCCTGGGCTGCAGTGACCATGCGCTGGTGGAACTAATGCTACCGAGGGAAATGGGAATAACAAAGAGCATAGTCAGAACCCTAAATTTTAGGAGGGAAAATTTCCAGCTCTTCAAGGATATAGTCAGAAGGACTCCCTGGGAAACGGTCCTCAGGGACAGGGGCACAGAACAGTGCTGGCGGGTCTTTAAGGATGTATTCCACAGAGCCCAAGAGCTCTCGATCCCCAAGTGTAAGAAGTCGTGCAGAGAAGGGAAGAGACCGGCATGGCTGAGACAAGAGATGGTGGTCAAACTAAGGAAGAAGAGGGAACTGCACAGGCAGTGCAAGCAGGGACTGGCTTCCTGGGAAGAGTATAGGGANGCTGCCCAGTTGTGTAGGGATGGGGTCAGGAAGACTAAGGCACAGCTGGAGCTGAACTTGGCAAGGNATGCGAAAAATAACAAGAAGGGCTTCTACAGATATGTGTCAGCCTGACAAAGATGGTCAAAGNAAGCGTACCCCCGCTCATGAGCGAGACCGGCAAACTGGTAACAGCAGATGAGGAGAAAGCTGAGGTATTCAACAACNTTTTTGCCTCAGTCTTCANTGGNACTCTCTCTCCTCACCCCTCCCGAGTNGATGAATGGCATGAAGGAGACCAGGAGGGTNAAATCCCTCCAGCTGTAAGTGAAGATCAGGTTCGGGACCTGCTGAGGAACCTAAATGTACNGAAGTCCATGGGACTTGATGAGATGCATCCCAGAGTCCTGAGGGAGNTGGCTGAAGTAGTTTCCAAGCCACTCTCCTTGATATTTGAAAAGACACAGCAGTCAGGGAAGTCCCCAGTGACTGGAAAAAGCAAAACATTGTGCCCCTTTTCAAAAAGGGTAGAAAGGAAGACCCTGGGAACTACCCACCTGTCAGCGTCACCTCTGTGTCTGGGAAGATCATGGAATAGATCTTCTGAGAAGCTATGCTAAGGCACATGGAGGACGGGGAGGTGATTGGAGACAGCCAGCATGGCTTCACCAAGGGCAAGTCCTGCCTGACCAACCTCGTGGCTTTCTATGATGGTGTAACAACAAGAGTGGACAAGGGAAAAACAATGGACGTCATCTATCTGGAGTTTTGTAATGCCTTTGACGCGGTCCCCCACAACATCCTTCTCTCTAAATTGGAGAGACATGGATTTGACGGGTGGACCGTTCAGTGGATAAGGAACTGGTTGGATGGTCGCAGCCAAAGGGTAGTTGTCAACGGCTCAATGTCCGGATGGAGACCAGTGATGAGTGAAGTCCCTTAGGGGTCTGTACTGGGACCGGTGCTGTTCAATATATTTATCAATGACATGGACAGCGACATCGAGGGTACCCTCAGCAAGTTTGCAGACGACACCAAGCTGAGTGGTACGGTTGATACGCCAGAAGGACGGGATGCCATCCAGAGGGACCGCTGGACAAGCTGGAGAGGTGGGCCTGTATGAACATCACGAGGTTCAATAAGGCCTAGTGCAAGGTCCTTCACCTGGGTCGGGGTAATCCCCAGTATCCATACAGGCTGGGAGATGAAAGGATCGAGAGCAGCTCTGCTGAGAGGGACCTGGGGTACTGATAGACGAAAGACTGGACATGAGCCGGCAATGTGTGCTGGCAGCCCAGAGGGCCAACCGTGTCTTGGGCTGCATCAAGACAAGCTTGGCCAGCAGGTCGAGAGAGGTGATTCTGCCCCTCTACCGTGCTCTGGTGAGACCTCACCTGGACTACAGCGTTCAGCTCTGGAGCCCTCAGCACAAGAAGGACATGGAACTGCTGGAGCGGGTCCAAAGGAGGGCTACAAAAATGGTCCGAGGGCTGGAGCACCTCTCCTATGAGGACAGGCTGAGAGAGATGGGCTTGTTCAGCCTGGAGAAGAGAAGGCTGCGGAGAGACCTTATTGCAGCCTTTCAGTACTTAAAGGGAGACTATAGGAAAGATGGTAAATGCTGACAAGTAGTCCCTTTTTTGCATCAGATACAGAGGTGGAAATTTAGCCTTACTTCTACTGAAACATTCCTTACAGACAGGTCATTTTCTGTGATCATAAAATTTAGTAAAGACCCGCTTTAACGCAATGACTCAAATCCTGCTTATGGTGAAGAAGCTGTTTAGACAAGCCGCAGTTTCATATCCTCACTGCTTTCTTGCCTCCTAGAACTCAATCAGTATCAAAAGCTCCATATGAAGACTTGCATAAAAAATGCCAACTGCAATTGTGTTTACTTGTTACTATTTTTTGTCAAGCATTATGCAGTCAGTCTGGTTTCATCCGAGTATATTAGGAAAAGTTCAGTTCACATTTACAAGGAATCACAACAGATCCCATCCATCGCTCCAGACCCCAACATCACACCTTTGCAGCATCCTTAGGAGCAATAAGCACAGAACAAGAAGCCTTCCTTCAAAATAAGACCCACACCTGCAGCTTCAACGAGATGCATAGAACACCAGCCAAGAATAACCTCTGCTTTAACTATGCCTAGCTCTGCCATCTACATAAGGAGATCAGCTCCTAAATGATCCCTAGCCCTCAGAACACAGAACTTCCCTAGGGCAATGCGAGGTAAATAACACAAGACAGAGACACATGGTCATTCACTTTAAGGTGATGGGGAGAAGGACAGAGGATTCGAAAGAGAAAAATAAGATGAGGGACAAGAATGAGGGGAAGAAAGAGGAAAAAAGTAAGAAAGTTGCAGAGAAAAGGGTAGAGAGATGGAGAAATCAAGAAAAATAGGTACCAGGAGCCCTGCAGAGAGACGGAGGAATAAAAATAGTGCCAGGGATCAGGACAAAGTTTAAGAGCAAGAGAGGAAAAGGGAAGGAGGGACAGAGAAAGACAGGGACAGGAGGAAGGACATACAGCTGGAGAGAGGAATGCATTTACAGGTGTAGAGTAAGACTACTGAGTGTTGTGCTTGAAACCAGTTTGAATGAGGGCTTTTAACGGTGGAAGAAGATGAAATGATTAAGTAACATTCTTATGTAGTGCCCTAGCTCCCTCATATTTAGCGTTCTATGTGCAATTATGCCTGTTTAACATTTCAGGAAAAAAACTATGGAAGCTAGGGGGAGATTCTGTTATGGGGAGTCAGTGAGAACATATGTACCAAAGCTTTTTAGGATATAAGTTTGGTGAGTGTAGGAGTTGAAACAGAATAGTAGTGTCCAGGTTTTGCTCTCAAAAGCAGGAAGCACTGCATAAATCGCTGTTGCTGTACTTTATCTCAAAGGATTTTGTAAGAGTGAGTGTTCACTGAAGGATCCCCATTGACTATGCTGGAGTTCAGATAGAGTCCATAGAACTTTATGTGGAAGCTTCCTGTAGCCACACATCTCAGAAAACTGGTAGAGTAAGGAATCTGCCACGCCACAAAAAGCCTGTCTGCAGCATAGAACAACTATGGAAATATCCACAAGAAAATTGCACTTTGGCATGTCACGAAGATCGAAGACTTTTGTAGGAGATAACAGAACTTTACGTTCCATTTGTGAATCTACATCTACTTTTATAATATCTTACTGCACCGGCTTAGTACCACAAAATTTATCTATGTGAGGTCCTGGAGAGGAGGAAAGATTTCTCTCTTCAGAAACAGAGGAAGGACAAGTTGACTGTGGAACCATTGACAAAGTTCTAGAGTCTTCCAAAGGCCATCTTCCATCTAAATCCTTGTTGCATTTCTTGGAAATCTGCTGCATAAATCCTGAGTTCTTGTTAAAAACTTTGAGGCTCCAAGTTGTGGATTTACTTGCCTCGTCTTTAAAATGTTCTGCATACAAATAACTTCCAGCTTTTCTCCCGAAAGTACAAATGCTGGGCTTGTATGCAAGATAAAATGTAATCCCACTATGTCCCAGTTCTTGACATCAAGGAATACCTCTCAAATGCTTCAGCAGTCATTAGAGAACTGGGAGGTTTCAAAGTTAATCTAATTCTTTTTCCTATTTCTATACCATTAAAAAGCCTAGATGCAGTGGAAATCCTGGAAGAGTGTAATCTAGACAAAGCAAGGGCTGTCTAAGGACTCATGCTTTTGGTGGCCATTCTCCTGGTTTGTCTGGTATGGGCTAGTGATGTTCTTACTGGCAGCTTGAATGCGGATTTGAACAACATGGTCTTTCTCTGTGGTAAAAGATTATACTATAAATAATTTCGAAATAAATATTTACTAAATTGTGAAATAGATATAAACTGTTTCTTGTTAGGGTTCAGGATGATCACTAACCAATTGTTCTCTGTCACTTCTTAGGAAGATGAGAGTTGGTTCACTCTGGAGCTGGTGCACGTTGAAGCATGAATGTCTACACAGAACAGAGGGAAGTCACTGATAAGTAAAAAATGTCATTTAAACCACATACAGTAGATCTTGTGTTTTCTCTTAAAAGTCACACATTATAGTATGGAACTCTAACTATTTTATCCAGCGAAAAGAGTAGTCGTTCTAACAGCAAGCGTGGAAAGAGCCTCTAGGAGCCAAAGCTTGAGTACAGTTCAAGCTCTTTGCAGAAACACGACAGGGAAAGTAAAGTTTTGTGATGGTCCCAAAAGCACTTAAGCATATGTACAATTCAGCTATTTAATATAATCCTTTTGAATGCAACTCTGAAATTGCTGGACTGGTATACAATATCTTTATGCTGTGATTTTTTTAGGCTGCTAAATCCCCATTTTCAAGAGGATTAGAACTTGCATATGTTCTATAGAATCATAGAATGGTTTGGGTTGGAAGGGAGTTTTAAAGGTCATCTAGTGCAATCCCCTGCAAAGAGCAGGGACATCTTCAACTGGATCAGGTTGCTCAGAGCTCCATCCAACCTGATCTCGAATGTTTCTAGGGACAGGGCATCTACCACCTGTCTGGGAAATCTGTTCCAGTGTTTCACCACCCTCATTGTATAAAATTTCATCCTTATTTCTAGTCTGTATCTACCCTCTTGCATCTTAAAACCATTACCACTTGTCCTATTGCTACAGATCCTATTAAAACATCTGTCCCCATCTTCCTTGTAAAAACCCTTTAAGCATTAAAAGGCCACAACAAGGTCTTCCCAGAGCCTTCTATTCTTCAGGGTGAGCAACTTTAACTCTCTCAATCTTTTGTCATAGAAGAGGTGTTCCAGCCCTCTGACCATCTTTGTGGCCCTCCTCCATACTCGTTCTAGCAGGTCCATGTCTTTCCTGTGCTGAGGGCTCCAGAGCTGGATGCAGGACTCCAGGTGGGTTTTCACCACAGCAGAGTAAAGGGGCAGAATCACCTCCCTCGACATGCTGGCCACGCTTCTTTTGCTGCAGCTCCAGGGTATGATATGCTTTCTGGTCTCCAAGCCCACATTGCTTGCTCATGTCTAGTTTTTCATCCACCCCAAATTCTTCTCCTCAGGGCTGTTCTCAGTCCCTGCATATTCCAGCCTGTATCCATGTTCAGGATTGCTTCAATCCAGGTGAAGGATCTTGCACTTGGCCTTGCTGAACCTCTTGATCTTCTCATGGGCCCACTTCTCAAGCTTGTCCAGGTCCCTCTGGATAGCATCCTGTCCCTGAGGCATGTCGACCACACTGCTCAGCTTGGCGTTGTCTGCAAATATGCTAAGGGTGCACTTGATCCCACTAAGTCATTGATGAAGATATTAAACAGTACTGGTCCCCATATGGACCCCTGAGGGACACCACTCATCATTGATCTCCATCTGGGCATTGAGCCGTTGACCACTACCATCTGGATGCAACCATCCAGCCAATTCTTCATCCATCAAAAAGTCCATACATCAATTCCACGTCTCCCACTCTGTTGTGGGAGACAATGTCAAAGGCCTTAAAGAAGTCCAGATAGAGAACATCTGTAGCTCTTCCCATGTCCACTGATCTAGTCACGCCATCATCGAAGGCAACTAGGTCAGTCATGCAGGACTTTCCCTTGGTGAAGCCATGCTGTGGCTGTCTGGACTCACCTCCCTGTTGTCCATGTGCCTTAGCACAGGATGTAGGAGGATCTGCTCCATGATGTTCCAGGGACAGAGGTGACGCTGAGAGGCTGGTAGATCGCAGGGTCCTCCCTTCTACTGGTTTTGAAAATGGGTGCAATGTTTCCCTTCCTCCAGTCACTAGGGACTTCACCTGACTGCCATGACCTTTCAAATATTATGGAGAGTGTTTGGGCAACGACATTACCCAATTAACTTTGGACTCTGGGATGCATCTCGACAGGTCACATAGACTTCTGTGTGTTCAGGTTTCTCACGTGGTCACGAACCTGATGTTCTCTTACAGTGCAAGGGAATTCACTCTCCAGCTCCCATCTTGTTGCCCATCAACTCGAGAGCTCTGTAAAGGGAGACTAACCCTAACACATGACCCCTAACCCTAAAGACCCTAACCCTAACCCTAATCCCTAACCCTAACCCTGAACATAAAACTAACCCTAACTCTAATGACTCCAACCCTATTGACCCTAACCCTAAACGTAACCCTAATCCTAAGCCTAACCCCAACCCTAAGCCCTAACCCTAACCCCTTAAACTCTCCTTACCCCTAAACCTAACACTAACCCCTAACTCTAACCTCTAACTCCTAACACGAAACCTAAACCAAACCCTAAACCCCAACCCTAAACCTAACCTTAACCCCTAACCCTAAGCCTAACCCTAATGGCCCTGACCCTAACTTTAATGACTCTAATCCTAACCCTAAACCTAACCCTAACCCGAACCCCTAACCCTAACCCCAATGGCCATAACCCCAACCCTAATGGCTCTAAACCTAACCCTGATCCCTAATGCTAATTCTAAAACTAACCCTTAAATCTAACCCTAACAATAAACACTAAACCTAACCTTAATCCTAATGACCCTAGCCCTAACCCCTAACCCTATCCCTAACCCTAACCATAATGACCCTAACCCTAATGACCCTGCCCCTAACCCTAACCATAACCCTAATGACCCAAACCCTAACCTTAATAGTAACCCTGCCCTAACACCTAACCCTAAACCTAAACCTACCTTTAAAACCAAAGATTAATGACCCTAACACTAATGACCATAACACTAACTCTAACCCCAACACCTAAACCTAACACTAAAGACCCTACCTCCTAAACCTAACGCTAAGCCTAAACCTAAACCCTAAACCTAATGACCCTAAACCTAACCTCTAAACCCCACCCTAAACCTAACCCTAACGCTAACCCTAATGATACTAACCATAACACTAATCCTAAACCTAACCCTAACCTTAATGACCTTAACCCTAACCCTTACCCCTAACTATAAACAGTAACCCTAACCCTAGTGACCCTAAACCTAACCCTAAATCCTAACAACAACTCTATCCCTCATCCCTAACCCTAACCCTAACCCCAACCCTAATGACCCTAACCCTATCCCTAACACTAATTCCTAATCCTAACACTGACCCTAACTTTAACCGCTAAACCTAATCGTAACCCTAACCCTAAAACAAATAACTAACCCTAACCCTAAACCAAACCCTAACTCTAATGGACCTGAACCTCACCCTAACCCTAACACCTAACCTTGAACATAACCTTTAAACCTAACCCAAACCTGAACCCTACCCTAACCCTAACCATACCTCTTAAAACTAACCCTAATCCTAAACTTAATCCTAACCCTAAACATAACCCCTTAACCCTCACCGTAACCCTAAACCTAATGGCCATGACTCTAATCCTAACCCTAATCCCTAACATTAACGCTAAACCTAACCCTGACCCTAACCCTAATGAGCCTAACCCTAATGACCCTAACCCTAACCCCAATCCCTAACACTAACAGTAACCCTAAACCTAACCTCTAACCCTAACCCTAAATTCAACCCTAACACAAACCCCTAACCCTAACCCTAATGGCCCTGACCCTAACCGTAACCATAACTTTAACCCTAACCCCAACCCCTAACCCTAGACCTAGCCCTAACCATAACCCTAATAACCCTAACCCTATTGACCCTAACCCTAACCCTAACCCTAAACCTAACCCCTAACCCTAACCCTAACCATAACCCTAATAACCCTAACCCTACTGACCCTAACCCTACTGACCCTAACCCTAACCCTAACCCTAAACCTCACCCCTAACCCTAAACCTAACCCTAACACTAACCGTAACCCTAACCACTAACTCTAACCCCTTACCTCAACCCTAACCCCAACCCTAACCTTACTCCTAACCCTAATCCTAAACCCTAACCCTAAACCTAAACCTAACACTAAATCTAACCCTAACCATAACACTAACCCTAACTCGTACCCCTAGACCTAACACTAACCCTAACGCTAAAATTAACCCCTAACCTGAACCTTAATATTAACCCTAAACCTTACCTTTAACCCCAACCCTAACCCTAACCATAACCCTAACCCTAACTCTAACACTAAACCTAATGGCCCAAACCCTAAACCCTAATACTAATCGTAACACTAACCCTAACCATAATCCTAAACCCTAAACCTAAATCTAACCCTAACCCCTAACCCTAAACTTAAACATAACCCTAGCCATAACCCTAACCCTAATCCTAAAACTAACCCTAACCCTAGCTCTAATTATCCTAACATTAATGACCCTAACGCTAACACTAACCCTAATACTAAAGTCTAACCCTAACCCTAATCCTATCCCTAACTCTAATGACCATAACCCTAACCCTAACCCCTAAAGCCAACCCTAACCTTAACCCTAACCCTAACGCTAACCCTAACTCAAACCCTAACGCTACACCCTTACCCCAACCTTAACCCTAACCTAAATATAACCCTTACCCTAACTCTAACACCAAAACCTAACCCTAACCCTAACACTAACCCTAATCCTAAACCTAATCCAAAACTAACTCTAACCCTAACCCTAACCCTAACACTAACATTAACCCTAACCCCAACCCTAACCCTACTCCTAACCCTAATCCTAAACCCTAACCCTAAAACTAACCCTAAACCTAAATCTACCCCTAACCGTAACCCTAACCCTAACTCATACACCTAAACCTAACCGAAACCCTAAAGCTAAAATAAATCCTAATCCTAAACTTCATATTAACCCTAAACCATACCTTTATCCCCATCCCTAAACATAACCATAACCCTAACCCTAACGCTAACCCTAATTAGCCTAACCTTAATGACCCAAACACTAAACCCTAAAACTAAAACTAACTCTGACCCTTAATGCTAACCCTAACTCTAACCCTAAACCTAGTGGCCCGAACCATAACCCCTAATCCTAATTGTAACACTAACCCTAACCCTAATCCTAAACCCTAAACCTAAATCTAACCCTAAACCCTAATCCTAACCTTAAACATAACCCTAACCCTAATCCTAAAACTAACCCTAACCCTAACCCTAATGGCCCTGACCCTAACCCTAAACATAATGACCCTAACCCTAAACCCTAACCCTAACCCCTAATCCTAATTGTAACCCTAACCCCAACACTAACCTAAACCCTTAACCGTAACCCAAACCCTAGCCCCAGCCCTGACACTAACCCTAAATATAATGACCCTAACCCTACCCTAACCTTAACCCCTAATCCTCATCGAAACCCTAACCCTAATGGCCCTAACCCTAACACCTAACCCTAACCTAACCATAACCCTAACCCTAACTCTAACACCAAAACCTAACCCTAACCCTAACACTGACCCTAACACTAACCCAAACACTAAGCTTATCCCTAACCCTTCCCCCTAACCCTAATCCTAACCCTAACCTAACCCTAAAGCATACCTTCTAACCCTAACACTTACCCTAAATATAACCCTAATAGCAGTGACCCTAACCCTAAAACTAATGACACTATCCCTAACCCTAAACTGTAATTTTAAACCCTAACCCTAACCCTAATGAAACTAAATGCTAACCCTAAACCCTAAACCTAAAACTAATGGTTCTAACCCTAACCCCTGACCCTAACTATAACCCTAATGACCTAAACCTTAATCTCTAACCCTAACACTAACCCTAAACCTAACCCTAATAAAACCCGAAACCTAACCCCAACCCTAACCCCTAACCCTAACGATAATGGCCCTGACTCTAACAGTAAACATAACCTTAACCCTAACCCCAACACCTAACCCTAACCCTAACCCTAACCCTAATCCTAATAACCCTAAACCTAACTCTAACCATAAACCTAGTGACCCTAATCCTAATGACCCTAACCCTCAACCCTAACCCTAACTTTAACACTAACCCTAACGCCTTACCTTAACCCTAACCCTAATCCTAACCCTAACCCTAATGCTAACCCTAACCCCTAACCCTAAATCTAACCCTAACCCCTAACCCTAACACTAACCCTAACCCTAACCTTAACCTTAAACCTAACCCTAATCCTAACCCTAACCCTAACCCTAAACCCTAAGACTAACCTTAAACCTAACCCTAACTTGAATCCTAACCCTAACCTCTAACCCTAACACTAGCCCTAACCCTAAACATAATCCTAACCCTAACCCTATTACTAACTCTAACCCCTAACCCTAAACCTAACCGTAACCCTAATGCTAACCCTAACCCTAACATTAACCCTAAGCTTAAACTTAACCCTAACCCTAACCCTAATACTAACACTAACCCTAACACTAACACTAAACCTAATGACCCTAACCTTAACCCTAATGACCCTAACCCTAACTCTAACCCTAATCCTAATGACCCTAACCCTAATGACCCTAACACTCAACCCTAACCCTAACCTTAACCCTAAACCCAACCCATAACCCTAACCCTAACCCTAAACCTAATCCTAAACCGTAACCGTAAACCTAACCCTAACCATGATCCTAAACCTAACTCTTATCCCTAAACCAAACCCTAAACCTAACCCCTCACCCTAACCCTAAGCCTAACCCTAACCCTAATCCTAAATCTAACAATAACCCCTAACCCTAAACCTATCCCTAACCCCTAAACCTAACCCTAATGCTAACCCTAACCCTAAGCCTAAACCTAACACTAACCCCTAACCCTAACCTTAACCCTAACCCTAACCCTAATCCTAACCCTAACCCTAATGACCCTAATCCTAACCCTAACACTAACAGTAACCCTAAACACTAACCCTAACCCTAACCCTAACCCGTAATCATAACCCCAACCCGAACTCGTAACCCTAATCCTACCCTAAAAGTAACACCAACCCTAACGATAATCCTAACTCTAATTATGCTAACGCTATTGAACCTTACGCTAACGCTAACCCTAATACTAACGCCTAACCCTAACCCTAACCCTACCCCTAACTCTAATGACCATAACCCTAACCTTAACCCCTAAACCCAACCCTAATTCTAATCCTAAAACTAACCCTAACCCTAACCCTAATCCTAACGCTAAACCTAACCCTCATGACCATTACCCTAACCCTAACCCTAACCCTATTGACCCTAAACCAAACCATTAAACTAACCCTAATCCCTAACACTAACCCTAACCTTAACCCTAACCCAAACCTAACCCTAACCCTAACACCTAAAACTAACCCTAACACTAACGCTAAACCTGACCCTAACCCTAAACCTAACCCTTACCCCTAAATCTAATCCTAACCCTACCCCTAACCCCTAAACCCTAACCCTAACCCTAACCCTAAC
>Ga0065711_1048632_pt1 | contig 11706 bp, 8 predicted proteins | sample Hoacrofraction12_FD_59098 | JGI IMG/M metagenome (GOLD analysis project Ga0065711, IMG submission 59098) | Hoatzin crop microbial communities from Cojedes, Venezuela - Epithelial fraction 12 v2 (version 2) | ecosystem: Host-associated > Birds > Digestive system > Esophagus > Crop | place... | reverse complement strand
CTAGTGAGGCCTCATCTGGAGTACTGTGTCCAGTTCTGGGCTCCCCAGTTCAAGAAAGATGAGGAGCTACTGGAAAGAGTCCAACGAAGGGGTACGAGGATGGTGAGGGGACTGGAGCATCTCCCCTACGAGGAGAGGCTGAGGGAACTGGGCTTGTTCAGCCTGAAGAAGAGAAGGCTGCGGGGGGACCTAATAGATATACTTACAAATATCTGAAGGGTGGGTGTCAGGAAGATGGGACCAAGCTCTTTTCAGTGGTGCCCAGCGACAGGACAAGGGGCAATGGGCACAAACAGAAGCAGAGGAAGTTCCGTCTGAATATGAGGAAGAATTTCTTCCCTCTGAGGGTGACGGAGCACTGGAACAGGCTGCCCAGGGAGGTTGTGCTTTCTCCTTCTCTGGAGATATTCCAGACTCGCCTGGACAAGGTCCTCTGCAGCCTGCTGTAGGCAGGAGGGTTGGACTAGATGACCCACAGAGGTTCCTTCCAACCCCTACCATTCTGTGATTCTGTGATTCCTGTCATATCCAGTCAAAAACTCTCTTACCAGGTGTATGAGCTGGGATGGTTTTAAATAGTTTACCATCAGCACCGGGACCTGTGAGAAGTGATCAGCCACCATTCAGCTGATAGGTCATGGAGATCAGTCATTCAGGTGGATAAGCATGCATGATTTGTGAGGATGGATATGGAAGAAGCTGGGAAATCTTCCCAGCTAGGAAGAGTGAAATTTATGGGATTTGAATCAAATCAGTTATCAGCCTACTTCTTCAGCACTAGCCTGTTGGACTGACACCTTGTCCCAGACTGTCAAGCAGGACAAGTCATAGCAGAAGTGCTACCTCTAAACTGGGTCACCAGCAGTTCACCCATCTGGACAACTGTGGAAGAAGGACCCCACAACATGTCATGGCGCATACCTACATGCCAGCTTACACACAGTAATAGGATCCTCTTCCCTTTGTTTATAACTCTCTTCCAGATAGGCACATCAGTAAAAATGATAACATATACTACGTTGACGTCTGTGATCTATCCAACTCTCCCTGTTTTTTCTTTAGGAAAGGTTATCAGTTTTCACAGAAGAACTCAGCAAGGCTTCTGAGAAATCCAGATCCTTTTTCTGGAAGGGGAAGATTTTTCAGTTGGTTGCAATGAAGTGAAGCAGAAGTAATGTCATTAGTTTCTATCAAATTTCTCCTGATTTAAGCCAGTGTATCTGATAACCAAATTTTGGGCACAGTTGTAATTAAATGTGCTTTTCTAAGCATCTTCAAATTTGGAGAACAAATTTTGTTGAAGTGTTCTATTTCTACATCCTGCTGACAAAACAATGTTCCACCAACGTGCCAGGGATGAAAATGGTGGGTTTTGCAGTAGAAAAAGTTTTTCAGCTTCTGGTATGAATGTTTTCATAACTAATCCATGCTGCATAAGTGATTAATTCTGTAGCATACGAACAATGTAACTCCAATTATACTATATATCACAAATGATCAAATGTAGGGAAGAAAAAAGTTTTTCTGTGCATTGTTCATGTTTACAATGCAGAATGACATGTTAAGAAAAATAAATAATTTCTAGAAGGTAAGAATCCTTCAAAGATTTTTTTCATTAAAATATCTCTTTTGTTTACTCTTAGCAGAAAATATACATCATGATCCTAGAGTCTAGTGAAGGATGAAGCAGAGAATATTCCTTAAATGTCTAGGAACTAGCACAGTGCAAAAAGAAGGTTCTGATTTGAAAAAGGCAATGTCGTATAACCATTATCGCACTGTGAGGAATAGTTCATGTTGATACAACTGCCTTTTCAAGCTTTTCTCCTTTTACACCAGTCTTTACAGAATATGGCTTATCAAGGTCAAGAACAAAGTCTTAATCTGTTCCCTGGATTTATCCTGATAATGCATGAGTGTAAAGTGAAAAGACCTGCTCATTATTAATTTCCAGAAATAATTTGGTAAATTTTGAATTAATTAATCCTTTTGTAATTGTTGTTATTTTTGTTCCTAAGCAACTGATAAACAAACACACAAAAACCTTCCTGCTATGCTACGTGAATTGCAGATTGTTTACCAAACTCAAAGAATCCAGGGCATAGATAAACTAAGATATTAACTTTTAAATAAAACAATTTGGTAAATTATATATCAACACCTTTAGCAAGAAATTTACTGGCTGTTACTCCAATATTTATAGTATTTTAATACTGATGATTTCTGCATGAGCTCAGCAAGAAGAGCTGTAACTTAACTGTGCTGCTCCAGCTTCAGCTTCAGAATTAACAAAGTACCCTGGAGATGGTTCTGTGTTGCAAGGAACAGATTAATTGGATTTTCATAATCAAATGTAGGTTATTATTTACTTCTGCTTTTGCACTATTTGTTTGGTTTTAAACCACCCGTCATTTACCATTTAGGATGAATGTGGAAAGTGATATAAACTTCCAAACTTATAGATTATGAATAGTATTCACAAATTTTCCTTTTCAGTGAGAAATAAAAAAAAAAACAACCCAAACTGTTCAATTTGGGACACTTTTTTTACTTGCTACACTAAACACCACTTTAAGTTGCACTTGTCCTTTACCTTCCTTCACGGAGCTACAAAGTTATCACAGGCAGGAATAATGAAAAGGCAACATAGATATGGATGTTATAATCGTCAAATACAACAACTGTCCAGGTGTTTCCTCACTAAAACTTTGTATAAGAGCACATCAATACAGGGAAGGAAACCCGAACTGTCAAGTCTATTCTACCTACCCTACCAGGAACCTGAGACCTCAAATACCAGAGCTCTAGCCCCCACAATAATCTGGTATAGCAAAGTGGTAAGATTAGTCGACACTGCAACAAAAGTGATTTTCAACAAACAGTCTGTAATACCTTCCACACACAACATGCAGATAAAAGGTCTTATAATTCCATCAAAAATTTTGGTCATAATACAACTTGTACCTTACTTGAGAATCTAGTAGACTAATCACTACTGCATTATTAGTAATATATTAAATTAAAAAATTGTAGTCAGTGTATTTTCTGAAGAAAATTGTAGACACTGGAGTCACAAAGTTCTGCTTACTGGCTCCAAAATTATTCAAATATCTAATATAAGATGTCACTTTCTACAGTTTTCCTTGTAAGTTCTTTAAGAAATTACCACAATGAAGACACTTACAAATTATGACCAAAATTGTAAGTCAGGTGTTGGTCATTTTTTCTGTCTTCTGTTTTCCTGCAGTTCAGAATAATTTTATTTCACACTGCTTAGTTAAGGCACAGGGGGGCTCAAAAGGCTAAATACAAAGATCAATAAGTGGCATGTAAATAGCAAAAGCTGCTCGCGCTTAATAAAAAAATGTAGTCATCAGTAAACGCCTCGTTTGCTTCCTATGCAAGTAAGTTTCATGGCTAAATGAGGTCACAGTGACTAATGTGATTAATATCAGATTAATGCCGTGTTAACACATTGGTTTAGATAGAGAAGTTAAACAGATGCCCTAACAAATGCACAGTCTGCAGTCTGATTCCACCTTTATCTAAGCTTCTTTCTAGTATAAGTAGGTGCTGGGAGGGAAGGAACGGGATGTTTGTGTGGCAGCAGAACAAAATGCCAGCACTATCAGAGGAATCGTCCCTCTGATAGTCAGTCGCAGGACATTTTTGTTAAAGGTTGCCATAGGGGGTTCGTGCCACCTCAGTGTTGATTCTGTCCTTCATGCTTTGCAAGGATATCAGTCAGAGTGTAGCTGTTGATGAGCTGCTCTGCAGGTAAGCCAGGCTACATTGGCAAATGGAAGACTGGTGAATCACACAGCTTGTGCCTCATCGCAGAGCTGTCTACATATCTGACCTGCAGCTTTTGGGCCTCCCTTTGCTGAATAATACCTAATTCACTAACTTTGAATTACTATCTCTATTTTGATGACAGCATATTTCCATCAAAAAGGCAATTTACAAGTGATTTACAAAGTCTGCTAGATATTAGCCTCAAAACTCAACACCTGGAAAGGGTTGAAACTGTTACCAGTTCTACCACAGTGAGGAGAAGGAAAACTGGGGTTAAAAGCACTGAAAACACACTTGCATTTAACATAAACTGCTAGCTGGTATAGTCAAGACATAGGTGTTTTACTGGTGTTCTCCTGTAGAAGGTAAGAGCCATTTGGGCAATCCATATTTGGTCGAAGTTTTGAATTCAGTTTTGAACAAACCAAAACTGAACAGGAATTCAAAACTCCATATGAAAGTACTCAGGGAAGTCAAGCCTAGCACCTTGTCATGCTATCCCTTCTGTAATACTACCTCAGCAATGTTTCTCAGATTACAGTATCGTAACAGAGACTTCTGTGCACCTGCATGACCTGTCCTGTGACAGTAATTCTGAGCTGGTGACTTCACTGGTGTGCTGCTGTAGACCAGCATACAGATGCAGTGTTTCTTCTTTTCTTTCTGACTGCAACTCCATTTCCACAGTTCACCAGGCAACAGCTGGAGACACGAGTGACTTTGCTTAGTAAAACTGTGAAGATCATGGCTTCAGTGCCTGGAAGCTTGTAGGAATTTCAGGCTTCTTCACTACAAATTTTAGATTGCCACCTGACATGAAAGGCAGACAGGAGAAGCAAAAGGGTCTAGAGGTCATATCAATCACTAATAGGACATTCTGGACTAGCATTCATACAGCCCACCCCTCCAATCCTCTGAGCTTGTGGGGGTTCAGTTTGCTCTGAAGCTTCATGATGTAGATCTTTCATACGCTGCCTGATGACTAGTCAGAAGATGAGTGCCTCTCTTAACGTCATCTGTCAGTTCCTCACTCAAAGAGCAGAGTTTAGAAGCATTCTGCCAAGACAGCAACATCCTCTGCTAACTTTCAACTAAACGTTGCTGGCCATTTTTCCCAGCACAAGCCCATGCCAAAATGTGCATGTGAAACTCTTTGCCATAAGGTACTTCAGCAACCACGTATGTTTTCAGTCCTGATATGGCACTTTAGGTCCAAGGATTCCAGTTGGTTCACTGTGATCACAAATGCTGTAAACTGTTGCTGCCTTTGCAAGAAGGAGAGACATAAGGAGCAGTAATTCTAAATTGTAAGGGAAGCAGATTTGATGGCAGAAATCAGCCTACTGACCCACTACAGATTAAGTGTTCCTCTCATGTGGTGACTCAGTCTCTGACAGAGGTTAAACAAATGCTAAATTTAAAATTAGAAACAATAGGTGGATGTCTCCAAAAAATAGTCTGATATTCCTTTGGCTCCCACTGAAACACAAACCTCACACTTTGTTTGTCGTTACTTTTGCTCCAGCCACACTGAGAATGACAAGAAATAGTTTCAGAAACCTGGATAAAATAATGTCTAATATCCAACAGACTGATTACTTTGAAGATTTTCAACGCTAGAGCCGGCAGTAGATTGACAGCCCAGCATTGTATCGCCAAATACTACAGCACTGGCAATGAAAAGATAAATGAAATGACAATACTTAATGAATCATTCAACTTGCAAATGCTGACACCTCTTCCTGTCTGTTAGACCAAAAGAAAACATCATGATTACATCTAAGATGCAAGCGATGGCATCTCGTTTGACACTAGAGTAGAACTGCTAAACACAGCAAAGACTGCTGCAGACAGATCTTCACATTTTCCAATTCCCAGTCTAAATTACTGCCACATACAAAGCAACATGTCTCAAATCAGCATTTAAATCACCTGGCTATCTCGCCAGAAAATACTTAAATCCCAAGCTCTCTGGCAGAAGCTTTAAAATAGCATTAACACTGCTGTGTCCCCTACATATGACTTTGGAACTTGCAAAATGCAAAAAAGCAGAGGAGACAAGACGTTCACTTGTGGGTGGGTAAGTTCAAAACTTACATAGTGGCAAAGAAGAGGACAAAAGAAGAGCAAGATTTCTGACTTAGTCTTCTGATTACCTTTGGTTAACAATGGAGATGATACACCCCCACTCCCCCTCCCCAAAACCCTAAACCAAGACACTAGAAAAACACCAAGGGAAAATAGAATCACAGGATAAAGGACTGATATAGGCTTGAAGGGACCTCAGGAAGTCATCAAGTCTCACCTTCTGATAAAAACTGGGCTTACTTTGATGCTCTGGGTTGCACAGAGCCTTTTAATGTTAAATTTCAAATTATTTTCAAGAATGGGGGATTTTGTAACCCAATGAGTGCAATAAAGTCTCACAGACACATGCCCTGATGCAGCTCATTACGTTTACAAATCTGGGCTTTTAACTTCTTCTTGAGCAATTTTTACAGATTTACAAACATCTTCATATACAAAACAATGAAACTTTCACAGTTAAAAACTTTGCATGACATGAATGAATCACACTTAGAGTGCTTCATGGATAGTTCAGAAAAGTGTTGCCACATCAATGGCATCTTACAACAACCTGTGCCAGTAGGACATTCCCGCACCACCACCACTTTAGTTTCATTTGCTCAGATCTTGCTTTCTGTTACCATCACAGCTGGGCAAGGGTGAAACTTCCACTTTTTTTTGTGAAAAAAGAGAAGTTTTTTGATAATCATCTGCAACTTTCACGGTACAAATTTCTGGGAAATGGAGGGTTTAGTGCTTATTAGACTGAACTTTCAGAATATTCTAAAACTTGGGCTCTGCAGCTGACAGGTTAATTAGTAAATGCGAAGCTGTGTGAGTCACTGGGGGCAAGATGGCAGGGAACATCTGCACAGAGAAATGTCCACAGAAAATGTCACTGAAATAGACTTACCTGGGGAACACACCAAATCTGAAAATCTGGCTGGCACAAATGACCATATCTGATTGTTAGTACTTGCATTTCTTCTTTACAAGTGAGAATTATAATGGACCCATCTGGAACATCTGATTCTCAATTTGTCAAGGGCCAAGGAAATTGTTTATTTAGAAAACTGATCTTTTTCTCTTTTAACTTTTTTTTTCCTTGTTTTCTGACAGAAATTTTTGTGTCCCTACACCAGTACATCTGCTTGATTTGTACCAATGATGCAAAGTATGTTAAAAGTTGTTTTACAACAGTCTCTTTACTCCAGAGGTGCAAAACAGAGAAGAAAATAGCTGATTCAATTTTCAGTTTGTTTTCTTTCTCAAGTAAAGTTTAAAATCTGCTAGCCTGTGAGTTTAGTAGAACAAATAAACTGACCAGCTTCTTTTTTTTATTAAAGTGATCTTTTTTATTCTTGAAACTGTAGAACACATAGTAGCACAAAACAAAGAAAGCTAGAAAGAGGATTGCAATACTGGACTCCAATAATCACGTTTTCTAAACACCAGATAGCAAATATGCAATGACCAAATGCAGATCTCAAGCATATTTATTTTTCCAAACAGAATATGGATTTTTATGAATCCTGTAGAAATTCATTTTTATAGTCATGAACCACCTTTGAATTTTCAATATTTGCCAGTACAAATGAAAGGGCCATTAGAGCAGCTGGGAGAAAAAAGTGAAAGGTGGTTTCTGTGAAACTCTCATTCCCAATGTTTAAAAACAATGAACTCTTCTAAGTTACCATAGCAGTAGGCAGAGAAATGTTCTACATCTGTTATTTTTCATAGTAGTATTATCATCCATTGCTTTCTTCCCTCTTCTCTTTTTGTCTTTTATTACCAATAGTTAAAGACAAAAGAAACAACAGAAACCCAACCAGTCCTGGATATATTTAAGCCCTGGTTTTGTTGCTGTGAATAGCTATTCAGCAACCAGTAGCCTCTCCTGCCAAACCATTTCTGTGGTATAGTGGATGCAAAAATTGCTTAGCCTACAGCTGCATACTCCCTGCTACTAGAAAGATCCTGATGAGTAATTCAGAAATCAAATCCTGCTGCCCTCACATGTAATAGAAGTGTAGTTAAACTCACTTAAACAGGAAAGGCAATTTTTGTCACTCTTTTCATTTGCTTCAACAGTTAATTTTCACTGGTAAAGCGCTATCCTATTCTTCTCTTGCTACTTATTTTTTAACTTAGTTATATTTTACACTGAAGCAGGCCTGGAAACCATCGATAGCAATGAGGAACTGCACCTATTCTGTCTCCACAGTAATGGTAGCAACCACATAATAATTTAATTGAGTTGTTATCAAATGTATGTGATGTCCTCACTGCACAACTGACGCCACAGCCTCTGCTATGGTCACTGGCACCAGAACGGCAGGCAGGTGTTAAAGCCATGCGATTGGAGGTGTCTCAGGGAAGCAGCGTTTGAAAACTACAGAGTACATCCCTGCGATAGGCTTGGATACAGTACAAGAGGCAATCTGGAAACTTTCTGTTCTGTTTATAACTCCTTTAGGGCTACAGAGGGATCTAACGCAAAGTGGTGTCATAGTCCTTGTAAAGAACAGACATTACATCAGTTTTGACAAGAAATTTTCTCGCCTGGGACTGTCCTAAGCCATCACTGTGACATGCACTGACTGTCTGTTCCTAATTGCTGCCAGACCTTTCATCATCAGGAACTGAAAAAAAACAAACAAACCACATTTTCCCATTAAAGACACTGGGGATACCACAGCTGGGTATCAGCCATGATTACTGGGAGGACAGCATCACTGTGCTCCTCAAGATGCAAGGCTAGAGAGGTAAAAGGTAGATCAGCTTGGAGACCAGCAAGATCTCTGATTAGGGCAAAATGCAGCTCATTGAGGATCACCTGCCACCACAGCCAGCAGTCTCCCTCTATCTCTAAATCACCCTTTAAAATGAACTGTCCTTTCTCCATTGGTTGGAAAAGGAACCTGTAATAGGGAAACCCACACAATTCCTGTGTGTTTGCTCATCACTGCAGTCTTGCTCTAGACTGTATGTTGAAATACTACTAGGGTCTTTCAAGATGAGAGTTTCTTAGGGCCAGAGACAGTGTGACATCTTTTTTTTCTAATTAATATAATATTTCTTATGCAATACTTTAGTCCAGCAGCTTAAGGCAGTTTAAACTGATGTGCCTCTGAGCATTGCTTGGGCTGAAGAATGGCTTCACTCTTCAGCTTCATTCCACTTCCAAGGTGAACCAAGGGTTGCCTCGCTCCAGTCATGCTGCTTAACCTTTCTTGAGTGGTGAGTCCAGACATAATTTCAGAAAAATCCATATTATGTAACTATTATTGTATGACTTGTTACCAGATCGGAATGCTGTAATTTAGAGACAGACACTTGTTGATTTTTCCAAGTAATTCTGTGCTGACTGTTGACAACTTGTCTTATAAACACAAACGTGTATTAATGAGTTGTTAAAGAAATACGCAACCTGAAAAAAACTATGCCAAGTCCAAGAAAGTTTATATGCAGGGTTGAATTTAGCTCAGCAGGAGTCAGCAGGGTATTGAAGTGTTTTGAGCAATACATTCTAATGTCTCAGGAATGGCTTGTTCTTCCATCTAAGAGGAAGAAAACTTCACACAAGTCAAGAAAAACCACATCCAGCAGTAATTAGCATGCTTGAGGGTTGTCCCAATCAGGAGATAAATTACTAAGGGTAACCAATCTCTTTGAACCCAATGGCAGGCAATCATGGGGTGAGGTTTGAAACACAGGAGAAGCTGAAGAGTCTTTCTTGAACACTGTGCATGTAACTTTCCATCCACTGAAATAGGAGCCTTGTTCATACATTACTCTTCCTCCACTATGAATTTCTCTAGCTTTGTCATTTTTGTTAAACTGTTAAAATTCCCCTAGTTTGCAAATATATTACCAGCAGTGAATGTCCAAAAGTCAATACAGTATTTCTGGTATTGTTTCCTACCCCATACTAACCTTCTGCATGATTCTTGCTGGATACAAAGATTATATGTGCCTATCTTCAAGGCGAAGAGCAGTGACCTATTGTGCTTGAAGGATTAGTACGTTTATTTTTTTCCCTTCAAACTGGTGGCCTTAATGACACCATTACCAGTTGGTTGTGCAAAAGTCTATTTCAGCGGCACTTTTTCAAACTGCTTGTTGATTTTTCTGTTTTAACTTACTCTTTCCCTTAAATTCCCTTATTGGAAGTATGGACATCAGTGTAGGCTTCAAAACCCATCAAAACTGATTCTGCTGAGATCCTTGCCAACTTAGAGTATCAGAGTATCCCACCTAATAGAGTCAACGGTAGTAAATTTACCACCATTGCCAAGTGGTCAAAAGCATCTAAATGTAAGTCCTTAGTTTTTAGCTTCTTCAGCCACAACCTGCTTGTTAATCGAAACTTTCTACAACTTTCCGTTTTTCAGGTTCAGATTTTTTTTTTTAATAGGACAATTTGAAATGCATGGTCTTATCTGCAAAGTTTTCTCATTTGTTGAATTAAACCAGTTCTGTTGAGTAGTGTCCTTGGATGGAAGGTGGAATTACTCAAAGACACACCCGTTCTGGGCAGTGGATCAATATTTGCTCAGTACCCTATGACATGTTTATCTTTGTCTGTTAATAATGATATATTAGTCTAACTTACATTGGATAATAGCAAGTCCCCCTTGACTCTCTTTGAAGCTTAAAAACATGCTTTCTCACTCATCCTCTATTAGACGTTTTGGCAGAAGACAAAGCAGGCTACTTGTTAAAATAATAATAATTTTAAAAATAACTCCCTTTCTTCATTAGCAGACAAGTAGGAGAGCCAGGCAGGAACACAGTCTTGGTTTAGAGGCACAGAAAAGATATGTTTCTGCATTAAAGGTGTTGTGAACCAAGTGGTGTTGTTCAGAGTAGGAAAGATGTGAAGTTGTTGGAGAAATCCATGGGGGATGGAGAGGATGCTGACCTCAGGAGGCTGGAGCTGAGGGACAGAAGTGGCTCTGAAGAAGAGGAACAGGAAGTGGCACAGAGAAGAAAGAGTTATGAAAAAGAATGAGGTGGTAAGTGTGAGATGAAAGTGGTATGAGTCCAGAGCTAGGTTTGAAGGCTGGGAAAAGGAAAGGGTGGGAAACAAGAGTGGTGAGGAGCAACTAACTCTCTTCCAAGTGCTTAGTACCATGACACTTCTCAGTTTTACCCTCCAAAAGGCAAAATGGAAAAAGACAAATCCTTAAAGAGGACTTTTACTTATCTTTGCCACCAAACCCTAGCCTTCCTCCACCAAATCTTTCCCCATCATATCACATTTCTGCTGCCCTCCCCACAGGCATTTCCCTGTAAAAAAAAAAAACAAAAAAAAAAAAAAAGAAAAAACCCCAACAACAAACACAGAAAGTTCAACATGAAGAGGAGGCCTAGTATATCCAGAGGGACTGTATTTCTTTCTGTGCTGATTCTGGCTACCAGTCACCTCTAGGATGCATCACACCTCCCAGAACACACAACCAGCACTGCACGGGTCCAACCTCCCTTTGAGTGGGAGAGGGGAGAGATGTCCTGAGCTCTGAATACCAGCTACTGTGCCAGGACACAGGGAAAGTCAGGAAACAGGCACAGCCAAGCCCACTGAAATAAAGGTTGGTTTTGATCATTTCTAGTCTTCAATTATTTTCCCTTAACCTCTGCTGCAGTTCTTTAAAATCTAGTCCACTGCTACATCATTTCTAAAACCAGCAAATGCTCAGTGACAAATAGATTAGTAATAGACTCAGCAGAAAGCTGCAATTTTTCAAAGTCACAGAATCACAGAATAGTAGGGGTTGGAAGGGACCTCTGTGGGTCATCTAGTCCAACCCCCCTGCCGAAGCAGGGTCACCTACAGTAGGC
>Ga0065711_1048631_pt1 | contig 11706 bp, 8 predicted proteins | sample Hoacrofraction12_FD_59098 | JGI IMG/M metagenome (GOLD analysis project Ga0065711, IMG submission 59098) | Hoatzin crop microbial communities from Cojedes, Venezuela - Epithelial fraction 12 v2 (version 2) | ecosystem: Host-associated > Birds > Digestive system > Esophagus > Crop | place... | reverse complement strand
ACAGTACATCAATGAGAGTATAAAATGCAGATCTAACGCATTGCTGTCATCGTTATTTGAATACATCCTGTATCATCAGAGTAGAGTAGATAAGTGCTTATCTGTATGCTTTAATTTAGTTAGTGGATTCATGTATATCTGGTTATGATTAAGCTTTGTCTTCAAATTAAAATGAATAAACATTTGAGGATAACTCAGCTGTATTCATTTGCTGTAAATTTTATGACTGAGGGATAAGTTGATTTTAAAATTTCTTTGGGAAATATTTTCTTCGTTTTGTAAGTTCTCTTCAGGGGAGGAGAAGATGCTTAAGAAAAAAAAAGAAAAATGAGATGCAGCTGACATACACAGCATCAAGTGTAAAAAGGAATAGTATAATGTAAAATCAGAGCACAGATACAGAAAGTTGCTGTATATAAACTTAGTCCACATTTAATTCCTTGAACACAAATGACAATGGAACAGGATCATAACTCAGTGCATATGAAGTGCTGTCTTTCCAGTAGTCCAAGTAGAAGAATAATAATTGCCCAGCCCTATCAGTGTAAAATTAATGATCTTGTTTATTATTCTGGATTTTTATTGGTTCTCGTATTACAGGTATTTTATGTTTCTGTTATGCTTCAGGCACACAATGATGTATAACTAATTGCTCATATAAAAGAAATATGAGGGCTGTATTAATAGGGATGAAAAGCAAATACCTGTAGGAATGAAAACAGTAGAGGTAGCCAGTAGATATATAAATTAACATATATCCCCACCAGAAAAAAATTAAGATTTTTCTGGTTAGTCTAGTTCTAAATATATATTGTTTGTATATTGGGATATTACATATGTTATGCTGTTACACATATGGAATAAAATATGCTGCTATTCCAGTGTACTGTGTTAACTGGAATGAAGGGAAAGTGCACGTGTAAAGGCACAAGTGAAGGGTGCAGATCAGTTGTAAGCAGAAAACTTTCCCTGCCTTTTTCCAAGTGGTTTATATTTCACTTGTGCAGTTGTGCAGACAAATTCTCCATTGCAGTGCACGTGCGGTTGTGCAAACAAAACTTGTTGTTACCAAGTTCTGCAGACTGTGTATCTATAAAACCGAGATGTTCTATAAGTTGCATAACTACTTTTACTCTCTTAATTCAGGTTCAAATCCAGAGCATTTTCTGTTTGTAAGCCTGATGTGTTTTGTAAAATGGCATTTTAATGCAGTGTGCCTAAGCTAGCGCTGTGGCGAGAGCAGAACCCACGCTTTCTGCCCTTGCAAAGCGCTGCCGTTATCCCCAGGCTGTAGTAGCGCTCCAACTTGGTGGCTGACTCGGCGACTTCGCGGATCTGTACAGCGGCAGATTTGCTGGAAGGGCAGAGGCTGTCCCATCCCATCCCGATGGGGTGGGGACAGTTTCTCCTGGGAGGCAAGCTCTGTGCGCCTGAACCCTGCGGTCTGAGGAGAGCGTTGATCCTCGTGTTCTGACTCTGTGGGCAAGCGCTTTTAATTGCTACGTTTCTGTGGCTGCTGACAGGGTGTTTTTAAATGAAAGTGGCCTTGGCCTCAGTATCTTGTGAAGTCAGTGTTTCTGGAATGCATTTGTACTTTGCTGCATGGAGTCTCTCAGAGAATTTAGATGCTGGGACATGTTAGACGAGATAGAGGCAAAAATACTTAGGTAAATATTAAGTATAATATAATATTTGTCTCTACTTGTATTAGGTGTGCTTGTGTACTAAGCAAAAATAGAAGCAGAATGTATCTGGATGGAATGCTTCTTTAAACAACGTGCCAGTTTAGCAGTAAGTATGTGTAAGGAACTGGTACAATAGGTGCATGTTTGCTTTGTAAAGAGAGATTGTTGGTGTGGGTTTGTTAGTATATCGCAGATTAATTTATTCACACAGTACTCCATAAGCATATAGAGAAAGTATCTACAAGGTTGAGAACTAAAAATGACATGAAAAGTAATGAATTAATTGTGTGGTTTTTAATACGCTCACCCCTCTGTCAGGGCAGTGTAATAGCCGATTATAGTAGTTTTTGGTGATTCATAGTTCTGCCACAAAACTCACAGTAACATACGGTCTCGCATTGGTATGCAGCCTACAAGAAATGTTTAGAAAGAAAACGCAATGAAAGATCTGAAATGCTAAAATATAAAGTATTTTAAAAGCAGCCATGGTCAGTATGGATAGTTATTTTCCTTGTGTTAGAATCAGGCTTCTCTTCATTGTTTTAAAACATGGTTCTTAGAAGGCAGAGAAGGAGTCAGGGTTTTACAATGATGAGTTCTAAATTACCTAATGAAGAGTTTTACTCACACAGGTGGCTTCATAGGATGAATTCCTGTGGTACGAAAATGGACAGTATGTTCTGCCATGGGTTGTGATCCAGTGATTCTAGGAATTCCACTGAACAATAAACTGAAATATAGATTAAATACCTGTAATGATACAGAGCGGTAACATACCATCTTCTTCCTTCAGAAAGTCTTGTTTCTGGCATAACAGCTTTTAAGGTATACTGCCACCCTTCCACTCCTTCTGTGGTCTTTTGGTGAAAGACTGAAAACTCCCTGGGGCACGGGTGTTGTCTTCAGTTCATTTGTGTGCCATGCACATGTCGGATCCTGCACCACACTATTCATATCACTATTTTCTAGTTTCTAAAAACGCTTGTCTGAGCATCACTTGAATGCTTTTCTTTACCATTGATTTTGCATCCAACAGAACTGGAAAGAAAAAAAGCCCAACCAACTCCTCCCTGCCCTCAGAAACCCCTCTGGCTTCCCAGCCCCCCTCCCTAAATTTTGTAGAATGAATAGATTGAAAAATGTTGTGAGCTCCTCCTGCTGGTTCAGCAGTCGCAATAGTTACATGTAAAAGCAGGCTAATGTAATGCTGAGAGCCTGGGCTTATTACCACAAAAGCCATAGTTAACTCTGCTGCTCCTGGATGGTGTTTCATCTTTAATTCTGCTCTCTGAGCAAATCTCAGCACATTTAATATTCAGTATGCCACTCTACTTTGGGATCTCTTGATGCTTTGGCATAGGGGGTAACTATAAGGTTGTTGCTGCATTGAGTTGCTTTCTTAGCTCTAAATTTCTTTGCTGCTTTTTTTCCCCCCTCTTTAATTTAATTTTTAAGTAAGCCAGACTATTAACATTACTTTAATGTAGCTTTTATGGCTTATGAAAAATAATGCTGCTGTAGTGGATAGATGTGCGTCAGCTGCGACTAAGTGTTTTGATGTAGTCTTCTCAAAAGATAGACTAGAAGAGCTTTCCTTTGAAATATGTGAAGCAGTTTTAGACACAGCTTCTCAGATGGATCTAATTAGTCTTTCATACAGACTGGATGTCCGTTTGTTGCAGCTGAATTCTCATTTCATTCACCCATAACTAGAAACACCTCGCTTCAAACGTGTTTCTTCAAAGAAAGAAGGGTTTAGGGTTCCATGTTTTACTGCTTTTTGATGTTGGTTTCCCTTTAACTGAGAAGACCTTCTGTTTATACAACTGTTATTATTAAGAAAACATAGCTTTGTTCATGGGAGTTCATTCGGTATCAGTGTTGGCTATTGGTAGAAGTCGGAGATCTGTGGAATAGATCTTGCCGTACGAGACTAGTGGGACAGCTGTATGCCTGGCTATTAAGCTCCTTGTAGGGAAGATTTGAATGCAAGCAGGATGTTCTAATAATACCAGGGAACCTGGGTTGTGGGAAGATGAAAATGAAGATTAGAGGTACAAATGATCAGGCTTGTCAATGGATAGCACTCCTATATATTATTTATATCGTAGTCACCAAAGAGGCACTGTGCTCTGTACGGTTCCCCATTTAGGACCTGTTTACGTGGCACAGTTTAGTACGGTGCAAAGAAACCTGTGCTGGCTAACCGAGTCTGGGCAGTGCTGCTTTAATGCAGCTCTGCTGCTCCCGGCTGAACTAACTTGTTCAGAGCTGGCACGCACATCTCCACGTGACGCTGTGTTGTGCCATGTTGTGACACCTCTACAACAAAGAATGTCACGAAGGCTGCGGTGATGAATGTCTGATTGATCAGTGTAAAATACTCTGAGAGTGATACTCAGATACTGCTTTTGATGTGGTGGATGCTCAAGGAAAATCAGTGGAAGGAAGGCAAGGGGACAGATGCTCTGCCTGTGTCTATTCCCCACTGGCTGCTTTGCAGTCATGATGTCCTTTACACCAAGGGGAATCAGTCTGCAGAGACAGGCTGTGCTGGCTGTGCTTCTCTGCTCCCCAGCAATGTGGCCGAGCTGTTCACCCTGTGGCGATTGCTGTTCACCGCTTCTCATCGAAGAAAGTGCAGTCCTGCCCAACTGCCTCAGGTGGTGGCACCTAGGGCACATCGAGAGGAGAGGAGAGTATCTCTTAGATGCTGGAAGAAACCCCAGATCCTCGCAGCACTGGATGCTGAGGGAGCTGCATAGTGTCTTGGGTGGCGTGGCGGGCTGTGAGCAGTCTGGCGTTACTGGAACTGGCTGGTCTGCCGGCTTGTCTCTTGGGTCCCTGTTACTTGTCCACACCAGTAGCTTACAGCAAATTTGTGTGTCTGCTAGGAATCTCTTACTTCTTTCTGCCCCTGGCTTTGCCCAGTTGTTGCCTCCATTTGCCTCTCACCGTGTCACCCTCCTTTCTTAAATCCTCTGCTTGTCCCCTGGCGGCTTCATGTTCCCCATTTGTCCTGCCAGAAAGCAGGTCTGGGTCTGCCGTGCAGTCGCTCACGTGGATGTTGGCCAGCCCAGCTGCTGGGTGACAGCCAGCTTGGCCTTGTCTGTCCAAGAGTTGAATGGGGGCACTCAGTTTGTTCTCTGTGCAGCTTCTCTTTTCATAAAATTTAAAGGGATTTGAATATGTTTGGTTAATACTGACCAGTCAGTGGGTTCAGAAGCTGAGTGTGTGGTGTGGGGATTTAGAGGAGGGACTCGTGAATAAACAGTGCCTTTTGTTAACTGCCTTTTTCCGTTCAAGATCAGCCTAAAGGTACTGTTATTGAAAGGGTTAAGAAAGAACAAGGACGTTCTGAATGTGGGAGGGGGAAAATGATTTTAAATTATTAAAAATGAATTGCATCACTGTCTATGGCTCATATAAAGAATAAAAAAAGGAACCTGATTTAAGTAGTCATTACCTACAGTTTATTTAATTTTCCAGAGAAAATCTACAGATCTCAAGGACACACAATGAGTTGAAATCAACTGGAAACTAAAATAGACTTATAGCTCTGTAATGCTAGAATTGTTTCAGGTAATGTTGTATGCACCAGTCTTTATTTCAAAAGTTGTTGTTGCTGTTCCAAAATCGCTCAGATTTAAGGAATGCCAGATGTCAGGTGTGCATTTTGCAATAGCATTAACTATGTGTCTGAATGCAGAATCCCTTTTGCTGTTCGGTGTGTTATATAGGCCAGCTCTCTGCGTTTCCCATAGCTTGTGTAGTGATAAGGGCTGTTGTCTATAGACCTTTGTTTCATTTGTTGTGGAAATGTAAAGAGAGGCAATGTGCCAGGGGAGGGTAAGGAAGAGAAGGGTCGGTCTTGTGGTTAGTGGGGCTGTGTGCTGACTTCTATCTCTGCCTCTGCCAAAGTCTTTCAGAGGTGCTAGCCAAATCTTTGAAACCATACGTTCTATAAATGCAGTCAGTTTTGTATGCTCTTCATTCTCTGGGCCTCAGACTTTGCACTAGAGTCAGTCGTGGAAATGCTGAATACTTACAGCTGCTGGGGAAATCACTGCTGTCAGAACATTTAAAGTTATGAAGCAAAGCACTCTGTGGTATCAGATTTCACGTGCATCATCTATTTAGTAGGGTCTTTTAAAACTGTAATCTGTCGATGTCTCACCTCTACTAGGTGGTGTGAGATGATGAGAATGTGGTGAAAATAAACTGACGTTTCTGTAACGTGCTAAGGGAGATGTGAAAAGTATGAAGAAAACAATACTTCGGTCTCTGGGCGAAGACTGGAGTAGCGTGCAGTAAGCCCACTTGAACAGTTTGGAGACTAGTTTCATTAATTAGTATCATTCAGTAATGTGTCCACAGCATTTGAATCTGTTTAAAATATGTATATAAAGGAGATGAAGCCAGGTTGTGCTTCATAGCTCAAATTTTATCAGTTCTCGATATTCATCTAAAGTTATGTCTGAGTTTAGCAACTGTGCGTATGTGTGAGAGACAACTCCCTGTGTTCTTATGTAATAGCTCTTCCTCTGTTGCTTTTTCCCCCCCCTCAATTTGCTTTGTAATGTAATGCTGATGCTCAGAGGATTTGTTAGCTGGGTTGGATCCATTAAGGTCATTGCATGGACCTCTGCAGTGAGCTGAGTGTGTAATTGCTGGCAAGGCTGCCATTTTCTGCGCAGCACAGTAATAGAAATGAACAGTAAAGGTCAAGAATTTGTGTTTTATTCCAGACTCTGTTTCTAAAGGGTGGTCAAGCTTTCAAAGGTTGTGACTTCTGTGTGTTTGCTTCTTTTTGCTCGTTGCCACTAATGTGTCATTTTTCAAGTCCTGCCTTTTCCCAGCTTGTCTCTTTGTTCTGGTTTCACTCTGCTGGCTGGTCCTAGTTTCCACGCTTCAGTCTACTTGGCTGGTCCATGCTCATTGTCTGGTCAGTCTGAGTCTCACCTTTGCACTTCCACATCAGTTGGCAGTCAGTCTTGGTTCTCTTCTACAGGACCTTCTTCTGTGCAGCTGTGCCCTGCCCCACAGACCTCCAGGCTTTCATCCATGCGTTGGTCCTCATTTCCATTTTGCTTTTCCAGGGCCTCAACATTATTTTTGTTGTCCTATTTCTTCTGCCTTACTATTTGTCTGGCTGGTCCTTTTTCTAAGATCACTCTCTGACTCCTTAGATAGTTCTCTCTTTTCCTTCATCCTCTGCTTCTAGCCCCTTCTTCCTTGCACAATCAGTGCATGCTTCCATCTCTTCCATTCTCTGAGTTAGATTTCGTATGTTTCTGTTACAACTTCCATTTCCTTTCTCCATTTTTAGTCTTCTTGCTCAGTGAGTCCCCCACACCTTATTGTTCCAAGTTTTCCTCTCCATCTTTTCTGCACCTGCTTCACTGACACTTCCTGTCTGTGTTCCAGTCTGCCTTCTCCAGTCAAGGAGCCCTCAGTGTCCAGTTTTTGTTGCGCCTGGGTTGCTCGTACTGCTGCTTCTTCCTTTGGTGCTCAGCCCTGGCAGGAGTAAGCATTGAAACGACAGAGGTGACAATCTTGCTAGGTTTGTACTTGACCTGGTATTCTGCAATCCAAAACCCACAATTTCAGGGGAAGTCCTGTTCAGTCCTGGGCTGGTATGTGTTCAAGGCAAGGAATTGTTTTCTAGAAATATAGCTGTGAAGTATGGTGATCCACAGGTATAGATAGGATTTGGTTTCTGAAATGCATGGAACTCATCCAGAGTTATGCAGTTTGCCAGAGGATGGTAGAGGCGCATTCCAACAGTTTCACTTGCCAGGCAGATTTTCAAGCCTCTCTTCCAAACCAGAAAGGAGGTCTTGCAGCCTTTCATAGAAATGTCAGTAGAATTTAGTAATGTGGCCAAAAATGTATTCTTGTTCTGTGTCAGAAACGGCTACGTATTTCTCTCTGAAATGTCCCCTTTCTGAAATCACTTCTAAATGACTGTTCAGCCCAAACAGAGTTCATCTGAGTTGTAAGAAACTGAAAATACAGTGTGATGATGGGAGGAGTTGGACAACTTCAGCACTAGGGCTCCTTCCTTCCCCCTCATGCTGTAGTTCTGTGTCCCAGACCCATGGCTTTTGGCAGGCTCTTCTTCTGCTCCTCCCATGCTCCTTCTGTCTTCATTCCAACCTTGTCTCTCTGTTGTGGCTGTCCTCTTGTTTCCACCGTCTAACCTCTGTCAGCTGTTTCCTTTATTGCCGTAATCACTGCGTGTTTTCACACGGTGACCTCTTTGTCACCGTTGGAGCAGCCCAGCTGTTTGATGCTAGCAGACTAGCTTTCATGCACAGTTTATCCTATTTTAATTTAGTATTTTCTCCTAGCTGATAGAGGAGGAAGGAATTAGTTTAATGGAAAGCGTGTATGGTTAAACTGGCATCTTTATTGTGGTGATGGTGAGCATTGGGTAGTGTTAATTTATAATGAACATACTTTTGAGCAATTTAGGGTCTTTTATGTTAGTTTTATCATGTAAACTCTCAAATGAAAGCTACAATGATGCCCGGTCAGCATAATAGAATCATGGAATGGTTTGGTTTGGAAGGGATGTTAGAGATCATCTAGTTCCACCCCCCCCGCCATGGGCAGGGACACCTTCCACTAGACCAGGTTGCTCAGAGCCCCGTCCAACCTGGCGTTGAACACTTAAGAGGCAGTAAGCAAGTACGAAGACCAGTTTTGTTGTTTAAAGATAACAGCAATAAATGAAGAGAAGGATAGATAGTATATCCAAATCTCAGGAAACTGAGGGCCTGGGCCTCCTCTGTTTAGCAGTTAAACAGACCAAGAATAAAACCAGCCAGAATAGGATGTCCTTGAACAAGACCGCAGCAACCCTTAAGATAAAACAGAGAGAAATAGACCTTCTCCCTTGCACAGCTAATGGATTTTTCCTGGCCCTGGCAAAGGAAAACTTTCTGAAATAGGTGAGTTAATATCACCCAGCTGAAGTCTCTGGTGAGATCAAATCATGTTGGCCCATTATGTTGGATACATCTGTGATCCAAACTGAACCAGAGGTGATTTAAAGTTGCTCAGGCTGACCCTGTGGAGTACGAATACTCATTACTTGGTTTATTGTAATTTATGTCATAAATACCAATTCACAATACATGGTTTTGCTTCGTAAAAATGTGCTTGAAACAACTGAAGTCCTAGATGGCCTTAAGAATGAGTGCTTTTAGGAGTGTTACGGAGTGGGATCTTTTGAGTCTGTTGAACAATTCACATTCCCAACAGATGCAGTTTTGATAGCTAAGGGTGTGCCCCAGAAAGTTCAGCATTAGTAATGCTTTCCAGAATAGGTGGGAAATTATTTTGAAAATGGCAGTAGGAAGTATGTGTGATGTTACACACAGCTCTGGCATTTTTCAGTCATTTGGAACTATTAATCTGCCTAGCTCTTTCTGTGGATATGTGCTGGGTTTCTTTATTCTTCAGATGGCATATTTTAATGGTGTCTATTAGTTTATCATTTTAGCAAGTTTACTTCTGGTACAGTTAGCTGGAGTGATTAACAGAGGAAATGACTTCAGAGTGTAAATTCTCATTTGGTCTTTTAGGTTATATTTCATCTCTGTTGTATGCTTTCCTAATTACCAGCATATATCAGTATTTAAAATTAGAATTTTAAAGCATGTACTATTCATCTTCTCTAGATCAGAATTAAAAACAACATGGGCTGACAAGTTACATTATTTCTTCAAAATTCGATAATGTTGTATTTTCTCTTGCATTGAGGCCTAATTATCTCTTTAAAATATTAAATCAAGAATTTTTTTAATCCGCATGACAGGGTTTGGTGGATTTTTCAATTAAACTATTGTTGTGGGGGTTTTTTTGTTGTTAAAAACAGCACCAGCTTGCATTGTGTTTGAACTGGAACATGACGCTCCAGCTCTGAAGCTGTATCAGTGGTGCCTGTTGTTGGCGCCAGTGCTGAAGAAAGCTCAGTGCATATTTTGCAATTTGGTCTTATCCCTGAGAAATGTCTGAAGAGTAAATAAAAATTACAGGGAACTTACTGGGAATGATAAGATTTAGATACAGCTTCATGACTTGGGATAATCTCTGAGTATATCTTACAGTGTGAAATCTTTTTTGTCTTAAGTAATGACATTAAGAACCAATCTGTGCAACGCACGTAGAAGATTAATTAATGTCAGGAAGGAAAGAGATGCCTGAGCCTTTCACCTATGAGGTACCCTTTATCTCCAGCTGAGTTTGCTGGTCTTTAATACTATTTGTCATCTTCCCCAGCAGACACCTTGGTATTTTTTTTCCACACTGCCCTTTATACTTTGAATGATTCCCGTAATGCCAAAACCATGTATTAGTCTGTTATCCTCTCCCACTGAAGGCATTTTGTTTGTTTGGCTTAAACAAAAAAATAAAGACACATTCATTTAACTGATGTACACTTGCTTTTAGAAACAACTAATTCAAGGGAGCATTAACGAAGATAAAATGTCTGTTCCCAAGTTTAAGGACGCTGTAAATATAGAGTTAAGGCTGATCTGTTATGATGCTTTTCATATAACTGTTCTTTATGAAGAGGGTATTTACCATTTTCTGTGAAGGGAAACACACACAAAGAGAGTTCTACATATAGTTTTGATATGGCTTTATGGTGCACACCTGTGGGTGGTCTTTACCACCATCTTGGCTTGCACCATTTGATTTGAAGGAATGAAATGGCTTATGTAGACAAGGACTCTTTTAGTGAATGGTTTCCTTATGTGACAATAATTAGGGCATGATGGAACTGTCTTGCTTCTTTCAAATGTTAAGTCATTCATTTTTTTTCTGATGATAAAGGTATTGTGGGATTTGCAAGGAAGGAATGACAGGGATCATTCTGTTTGTGCCTATATTGTACGCTGATGCTTCTAGTATGATTTTTACGTGGATATTCACATTTGTGGTTTTATCTTTAAATTTTTGGTATATGTGTTTAAGTGCACACTTCTAAAATTGTGTGCATCCTATTTAATCATATTTTAGCACATTATTGAAAAAGGATAGCATTATTACTGTCTCATAGTACCTTAAATCTCTCCATCAGGGAAAACTACGATTTTTTTTGCATTCTTTTCTTCTTTCCCTGGTTGCACCTTTTGGCCTTTCTAAGGAAATATGTTTTGTGTAAACAATCTCTTGGGCTTAGATAACCTTGAGCTTCAGTGCTGTAGGAGTTCTGCCCTGAGTTGCATGCTGTCCTTTATCTCACATGGAGACCTTATCATTAGTGCAGTCTGCTGTGGAAGACTAGGATGTTTTTTCTCCTTGTTGCAGTGTAAGGCATCTGTGTTTAAAATAGTAGGGATAATCTCCATTTTGATTGCGTGCATCCAAGGCTAAGAAATATTTGTTGGACTAATAGTGGTGGCTGCAGTATGTCTTACTTTCAAAGAAGCAATTTTTGCAACAGTAGGGGTAAGACATAAAATTTTTTATCATTCTGGGCTTGAGGTTTTTGTTTTGTTTCTGTAAATTTAATGGTAATGCTATGGTTTTATTAAATCATTCTGCCTTATGTTGCATGACAGGAAACTGGAATTTTACAGATGTGGCCTATTGACAGGTTAGGTATTAGATCTTACACAATGAAGTGGCTTGTTAGGATCATGGAAAGCTCTGAAATTCTTGTGCTGTTATTGAAACCTCATGGCATGTGCAGCTTCATTATTTTATTACCCATTTTATGGGAAATAGGAGTTCAGTGGTTTTAACTGCATGAGAAATTACTTAAATATTCTCTTATCTGGACAAGAGGAGGCTGATGGGGGACCTTGTTGCTCTCTGCAACTACCTGAAAGGAGGTTGTAATGAGGCTCTCTTCTCCCATTAACTAGCGACAGGACAAGAGGCAATGGCCTCAAGCTGCACCAGGGGAGGTTTAGATTGGATATTAGGAAAAATTTCTTTACTGAAAGAGTGGTCAGGCATTGGAACAGGCTGCCCAGGGAGGGGGTGGAGTCCCCATCCCTGG
>Ga0065711_1012815_pt1 | contig 11706 bp, 16 predicted proteins | sample Hoacrofraction12_FD_59098 | JGI IMG/M metagenome (GOLD analysis project Ga0065711, IMG submission 59098) | Hoatzin crop microbial communities from Cojedes, Venezuela - Epithelial fraction 12 v2 (version 2) | ecosystem: Host-associated > Birds > Digestive system > Esophagus > Crop | place... | reverse complement strand
CAGAAAGCACATCACACAAGGATCTTTACTCACTACCTTGATGATACCCTCATGGAACAGACCAATCGTTTTATCAATGTGCCTGGATACTTCTCCTCTTCAAGGACACCGTATTCCAAGAAATGCAATGTTTCATAGTAAAACTCGAATCAAACTCCAAAGGGAATTCAAGGGCACCAAGATTATATTTCAGGGCAGCTAAAGAAGAAGCAGAGATATTGTGGGACCACAGCTAAATGTACAAAGAGTAGATGGAGACATATCTGAGATACTTCATGTTCTCTCAGCCTCAGTTACCAACAACAAGGTCTGTCAGGCCTTTGTGCTTTGAGGTTGGACTCTGGAGAGGAACAACCAGCGGTGGGTGGGAATGAAGCCAGGGTTTGCTTGAGCAGACTGCTCTCTTACCAGTCCATGAGGCTGGAGGGGCTGCTTCAATAGAGATCAGAGTGTGTTTGTCACCAGGAGGCACTGGTTCATTATAATTCCAGTAAGAAAGGCACTTGGACTCTGCAAGGTACCTTTTAAAATGCTGTGCATTAGTACTGACACTGTAAGGAAAGGATCACGCAGATAATCTTAGGGCCATTTAGATGGTGGGAACCCGAGGTGGGGTAGCAGTGAACAGGCTTCTGACCCCCACACAGCATGCCAGAGACGCTCAACCCATAGAAGAGATTCCTCTGTTTTGGTCTTTCAAGTTACTACAGGATTTTCTTACAAGGAAACAACTGCATGCATCATCTCTACAGTCAAAGAGAAGCAATGTTCTCATAAGAACTTCTAGCTGTGCTGTTAGTTACAGGCAAGGCCATGCAGAAGGTGTGATGTCCAGTACAGAGTGGGAGCTGCCTGCAGCCTGAGCTGTGACAAGGAGCTGCTGAGGTTGTTCTGCAGCCAAGGGATCTGTGCAGCACAGCAGAGGCGTGAAGGTCAGGCTGGAAGCACAGAGCAGCAAGGCAAAGTCCAGTGGTCTTCTGGTTAGGATCAGGGCTCAGGTTTCCCTGAGAGAAGTGTGCGCTCAAGCCTGGTGCAACAGCTGAGCTGTTGCAGCCAAAATGGGCACAGCCAGGAGGAGGTGGATCACAGCCAGGAAGAGCTGGAGCCCCGAGGCTTGTCACAAGGATGTGATGGTGTTGGATTAAATGAGATGCGGTGGGTTAGCTTGCTCACATGGGGTTCTGCAATGGAGGCACACAGTCTCTGCTCAGGAGACAGGCAGGGAGGATAAGCATGGGGTATGGTCCCTGTGTTCTCCTGCTGTGGAAGAGTACAACCAGTTGTGGTGGGGATAACCTCAAGGGTTATTTGAGCAAACTCAAGCACCATTACAGCAATGGGGATGGGTGACTTGGAGAGATCCCTGAACACAAGTATTGCTATGCCATGACTCCTGAGATTCCATTTGTTAGTCCAGAAGAGGACGATGCCCTTTGAGGTGTCCTGGAATATCTCCTGACTTGTGTGGTGTTTTAGGCTTTGAAGAGAATCAGAACACCACCTCTGATTGGATTAATTTCACCTTCACTGCTGACACATGGGGCAGATGGAGGGATGACAGAGTATCCAGGGATTCTGCTGAAGGGTTAGGTGTTCAGAGATCCAAAATGATGTAATGGTGTTGTATCGGTGTCCATCACACAGAACTTGGGCCTACTTTGTGCTTTGACCACTTAGGGATCCGTTCTACGATATTTTTTTGATAAAAAAAAAAGCTCCTCACATGCACACACACTGAAACAAGGGGGAAAGGTAGAGAGCAGAAAAGAATTAGGGTAATGTTGTCTGAGAGGTGTTACCATGAAATAATAGCAAAGTTATCAATGGAAGGAAAAGCACTGTTCTAGAAACTTCATGCCTTACGCTAAAGACTGTAAAGTTACAGCTGTCTTGTCAAGTAAGAATGAATGGCACAAATAAAATTAAAGAAATTAAGTTTCTCATAACCAGGAAGAAGAAGAAATTTTAGATCATTGTACGGCTAATGGTTTTACTGAGAATAGAAACAGGTTCATAAAGTGGCCACTAAGCTCCCACCCACCACTCACTCACTCCCCTGTCCTGAGGGGTGGGGAGAGAAATTGAAGCGCAAAGTGAGAATAACTCCTGGGTCAAGATAAGGAAGACTTGAAAAGGTAAAGCAAAAGCTGTGCCCACAAGCAAAGCAAAAGAAGGAATCCGTTCACCGCTTCCCATCGACAGGCAGATGTTCAGTCATTTCCAGGAAAGCAGGGATCCGTCGTGAGTAATGGTTACTTGGGAAGAGAAATGACATCATTCCAAACATCCCACCTTCCTCCTTCTTCCTCCAGCTTTTATTGCTGAGCATGACATACTATGGTCTGGAATATTCCAAAGGTGAGTTGGGGTCAGCTGCCCTGGCTGTGTGCCCTCCTAAGTCCTTGCCCACCCCCAGTCTACTCGCTGGCAGGGAAGCATGAGGAACAGCAAAACCCTTGGCACTGTGCAAGCTCTGCTCAGCAATCGCTAAACCATGGGTGTGTTATCAGCACTGGTTTGGTAACAAATCCAAAACATCGCACAATACTGGGTGCTATGAAGAAAATTAACCCCACTCCAGCCATATGCTGTAAAGCGAATCTGCAGTCCCATGGCATTCCTGGTAGCAGTTCCATCTCATTCCCTGTCCATTGCAGACCAAACATCTGAAGTACGAATGTCAGCAAAAAAAAACCTCTTCCTGGAGTCTTGCAAAAGCACTCAGGCCTCAAAGAGCACAGAGGTGCCTCAGGGAGGTTCTCTCCTCCCCAAGATGTGCTTCCCCCAGCGGTGTTTCATGGATCCATGAATGATGAATGGAGAAACATGGTAATCGCCAGAGAATGAGACAGAAAGTATGGAGAGCTGCTTCTGTTTTCAGTGAGTGATGAGGCAGTGATTGGCAATGCGTAGGGATGCAAGAGAGGGTGGAAGGAAATCGCCGAGAAGAAAGGTTCAGGGCTTTAGTAAATCCTTACAATGATGTCGGAGACCAGCAATGGAAAGAAGTTCATGTCTGCAGGTGGGGGAGGAGTAGCTGTTTCCTGGGAGTGTGGCTGAAGGACCCTGCACAAAACAGGGGTTATATGGGAATATTCCATCGCATGGGAGATGAAAAATATCCACTGCTGGAGATGGCGGAACAGTGCTCCTCATGCCCCATGAGCTGACCTTTCTGTCTTCCTCTCCTTCACTACCCACACTTGCCTGGAATTCTGGCAACATCCATGGCCCTGGAGAATGCCTGAACCTGCTGGAGTGGGGAAGGGTCAGTGAGACCTGTGGGAGTGCAGGCAGAGATCGTGGTGTGCGTAGCAAAGAGTGTGTTACAGGCCAGAAGAAAACCTGAAATAACCTATGTAGAGCCCTGAGCAACACATGAGAGAAAGGACATCCTTTACCAGACCATGAGGGTCAGGGCTTGGCCGCTCTGATGGTAAACAAACACCAAGGGCTTACGAGGCATCAGAGCCACCGGCACATTGCCTTGGCCAGCTGCGACCAGTGCCTCCAATGTTTTGCTTAAGCAACCCCCACGGACAGACACCTAGACAGGTCGTTCCTTTTGTGGCTTTGTCAGTGTTGGCCCTCAGTGGGGCCCCAACACCCTCAGAAACTCTGTGTTTCCTTCTGCTTCCCACTCCTGTAGAGCTTGTACCTGCAGTTCAGGAACTTGGCACCAGAGGGCTCACTAACATGCAGAACACCCTGACAAGCTACCATTCTGTGCATATTTTTCCCTAATTCTTCATGCCTTCATAGACTAATTTGACAAATTTCAGGAGAGTAGCCAAGCAGAGTAGATTTAAATATTAAGTAACAATCAATCAGGGTCTCTTATTTTTTGATATTTCTTTATCTGCTTACTGAAAAAGTGATATCAGCCTTCTCCGACCCAGAGCATAGAATCATAGAATGCTTTGGTTTGGAAGGGAGACTTAGCAACCATCTAGTCCAACCCCCCTGCAGTGAGCAGGGACATCTTCAACTACACCAGGTGGCTCAGAGCCCAGTCCAGCCTGGCCTTCAGTGTTTCCAGGGATGGGATCTCCACTACCTCTCTGGGCAATCTGTTCCAGGGCTTCATTACCCGCATGGTAAAAAAAAAATTCTTCCTTATATCCATTCTTGATCTACCTTTCCTTAGTTTAAAGCCATTCCTCCTTCTCCTGTCACAAGAGGACTTGCTAAAAAGACTTTCCCCGTCTTTCTTAGATCCTCCCTTTAAGTACCGAAAGGTTGCAGTAAGGTCTCCCCACAGTCTCATCATCTCCAGGCTGAGCAGCCCCAACTCTCTCAACTTTCCTCACAGAAGAGATGCTTCAGCCCTCAGATCATTTTTGTTACCCTCTTCTGGACCCGCTACAACTGTTCCATGTCCTTCTTCTGCTGGGGGCTCCAGCGCTGGATGCAGGACTCCAGGTGGAGTCTCACCAGAGCAGAGCAGAGAAGAGGAGCAGAATCCCATCCTTGGACCTGCTGGCCACAGTGCTCTTGACACAGCCCAGGATACGGTTGGCCTTCTGGGCTGCAAGCACACATTGGTGGTTCACATCCAGCTTTGTATCTACTAGCACGCCTGAGACCTACTCTGCAGGGCTGCTCTCAAGCCCTTCACCCCCAGCCTGTATTGACAGTGGGGTTTACCCTGACCCAGTTGCAAGACCTTGCACTTGGCCTTTCTGAACCTCTTAAAGTTCATTCAGACCTATGTCTTGGGCTTGTCCAGGACCCTCTAGATGGCATCTCATCTTTCTGGCATGTCAACTGCACCACTCAGCTTGGTGTCATCTGCAAACTTGCTGAGGATGCACTCTATCTCACTATGTCATTGATGAAGATACTAAACAGCACTGGTCCCAGTACAGACCCCTGAGGGACACCACTTGCCACCAGCATCCAATTTGGACATTGAGCTCTTGGCCACTACCCTCTGGCTGCCACCTTCCAACCAATTCCTTATCCACCAAACAGTCCACCTATCAAATCCATATCTCTTCAATTTAGAGAGAAGGATGTTGTAGGGGACTGTGTCAAAGGCTTTACAGAAGTCCAGAGAGATCACATGCATAGCTCTTCCCTTGTCCACTGATGTAGTCACAGCATCATGGAAAGACACTAGGCTGGTCAGGGAGGACTGGCCTTTGGTGAAGCAATGCTGGCTGTCTTGAAGCATCTCCCTGTCCTCCATGGGCCTCAGCATAGCATCTTGGAGGATCTGTTCCATGATCTTTCCAGGCACTGAGGTGAGACTGACAGGTCGGTAGTTCCCAGGGTCCTCCTTTCTATCCTTTTTAAAAATGGGCACAATGTTTCCCCTCCTCCAGTCAGCAGGAACTTTGCCTGACTGCCACGACCTTTCAAATATCATGAAGAGAGTCTTGGCAACAACATCAGCCAGTTCCCTTAGGACTCTCGGATGCATCTCGTCACTTCCAAATGTAGGCCTGGGATAGTGTAGGACAGCCTACAGTAGAGATTGTCAAGGGCTCATGAAAGGCTGAAGGGCCACAATAGACCAAGGTCTTTGGCCCTTGGCTATGACAGTTGCATCTGCCACTGAAGCCTAACAGGAGAAATTCTAATTTGAGACTCTGGTCTTTGTTTCCTCCTTACCACTTCCTGGGGAAACCAGGACGTATTGTACAGTTCTCCTACGCTTGGCATTGCTCACCCTCTCTTCCCACTGACCCTGGAAGACCCCTGAGCCATATCTGAGGTACAGGTTCTTCCTTCTCAGGGCCTGGGTGTCAGGGCTTGGCCAAAATCATTAAATGTCTGAGCAGCTTCATCTGACCCCGTAGCTGACTCTGCTGTGAGTAGGAGTTTGGCCTAGAGACCCTCCTGCAGTCTCTTCTACCACAAATGATTTGGTGCTTCCATCTACCGCGGATCTTGCCCTCACAATGGGAGGGAGCACACTCAGCTTCCCAGTGATCACTGAAGTCGGGAAGAAAGAAGATATGTCAGATGATCTGTGTCTTTCTTGTCCCATTCGAGACATTGCTCAGATGCAGGGCTGCTTGGCAGGTACCACCAACAGCCTGGATTACTTCTCCTTTTTTAATTTTTTTTCCAGCATTTCCCACTTCTAATTTCTTCCCCTTGAACATCCTTGTACCTTAACCTGAAAACAACCCATGTCTGTTAACCCTTTCCACCCCTGGCCCTAGACTGGCTTCCTTTGTATGCAGAAAATGGAAAATACTATTGGTGTGGTAAATGGCAAATCTGGTGAGCCATCTGCACACACACATTAACAGATGTCAAAACAGAGCCTCATTCCAGGGGGACTTTCAAAAACTCTGGGATTCTGTCAGTAGAAAGCTAGTGTTTTTAACCAGAAGAAGTGGTCAGTCCTTTATCAGGGGCAGAATAAGACCACAAATGAGGGCAGGCTGGGACCTGAACAGCTCAGGAGTGACCCTGAGGAGAAGGGCCTGGCCATGAAGAGGAATGCCACAAGAGCCAGCAGAGCATGTGCAAAGTTAATAAGGCCAAATGCAAACTGGGCTGCAGTAGGGGCAGCATGGCAATGCAGACAAGGGAGTGAGCAACCCCCTTGCCTGACCACTGGTGTGGCCACCTCTGGACAAGTGTGTCTGGCTGTGGGGATCTCTGTTCTGGAGAAGGGAGATGGAACCAGAGAGGATCCAAAGGAGACCTGCCAGGGGTTTGAAGCCTCTGTGGGGAGGCTGAGGGACCTAGGCCTCTTTAACTTGGTGAAGTAGAGGCTCAGGGCTCTATAGCAGTTCTTGAAGGGTACAGCACTAATTCATAGTGGAAGGAGAAGGAAATCTCCACAAAGTGCATATTGGAAGGCTCTGATTTGATGTGAGTAAACAAGAATCTTCATGAAAGGGTCACGTTGTGGTAGCCTTGTGGTGCAAGAGGTCACACAAAGGGAGTCTGGATCAGCCCATGGCTTTGTGTTTCAAGGCACAACCAGTGAGGATGGAGAGACATTGGTGAATGCAGAGAAATGCTGGGATAGGAGCTAGCTGGGAAAGCAAGATGGGTGTCTGCAGCCTGAAAGAGCTACAGGCACAGGACAGTGTAGGACAGCCTGTAGTAGAGAGGGCCAAAGGCTCATGAAAGGCTGAAAGGCCACAGAAGACCAAGGCCTTTCTACCCTTAGTTATGACAGTTGCATCTGCCCCTGAGGCCTACCAGGAGAAAATTTATTTTAAAACACTGGTCTTTCTTTCCTCCTCTCCACTCCTTGGGGAAACCAGGAGGTGTTGTACAGTTTTCCTACTCTTGGCATTGCTCACCCTCACATCCCACTGACCCTGCAAGACCCTTGAGCCACATCTGAGGGACAGGTTCTGCCTTCCCAGAGCTTGAGGGTCAGGCCTTGGCCTTTGTGCTGCATCAAACAAACCAAGGCTTTTCTCAGCATTACAGCCACCTGCACAGTGCCTTTGCCTGCCTGCAATCACAGCCCCCAGTTATCTGCTCTAATGAGTCCCTGGGGAGGCTTTGTCAGTACTGGTCCTCAGTGGGGCCCATTAATACTTCCAAGTACTTTGAGTTTTGCTTCTGACTTCTTGAGCAGCTTATTCTATCTTCTCAGTACCTGAGTTTCATAGACTTACCACCAAAGACACCATGGGGCTCATGAAAATACAGAAGGCCTTCAAGACCCATGTCTGCTCCTGTCATTTCCTTCAAGCCCTGAAGACTTGTACAGCCAATTAAAGAGGTTTCATAGTCTAGTTAAGGAGGAAAATTTCAAAGTGCATGCAACAGTAATGATTTTTTATTTTAAAGGGCAGTCTTTGTCACTCTTCACTTCAGCAAAGAGGTGATAGAAGCTTTGTCCAGGTGATATTGGTCCAGGATGTCTCCTCAGGAGGTCTGGACAGGTAGGAAAAGCAGTTCCTTGAGGTCTGACACTGTACGAACAACCTTGCTTCTCACTTCCCCTGTCTCACCATTTCTGTCATTGGCCACCTGGGAATTACATCACTGTTCCTTGCCTCAGACTTCTCCACTGAAGTCTGCAGCTGGATGCTACCTCTCCTTTATATCGTCTCCAACCTGCTCTCCTCTGAGAACTGGCTGCACACAGGCACAGAAGAATTTTTCCTCTTTGAAAGCAAAAAAATTAAAGCATGATCAGTTTTCATAAACAACAAAACACACTCTGTGACCATATGCGAAGTACAAGCTGCCTCTGATGAGGTCACTTGTCTTCAAGGGATAATCTCATGAGAAATATTTTAGATAGGTAAATAAAAAAACAACTGGATGCAAACATAATGAAAGAGCTGGCTAAGGAGACAATTAGTCCTGTGAAAGACAGGAAAGCTTTTAACTCCCTGAAGCTCAAAAGAGCAGCAGCTGGCAAGCTGAGAGGAATCTGAAGGAACAAACCATAGAAACATAGAATATCTCACATGGTTGTAGTGTGCTTTATTGCTGATGAAACTTGTCATGCTTTACTTTTCTTTGCTTGCAAATAGGAAATCAAACCTGTGCCTCTCTGCATTTGTCCAAGGAAAGCCAGTGGGAGTTGGTACAAAGGAGCTGTAACATCCAGCTGCAGACTGCAGCGGAGAAGTCTGGTGTAAGGGAAAGTCCCAGGTGGCCAATGAGAGAAATGGTGGGGTTGGGGAGGTGAGGTGAGCATTGTCCATATAGTGTTAGACCTCAAGAAACCTCTTATTCAGCCTGTCCAAACTCTCTGAGGAGACACCCTGGATCAAGATCTACTGGAGAATGCAGCCATCACCTCTTCTCTACACTGAAAAGTCATAAAATACACTATTGAATATAACACCTCATTTTTATTAGAGGCTCTTTGCAATTTTTCTCCATAACTAGCCTAGAAAACAGCTCCCATTATCTGTACAACTCTTGAAGACTTCAAAAAAATACAGGAAGAGACATGGCTTGTCAGGGCTTGCTTTATTTTAATGNGCCCCATGGTGTATTTGGTACTGTGTCCTTGGACCTCGGGTACTGAGAGAAGACGGCACAAACCCCTCAAAGACTTAGTGTAAAAAAAAAAACCCAAAGTATCTTGAAGCATTAACAAGTGCCACAGAGGTTACCAACAAAGCCTGCCCAGGGACTCGTTAGAACAGATAACTGGAGGCCATGATTGCAGTAGGCAAAGGTGATGTGCAGGTAGCTCAGATGCTGAGAAAACCCTGGGTTTGTTTGATGAAGCAGAAAGGCCAGCCCTGGGAAGGCAGATCCTGTCCTTCACACCTTGCTCCGGGCTGATCTGGGAACAGGGGGATGTGGGGTGTGTGATGCTGAGTGAAGGACAATGGTCTGACAGTTCCCAGCCCTACTGGGGGTGTGCAAGCAGGCAGCGAGACCCCAGTGCCTTAGGACAATGGGTCTCCTCCTAGGCCTTGGTGGCAGAGGCAGCTGCCATAATCGAGGGGACAAAACCAGGGATTTTCTTTGTGACTTCCACATTTGCTGGCACCCTTTGTCATCCCCACCACAGGTTGTTCTGCACTGTTACACAGCTGCTTCTGTTTGCCTGCAGGCTGTAGACACCCACCTCATTTCCTCACCTTGCTCTCACTCTGACATATCCATACATTCACTGACATCTCTCCANCCTCAGCTGACATCTGTCCACCCTCACCATCTGTTCCTTGAAATACAAAGACATGGTCTGATCTCATACTCCTTCTGGATGGCTTCTTGTACCACAGCACTACACTTTCAGTGACAATTCTTCCTCTTCGTGTCCAGTCTCCACCTTCCAGCTGCCCTGTGTGGCAGTGTTTCTCTCCCCTGCTGTTTCCCACAACCATATTGGAAACAACCCTTCAAGCAGGCATCCCAACTCCTCAGACTTCTTGTGGCCTTTCACCTGATGAGACAGAAGTAACCTCAAAGTGATCTCCCAAGGCTGCTAGCCATTCAGCTTCTTGTATAGACATGACCAAGCCATGTGCTTGCTGATATCCTGTCATGTACTCAGGCAGGAGAGACATGCCAAGCAAAATCTCAGCCCCCTTCCTGGAGTGAGCCTAGGTCCTTCAGCTGAGGGGATCTCCCAGTCAATGTGCCAGCCAGATGCCTTCTGCTGGCCTGTCAGAGGTGCTGGCAGATGGCAGCTTCAAAGCACATATTCCAGCCATGAGTCAAGGGATGACCTATCAGCTGTTTCAGAACCAAGTGACCTCACAGTCCCTTTCTCGGCCATGTTCCTGCTGCTGGCCTGTCACTTCCAGAGGCACAAGTGACCTCACAGCCTCCTTCACAGCCTTTGGCTTCTTACTGGATTGTGAGTGCCTTAGACACAATTGAGCACATGATACGGCACCCAACCATCACCAGCCTTGTGGACCTGTACCTGAGCAGAGAATTGTAAGCTTGTTTCCTCAAATTTATCTAACAGACCTCCTACCAATGATTAGTAAGGAGAAATGCTCCTCAGAGGAACTGCTGTGTTTATACTGGTGCATCTTCTATGTCTATTTCTGCCTCTGTTTTCTCTTCTTCCGTTATCTATTCTTTCTTCAAAGATCTCTCCAAAGAAACATGCACTGAATTATAGAATAATGCAGGTTGGAAGAGACCCCTGAACACCACTATACTGGGTCTGGCTGGGATGGAGTTCACTTTCCCCATAGCAGCCCATTTCCTGCTGTGCTTTGTACTCATGGCTAGAAAGATTTTGACCATACACCAATGGTTTGGCTGTTACTGAGCAGTGCTCGAACCGTATGAAGGCTGTCTCTGCAATGCCCCCAAAAGCTGGCAGGCTCAGGGTGGTCAAGTGCTTAGGAGTGGACATAGATGGGACAGATTACCTGATTTGACCAAAGGGACATTCCATGCCATAAGAGATCAGGCTCAGCAATAAATTTGAGGGCAAGGGTGTGGGGAGGGGATGACATTCATTATTAGCACATTTGCCTTCCAAGTCAACCGCTACACATACTGTATCCTCACCTCCCAGGAGGTGGCTGGACTTTGAGGGATGCTGTTAATCAGTGGCTGCTAGGAGGACTTTGTACCACAGATGACATCTGACCCTCATGGTTCAGCAAACTTCCCACGCACCACATATTCCACTTTTTCAGTTAGCTGTCAACAATCTGCCTATGAGGGGACTATGGAAAACTCTATCAAAGGCCGTGCTAAAGATATAAACATCTTCTTTTCCCTGTTACATGTGTTCTGCAAATCCTTTTTTGTCCTTCAAATGCTGATGAGATGGCTGCAGGATAATTTGCTATAACATCTTCCCTAGCAAGGCAGGCCAGTTGGTAACTCTCCAGATCCTCCTTCCTACCACTTTTGAAGACTAGTGTCATGTCTGCCTCTTCCAAGTCCCCAGCAACCTCTCTGATTGCTCTGGCCTTTGCAAGGTGTTTGAGAGAGGTCTCACAATGACACTGGCCAGCCTTCTCAATACCCTTCATAGCAGAATACTTCTCAATATCCCCTGCTTCCAGAGGAGTGCCCAGGACACAAGAGACGCCTGTTGAGGTTCTTGGGGCCAGTTCGGAAAAGAAGCAGAAGTGATTTCTTCCTCCAGGCCTGCCACTCCAATGGGTTCTCTGTGCAGCTCACATGTCTCCTGAGCATTTTGCTCAGTGATCATCTGCCCCTAATCTTTCTGGTCATCAGGCTGGAGATGAGGTGGGTTGAGCAACTGCATGAAAATGGTGTAGAAACACGATTTTGTTAAACTATCTCAGGAGGGCTGTTCTGGGTATCACAGAT
>Ga0065711_1048630_pt1 | contig 11707 bp, 6 predicted proteins | sample Hoacrofraction12_FD_59098 | JGI IMG/M metagenome (GOLD analysis project Ga0065711, IMG submission 59098) | Hoatzin crop microbial communities from Cojedes, Venezuela - Epithelial fraction 12 v2 (version 2) | ecosystem: Host-associated > Birds > Digestive system > Esophagus > Crop | place... | reverse complement strand
TGGAGTACCTCCCCTGTGAGGACAGGCTGAGGGAGTTGGGGCTGTTCAGCCTGGAGAAGAGAAGGCTCTGGGGTGACCTTATAGCAGCCTTCCAGTACCTGAAGGGGGCCTACAGGAAGGATGGAGAGGGACTTTGCACAAGGGTGTTTAGTGATAGGACAAGGGGGAACAGCTCTAAACTAAAAGAGGGCATATTTAGATCAGATATTAGGAAGAAATTCTTCACCATGAGGGTGGGGAGGCACTGGAACTGGTTGCCCAGAGAAGCTGTGGATGCCTCCTCCCTGGAAGTGTTCAAGGCCAGGCTGCACGGAGCTCTGAGCAACCTGGTCTAGTAGAAGATGTCCCTGCTCATGGCAGGGGGGTTGGAATCAGATGATCTTTAAGGTCCCTTCCAACCGTTACCGTTCTGTGATTTTAACCGCTGTAGCAGGAGCTGTGCTGGCAGACTCCCATCTGCTGGTAGATCAGATACCACAGAAGACACATCAAGAAAACCATAGTCTCCACTACTAGGAGAAAGTTATATATGTGGGTATATATACACACAGCTCATCTAAGGCTGGCAAGCGTGCTTAGGGATTGCCCAGGAAATTCTCATTTGCCCCCACTACTATTACTCTGCAGTTGTCAGATGGAGGGCTTTTTTATAGCTCAAGGGGAGAACTTCAATGAACAGCTCTAAATAACTTAGCGAACCATGAACCATCCTCTTGAAGCAGGGCCCCCACAGTCTACTCCCGAAACCTAGGCCATAATAACAACTAAACTTTTCTACAGCAATTTTTTGTTGTTCCATTACTCACAGGGGAGCGAAATGGTTGCAGCTTTATCAGCCTGTTGCTGAACTGTCCTTCCAAAAGCAGTTCTTATCTACAGAGTCTCTCCACCCTCAGTATTTAAGTCCCTTAGTACCCTGCAGCCTCCATTCACATCAGTCAGGTTAATAAAGCCCTTCAGAGTACAGCCCCAAGTCTTGTTTGATAGCTCCCTCTGAAGCATGATGCACACATAAGCTCTAAAGATTTTCCACAGGAGACCATGATGGGAGATAAGCTTGCAGAGAGTGAAGGATTCTTTATTGCCCTGCTAAAGACAGAAATCTGAGGCTGCAATTTATTGAACAGTAAGACATGCAAGAAATAAAATTTGTCCAAACACAACAAACAGCAAATGACCCAATCTGGGCACCTATCAAGGGAAACAGACTTCAGCTCAACAGCTGTCATGCCAGGATGGGAGTTATTACTGTCGATGAAATGCAACCAAATCCTAATAAAAAAATACATCCTACACAGAGGGAACAGGAGAGAGAGGAGGACAGGAGAAGCACATAGGGACAAGTATTCATTTGGCACGTGCAAAGACAGACCTGTAACAGTTTGCAAATTACGTGACAACTGGATATCAGAACAGGATCTGACGAACTTGAACCTTCAACAGAATCCCAACCAGATCCCACAATCTCCATTATCATTCTCACTGGTAGTTTTTGCTAAACTGAAGCAGCAGGATTCAGTCAACAGGGCACAAAGAGGGGAAATAGGAACCCAGGTCTGTTCCTGTCAGATCTGCTGCCAGATCCAGCCAAGCCAATTCCTCCCCCCGTGCCTCTGTTTCTCTGCACAGACAGCAGGCACACACCACGTTTTATGAAACATTTTCTATCCTAGGAAAGTAAGCCTCTTTTTCCTTAGAGAGTTAAGAATTATGACACTTTCAGGTTTTCATATCACGAGGCACTGTTTGGCTTTTTTACTACCTAGTTTGTGAGCATCAAAAGCAGAAAAAAAGCAGCAAATAGTTTGCTTGCCTCCTCTATACAGGAGAACAAACTAAAAAACTCACGTTTAGGAAAACTCCCTCTTGATCAAAACAATCAAGCATCATTCCTGGAATTTTGGCACTGTGTGGTAGGGTCACCTGGCCACAGGCAGAGGAAGCAGGAGCTTGAGCTTTTCCACAAGCAATGGCTCGGCATGGTCGCTCTTCAGTGGAAACACTGGAGAGCCAGGCAGCTGTGAAGCAGCCTGGTCTTACCCAGGAGAGGGCACTGGTAACACACATTACCCAAATACGCTACCAAACACCAAAGCAACAGAAAACTAATACTAAATTAAAATATGAATGTATATTGTCTTGATGTTCCAGTAATTTGAGGACTTGTAAAATTAAATGCTGCGTTCTCCTAAGCCAACACAGGTAAGCCCTCTGCACTTTTGCAAAACCAAGGGTATTCCCCCCCAAGGGATCTGTAAAAGCATGCACATCCCTCCCGGTTACTGGTGTTTGGCTGACACAGCAGTCTGGTAAACACAGATATTCTGGATGCTGCCCAGAGAGGTGCTCTGAGCAACCCTGTATGGGTTCCTCACACAAACGCCAGCAAGCAGCAATGCAAAGATTTCTGAAACATCTCCTGAAGCCAAACCAAACAGCCTGCACAGGACATAGGTTTGAGCACTGAGGCTCCTACAACTGAAATATCGGAAGACGACTCTTGGCCACAGCAAGTACATTCACTAAGGGACCAAGATGACCTTTCACCTCGTACAGACACATATCTGATTGTGCTTTTCACTGAATACACTCAGCCTCTGGCTGTTTCTCTGGAACTCCTTTGTTCCTCATGCCTTACAGCTAGGGGCTGTGACAAGCCAGGCAAGGCATCAGGCGCAGTGAATACCTACAAGGCAAGATTTCCAAGAGATAAAAAACTAAATGTGGATGTCTGCAAAAATGTCCTGGAATTTGGGAATACAGACTTTCACCTGCAAGTTGTGGTGAACCTTCGACACCTTTCTGGGTTGAACTCTCTACAGAGTTGCTGCTCCTCTGTGTCTCCTTTCTTCCTTTTGTGGAAGCTCCCATGCCCCTCGGGCCAGAACCACCTTGCTGCTCCCACACTGCAGACCACTACATTTGGGTTTGGTCTGCATGCAAAACTGCCTCATCCCATCACTGCAGCTGCAGGGGTTTTTTTTTCACATCTTGCACTAGGCTAGAGATGAGTTAGGAACGATCATCCAGGCAGCAACTCATGTTTAAACTGCGCAAGCACAGTCTTAGCTCTTTCAAGAGACTGAGACATTTCACTCAAAAGTCCCTGACAGTGTCCCAAGCAAGGCTGCTGTAGAAGATAACATTCAGGAGCCTCACCAGTTTGCACTGCTCTTAGCAGCTCTCATTTTTTAAACTTGGCCACTGAGGACTTGTTTCATTCTGAGCCTCTGACTCAGCCCACGCAGCCCCACTTGCCAAATCCTGCTCTAACCAGCTGTAAGTTGCTCTCCTCACTGCACAAGAGCGATGTCACCCTTGAGAAACCAGTAAACACCTCACACAGCCGGAGCTGCCAACACTCAGGAAACGTGTTGGTTGTATAGCAACAGACATGCAGCCATTTAGGAGCTCAGATCTGGATACCCTGGCCAGTCATCACTCCTGTCAGTGGTGGGGTTGGCTTCTGCTGTCAGCCCAAGGCCCAAGACCCAAAAGCAGAGTGAAAGGAGATGATGCATTATCTGCCAGCAGCCTCAGGTTTGCAGCGCAGGTGGGCAGCTTTGATTGCATCCGGCAGAGGGCAATGCTACCCCAGGAAAGAAAAAGCAAAATACAGCATTTCATACCCTAAAATAAACAAGCAAAGGAATTAAAGGCCCTGATCTACCCACACTGAGCACAGAACACAACACTTGGATAGTCCATGCCCTCATTCCATTAAAAGTCCTTCCCCATTCTGGCCCCATTTAGCAGAAGGTTGCCCTGCACTAAATTTTCACATGCTTGTTTCGGGTAAGTTTTTTACTGTTCTGATTAAAACAGAGAAGAGATTGTCTGTCTTGGTCATAGCACAAATACAAACCTTCGCTGTTGTTCATTAATAAAGAAATCCTTCCATCCCATCCAACTTTAGTCTGCATATTTAATAAGGCCCAAAAGATCAATGCTTCATCATTCTCCCCAGACTAGCCTACTTGATATTGACCATTTCTTACAGATAAAGAGATAGTGTACCAGCATTTAATCATAAATGTAATCGAACTGCCTCATGCTTGTTAGGACCCAGAATTAACTTTCTATGACCAAAGCTGCCACGTACACATATAGTCATCATACGTTTCTCAAGCTTGTGACAGTACTGTAACAAATTGTGCTCTAGTAGCACCATTCCACAATGAGTTTTAGAGGTTAACCCTATGTCATTTTTAAAAGATACTTTTTTTACTATTTTAAAAATAAAACTCTTTGCTTCTATAATCTTTCCATCCCATTCTTTCAAAATAATTCACAAACATAAATGAGTGAAGCCTCACAAAGTTTTTTCTTTTGTTCCATGCAAGCAAATGCTCTTTTTCAGAGACCAGGAAGTCAAGGCATATGGCATGACCAGTGGGTTTCCCCAAGTTCATACCATGTATCTGCCATGGGACAAAGATGATAACTTTTTTTCGAGCTCCAGTCTTGCATTTGAACCATTTAGCCATACTGCTATTCATAGCGCATATTAATATAGCGGAAGACACTTTTGTTTCTTCTCTGAAGTCCTCCATTGTCCTCAGATTATGGAGCTGGGAGATGGAGAGAAACTACTTTTCTATTCACAGTGTTCTGCTGTTATGTTTCTTTGCTTATAAACAAGATAAGATGGTTTCTAATGTTTTGTTCAGTCTGTTTATTTTTCCTTTCTCCTAAACAAAAACACCCAGGACTATCTTTCCAGAGTTGTTTAAAAATTAATCTTCTCCATAAGTATTAGGCAAGCCAAGTCCCACCATGACCAATCTAGACATTAAAAAATAGCATATTACACATAGTTCAGTGCTACCCAAGAGTAATCTACTGAAATCTGTGTAGAAATGTCTGTTAAAACCAGAAACAAAACACAACTTTTGCACCCAAGGAAACATACTAGCAAATTTGCAGATCTTGGCCCAGATTTCTACATGGATGCTTAGGCGCCCAGCTTTCATGAACCTCTTTGGGACTTGCAACACATGGTAGCAGTAAGATGACACATTTCTTCATGGATATGAGCCTTACTTCTTCCTCCCTTGCAGCTAGGCAGGGCCAATTCCACATAGCACCAGAGGTGTGAACTCTCCCAGTCTATCTACCCTACGTAATGGTGATTTTTTTAAGCTAGCTACGATCATGTTTATGGTAACAATTTTCTTCTAAGCAGAAAAGAGAAATTAACTTAGACATAGAGTTAGGTATAGCCATACACGTGATAGAACACACTGTCATGACTTAAAGAGTGTCATACACGGACACAGAGTTACTGAAACTGCCAGTCATACAACAGCAACAGCCTATTCACCATTCCTCCTTGCAACAAGACTGAAAAAGACCCATTTTACCGCCTGTTGCCATGATTAACTTTTAAGTTAATATTACAAGAGCACAAAGGACTCTAAATGCCTGGGAATAAGGAGGTCTGGATTGTGTCCCATGTCTCACAGCCACCCCAAAACCCTTGCCATGTCATCTTGACTCCTATGTCTCACTTTCAAAGTGTGGATAATGACATAACTGCCTTCCCTAGCAGCGACACTCAGACTTTGAAATACCTCCACTCATTACTGGTGATGTAATATTATACTATCAGAGAGCAGCAAGGACAGGATGCATAGCTGTTAGTTAGAAGAGACCACTAAGCCAGCTAGGCTAACTTCTTTTAAGGTTTGATACAATATACTTTAAGGCATCACCACTTCAAATGCTGGAAAATTTTCTGACCACTAATACCCCTGAATCTTGCCACTACCCCTGCAGCCTACACTTTGCCTCTAGCAGGTAACAAGTGCAGGGATTCAGTGATAGCATTGCTTCGAGCATGACAGGTTTGTTTATAACAAAAATAATGGGTTATTTAAATAAGGTATTTTCCTCCTACCTCGTGAAAGAGCATCAGACTGTAGCATCAGCGCTTTCCCTGCTAGCAAATTAAAGATCCTGTAGGTAAGGCTGTAAGCACTTGTCATTGGGTAATTGTGTTGTCCTGCGCAAGAGAGGCTGTGACACAGCAGCAGTCTGGGCACTGCTGAGGGAGGCCAGGGAGCTGGGCTGGAGAGAGCGGAACAGCTCTGTGCCTCCCCAATCCTCTCCAACCTGACACACTTGGTCACTGCCACCACACAAGATGGTGTCTGACTGGGATTATCCTCATTGCCATCCTCCTGTGGCATAAAGCTGTTACTGTCTGAGAAAGTTACAAGCTGGAAAAGAGGCTCAGTCCAAGACCTGGAAAACATCACACAGTGTATATGGGAGAGCTTCTATATCACTCACAAAAGCAAGCAACTCCTAACGCTAAGTAGAGGTGATGGCAGGCAACAAGCAGTCAAGCAGTCACAATGCTTCCTGCATGCAGCTCTGCAAACGCATCTTGATTCAAACACAAAGTCCATCAACCAGCCCCACACAAGGCATAGACACCCTTCCTTCACATGGCACAGAACCCAAAAATGAAGCAGTCGACCACCATCCCAGTGTTGCATCCCCACACAGCTCAGACACTCTTACCCTGCTCTTCAGCCTTGGAGGTCCCCCCTTCCCACACACGCACGCCCAGCCTGGTCAGAACACCTCAATCGATATACCCAGAACCCCCCCCAGCAACCCAGCCACCATGCAGCCCTCAACCTCACCCTTCCTACCCCCTGACCTGGGCCATCACACCTTAGGTAAGGCAGCCCAAGCCAGCCTCCCACCGTCCAGCATGCCCCACCAGCAAAGGAGACTTCACTCCAGACACCTGCTGCAGCAGGGAAACTTGAGGCCTCTATTACAGCAGTGCATTTCTAGGAACAACTCACACAGTATGATTTTTTCTTTTTTGCTCTGTATGAGGCATTTCGTTTACAAGTCTATGAACATTTTCCTAGACAGATACTACCACATTTTTAAACCAAATCAGTTTCCAATTCTCCTGCCTCCCTAAACATACTGAAACTTTTCCCATATGTAATACATGCATGTTTAATAATTTCCAAATACGGACTAGTCTGAAAACTGCTCCAACATCATTGCTTCAAGACAGATCATGCAATTTGCATCCTACATGTCCAAAACGTAATGCAGAGACTGACATCAGACCCACATTTCAGTCACAGAGATTCACAAGTTGCCAGGTGGCCGGGGCTTACCAAGGCTACCTAAAGCTAACTATAACTGTTAGCTATAAAATCGTGTTCTGAATTTAAAGTGTAGAACGCATCTAAACGTGGAGGGATACCATTCTGTCCACTTCTTCCACCTTCCACACTGAAAAAATAGCACTGTTTGTATTAAAGAAACAACTATGTTTAATCCCCACATACACAGACATACATAACATAAGTGCTAGATATATTGCCTTATCCTTTATTGCTAAAGCAAAGCGATATCTTGAACTACTACAGAAAACAGATCAACAACTGAATGAACCAGGAACAAAGGACAGGTGACCACAGCTAGTAAAATACAGACCTTAAACAAATGTTGTGAAAGGCTCTTTGGACAGCTTTTGTATTTCAGTATTTTCTCTTTCACTTGTCTATAAGGCCAAGAGGGACAAACGGCAGGCTATATTTAAGAAGGATGATCTATCTCCCCTTTTAATTTTTAATTTCCCAGTGAACGTTGACAGTGTTATCTCTAGAAACTCACTTGCTCAGGGGCATTTTTATACTCTCCAGGTTTGCATGAATTCTCCCTAGAGATCCGCAAAGTCCCCCGGCTCTCATCTAGCAAACATCAGGCTAAACTGCCTATTAGACAATGCCCTCCAGCAAGAGGGGAAAACACGGCTGGCTCTCCTCCTGCGCCACCTTCTCCCTCCACCCTCCCCAGTCCTCAACACAGCACAAGACTGCAACACCTGCCTGTTTGGGGGGAAAAGTAGTCAGCGGGCAAGACACAGAGCAGCTCAGCGACACACGGGGAAGCCTGCCTGAATGGGAATTTCACAACCATTTCCTCATGTTTTAGGCTGTTGGTTTTTCTTCCTCTCTAGCTAGCAAGGACAATCCAGACCACCGCAGGCTTAACCATTTATCTCCTGTAGCCCAACATGCACTCCACAAACTGGCAAATTCAAAGCCCTCTAAAAGGGACTGGAGATGACGCAGCAAGAGACAAATCTCAAACATGCGCCGAAAACACAAAAACCAGCCCTGCATTCCCTGCATTAAATGTTCTCCTGCGAACACAGCCTCAGACACAAAAAGGATCCCTGCTGGCCTCTCATCTGCCAGGGCTTGTGTATCAGCACAAGAACCCAGCAGGAAAAGATCAGGAGGTCTATCCCCATCTTTCACCCTCCTGCAAAACAATATTTCTCCAAAGGACTGAATATTTTCAAGAGCAGGGAAAACCCTTGCAGAAGTGAGGACAACAACGACGAGTCTTCCACAGAGCTGTTGCCCTCAGTAGCTATGCTTGCGGATTTACCTATCAGCAATTCTAGCATTTGCAGCCCAAACTGCACTTACCATTACCATTCCTGAGCAACGTGGTGTTGGGTGCTTTCCCTCCTTGTGCAGCTATGCACTTTCCTGCGCCTTCCTGGAGAGGACTGCTTCCCCTGAGAAGCTTCAAATAGAAAGCTTCAGAATCCAGATATTTTTATTTTTTTTTCCTCTGTCCTACCTTGCTGGAGACCATCCAGGATTTACAGTTCAGGGGCTGAATTCTTCTCTCTAAAGTAACAGCAGTAAGGGTGAAGGAGTGAGACCCATAAAAACAAGTTCAGAATCTAGCCATCAGCTCTCCACGCCCTGGATCAGCCAGGAACATGAATACTGCATGGAAAGTCGCTTTGCTCAAGGGAAAGAAGAGAGCGTGCTTCAAGCAGCAGGAGCATCTCTGGCTAGTAGGCTCCAAAAGAAACAGTACTGAAGATGAAAGAACCATGCCCTTTACACTGCCCATGCAGCACACATTTGCTGTAATCTTCCCAACATGGACTTCTACTAGACTCCACAAAACGAAAAGCTCTTGAGACATTTCTAACTTCACAAAGCAAAATGCATACGCATTACAGCACAGCAACATGGAATTGAACGGGCAGTGAAAGGGACTGACTGGATCTGTTGGAGTTACTTTATATCTCATTTCAATTATTCTGCTATGCAAGGAGGTGAAGGTCACAGAACAATTTAGTGGCAGGGCTGCAGATGGATCCCAGGTGACTGACAACTAACCTCCTCTCCTCTCCTCCCCTCCCCTCCCGGCCTATCTCTTAGCTACCAAACAGCACAGAAGCCCCTTATCACCAAGTGACAGATGCAAGTGGGTCTCCAGGATGGAAAAAGGAGAAAAAGAGGGTCCCCCAGGTTCTGAGGGAGTTGAGAGGTTGCCGGGGACATCACTTCTCGCTATCTACTGTTCTTATTTTTCATTAGATTGCAGAGATCAAATATACTTGGCTATTAAGCAGAAAAGTACCAAGGGACCCAAAAAAGACAAATTAGTTCCTGATTTATGAACAGAAAAGGCAATAACCATAAGGTGAAATCAGCATATTGCTCATGTAGTAAATGATCATTTCATAGACAAAACTAGGAATAAATCCAGGAATAAAGAACAAAAGCAGAAGGGCTGTTATTGTAGTGCTGGGGGTCTAATTCATGAAGGAATATTATGGAAAGCACTATTAATTCAGTCACCTGGAGGAATAACAGTATCACTGCAAAACAAAGAGTATTTAGACTCACTGTGTATCAGGGCTAACCCAGACGAAAGGTTCTCACTATCTTAATATCAACAAGAATTTTGCCTGTATGTAGATTGTCCTGGGTTTGGCCAGGACAGGGTTAATTTTCACCGGACTCCAGGAAGGGGCACAGCCGGGGGGTGGGGGCTGACCCCACCTGGCCAAACAGAGCCCGGTATTCCATACCATGTGACATCATGCTGGGTTCCGGTGGGGGGGCGGCGCGGCGGAAACGGACGCGCGGCTTGGGGGGGACGTGGTGCCGGTACTGTTCGGGAGAGCGGCTGTCTGGGTCGTGCGGTTCGTTGTTGTGTTTTCTCCTTAGCTGTACCGTTGTTGTTGCTGTTCCCTCTGTTTGCTGTTCTGTTAAACTGCCCTTATGCCGACCCACCAGTTTCTGCCTGTTTCTTTTTCATTCTCCTCTGCACGCCGGCGGGGGGAGGGGCGGCCGCGTGGCGCTTTTGTCGCCGGCAGCAGCCGAAACCAAGACATTAATTTGGCGCCCAAGCGTGGGGCGGGGATAACGGCAGGGCTGAGCAGCGGGTGTTAAAACTGCTTTCTTACATTTTTCTTAAAATCTTGTTATAGGCATTTTTCTGTGTTAGTTAAACAGTCGCCAGTAAAAATGTTTCTGTCTGTGATCAGATGGTTGTGGTTTTTGAATCCGTACTTGCACTATGTTTTCCCTGTGGTGCTGTTCATTACGTCGGGGAAAAGGATCAGGGTGATGCTTTTGCTATACTGTATGATATCGACTTATGACATGATAACGTCAATGTGCATGAAATTAGGCTTGTATTTGCATGTGGCACTGTGGTCATTTCCATACCTCGGATCCTATGTCCTAGAATTTGTTAATAATCAAACACAATCTGTGGGGAAAACCGAAGGGGATACCTTCCCCCACTCTTTCGCCCCCCCTCTCTCCTTCAGGCTAGTCCTAACGGCTTTTGAGAATTTCGAGTACCCGTGGGATGCTCAGGACAGCGGGTTTCTATTGTTATGCCTCCTGAATGGGTTTCAGGTTTTGTTTAGGGTTAAGCAAGCAGTTAAGAACATGGTGCAGAGACCTGCCCCGGGGCTGCATAGCTGTGAGTGGCTGGGTGTGTGGGACAGCATGGGCAAGTACCTAGGGCAGTGGACACCACCGGTGTTTTTTAAACTCACCCCTGAACAAATAAAGAATCCGGAAAAACTAGTAAAATATCTGCAAAAAGTGTGCTGCCACCCTGGGAACTCCAGAGAGACACAGATCACCGCAACGTGCTGGGGTCTGGCCCACGCCTACCAAGCCATGTTCAACCTGATTCAGTGCCCTAAAGGGGAAAGGGGGGGAAACGAATCGGCAGGCACTTCGACTGGCGCTGCCCCCCCAGCCGGCCCTGCAGCCCCTCCAGCCCAGCAGGCAGTCACAGCTCCCCCGACCGGCACCACGGCTGCTGCAGCCACTGGTGTGGTCCGGGCTCCCCCGGCGGGCACGGCAGCTGCTGCAGCTCCAGCCACAGGCACAGTGACTGAGCACAATGACCAACCTGTGCCGGTTGCAGTCGCCCCTGTAAAACTAAAGAAAGACTCAAAGAGAGCAGATCGCTCTGGGAGGGATGATGATGAGCCAGGGTCATCACGGGAGATAGAGACAGAGATCGTCACCCGGTCCCTGTCCCTGGGCGAGCTGCGAGACATGCGGAAAGACTTCAGCCGCCACCCAGGCGAGCACATTGCCACCTGGAAGCTGCGGTGCTGGGATAATGGGGCCAGCAGCTTGGAATCAGAGGGCAAGGAAGCCAAGCAGCTGGGACCCCTGGCCAGGGATGAGGGCATTGACAAGGCCATTGGGAAAAAGGAACAAATCCTCAGCCTCTGGAGGAGACTTCTGTCAGGCGTGAGGGAGAGGTACCCCTTCAGTGACGATTTTGTATGATATCCTGGCAAGTGGACCAATATGGAAAGGGGGATTCAGTACTTGAGGGAATTAGCTGTGCAGGAGCTGGTTTACTGTGACACAGA
>Ga0065711_1013751_pt1 | contig 11707 bp, 6 predicted proteins | sample Hoacrofraction12_FD_59098 | JGI IMG/M metagenome (GOLD analysis project Ga0065711, IMG submission 59098) | Hoatzin crop microbial communities from Cojedes, Venezuela - Epithelial fraction 12 v2 (version 2) | ecosystem: Host-associated > Birds > Digestive system > Esophagus > Crop | place... | reverse complement strand
AAAAAAAAAAAAACAAAAAAAAAAAAAAAAAAAAAGTATCTGCTCAGTTATTGGAGGGGAGACTGAAGGTCGTGACCAACTCTTTTTTAAGAGCAAAAATAAATATGAAGACATTGATCACCTCCTCCTCTTACCAAATAATTACAAAACCATAAATATCTTCCTCCTAGACTGTCCGTAGTGCTGTCGACTGCTTGACGCTGACGACCACCAAAAGGCAGGCATGCTTCACAGACTGGCTCGCTCCGACTGGCGAGCAGCACAGCCACTGCACCCAAGGCAGAGGTTCAGAGCAGAAGACAAGGCGGAATGAGTAATATTTATAGGCAAGAAAGAAGAAACTTCAGCAAAACGGGTAGAAAATGTCAGCTGTAACCAAACCAGCAAACACAGGCTGCTCATTCACGAACTCTGCATCTATACATGGGAAAAGTACACGCCGAGGAACGCAATATTCTGTGAGTGCGAACAACTTGAAATAGCTTTGTTCTGACACGGCAAGCGTTGCGACAGCACTTCAGCAAAAAGCTAAATTTTCAACTCACTCCAGAGTTTTGAGATACAATACCACGAAACCGGCATGGCCAAAATCTGCTTTGTTTGTTTCCTTCACGCCTGGAGGACCATTCGCTCCTGTACTGTCTGGCACTGTTTCGCTATGCTTCTCCAGAGAACACTGCCCACTCTTGAGGTGTCTTCTGCCCGTGCCCACAGCGTCACAGCTGCCACCTCCCTGAGTGGTTAATAATAAGCCAAAGAAGGGCTGTACAGAATAATTTCCACGACAGTGTTTTGAGTCCATCTACTCTTTCATCACCACTGGTCCTCGTGAGTGGACAAAATCCTCCTCCTCATGCTCAATTTCTGGGCTTCCCCCACAGCAGCAGGCGAGAGGCCCCATGCTGAGCTAGGCAAGAACAGCCACAAATGCAGACACGGGTACAGATGCAGAATCCCCACATTCTGCATGCCACCTCTTGCTCATGATTTGGAGCCCAAAGCATGATATTTCTGTAACACTAAATACAAGTAAGGCCAGGCTGGGGTCTTTAACGAGCTGCGTTGGTGGCTGGGCGCAAAGAACATTTCCCCCATCAGTCTCGACGCCAGCGATAACACCTCGGCTCTGACCCACGCGGCGTTGCTCAGCCACAATGACAAATTGCCAGGCGAGTTCTGCAGGGAGAGGCAAGCGAATTAGGAAATGAATAATTAAACTAAAAGAAATAGGTGACGAGATTCTGAGGGGAGAGAGGGGAGAAAAAAAGAAAATAAGCCTGAATTACAAGAAACGGTGAGCCAAGTTGTCTCGCAGGTGGTCAGCAAGGTGAACCCAAGGTGTGCAGCCCCCGGCGCTGCCCCTGCCCTGCACGAACCCTCCTGGGCGCGGGATGCTGCGGCCAGGACCTGCCTGGGAAACCCACTAAACCAAACTCCTGAGGAAAAACGGGAATGTCAGAACCAGAGGAGACGTGCTGGGCTCCTGCCTCTGCGGTGCTGGCTTTCCCAGGCTCTGCCCTTCAGCGGGTGCAGCCCCCCAGCAGCCCCCCACGGCAGAGGTTTCCCTGGGCGCGCAGGCACAGACCCCATGGCACAAACACAGAACGCTTCTGCTGCCCGAGCACCTCGCCTTGCTCTCAGGGAGCTGGCTGCTTCCCCAGGACAGCAAACCCCAGCAGAGTCGCTCTGTCACCACGGCGGCGATGCTCGCGCTGGCTTTTGCTATAGCAACACAGCACCTGGGTGCGGAGGGTTTCCGCCGCTAACCAGTACTGCGTTTAACTACTGATTCCTTAAACCATCGACATTTAATCAAAACCAAGTTGTAAAACCCCGACTCTTATCACAGCTAGTACTTATAATCCTGTTTTCCAGACTAGATGTTTCCAAATCGTGTAACATCTTTCATCTTCCTTGTGATTAATTTCAAGGTCTTTACTGAATCAAATGAGATATTTTTTAAATCTCTCCGTTTTAGTTTTTCAAGCTTTTAGTCAATTCTGCTACTTCACAGCAGCTCTCCAAACTACACGAGCTTTTTGTGCTCAGTCACTTTGCTAACTCTCAGTTTTAGGAGAATACCATAATGGCAACTATTTTATTATTTTAATGCGTGCAATAATTTAAATTATAACAACTGCAAAAGTCAGGCTATTTTGTTTTATGGATTATCAACAGCCTTATGACCTTGAAAATAGTCGAGTTGACTCACTGATTTTTACAATTTAACAAAATAGCACATAGAGCATAATTTTATCAACTTTGTCTAATCTGGTGAAAGCGCAGTGCTCTAAAAATAGATAAATGTCCATTTTAGACCCGCTTCATAGCACAAGGGAAGTTTATCCCAGGAAGTGAAATTATTTGAGAACAGCTCTTGAACAGTTAATACGACACGTTAAAAACTTATAAGCATTTGTTTTGCTGCAAAGTTAAATGAAGTTCTTTAATATACAAATAACAGAGAGAAGCATTGACCCTCATTTAATTCTCCCCTAAAAAATGTGAAACCGCAGGAAAGGTAAAGAGGAAGAACAGTTAACCTCTGGTGACCAAAGGTGCACTTGATCTGTTATTTTGTATTCTATACTCTTCAAAGAGCAATATAAACAGAATTATTTATGCTCAGCAAAATGTTGCTTAATTACTTATGCACCACTGTTTGCTTGTATTTTAAGCTCTCTCTACCACCCACAGGCAGACGTTAAACAGCTGCTAAAAGCTAGCTTTAGTCTTGCCTGTTTGAAATTAGCATACTTGAGCTTTGAAAAAACTTTGTTGCCAATTTACATATGCATAGAGACTGATATTTAGACTCACCATATGATATGTCCCTCAAGAGCTTTTCTTATTGCCTCCATCCTCAGGTCTCAACCTAGAGACTGTAAATCTAGCAGGTGATTAATTCTATACCCTTGAGAAACTAGCAATTAGCACTTGCAACCAGTAAAAAATTGTCATTTCAAAACCCTGTTTACTATGCCCATGTATTTTCTATGAACTCACAGTTAACTCTGAATAGATATATATGTCAATAGATTTGCAGTCACTTCTGTCTCTTTATGCAAAAATATAATATACCTCCCAGCTAATCAACCTATTTAACATACTGAAAAAGATTAAATAATTGGCATTCCTTTTTTATATATATATATAAAATGGGAAGAGGTAGCAAGCATTAAAACACTATACATGATGTTTTATGTTCCCAGACCTTAATCAGCTCATTTCAACATGATGACTTTGTAGGGTTTACCTGTTTTGTGTCAATTCTTATCTCTGATAGCTGAAATTACCGCACTTCCAGATGTTCTTATGCATTATTGAGGTCTTCTGCAGTAGATGCTGGAAAAGGTAAGATAAGGTTTTATTTCTTTGTAGTAGTCACAACACTGAGATCAAAGGCAGTAAAGTGCAGTGCTTAGTATTGAAAACTATGATGAACTTAACATTTATTTTCAAGTAGAAAATCTGTCATAAAACTGCTCATCAAGCTTCAGTTAACTGTTTCAAGTGTAATCCACTGGGCTGGTGCAGAACACGGAGGGATTTGGGGGTGCTTCCCCTAAACAAAATGTTTTACCACTCACTCGATGCCTGTTAACCCGCAGCGTGCCGAACGGGAGCAGAGCAGGTTGCTGTACCCACAGCCCCCCCGCCAACCTGCCTGGGAGGGACGGGGGTGGCTGCGGGGGTCTGGGGCAGCGGGGGGCTCGAGGGCTGCCAGACCGCAGCGGAGCATCTGGTGCCACACGCAGGTACGAGTTCAAGAAAAAAACAAAACCAACTTCATGCTTTGAACAGAAATGGGTTAGGCGGTGCCTGGCAGCAGAACGAAAATATGGGTCCCTTTCAGAGAATGTTTCCACTCGAATATTTCTACTGAACTGTACAAATCTACACGAAATTACGCCCTTTTTGCAGGGGGGAAGTGCTGCTGCCCCACCCCAGTTTTAGAGGGGCTTTTGAAAAGGTTTGAGTATATCAAGGCAAACTTTGACTAAAACGCCTGAAGCCACGTTTTTCTGATCATCTTTGTAAAAAACCAAGGAATTAGTGGTAAATGTAAAAACAGTCACTAATACAAGGAATTTTTTTTCCTGAGTTGCACAGTCATTAATGGGTCTGCTGCAAAAACCTGGTAGACTTTTTTTCCACTAATTACATCATCAGATCATCATACTGCTAAAATCAGTTGCAGAGTACTTGTACACAACTAAATCCCTGCTTCTAATTACTATTTTAGTCTCTTTTTCCTTGTGACACGTTGGTGATAGATCATTATTTTTTCAGCAATTTGTTCGCATTTATATGCAATATAATTGGATCTGATTAATTATTATGATTAATGACTGCAGAATTTCCTTGCAAAGCTATTAATACTGGTAGTATCAAATGAAAGACATGGACAAATTAAAGCCAATGGAGTCCTGTTGCTCACACTTACAACGCCTGGGCTGAAGTAACCCTTTGCTATTCGCAGCTCTGCACTAAATAGGAAGGTTTAACTGGCATTTCCCTACAGATCTGTGTCTTTTCAAGCGGTACTACGACATAACTAACGGGTGAGAGATATAGATTTAATTCTTAGGTGGACTACTGCACTTAAAAATTATATCTCTCTGGATATATTTTAAATGAGCTCAACAGCATTATTATAGCTACATTGATTTAAAGCCAAGGAACTCTGACAAAAAGAAAAGACTGAGAAATATTTCTAAGTAATATAAAGTAGATTTATCCATTTTCCAGGTTGGGGGTGCAACAAAACATGAAAATAAAAGCAGTTAATTTCCATTAAATGTCATATTACAAAATTTCCAAAGGACGTATTTATGTAGCGTGTGTTGTATTTTAAATTACACTCTGGCTTAGAAATAGGATATTACATGTAAAAAAGCAAACAATGACTGAGTAGCTTAGGGGATCGACTTTCCTGCTACCTCTGGGACCTGACTTTAAATCTGTCTTTGAGCAAACTGAAGAAAAATCATTTCAGTCTAATGGCAGCAGCATATAAAAAAATCAGATAGCAGGAGTTCCACGCAGGTGGCAAAAAGCTTTAGAAAAAAGGGGGTGCAGAATCAGATGAGCGATGGCGATTTTGCCTGGATTACTCTAAAGCTCGAAACGCAGAGACTTTGAATGTGATTTTAATCTGTAATAAGCGACAGCAGTCCTAATCAAACCGGAGCCAAAAGAAGGGCACTGATATTTGAGGTGCAAAGCTACTGAGCAATTTTGAAAGAGTCTCTGTTAGTCCAACATCAGAAATAGGGAAAAAATGCCAGCCTGCTATAGGAATTGAATACCTGTTGGGAGATTTTTTGAAAGCATATTAGCTCTTCAGACTCTGAGGAAACAGAAAAGATCGCCCGCTTTTCGGTTCTGGGAATTTCCCTGCAACCAAAACAAGAGACAAAGATGGCCTGTGTTGCCACAGAAATGAGAAACTGTGGGCCACCAAATGTTTTGAAAGAACCATCTAATCCTTTTAATCTGCTTTATAATGAAATCTCCTTAAAAATCAAAAAGAAAGAAACCCAACCAAAATACGTGTAATATTTGTGACCAGGTGCACAGAAATACCCATTTGTCAAAAAGCAAAGCAGTCAAATCCACAACTGCCACCTGTCAAGAAATTCCAAGTTATTTCTCTGGAAGGTAAACTTCATGTTGTACCACCACCTATAAGAAACTATGCGGTTTCAGGTGTCAGTGCACCCAGATTTCATAATTTTGCAGCTTACGCTGTGTGGGCTACTTCTGTTTGAGTTCTACGTGCATCTGTTACAAACACGCTACTGGAATTGGGCTGTTCACGAAATGAATCTATAGTCATTCATTCAGTGACTGCACTTCACTGCAAATAAGGAACAGAAATCCAAAATGAACGTTACTTGGGTGCTAAGCTGTGCCCTGGTTAATATTTGTCACAAAAGACAGGGCAGGACATTCACACGTAGTAGTTCAAAAGAAAAAGTTGAAAAAAATAGTAATGGAGCATTTCACAGCATCGTCAAATGCAACACCTTTGCAATTCCATTAGGAAAATCATGACACCTATGAAACGTTTAATATGAAGTAACGTTCAACAATTTACAAACAGCAACAATGCAAGGACTACCAGGCAAGATGAGACTTCCTTGTGACTACGCAAACCAGAAGGTGCAAATCACAGAATCATAGGATGGTTTGGGTTGGAAGGGACCTTAAAGATCACCCAGTTCCACCCCCCTGCCCTGGGCAGGGACCCCTTCCACCAGCCCAGGCTGCTCCCAGCCCCGTCCAACCTGGCCTTGAACCCTGCCAGGGAGGGGGCAGCTACAGCTTCTCTGGGCAATCTGGGCCAGGGCCTCACCATCCTCATCATAAAAAATTTTTGCCTTATATTCAGTCTAAATCTCCCCTCTTTCAGTCTAAAGCCATCACCCCTGGTCCTGTCACTCCATACCCTTGTAACCAGCTTAGGGCAGCTCTCCAGGACTGCTCTTTCCAGAGGTGACTTCACCTCTGGGTTTGATCAACAGCCCACTCATCCTCTGGGAACCAGCTGAGCATCACTGACCCGGGAGGGAACTGACACCACAAGAGATGCTCAGATGATGACCCAAGCTCTGGCAGGGAAACCACCCACACTGCTCGGGTGGGAATCTCAGTGGTTTGCTACCACAGCAGACCAAAAGGCTTCCAAGGTAAACAGAGACATTGCAGAGTGTATTTGTGATGATAACCAAGAAGTTAGGCAATGCATTTCTTCCAGAAATACCAACTTTTTTCCTCCCCTTGAATTTAACTTCCAGTTCGTTAGTTTATAGACTCTCAACTAGGTGACAGTTCTGGAGACACAAAAGATCTTACCTCATCCTGTGGTTATCCTCTCTTCCAGTGTAAATTCGTAGGCTTATACTGGAGAAAAAACAAATGCTGTGAGGTCGAAACTGGCATAATAACCATCAAGGTGCTCACATGGCATGGTTAGGCAGTATAACGCTGGAAAACACTCTTATCAACAAATTCCAGAAGTGAAAGGGTTTTATAGCAAACAACAAAGTGAAAGAAAGCTGTATACTTAATGAATTTTATTTTGAAAACTTGGGGTTGCTCACCGTTTGTTATATCCTGTATCAGTGGGCTATTACTTCTTCTCCTCCATAACTTAGTATCTGGGCAGGTGTACGAAGATCTTGAGGTATAACCCCCTCATTTTTACACCAATGACTCGCATGTGTTGGGAGAAAACAGCTTCCCAAATGAATGACTCAAAAAGATACTTCAAATACACCCAGGCATCAGTCTTCACATAGGAATATTTGTGAAAGTCACAATTTCCCATATGTGTTCTTTCAAACTATCCAGAAAACAAATGTAGCTGCAATTATTTTCCCACTTTTTGTCCAGACGTAGCACCACGGTCCTCTGCTCAGTGTCTCTCCAGGCTTAGAAATGATACTAAGAATTATCACTGTTCTTTCCTCTGACTCATTACCGTCATTGTTACTCAGTATTTGCATGCAAAACTATCAAAGGGGGCTGAAATCCACCGTGTACTGCACTGAAGTCCCAGCAAAGGCGGTTACAGACCCCAAAGATCCCAGAATACAAAAGACAAAACAGCAGATGCAAAAGGCATGATGTACATTCCTCCCATCCCCTCTACACACCACATTCCTCCTTTGGCAACCAGACCATTACAGAGCTGTGCTCACCCCAGTGTCCCTGACCACTTGTAATGTCACAGGAGAAACCAATTCGTTTTCCAAGACACAGCCAAAGAAAATCCTTTCCACCTTGACTGGCCAAATATCCTCATCAATAAAGAGGTGATTGGAATAAATCTTGAATGCAGTGACTGAATATTGTTATATTCATGGAAGCACAAGTTCCCTTCATTAAAAGAAAACAAGCAATGATGAAAAATGTGTAGGAGTAGTACCTAATGGCCCGAAATCATTATTTGTGTGCTCCCAAGCCTGGTGTCTAGAAGAGTCCTTGCATGGGGATGGGAGGAAAGGGAGAGAGAAGGAGAATGCACAACGCAGTCAGCCACCGCATGCTGAAAAGCAAAGAGGCACAAGGAAACGTATTCAAAGTGTCCCATTCCCTATGGAATGAGTTTTCTTTCTGCTCTTGGAGGTCTGGGAGGCTTGCTGTTGCCCAGGCTGAGCTGTGTGGAGGAAGGGTGCACCCTCAACCTGCCCTGTGTGGGCACAGCGGAGGACAGGAGGTCTCTGAAGCGCAGCAGATCCACGTAAACCTAGAGGAGAGGGAAATAACACGGGAAACTGCGTGAAATGGGAACATTGGCTGTTCCCAAACTGGAGGCTCAGCAGTGAGGACTGTCCAACCACACCAAAGAAAGTGTCTTCTGTACCAAGTGGCCACTAAACTCAATCCAGCCCAGGACCAGGTACCTGAAGAACTCCTGACAATGGAGAAACATGCCATGCTTGTACAATACCAACCCAGATTAACACTTTGGGAAAATCCACCCCTTCAAGTATGTTACAGAACCAAGAATACGGTCTGTCATCAGGATATAAATGATCTGTGAACCTTATTATCCACTACTGCTAACCAAAACCACTTACTAACATCTCTTTACACTGCAAGAAAAATCCCTTGCTTGCATTTAGAAATCTACCTTTAAATATTTTTCTACCTGACCTTGTCCTCAGGAAACTAATGGATAATAACGCATTATTGCCCAATTAAAAGTACGTGAGAACCTTGCTTGCATTGCTTGTCCTCATGTCTTCAATCTCTCTTCTGCATCTTTCTAAGGAGTATTAGCCCATCATGTATGCAGAAGAGATTATCTGAATAAGCACACATCTCTAATCTGAAGATGAAAAACAATGTCCTGAGAGCCTTTAAAATGGTTTCATAGAAAATGAGGGTGAGATTATTTTGTTCTGTTTTCATTTTTCTTGGGGGGCTTTAATCATTTTTTTTAATAAAGACAGTTGAGAAAAGTGAAATATCAGTTCAGAAGTCACTGAGGAAACAACATTTAGACCACAGTAATAGAACAGGCAAATGTGAGCGTCATAATCTTTTAGCATCTTTTGCATTGTATTAGCAAAACACAGTGTCATCAATCTCCCAGTGTTGTTTTTCACCTGACTACCACCTTTTGCCTTGCACACCCTGAGGAGCGTAATTACAGTCACATAACATATGTACATTGAGTTTGAAAAGAAGGGAATAAAAATGATTTTCATACAGATGGCTTTGGTAAATAGGCAAAGTCATGTGGGGTTTTTTCCTGCAACTTTCTGAAAGTTTTACGCAGTTTTTGTTCGATTTAAGATTTAGGAGAGCAGTAGAGTTTGATGGCATGAGGAGTCTACATATAGCAGATATGGGCCCTGGAGACAAACCTACATATTTTTTTGTAACTCTAGAATATGTATAGCGACTTTAAACAGAGAAGATACTATCTGTATATATTTTCTTGGTAAAAATGTCTTTCAAAACCAACCATGCTTGGGAGGACTGCTATATATACACATAGAAATCCACACTTTGAAACACCTGTCAACCAAATTTTTAACTTGAGAAACATAGATTTATACTTTTACTTTTTTCCAGCCACGAAAGATAAGAGGTTGAGTGCACGGCAAGTGGTAAAAACCAAACAATAAATAAATATTCTGGGATGCTGAAGAAATCTGAACTAGACATCCATTATTTCCAAAAACCTAGCACAAATAGAACCTTAGACCTTAATCTTATCCTAATTTAAGATAAGGGAAGCTCACAGAACATCATTTTGGCTGTAATTATTATCTCCTGAAAAGCAGCGCAGCATTCTCTAGGGCACGTGCAGCCATGGAAGATTAGAGTTCAGTAAGAGGCTCCATTTATTTCCGCCTACCAATTTAACTATGGATAACATATTACAGTTACGGAAGGAAAAAAAAATAATAACCAGGACACATTAACACAGCCACGGCCCTCTCCCTCTCTCTGCTGAGCAGGTTCTATCTGTACTGATTGCAACTCAATCACTCATTAGAAACTGAGGCCATAAGCTGATGTTATTGGTGCTCTCCAGGCGACTTTAAACCATCGCAGAAAGGCTGTAGCTGTCAAATACACAGAACGTTCCCATTCCAGCTGATGAACAGAAAGAGAAGCAAGCCAGAAACACGGCGCTGCTAGGGATACAAAAACAACAAAAAGGGGATCTGAATATCTTTTAGTTTGTTATGTAAATGTCTTGCCCTGGACGATAAAAGCAGGCGAGGCGTGCTCCGTGATGAGCACATTCCAGCGGAGACCGAGAGCACCTGGAAAAGGGAGGCAGGACTGAAGTGTGGAGGTGCACTCAGAATCAATTTGCAACAGCGAGTAAAGCTTCTAACGTGTGCCCTTCCAAACAAGGTAGCCACTGCCAGCCCTAGGGAGTCTCAGTCGTCGTTTTCCTGTCCTGAAGCTCTTATAACAGATTTCTGCAGAACAGGAGAGGGAATGCACATTTTCCAATATTGCAGTGCGTTGCAACGATCAAGAAGGTTGCACTGTATCTAAAACTAAGGTGTTTCTGAGAATTTAAACAGCTAAATTAGACATACTACTGTCCTTGTGCTATCTTCTACCATGAGACTTGTTCAAGGAATCGATAAATTTTTCTGCGGAGTATACATAAATCTTCTTAAGTCATGATCCACTTTTAAGTAATGTGTGGAGGGGTATTAGGCAGTTAGAGATGGCCGAGTAACTGGGCATATTTATACATTTTAATCGAATCTCTTTTCAGCTTGAGCTTGGATGAAGCAGTAAGACCTAAAAATCAAACAGTGGATGAATTTACACGATCGGATATTTAATTTAAGATATCCTTCTTAACATATAAAAACCTTACAAATGAAGTGTTCCTGTTTTAAAAATTGACCATAGCCAGTAGCTGCTAAGTCTGATCTGTAATCGGTTCTTGGGTATGCAAAGAAACCTCTTGTTGAATTTCAAGTACATGCTTAAGACCAGTTAATGGCTATTTTTCCCTCATTAATACAACAAACATAGCTGATATGAAAGGTAGCTGTTCTCTTGCACTAATAAAACTTCAAGACGACAGAAATAACTTCTTGTGCTCCCTCTAGTTCTTCATCTCACGTGTCAGTGACAGGAAACTGAATATCAAGTAGAAACAGGAAGGTGGTTTTATCAATGCCTATGGTATCAGCGAGACCATTAATGGGACAATCTATCCTCTTCTAGTGCCCACATTTCAAAGAAAGACGTTGAAAAATTAAAGAAGGTCCTTAGAAGCACTACAGGAACAACTAGATTCTGCAGAACAGCTATGTAGGGAGAGCCACAAGAAGTTCAACCTGCTTAGTTTATTTGAAAGAAGGTTAAGAATTTATTTGATTGTAACTTAAATTACTTGTGCGAGTTACTAATTGCTGAGAGCAAAGCATCCCTCAAGTTCCTAGGCTCTAACAACAGCCGGCAATTTTAAGGTAGGTAAGTTTGGACTAGATGTAACTGCACCTTTTTAAGTACCAATAATTAGTTATTAGGAAAACTTTCCAGGTGGCACAGCTGACTCCCCAGCTCAACAGTTTCTAAAGCAGAAACTCGTAGCGGAGGTCCTTCAGATCAAAAGGAAACTGCAATTCTGATGCCAAAGTTTTGGGGCAGGAAGCTGGAAAAGGAGACCTTTCCCGGTCTGGGTGGCAGGAGGCAGGGGGAGACC
>Ga0065711_1048629_pt1 | contig 11708 bp, 14 predicted proteins | sample Hoacrofraction12_FD_59098 | JGI IMG/M metagenome (GOLD analysis project Ga0065711, IMG submission 59098) | Hoatzin crop microbial communities from Cojedes, Venezuela - Epithelial fraction 12 v2 (version 2) | ecosystem: Host-associated > Birds > Digestive system > Esophagus > Crop | place... | reverse complement strand
AAAAAAAAAAAAAAAAAAAAAAAAAAAAAGAGTACTGGGCATTGCAGCTGCTCGTTTCCAGAGGCAGATCTGCTGTCAGCCCCCTCCCACAATCCCTCCCCTAGCTGTGAAAAAGGTGTGCTACCAACACGTGTCACCAGACTGCGCCGGGGTCAGTCCCAAGCGCCAGCACGACCCCCAAGCACATATTTGAGAAAGCAGTGCAAGAAATTCCTCTGCTGCTGGTAGTTAGACTGGCTCAACATCCTCAACCCAAATTCCTTAGCCAGAATTGATGTTGCTGAACTCGTGTGCAGCATGCAAGAATCAAATCCTTAAGACTGAACTAAATCCTTCACCTGAATGCCACTCTGCAGCAGGGTAATTATGCGTGACACGACACGTGGCCTGCAATCAACTTAACCGCTGTTGACCCCACTGGCCCAGCCCCAGGTAAGTAACATAGCTAAGGGCTCTGGTAGCAGCCAGAAGGAAGCTCTCACGAGAGTCCACAAGCCACGTGGTGAGGCTGGAGGATCGCCAAAACACTTGATAAACCACTTAGCTTCCTCCGAGACCATGCTTCACACGCTATGCTTACTCAGCACCAAGGGTGAGCAAAGCCATCCTCCTACCTTGGCCTGGGTCAGATCTTTCTGCGGCGAGGAGGAGATGGAATTTGGGTATCGCCTCGTCTGGGTGGATCTCTGTTCGTACAGTGGTCCCTGAGCGCTGTTCTGGGAGGTAAACGTTGCTGTCTGTATTGTGCCGCTCTGGTAACCAGACTCCTGGCTTTGATTGGACGAAATTGTGGATGAAGATTCACTACAAAGGGGGGGAAAAAAGAAAAGGGGTTTACGTTTTCCTCCAGAACAGCCCCGCTGTAAGCTTCTGACCCAGTCTGTAGGCTCTCTGTTTCAGATTTTCAAAATAAGGAGCTCCAAGCATCAGCATAAAGGCACCACGCAAAGCAGCCAGGCAAACCAAGCAGAGGAACACAGCCAGGCAAGGGCCTGACCGCAGGAGGATGCTGGGGCCTAGCCGCTGCCCTGCCTCCCACACTGCTGTGCTCCAGGTGACATTCCATGAGCTGCCACCACTCGGATCCCAGCATTCAAGGAACCAGCCAGAAACTAAGGGTCAGCCCAACGGAAGACAGGAACACTTTGCTTTGGCAAGGCACCATCATCGTAGATACACCTACTCCACTGCGCCCCAGTTTGCCAGGCAAAAAGCAGGACAAAGCACGCAGAATCTGTTCACCAGGGACAAGGAGCAGCTGCACTGGGGATTCCCTTCCTTGTTTCTAGCAATGCAGTTTAGCAGCAGCAAGAAACATTTGCTTTCTGTATAAGCACCACAGGCCAATCAGGCACAGCGCTGCCTGACTGAGTCTGCTGGCAACTTATCTTTTGCTGTTGCATACGTTGTCCCCCCTTTGTGATCACGGCATGGTCAGAAAGGGTCCACTAGTATGCAGCGTAACTAAAGCCCACGGGACCAGCCACCTTCCAAAGCTACCTGCTTGGATCAGTCGTTCCCTTCCGCGCCCGGCCCTCACCTCGCCGTGCTGGTGTACAGGCTGCTTTGAGACTGGCTAACGGCGGCGCTTGTGGTGGGCGTCGATTCGTACTCCGCAAGAACAGGCTCCGAACCAAACTGTAATGCCCCAAACTGCAGGTTTAGCCCTGAGATATCCGCTGAGCCAGGCATTTCCACCGCAAGTGCAGGAATCTGCAAGGGAGGAACAACAGCCAGGGTCAATCGCTTCCTGGGGTCTGCACGGAAAGTGACTTGAGTATCCACATTTCCCAGCACACGACGGTAGTTCCAGGCTTGCATCCTCTGAATTATGCTGTTCAACCCAGGCAGGCAAGCGTTTCTCCATGACCCCCCCAAACACCCAACGCTAACAGCAGGAAGGCCAAGCCCAGCCTTTCCCTCATCAGCCCACGTGGATTTTTCTGCAGCTCTAACACAACACAACGCCTCCTTCCCCACCACCGATCCACACCTTTGATGTTAACGATGCTTTCTTCTTTTGCTGCTTCAGCTTCTGCTGTGCCGGCTGGGGACTGGAGGACTGGTTGTCCGAGGACCCTGGGGACATCTGGGGAACAGGATTGGTTTTGCTGGGCAGCGGCGAGGAAGCGGGTGCCGGCACAGTTGTGGAAGCAGTCACCACAGGCTGTTTCTCCTGCATGAACACTTCTATCATGGTTGAAGTCGACGTGAAGGCCTGACGCTTGGTGAAGGGACTATGCACCGAAGAGTCCGCTGGGTTCTTGAGATCTAGTGGGGGAGACAGAGTTGAGTTAGCAGGACTTGTTTCCTGAAAACTAAACCAAATTCTGACACTTCTCAGCACCAAGAAAAATAAAATCGTTTCACACTATGACTCCTCCTGAAGCCTGTTGACACCAGAGCACAGAGAACCCCAGCATCTCCGTTCCCAGCCTTGTGCTCTCACCACCGTCAACGCCGAGCCTTTTACGCCCTTCTCCCCTCAGCTCCTTCCACCATCTCCATATGATAAAGTGAGCTTGCACAGCAGAAGTTCTCCATCCTCCAAGAAAAGCTGGACTTCAGAGTCCCTCGCATGGAGGCACTGCACATCAGAGTCCTGCACGGGCCCGGCACTGCCTCCTTCCCCCTCTCTGCCAGCATTGCTGCATTTCATTGCCTGCTCTTTCCCCTGCAAGGACCAGGCATCCTTCCAGCAGCACCACTGCTCGGGGCTGCCCACCCTCAGGTCTCTGCACAACTGCACCACCCTCCTTCTTCACCTAAGCCTTACCGCAGCTTATTAAAAACCAGCTCCTATTCTCTCAATCTCCTCTGCGGCTCCTTGTCTGAAAAGAACAGAAGCTGCCAACACTGACTGCTACTAGGACAGGGCTCGATTTTTCTTCAGCTAAGATTTGAACCAAAGCCATTTCCCTATAGCAAGAAATAAAATGCACAAGCTGAAAGAAATGGCACTAGTACTCAACCACAGCAGGGCTCAGCACCTCATCTGAAAAGCAGGAGCCTCTCAATCACTGTTTATTCTGTCACACCAGCCCAAAGGCAGACTTACTTCTCGGCACTTAACAGTCACCAGAATTGAATTAGTTTAAAAGATAACATCAGGTCAGCGGTGAGACGAGGCTGACAAGTGTTGGTGTTCAGGAACTACCCTCCAGAGGTGCCCGCTTTCAGACCCCTTCTCCGTTACACAGCTTTACACCAGGAGGTAGTTCCCCACACCACGAAGGTCTCATGAACACCAGATCCCTGGCCCTGAAGCTGTCTGGAATGACCAAGAGGCAGATGGAATTAACTGCTCCAAGTACAAAAGGGAAAGACTCACATGCACTATCACGTTTTACTCTCACAAACTTGCACCCGTGGGCCTTTTAGTTTCTCCAGCAGATGGCTTGGTTGCGACCTTCTGATCTGGCCCTCCGCTGAATCCCTCACACTGCTGCTTGCGGCACGTTTCTGCAGTTCAGGGAGAACACACTCCCCTTTGGGGAGCCACGCTGCTTTTCCTTACCATACTGCACGAGAGACGAGGTCTGCGTGGTGGATCCCATGTCCCAGGAAGAAGCAGTGGTGCTCCCACCAGGCTGGGTGTGCTGAGCAGCCAGCTGAGCCAGAGCCTGGGCTGTCTTGAACTGCTCCAGGAACTGAGAACCTGTGGTACTGCTGCCTTTGGCCTCCCCGACATCTCCAAACCCTTTCCCCAGCATGCTCACCTGCAATTTCAGCAATGAAACAACAAAGTCAACATCTCCCTTGGCTTGGAACGTTTCTCAGAGGACAGGCACATCTCTTAACCTAAGCCTGAATGCACTGTGCCCTGCTGCTTCTCACTGGGTGCCTCAGCTTAGCGCTTGCAAGCTCCAGATGCACGGAGACCACTGGCAAGGAGAGCTCGTGCTTCTCCCACAGCGTTTACCACATGAGAGTGCAGCTACACTTCTCTGTTGCCCAACCCATGGAGCTTTACAGTGTCATGGAGGCTTACAAAGAAAGTTAACAGACAGGATCTTTAAAAATGTACTAAAATATTCACATGCATTTGGTTGCACTAAAAAAGACAACTGCCATGAGAACTGGGCTTTACAGTTCAGGTGGTTTTGAAAATCCTTGCTGAACTCTCTCACCGTTCAGCGCACCCTTTGCATTTCTTTTGCTCCAGTCACACAAAGCAGCACCTGCCCAGGTCTGTGCACACCCCCAGTACAGGTTCAATGCCTCCTTCCCTCACCTGCCAGCAGACGCCAGCATCCCATCCCACCCCGAACTCCCACCAAGTCCCACTTCTCAGACTGTTCAATTTGCAAGCCCTGGATCGCAAGAGTTTTTCCTTTCCTCTGAGCAGGAAAGAAGTATGTGTTGCAAGTCTGACAAGGGCAACAGGGGAGTAATCATCCCAATTATTTCTAATTAAGCAGTGGACTTCATGCTTCTGTATTTAGAGCGGACCAGCAAATCATCCAGTGGACTCTGCCACCCACAAGAAGCGAGCAGGCGTCAGAACTGTATTTCCCATACTGCCCAAAGGAGAAGCTTTCTGGAGCAGAGAATCCTTTCCCACCAAGGAAACCAACACCCGCCACAACCCGCGCGCCGGCAGTGACCAGCATTTCCTTACCATGCTGTGGTGAGAGAAGGAGTTACCAGAGGCCGGCTGGGATATAGCACTCTGCTTGGAATTGCTGAACACCAGCGGCTGGGCCAGGGAAGGAGCCTGGGATGACTCCAGGCTTGTTGACTCATTCTCCATAGAAGAGGGCGTCTTTCCTAGCAGGACCGCAAGATCGATTCTGGGTAAAGAAAGAAGACAACCCACTGAGGTTAACACGAGCTGTCACACCCCTCGCTTCCATTACAGCAGCATTCTGCCTCCAGCCTCACAACTTACAGCTTTCTACTTCACAAACTGAATGCATCTGCAGAACATTTAGCTCACAACTGCCAGCAGCAACCTCCAAAGGGCAGAGACCAAGCAAGACCCTGCATAGCTTTCTATTTTAATGCATGCCTTCTGTTAATTTAACACAGCAAAATGCTCGCAAATCTGAAGAACCAGCAGCAGAGCCTAGGAAAACTCTAATCCAGGATTAGGACCCGGAAACTCCTAGCTCAACTTTTCCATTTAAATCCATCTCATCTTATCCAGAGCTGCTGTATTTTAGCTAGTTGGTAAGGTTGAGTCCGAGATGCCAAATAGCTCTGGAACTCGTGTGCCACTTTTCCCACGTAAACAGCATCGCCACGGGCTATCACCTCTGTCCAGCTGTGATTGTCACATTCTCAGCAGGCAGAGGCACTGAAGACACATTGGAGGCAGTGAAGATCTTCGTCTCAGACAGCTGAAAGATTAAAAAAAACGGAAAAAAGAATCCAACAGTGAGCAGAGTATCTCAGGACTCCAAGTAAAGCACACAAACATTTGAGTCAAACAGAAAGATTCAGGAAATTCAAGTGTTTAGACTTCTCTAACATTTGGCTCCCATCAGGATCAGCTTATATTCATTTGGTTATTCTCAGGCAAGTACACAAATCACCTGCCAGTGGGTAAAAAAAAAAATCCCTTCTACAAATTTCCCATAGTCCACAAATCCCCCAGTGCTGCCAGGGTCTTCGACAGGCTGTCTGCAGTGATGGTACGCAGCCCTGATCCGCAAAACCCGCTGCAGAGGTGGGTGCAAGCACCGCTAGAGAAGTCAAAGAAAAAAAGCTCCAGACCCACAGTTAAGCTTCCAATGATCCTGGCCCTACGTGGACAACCTGACCAGAGAGCAACAGATCTACTTCAGCTACGGAAGGGAAAATAACATCACTCAAAAATGAATGAAGGGGAGGTTTAACGACCACCCGTGATTTAGCCCGGAACATATCTGAATATGAACAGCTTTTATTCCAGACTGAGGAGCTGCCAGCAACTAAACTGCAAGTGTTTAAAAACAAAATCAGGAACCCCTGGGAGCGTATCGCACAGTGAAGGAAGGGAGGGCTATCAAAGCCTCCCTTCAAGCAGAGACCTGACTGAACAGACAGAGAAGCTGCGTGCATCTCCAAACACAGCAAGAGCGCTTCCTTCAGATGGTGCCTGGAAAGCAAAAGCTTTCACTTTGTGCCCGTTCTGCAGGCTTAGCAAAAATGAGCATGAAAAACTAATAATAATATTAAAAAAGCCCATCCCTGCTCTCATCTGCAAGAACAGAAGTTCTCCCTTGATTCAGGGAGTGCACTAAAAAGCCCATTTCAGAGGAAACTGATACGGAGGCATTAAAAGCAGCTGGTAACAGCATCCATTCTCCCCTGAAGGAGACACGAGGTAGAGAACAAAAAGCAGCGAGACACACCAAAGAGCAAGCCAGAAGGCAAAGCCAAGAGCTCCTGTTCAGTGCAAATCTGAAGGACCAGCAGAGGCACACGACACACGCGTGAAACTGCTGCTGCTGCCTCCGCCATATGTAGAGTGGATCAAAGGCAAACCTTCCCGAACCGCCGCTCCACCGGAGGAGCGGGGCAAGAACCATGCGTGGAGTCTTTTCAGCCTGAAGAAAAGGCTGAGAGGGGACCTAATAAATGCTTATAAGTATCTCAAGGGTGGGTGTCAGGAGGATGGGGCCAAACTCTTTCCAGTGGTGCCCAGCAACAGGACAAGGGGCAACGGGCACAAACTGAGGCAGAGGAAGCTCCAGCTGAACACGAGAAAGGTTCTGCTTCACTCTGAGGGTGCCAGAGCCCTGGCCCAGGCTGCCCAGAGGGTTGGGGAGTCTCCTTCTCTGGAGATATTCCAACCTCCCTGGACGTGGTGCTGTGCAGCCCGCTCTGGGTGACCCTGCTTTGGCAGGGGTTTGGACTGGGTGACCCACAGAAGGCCCTTCCAACCCCCACCATACTGTGATTCTGTGATTCTGTCAGGCCAGTTCACAGCAGAATTCAACCATTCAGTTACAGGAAATGAGAGGACCAGACTGGATGCCCTGGGAGATCCCTTCCCACCTCGGGCTCCTACGACAAGCTCTACTACACATGGACTTTAGAAGCGGCGATGTTTACTACTTCATCGTAGCTCCTGCAATTGGGAGCCTGGCTGGGGCTCTGCCCATCGTCTGGGGAGGATGGGCTTCGTGCTCCTCTTGTAGCTGTGTGCGCACAAACAGGACGGCAGCCCGCCGGCAGACGCAAGGAGGAGAGGGGTTTGGAGAGTACCTACATCTTCATTCCAGTCCTCCGTGCCCCACTCTTCTGTCGCTGCCCTCCACGCACCTACAAGGACAACAGGCAAAGAAGTCAGGCGTGCACCAAAGCTCTACCTCCAAGAGCCAGAGAAGCACTGGGGAGCTTTGCAAGCAGCCGAGAGGATTTCTATTTGCCAAACGGAGAGTTTAAAGCGGTCGACCCCAACCCGCGATTCACGGGCAAGGTATCGCAACGGCATCGCCTCAGCCTCGCTCGGGCAGGCCAGGCTGAACAGAGGGACCGCTGGGCTGGCAGCGAGGGCAACGCACACACCCCGACACCCAAACAGGGAAGCTCAGCTCGGCAAGGAAGTCTCGGCATCGTCCCCAGCCTCCTTGTGCCATTTTCCTGATTCCCCCTCCTATTGCAGTAGCCGCAAGGTTCTGCATCGGCGAGCAGTGGGTGTTACCCCAGCAGCTCGGACAGAGCATCACCTTCGGGGGCTTCCTGCAGGCTCTGGTGCAGGACCCCACCACCCAGGTGAGCCTCAAGCTTCTGGGAAACCCAGGGACAACCGAACCAGTCGCGTGGTTCGTCTCCCCCCCCGACCCCTCCAGCAAATGCCGAAACCTCACCGCACCAGGAACTCCTGTGCGCAGGCAAAGGGGAATCAGAAAGGAAAACGTAAGGGACTAAGCAATCCACGCATTTTCTGGGACCAATTTCAGAAATATGCTCGAAGCGAGTAGTTTAAAGCATCAGGAAGAAAAGCACAAGACGTCAGCTGCAATCCAGCACAGCGCAATTTGTAAGAGAACAAAATTAACTAGAGGAAAAAATTTTTGCCTGGCCGCATCTCCAACTTGTTCCGTCCCTCACTTCCATCACGGTTTAACCTCAGTGCTTTGAATTTTACGTGGCAACTTCCAAACCCATTAGACAGCTCAGAATTTGGTGTGGGAGGAGAGTGAGAGCATTTTACATCTGAAAAAAACTCAAGAGTGTAAAGCCAGCCCCGTTTTGCGCAGCTTGTTTTCAGCCCATGCAAACCAGAGCAGCAAAACTCGACACAGCCGACGGGGTTAACCCTGGGGACGTTCACAAGGACGGAACAAGTTGGCATCAGCCCTTTTATAAGCTGAAAGTCTTTTACAGCATAAAAACAGTACACGGGGAATGAGAATATTGCAGATTCTTCTGCAGGACACAGTCAAGCTTGCTGAGATTTTGGGGGGAAGAACACAGCAGATCTTCCCATATATACTTTAATTATGAAGCCAAAATGTCCAAGCAACTACTCATCTAGAAGTGGGGGACTTAGAGCATGAAATAAATATATTATCAGTGAATTATTCTTTTTTCATTGTTGTTTTGTTGGGTGTTTCGTTTCGCCTGACAAGTTGAGCCAAATCAAGAAGCCTTCCTTTTTTTTTTGGTTTGTTTTGGGGTTTTTCTTGGGGTTTTGTGGGTTTTGTTTGTGGCTTTTTTTTTTAAATTTAAATTTAGAAATACAGATATTAATACAACATGACTTCCTTGAGTGTCAGGAGTCTCAAGGCACGCTACGCTACTCCTTCCTTCCCAGACAGAAGCATCAGGAGGAGTTCAACATATTCAATGCAAAACACATTTGGGTTTAAAAACCCAGACTCCAGCGTTCCTTAGTTGTTGGTTTTTTTTGGTGCCCTGACAGCAGTAGCGGGAAGGCTCCTTTCCAGATTTTCATGGATCAGAAAGCTCCTACCAGCCCAACTCCAGAGGTGAAGGCGGAGCTGGAGGTACAGGGTCAGCTGCAGCGGGCAGGGGAGAGCAGGAAGCCAGGAGAGTTGCTCCAAGAAGAGTCTGTGCATGTAGGAACACAGCACAGGGCTCTCAGTCTTGGTTCGTTTGGGGAAAGCGAGAAGAAAAGCAAAGCAGCAGGAAAAGCAGCAGGAAATCCTGCAGATGAAGAGCAGCCATTGATGGGGCTTTCCTGGCAAGTCTACTTCTCGAGTACCGGACACCTATTCGGCATGGCCTGTGCTCCTTGCACACGAAGAGACGGGTGGAAAACCACAGACCTGCGATGTACACCCCGGCATTCGCCAGAAATGCTCCAGGAAGCTTCCAAACCAGCACAGTGGGGTTCGATTTTTTAAAGAAACTGGGTGTATCGCTCTCCATCAAGCTTTTCCGAAGGGGAGAGCTCCAACGCAAGCAATGCCCTAACACTTCCGACGCCATTTCGGAAGCGTCATCTTCCCAACAGCAACCCCTCCTCCCTGCTTTAAGAAAGCCCTTCAAAGAGCTGCTGGTCTTGAAGCTCCTCAAACCAGGAAACGGAGGGAAAAAAAATAAAAGTCAATAGGCATTTGCAAATACGAATGTGTTGAAGAAAAAAATCCCATTGAGTCTTCAAGATTTCCACAGACCCTCCCCCCTAAATACACTCTCTCTTCAGTTTAAACCGGGAGGTGAGTGAGCAGCTTGCTCCTCCCACAGCCCATGAGGCCATCTCTCCACGACTAGACACGCACCCAACACCCCAGCCTGGAAGGGTGACAGACCTAAAACCCCCCATTCTGCACCTCAAAGGAACGTCGATCCAAACAACGCCAAAGCGTGGCAAAAATATAAATGGCAGCACCGGAGCAGATGGCCTTGCGCTGCCTGCGGGAGTTAAAGATTAACCCAGAGGGGAGAACCGCGAGACGCTCCAACGCAGCAGCAGCATTGCAAGTACGTCTGCCTCCGGGCCCCTGCAAAAGAGACTCTACAGCCTCCATACTCCTCCTCCCATCCTGAACTCTGAGAGCAAAGCGGCAAGTTCCTCCAGAAGGGCCCTCAGCCTCGACTTCCAGACCTCAGGTTAGATGGAGGAGACCTCAGTCAAACACAGTTTTTGCCTCATTATAGATACTGATGGGATTTGGTAGGTGTAAGGCAAACTGGATCATCTCGTGGGTGTCTCTTGGCTTCATAAAGGTACAAGAGCAGGAAATGCAGTGGCCAGGCGCTGAGCAGCTTTGCCACCAAGCACCCTGGTCATCTCAAACTCCACCATCATCTTCAACTGCAGGGCAGGTCCGCTCAGGTGCCGAACAGCAGCCGGGCAGCACGAGCATGCCAAAGCAGCCATCAAGGGCATCGCTCAGAGGTAGCCGAAGCAGAGCCACAGCGCTACGGTAGCTCAGCGAGACGAATTCCCCTCGCAGCAGCGTTCTGACCCTCAGCAGAAGCAGAGCGGGGAGGCCAGCCAAGCGATCGCCGCAGAACCGAAGTGCCGCGCCGAGGGAACGGCACGGGGACAACGGACAAGCCGCAGCTTTCTGGATGCAAGACACGCAGAATACAGCTAAGCTGCCTCATGCTTCCTCCCCTCGGGTGGGATACTCTGTCGCCAGTGCTGTGGACACGGAGCTGCTCTGGGTACCGAGAAGCAGTGGCTGAAGTTAAAGTTTACATAATCCACAAGAATTCGGGTTAACCTCTCCCAATTTACATTCAAGCTGTCAGCATTAGTAAAAGCATAGTCAGAACAAACATCAAATATTCATTAGAATGAACAAATGAAGAGAGAGAAGAATGCCACATCCACAGATATTTCAAGGTGTTTTTTTTTAAAAAAGCTATGAAGTAAAGGTAGCCGGGGCAGTTAGTGCACCTGGATGTATCGTACCAGGAGCAGTGTCAAATTTTCGGGGATAATTTGACCCCTCACCCCCAATGAAATCAAGTCCTGAAACAAAAAAAAAAAAAGAAAAGACAGACAACCAGTGAAATTTTGACTTCAAGAAGCGAAGGCGAGTCTCCTTGCCCCCGCGTACACCAGTCACATCGTACCTGTGGATACCGTTCATGTAAAGAGACGCCTGCGGCTACTCAAATGGAAACAAAACAACCACGCACGACACGGGTGAACAGTGTGGTTGCACGATCAGCTTTACAACTGCGCTGTAGCACTAGGGCAAGTTTGAGTTGTTCCATCAGGAAGATCTTCCATTCCCCCTAACCATGCCTCTAACCTGCTTTGTTCCACAAAACACTGACACAGAAGAAAAACCCCACACGGCCCGTTCAGACTAGACAGTTCAACTTCCAGCACGTCGAGCTCATCCAGTCCCGTCCCTTCTTCCTCCAGACACGTGTACCCGTTGCCTTTAACACATGCCTACACTGCTGTCTCCGATATTTAAAACTCCATTTCTCAGTCAGCAAGACAACGATCCCTCAATCTGCTGCTGTTTTACAAAACCATGTGTGTTTTCTTCCCCCCTTTCAAAACAGCTCTGTTTTCTAAAAGCAAAAAGACACGAAAATATCCCTACGCTAACCGTGTGTAGTAAAAGGTCTCACAGTTTTCAGTACTTGATTTCTCTCCTTCCAAAGCTATCAGTTTTTCAGCAAATACAAGAAATATCGAAGTAGCCTAAAGCAACACTGCTATGGCTGTGAATGCTTCTTACCACCAGGATGTGGTATTTACTCCAATGCTTAAAAATCATGGAAAAACAGTTTGACTTCACAGTGGTGAATCTAGGAAAAAAAAAAAAAAAAAAAAAAAA
>Ga0065711_1015026_pt1 | contig 11708 bp, 10 predicted proteins | sample Hoacrofraction12_FD_59098 | JGI IMG/M metagenome (GOLD analysis project Ga0065711, IMG submission 59098) | Hoatzin crop microbial communities from Cojedes, Venezuela - Epithelial fraction 12 v2 (version 2) | ecosystem: Host-associated > Birds > Digestive system > Esophagus > Crop | place... | reverse complement strand
CTGTGGTGGCAGAGTGGTCGTGGGGCTGCGGTGACGGAGTGGTCGTGGGGCTGCGGTGACGGAGTGGTCGTGGGGCTGCGGTGATGGAGTGGTCGTGGGGCTGCGGTTACGGAGTGGTCGTGGGGCTGTGCTGTGGCCTGGCCCCCCGAGCAGCTCCGCAGCCGTGGAGGGGCAGGGTTCAAGGGGTAGGCAGTGCGGGTTCTGCATTTCAAGTGCATCGTTGGACTCCACGCAGTGTAAATTTAGTTCCTTTAAGCCTGACCTCGTGGGGCTGAGATTTAAGTGTTTGAACTTTAGTTGAAAGGAGTATATTGATTAGGCTTTGATTTAGTTGTTCCTTGCTGGAAAGATACCGGGTAATGACTTGTACCTGCCCTTTCGTATTTTATTCATTTAATGGAGTCCCCTCTCATTCCTCTTGTCTTCCTCCACACCATTTTGCCTAAAAGTCTGCGGTGCTATGAGAAGTAGAAGTAAAAGCAGTTGTCACACTGTGAACATAATTGATTCAATAAGTAACATTTTAAAATTCCCTAGGCAAACCTCGGAGTCTTCACTTAAGTCAATTAGTGCTTTATTCTGTAAACAGTGGCATGTCTAAGTTAGACTGATAGAGGAAGGCAGTCAGCTTATTGCCTTCTACAAAGAATAGGCAGGTAAGATGAACTGTTTTTCATAGATGTAAAATAACTTGTCCAGTGTTTTTGTAGAGATGTGAAAAGAAATTCTCTTGACCTATTTGTTGAAGTTAATTGTCCTTTTTTCCTTCTTTCGCGGTGACTCAAGCTGAGAAATCCCTTTTCTTTTATCTTGACAAACAGAGAGCACACTAGGGCAAGCCTGAGCCCCACACAGGTTATAGCTGAGCTCCAAGCTTGCTTCAGTCCGCAAGATCTGGCCAGACGTTAGAGGCAGGGTTGGCAGATTATTGCAGTGCCAGCACACAGAGCCCGAAAGCGGAGGAGGAAGGGATGCTTTAGGTTTCTTTATCTAGAGCGAGTGGGTTTTCCTGTTCACCAAATACAAAGCTTCTTCTGTCTCGCTTTGTACTGAATCTTGAACTGAAATTCATTCCACAGTTGCGGAGCGTCTGTCTGTGGAGCGGCCTGCGGCCCCGTGCTCGTGGGGAGCGTCCCCCGGTCCCCGCCAGCCGCCCCGCTGGGGATGGTGCCGGGGGCTGTGCCTGCAGTGCACCCCCAAACCAGCAGCACCTGAGATGCACCCCGTGCTCTGCTCTCACAGCAGTGTTTGGTGCTTCCTCCTTCCTGCGCAGATCAGCCCCGGGGAAGAGATAATCATCTCCGTGGTCCTCTGATGGCATCGTTTGCTTCATTTCAGCATTGCTTTCCTCAATTAGAGAAATAATTGTATGGGCTTCCATGGCGAGTGTTCGTCCTCGCACACCCAGCTGCTTGCAAAGGACAGGAGCGATGGTATTTCCTTTTTAAAGAGGGATAGACCACGGTGGTATTTCCTTTTTAAAGAGGGATAGACCACTGTGCACGGGGCGAAGCGTCTCAGTCCAGGCAAAACAGTGGCAGCACTGGGGTAAAACGTGTGACCTGGTCAAGTGCCCTGGCTTTGCGCAGCCTTGGCTTGGAAGAGCTTGCAGGCTGCGGAGGGTCCTCTGTCCACCCGGCCCCCCGAGCTGCCTGTGCTGTAGGGGGCCCTTGGGCCTCCGGGCGGGGGGCAGAACCCCACTGAGTCAGTGCGGGACCATAAAATGCAGTTTTTCTTTTTTTAAGGCCTTACTGGTCTGTTGTGGGGTACCCTTTCTGGTGTATGAAACCCGCAAGTTGTGTGTAAAACTGGCATTTATTTGTGCTTTTTTCCAGGGTATTAAAATAATGGAGACACTTCTTCAGGAGCAGGGTGGGTGATCGTGCTCTTAATGAGCAGCTGTAAGTGCAACATCTGCCTACAGATACCCAAAAATCGGTCAGAGGTTGTGATACCTGCTGCACACTGTCCTCCTTGCAGTTCTACAAGCGAATGGGGTTTTTTGGCCATTATAAATGGCATGCAGCTTTTGAGGCATTTTTAGGAAAAATGATCTACTGCAGTGTTAGGCTTCATACTATTGCAGAGTCTCTGCATGGTGCCTTGGTTCAGATGACTTGTGTGCCCTGCGTCCCATCCTCCACTCTCTGTCCATAGATCACGGGTGCACTAGTCTTAGTAAAGGAAGACATTGGTTCTATCTAAGGATTTTTAGTCAAATCCACTATCTTCAGGGGTTATCTGTGGAGGGAAGGTTTGGTCAGCTCTTAAATTAGCTTCAGAACAGGAGCAAATGGCTATTGATTACTTCCTAATAAGTGTTCTTCTAAAACCTATTCTCTCTGCTTTTGCAGGAGAAAGTGAGTTTGCGTAGAGTTTCCTCCTTGGAACCCCATAGCTGTATTGCCATCGGAATTCCATGGCTGTTGTCTGAACTTTACTGGTACCCTTTTATTGAGGAAAGAGCATCTAATATGCACAGCTGGAAGAAAAGAAGACCACAGACTGCAGACCTTTTACAAAAGCTTAAGGAATCGTACTGCTTAAGGGAACGTCGATCACGAAAATCACGGAGGAACAAGCGTGGGCTTGGAGCCAGCACCTTCCTGGGAACTGGTGCCGTAATCTCTGGAGACTGAGGATTCAGTGAGGGGACGTAGAGCTACAGGCCAGAAATCGCCCTTGCTGCTGTGCAGACGCCCTTGCCCGGCCGGCCGCGGTGCGTCTGCTCGGGGGTGCGGGCGCCCCGAGCGCGGTTCCCTTCTCGGCTCGCTCGGCGGGGCAGAGGCTTCGCTCCGCAGAGCTGCAGCTCGGCTCTGCCAGGGCTGCTGTTCCCGCCGGAGCCGCTCGTTGCTTCAGTGCTGATTGCTGTCTTGGAAATATTTGGTTGTTGTACCCCTGCCAGCATGGTTATTTTCAGCTGTAAAGATGTGCCTCAGTACAAATTTTGCATATGTTTGAATTCTTTCAAAAAGTATTTCTGTCGTGTTGCTTTGGAATAGAGGAAGAAGAAACCTGGAGGGAAATTACCAAGTGCAAGTGAGGTTCCTGACAAAGAGTGTCTCGTACTGTTCCCCTCCGTTTGATCCACACACCGCGTCGGGATAGTTTTATCTGAAGCTTTTCGTTGAGAATTCAGAGAAGCACGAACCGTCTGCGGTGCCCTGCACGGAGTCAGGGTGATGCCACACCGCACAAGTGGCCGCAGCGAAGTCAGCGTTTGTTCGCTGCGGAGGGCTGAACCGGTTACCTGGTTGCCCTACAGCGAGACGATCAGCCGTGCGTTTTTCAGAGTGGGTGGTGTTTTTTTTTCTCAAATCTGATGTAAGCCCTCGGTGGGCTCTTCCTTACGCTGTGCCCGAGTGCTGCGGCCCTGCTTATTTCAATATTTAATGGTCTCAGCTGTGCTGTCCTGAAGCTAAACGAACGCACGGCCCCGGCACAGGCTGCGGCCCCGTGCCAGCTCGCCGGTGGGGCGAGTCCACGAGCCACGGCGTCCATGGGGGGGTTCGTTCGGCCTCGCGCGCTGCGTGCGCTGCCGGTTGCCCCGTCGGGTATCCCTGCTGCCGTCGGTCTAACGGAGCCTCCGAAGCGCCTGCGGCGGGCGGCGGGGCCGGGAGGTGGGCGGGGGCCCGGGGGTTTCCAGACCCTTCCTTGCCGTGATGTGCGCACGGCTCTGCCTGCCCCGAACCCTGGCACACGCAGTGTCACAGCCGGGGGTCAGCGGCTGGCTCCCGGGAAAGTAGTGTCACTGGGAACAGGTTTCTGCTGTAGATCTGTAGCTGCGACTAAACCGGTGTCAGACTGCGGTGGGCTGCCTTGGTTTGTCTTTAACGCTGAGCGCGTTGCAGACGTGAGCCCGGGCAGTCGCGTGCGGTGATGGCCGAGCCCGGGGGCGGAGGGGGAGCGCTGGGAATGGGGAGCAGAGAGCAGCGAGGGTGCGAAGGAGAAGCTTTGCACAAGGTCACCCCACGAGAAGGGCAGCTGGGTCACGCATCGGAGCGAGAAGCAGAGGAGCGGGGAGCAAACCTGGACCGGGACGGGGGGAGCCCCCCGGGGTGGTGGCTGCGGTGCTGCCGGGCACGGTGATGGCAAAACGCGCGGACCGGGGCTGCGCCCGGAGCCCAGCCTCGCCGCTGCGGCAGCCCTGCTCCTCCCTGGAAATCTGCTCTCCCCAGACCTGTCGCTCCTCTCTGTCCTGACGAGCTGACAGCTCTGACTGCACAAATTAATTACATTCGTGAGAGTTTTGCTGTGATCTAATCCTGTCGTTTTAAAACTCTTTGTTCCCAGCTTTCAGGCCTGTGTTATTTTTTGCTGTGTTTGTTTCCTGTTTTGTGAACGCTGTTTCATGTTTGTCTCGCTAATGGGACAAACGTTTCAGTAAGAGTGGCAAGATTTAGAGCACTTATCTGCTTTAATATTAATCAGTTGCCTTACTTGGAGCGATAATGGGGCCTTGGGGAAAACTGCATTTCTAGTTGTTTTTGCAGCTGGAAGCGCGCTGGCCCTGCGGGGAGAGGAGCCCAGTGTGAACCCCCCGCTGCGTCACCGGGCTCCGGGCTGGGACACTGCTGCGGTACCAGGCACCAGGCTGGGACACTGCTGTGGCACTGGGCTGGGACACTGCTGTGGCACCAGGCACCGGGCTGGGACACTGCGGTGGCACTGAGCACTGGGCTGGGACACTGCTGCGGTGCTGAGCACCGGGCTGGGACACTGCTGCGGTGCTGAGCACCAGGCTGGGACACTGCTGCGGCACAGCCCCGGGGCACAGCGTTGGGCAGAGCCTGGGCCGGTGGTCTGTGTCTCCCCGGTCTGCGTCGCGCGGTCCCTTTCCTCAGGGGTGGGGATGGAGGAGCCCCTGACGTCCCGCTGCAGCCCCTGCTCTGCGCACGCCGGGCACGGCGTGGTCCGGGCTCTGCGGCACGAGGGACGTCTTTGTGGGCGAGCGCTCGTGCGAGCTGGAGACCCTGTGCCCTCCTGCCCTGCAGCTGGACGGGAAGGGTTTGGGGCTGCGGGGCCCGGCTCAGACCCACGGCGTGCCCTGGGGCTGCGGGGCCGGGGACAGAGCCTCCCGTGTCCCAGGGCACGGGGCCGCGGGTGCCTGGTACATCGGCTCCGAGCCGCCGGCGCGGGCGGTCACGCTCCTGGGTTTGGGTTTTTTAAATGTCCTGCTCTTTGCCTTTCGTCCGTGTCTTGCTCCGTGGCTGTTTACACGGTCAGAATCTTTTTGCTGAACGTGACTGGAGCTGTGTTGGGTTGTTTTGGGTGAACAAACCGCTGCCCTCGGCAAGGTTTGGCCGAGAGCCCAAACCAGGCACCTCCGGCACGCGGGAGCCAGGCGCAGGGCAGAGGCCGGCGGAGCGCCGGATCCACCTGATGCCATGGTGCTTTGGTTTGCGTTAGCTGGAGAAACGAAGAGTGGCTCGGCGGACTGGCACTGATCTTTGTACTCCTTAGAAACGGAGTCTGAGCAGCGCTGAACACCCGGTGGACAGTAGTTTCCTTCGAAAAAAAAGTCCCATTATATTTTCAAAGGAAATGAAGAATACCCATAATTGCACCCTTTCAGAGAGAACATAATTTCATTTGCTGCCACGACCAATTAGGAAAGGCGCGTGGAGAGGGACGTGGCCAGCGAGGGGCTGGCGTGGCTCAGAGCCGCGCGGTGACCGAGCTGTCCCGTCGGCTCTCGCCTTGCGGACAGAGCGGTGTGAGGGGCCGCGCTCTGACCGCCGCTCACCGGCGCTGGCTGGGCGGGAGCCAGGACGTTCCCACGGATTTCTTTTCTGTAGCTGCCCGACGTCAGTCCTGTGCAACGTGAATTGTTCCAGACGTCAGGAGCCGGCGCTGCTCTGAGCAGGAGTCCGAGGGTTTGCCCTGCCACGCCGCGGCCGGGCCGGGCGGCTGTCCTCACGCGTGCCGGCGGGGCACAGGCTGCGGTGGTGACATGTCCCGGTCTCTGCAGAGTTCCCTCGCGCCCATTTTGCTCTGAGTTTTGCCTCAGTTCTCGTCTGTTTTAGCCACCCGCGAGCCTCGCGCCAGCGGAGCGGGCCGGGCTCCCTGCGCAGTCTCGGTCTCTCGCAAGCGGTGCCCAGAGGCCGGGAAAGTGCCGGGGTTTTATACGCTGCTGCCATTGACGCCGCTCGGAAAGGCCTTGCCGTCTAATTGCTCTGCCTTGATTGATTCGTTCTCATTATCAGCCCTGAATTATTTGCAGAGGTGAATGGCAAGGCTTTATTTCCTCATAGTGCTTTATCTTTTTACAAAATACATCCAGCGAAGTTGCTAATGGAAAAGCTTTTAACCTCCCGAGGCGGAGGGTGATCCTTGTCCGTTCGGGTGAGCGTGCGGCACGTGGAGCTGACTGATGCCGCGGCTGCAGAAGACCCCGCTGCTGCCTCCGCAGCCCTCCCTCGGGTTACTGGGAATTTAATGGGCAGCCCAAGGTGACTGCCGCGGCAGCGGGGACGAGCTGTTTGCTGCAAAAATTAGAATAGAAAGGACAAATCTATTCCCCTGCTTCGGCGGCGGGGATGCTTCACCCACGTGTGCTGGCTTCACTGGTGGGTTTCCAGCGGGAGCGGAGGTGCTGGGTGTGCTGCATGGCAAGACGAAACCCAGACGGATTCCCAGGGAGTAAATATCGCTGCGGGACGCGAGCAGAGCGAGTTGTGTGGGCTGGTGCCCCCGGCACGGTGCCGCCCCGTCCCCCCGTCCGCCTGGCTCGGCAGCTCGCACCACGCGGCCGTGGCGTTGCCGGTGACGGCAGGGGCTGCGCGGGGGCCCGGGGGTCCAGGCAGCGCTGGCTGCCATGGCAGGAGTGCTGAGGGGGGCACAGCCAGGGCAGGGTGAGTCCGAAGATGTCGGGGTTGCCAGGCCCATGATGTAGATATTTTTTGGGAAAAAAAAGCTGAAGGTCTTGTGTTTAAAGTCCTGGATAATGCGTTTTGCTTGTGCCCGGCACTGGGCTTGGCAGTGGCCNTGGCCGAAGGAGCAGAGCGTGCGGGGCGTTGGCGTGGACCCTCCTGGTGCCGCGGGCTGGGCGCGTCCCCGGGCAGGTCCTGCAGCAAGGTCGGGCTGGGCGAAGGGTACACTTCAGAAAAAAGGTTGGATTTAAAGCATCTGGATTTAAAGCATCTGGAGGGGAGGAAAGCACCCCTCTGGCCCCGAGTCCCCTCGCTGCTGTGAGCGCTTTGCCTTCGCTCGCAGACCTCGGGCTGGGCCGCGTCGGGGTCGCCGTCGGTGCCCACCGGTTATGGCCACGGCATTTTTTTAGCTGTTCTGATGGTTAAACGGATGGATGGCCTTGAGTACAGGCCATCGCTCCTTACTCTTTCTGAACATTCCCAGCCCCTCCCCGAGCTCTCAGCCCGCCGCTGTGCCCCACCAGCCCGTTTGGGGACGCGTCCCGCTCTGCACCGAGCCGGTGGGCCCGCAGCCCGTCACGCCGCGGCAGTTCGTCTCCGCTCTCAGCACGCCTCTGGAGCTGCCTGCTGCCCGGCTGGACGGGGCAGCCCCCGCGGCAGGACCCCCGCGCTGGGGACGCCGAGCTCCCGGCATCCCCTGCCCCTGCCCTGAGGGGGCTGCTGCCCGTACAGAACTGCCGCTGGCTCGTCCCCGAGCTCGGCCACCCCACGGCCGCGTCCTCTCCCCGGCTGCCGCATTTAAACAGCAAGACGAACTTGAAATTGTACTGATCTGTACCTATTGCATTTCTTTCTGTCCTTCACTCTCACGATGGGAATTTGTCCTGCAGGGATAGAACAGATGGGGGAATATTGGGAAAATTAGATCAAATGGTGGTATAATGCCACGAGATGACTCGGTTCTATTGTGGCGTAGTCTTACAAAAGCAGGGCATTGAACAAAACGTGCTTTTGTGGAGAAGGTTTTTTCATATTGTTATTTCTTTTTAGAGCTGAACAAACACTATTCCTGACTTGTACCTTTACGTAACGCTGGATTTTTTCGTTTGGGCTCCTGACACCATCTGTAGTGACGGTGGTCGGCAGGATGCCCGCCCGCGGGTGCTGCGGTGCCGGAGCACCGGTCTCCGGCCGCGCCGCTGGGTCCCTCCCCGGGGCCTTCCGGCTGTCGCCAGGAGCATCCCGTGCGGGTGCACGGCATCGCGCCCTTCGCTGTCCTCGTGTTACTCTGCACCGGGCGAGCGGCTCCCCGCCACCCTTGTGCGTCACAGGGGGCAAAAAGCCCGCTTCGGGCATCGGACCAAACGCCGGCTCTGCTTCCCGCGCCGTCTGCCGGCAGTGGAGGGCTCTGAGGTGGGGGTCGGGTGGCCGGGGGTTCGGCGTGCCGCCCTGCTCCCGCTCCCGGCACCCCGGCTGCCGGTGATGCTCGGGGCGTGGTGGGGCGAAGCCTTTCGGTGGCAGCTCCGCCGCATCCCCGCGCAAGCCGGCTATCACGCAAGATTGGGGGGGGAGTCTGCATATTCCACAGGTTTTGCCCTCAAAAATGCACTTTTCCAGAAATCCTTCCTATTCCAACCTAGCTCCCAGCAACGCGGCCGTGCGTCGCGGCCCTGAAGCCTCGCGCTTGCGGAGGGCCCAGGCCCTGCCGCGGGCGCAGGGTTTGCTGACCCGGCGGCTGGTCTCCGTGGGCCGAGCGGAGCTGCAGCCCCGTGCCTCCCCGAAGCGCTTCCTTCCCAGCCGGGCAGCACGGAGAGCCCGCCGCGGGCACGGCCGCGGCACGCGCTGCGCTCATCGCACTTCCCACGCTGCTGCACTCTGTGTTTTCATTTTTTAAGCCTGCAGCATTCTCTTCATGGTTCAGAGGAAAAAAAGGCGGCTGGCTGAGCGTCTGGGGAGAAGGATGCAGCTCTGAGAAAGAAGATAAAGAGCTGCTGCAAATATTTATGCACAGAGAATCGATCAAGCGGCAGTGAATCTCGTTTACGGAAGGATCGTGTGTGTCTGGGTGGTTGGAGCCCCTGCGGCCNTTGGAGAAGGGGCCCCTGTTGGGCGCAGAAGGTGTGGGTGTCGGGGTACCCACCGACATGTCCGGAGGTGGAGGGGAGGGGGCTCTATGCCACCCCCCACAGCCCTCGGCCCCCAGGGAATCACCCGGTGCAGGAGCTGGGGCAATGCTGATGGCTGCGCTGGGGGCACCTGGGAGCATCCCCCCTGCGCCCGCCCACTCCTTGTATTTAATCAGCTAAATTAGCTGCTGGGCTCTGCTGGCTAATGGGGGGCAGGTGCTTGTGTCCTTGCTCTCACTGGGGTCTGCTCCTGCCCAGGCAGGAGGGGCTGTTGGGGGGCTCCCTCCCCATCCATCCATGTTCCCTGGGTGCCATCGCCATCCCAGGTAGGAGCCGCTGATTTTCGGAGCTGGGCAGCGGGGGGGACAGCCGAGCTCTGCAGTGGGGTGGGGGCTGTGCCCTGTCCTGACCCAGAGAAGGGCGAAGGACTGGAGGGACAGGGGGCTGTGACCCTGAGGAGAGCAGACTGTCGCAGTGCACCGCGTTTCCCACCGAGCCCCGGGCACGGCCGCCCGCTCTGCGCTGGGAGGTGGCGGGGCTCAGGCTGCTGAAGCCCACGGGTTCGGGGGAAATTTATGGCGTCGTGAGTGACTGGCAGAAACACGTGTGTGCCCCAGCATGCACTGGCTAGTACGTGTTATAAAGGAGAGTGTTACTCTGGAGATGAGAGAAAACCTGAGTAGCCTAATTCCTATTTAAAATAAAGTTGACTTAAATCAACTTTATGTATGATGTTTATAAACAAACTTTACTTTCTGTCCCCCTGTTTAGTTTTTGCTGCCTGAACACTTTTGAAAAGAGTTTTTAAATAATTAAAACTGGTCAGATAAAAACTGTTGCGTGAAGGTTGTCAAGGCTCTGAGCTGGTGTGCTATAAATAAAACAAAATACCAGAGTGAATCTCGTTAACAGGCGAGCATAGTGTGTTTCACTCTGAAAGCCCCGTCCGTTCCCCTCTGCCTGTCGGGGGTGAGGTTACAGCTGCTTCGCTCTGCAGGCAATGCAGAAACCCACAAGCTGTCCTTCGCTAGAGGAAAAGTAGAGTAAACCAGGGTAGTAATTCCAATAACGCAGCAGGACCAGAGCTCTTCTGCCAGGCAGACACGAGTGTTTGAGCACCGGCACGTTCTTCCGACGGCGTCAGCGGCGCTGGGACCCTGGGAGGGAGCGCTGTGGCTGGATGCGGAAGCACAGCAGTTAATTACCATCAGTTGCTATTTAAAAAAATTGTGGGTTTTATTTAATTTTTTCTTTAGTCTTTGATTTAATGTAGTATTTTTGTCTTTGTTATGCTAGAAATAACCCCTGCCAGCAGTTCCTCTGATTTCGTAACACAGAGGGAGCAGGGTCGTAGATCCAGACGAGGAGACTGCTGTCTCAGGTGGCGACCCTTGAAATACGGGCTGTCCTTCAGCGAAGACGAGGTTTCCTTTATTGATCTCTATACAAAATGTATTTATGTTTTCTCCCCTCGTGTCCCGGCTGTCACTGTCTGCCTGTGACTGCCTCGGACCCCCGGGGCTGCTGAGGTTCCCCGTGTCCCCGGCACGCTTGTCTGCCCAGAAGACTTTGGCTATAAACATAGCAGAAGAGGGTTGGAGTCCCTATTTTCTGGCTGAATGCCAACATTTTGATAAAAGTGATGCACTTTGGGAAAATTTCAGTTGAAAATATCTTCCTGGTGCATAGTAAATTAAAAGCAAACTGAGCACAAAGTCTGTTAGGAGCTGCTGCGGTGTCCCGAGGGAGTCGAGTCCCGCACGTGGCTGTGGTAGCGGAGCAGCGGTACTGGTCACGCTGGTCGGGCTGAGGCCAATTCCCTAGCGGGGGCTGGGGGAAAGCAGTTTGTGTGCTTGCACTGTTGCCTTTGTTTTGCTGCGGAAAATCACATTCCAGCTTCTGCCGGAGGAGATGGGCTCTTTCCGTCGGTTTTGGTGGGAAGAGCCGCAGCAGCCTTGGCTCCGCGGAGCCTTTCTGGGTTTTCCACCTGTCCGTTTTAAGCCAATGTCTGGTACCAAAAGCCTGAGCACCGAAGGCAGCGCCCGTTGAGCTCGGTGCTTGGCACCGCGGTGCCGGCGTCGGCGCAGAGCCCGGTGGGCTCCCCAGTGCCGGGGTCTGCCCGAAGGCAGCGCCGGGCCAGCTCTCGGCTGCTGCTGCGCATCCTTTGCTGAGGTCTCTCCGACCGTCTCAAACTAGAAATAAGCTCGGCTCATCAGTCAAATTAATTTTTCCTAGGTGCACTTCGTTATTTGGCTTTAAAAGGAAGGAAAAGAATGATACTGAATGTTGCAATTAATCTGAGTTGTTTTCCGTAGCCATCTCTGAATGCTGCTGGAAGCCTAAATGAGCAGTAGGTAAGAGGTTGCGGTGCTGTGGTTCCAATTAGAGCGCCTTCTGTTCAAGTTCAGAGGCTGCAGGTAATTTATGCAAAGTGCTCGCAGTGCTTTGGGTGCTTTGGCGTGATGGGGAAGAAAAGGAGGTCAGCGTTCACCTGAAATATGCCTGTTATTAGCTGCACTTCTCTGTTTCTGCAAGGCATAATTTAAAAACAATTTTTCTGAATTGCACCATCTGGAGGAAGAAAAAAAAATCAATAATGTATTTACATGAGGTTCAGCAGCTCTGCCCGCCTCGGCAGCGTCCGGGGCTGCGGCGCCGGCTGCTCGCCCGCTGTCGGGCCGTGGGTCCCGGCGCGGTGCGAAGGGCGGCC
>Ga0065711_1048628_pt1 | contig 11709 bp, 10 predicted proteins | sample Hoacrofraction12_FD_59098 | JGI IMG/M metagenome (GOLD analysis project Ga0065711, IMG submission 59098) | Hoatzin crop microbial communities from Cojedes, Venezuela - Epithelial fraction 12 v2 (version 2) | ecosystem: Host-associated > Birds > Digestive system > Esophagus > Crop | place... | reverse complement strand
GGGGGGGGTGTAGAAGGCCATAACCTGAATTGTGCAGCCATTTGTCCCCCCAGAGAGCGCAGCAGGGAGCAGGTAAGATGTGCTGCTATTTCTTCCCCACCCATTGATGCCACCATTGTGGCTTTCCAGGTCCCTTGTAAGAATTGCATCATGCTGCTTTTTTTAAAAGAATGGGGCTTTTTTTCCCCTCTGTGCAGCATTCGCCAGAGACAGGTTCGCATGCTTCTTCCACGTCCCCAGCGCTGGTCAGCGTGACAGATCAGAGAGCAGCTCAAGTTAATATTAACATCTAGCTCTTGGATAGTTCCAGAGCTGGAAGTGAAGCAGAAAAACGATTATTAGGGAAGGAGGTTCCAGCAAACAACATCTGAAAAAGAAAGCATCCAATAAGCGAACAAGGACTGATCAAGTTGAGATGGACACTGAGAACAGAAGGATGTTCTGATCCATAAATTATTGCCACGTGGTTAACTTTAACACAGCTGAAAACTAAGTTACAGATTAATCCAGCGCTCCCTGCTTTTACAACAGAACGCCTGTGCTAGAGCTGAAAAAAACATGGCTTTACTTAACGCAATGCAGTAACGCGCTGTGGCTGTGGCACATGGGAAGAATAATTACACACCCACACACATGTATGCGTGTATTCTTGGCAATGGGCAGAGGCAACAGAAAGATCTATAAAAATCCTGACATTTGTGAAAAGAGAGCTCTTCAGAAAAGTGCTAGTAGCAAGACGACGTTTCCAGCTCTGCCTCTGCTGGGTTTCAGTGTTCGCCCAAGGGCCGAGGGAAGAACACCTCGGCGGGACCGTTGCCTCTGACCGGGCAGCAGGCAGCGAGCGCTACCTGTGGTTGCGGTCCCAGAGGAACCGTCTTCCAGTTGTCTGCTTGTACTATTGCACATCATCAGCTTGTTGCTACAGTCAGAACAGAACTGACGCTTCCTCTCTAAGAAACGTTGCTGTCAACCAGGCTACGCAAGGAAATGTTCTTTTAAATAGCTGGAGGCGCAGTCTCTGAGTCCCGAAGCACACGAGTCTGTAAGAGTTAAAACAAGGTACAATACAGAGTAGCACTGTTGTTGGGGGGACGCTGTTGTCACCCAGTTTGAAAAATTAGTCTTGCCAGAATATGACAGACCAACTAAAATTAAAAATCTGGAGTCTAGAAACAATTTTGACAATTGAACGTCAACATCCTCCCTTCTGAAAACAGGAGGTTGTCGCATTGCACCGCGGTCTGTGAGGAAGTGCTGGTACCATATTTTTGTACTCTGGTTTCAGTCTATTTGGTCAAATCGACCAGTGTTACAAACATATGCATTAATTTAAATGAATGCGCTTTATCCAGAAGAGGTCCTGCATTTAGACATTGAAAAATGAGGGAGCACAGCCCAACACTTGTGTTCTATTAAAGCTTTTATTAGCTAGTTTAGCTTTTCCTCACAGATTTTTCCAGAATTCCTGTAACAATTCTTAATATCAAAGTAAAGAGTTAAGTGTTCAAGTGAAGTTATGGAAGAAAAAAAGAGCAGCAGCAATTTGGCAGTAATTTCTCAAATCACTGACTGCAACTGATTTAAGCTGCCTTTTTCTCCAGTAAGATTTTGTGCAACTCATCTGCATCCTCGCTCGTTTTCACCCTTATTAACATCGTGACAGGAACAGCTGGATTCTTCTCATCGATTGGTGGATTAGGAACACAGACTATAAGAACATTGTTTTTTCCGGTTCTTGTACATGGCATCTTAGGTGGAATTAGAACATTCAACAGTATGTTTCCTGCACGAGGAGGAAAAAAAATTACAATTAGCAATTTTTCAACTTTTACTGCAATACAGGTGTTAGTATAGGGAATTTGTGTTTGGAAGGAAGGCAATTCACAAATGCCACGTGCACTTGTCTTGTTCTTCCCGAAGCATCTGCTCACGGCCACTGTTCTCACAAATTCCTTTCCTCGTTAGGAATGAGGAAATCTCTGAAAATACTGTGTCCTCCTGGTTTAAAGGGAGGAGCCTGAAGAATATCGAATGATAGTAGGGACGTGCAGGAGAAAAAGGGAAGGGGACAAGAGAGAAGCAGCAAACGAGGCCTCGAGGCACAGTGCTTCGTTTCTGCTTATGCAGGTTACTCGTTCTGACGCTCAAGCAGCGTTCATAAGCAGGAGCAGAAAGTCAGCTTTCACACACAGACACATTAATCTAAAACTGGACAAACTATGGTGGAGTAAGTACTTTGTATCCTCGGATTGTGCAACACGTCGGATGTGGTCCACCACTGGGTTACAAGCAGCAGCTCTACAGCAACTTGTTAAATTATGGAGCGAGTCTGCGAGCTACAGCGTTAGCGGTCTGTTAAAACAGTTTCAAACAAACTCAAATCTGTTTCTACAGAAGATGCACGCATTTTGTAAAACTGGTAAATAGTTCAGAACACAGTAGTAGTATTTAGGGAAAAGTCAGTCTTCACCTTCCTTTCCAGTTCAGTTTTTCAACACATTTTAGGAAAGGATTATAGCACTGTGTGAAGATAGCAGAAAGGAAAGTGTGCGTCACTACAACTGCAGCAGCTTCGAGAAACCAATGCCTGGAAAGACCAAGCTGAACTGTCCTAGTGTGTGAGCTGAAGAAAAAGGAAAGAGCTCCTACTACATCACCTCAGATGAAGGCAGAGGGAATGTAAATCAACATCATGAAAATCAGCATCAGCTGAGTGAAAATCAAGACTTGTGTTAAAGACCAGGTAACTCGGAGAAACCAAGTTTTCATCTGCTCTGTTCCATACGTTCAAATCCCCAGGGAAATGCTGAGAGCCGTGCCATCCACCTGCCCTCCGTTCCACTGCTAGGAACTGCCCTCTGTCTGGCAAACCTTGTCCCCTCTGAAATACGTTAATGATTTAGAAGTGACCACCACAGGAGTCCCAGTCTCGCCAGGTGTTTGGCAGCTGTCCCTCACGGGCCTGCAGAGGCTTCACGCAGATTTGCCAGAGCACATTATAAACTGACAGCGAGGTGAGATTTGCCAATGGCCTACAGTGCAGCATGGCTTTAGTGCTCAGGTCTTCTATAAGCGTCATATTTACTCTTATTTTATGGAAGTTGTCAAGTGCATGCGAACCCCATGTGCAAGTCTGTTGGAATTAGGTACTGAAGTGCAGAAAAGTTTCTCAGCGATGAATATCAAAACATTGATTTGCACAATCTGAGTCAACGCTTTTCAGCCAGAACATTACACCTTAAAAAACTGTAATACATCAAGTCCCCTAACTTCTAAAAGCAAAGAATGGCTGGGTTTTTCTCTCTTTAATTAGCTGTATGCGTTAACGATCATCTCAAAAGACACTCTGAGCACCATCCTGCTGCAGGCTGCTCTACTGAGTCAGCCCACCATTTGCCATCCAGCTGAAGTCTGCTAAAGCACAGCTGACCAGCTGGCCTTCAGCACACACCTGAAGTGCGATGCACATTGCAAAATCCGGCCTGCCTGATCGAAAGAATGCCCCCCCTCGCCCCCACGCACAGGGGGTGTCTGCCCACGTGGTCAGCGGTCCACGTCTTCGGGATGACTTGCAGACAAATCACAGCTGGTCCACATCTTTGCACAGTTTGTTCCTCTTCATCCACCATCACACCGGATACGTGTATGCTTCACTGGGGATCTTCAGCCACACTTCAACGCCACTCGGCAAGTCAGAATGGAGGAAAGCTATTCAAAAGGGTGGGGGACGGAACACCCAAACATACACCACAACCTTCTACCTCCCTGCACTGCTTCATGCACAACTCTCTTGTAAATACTCATTAGAGGCATCCAATTGCTTCTTCAATACTTCAAATTATTATAAAAGTACAAAGGTTTTCACTAATCGTGTCTGTTATGCTGTGGAACAAAAACATCCCAATGCTTAGCAGGGAATTTCACATCAAGACTTGCTACTAAAAGAAATTTACTTACCTAAATTGGTATCGGCTCGGACTAGGAGTTGAGTTTTTTCATTTGCTGCTGGTTTTAAGTGTAATGTTCCTACACCTTTTTCTTTAAATTCATTATCCTTTTTGTAGAACAGTTTGCACCTGTGCAAAAGAAAAAACCAACCCAAACTTGTTTGTGCAGATATGTAGAGGTAAAATAGAAAGATATCTTCCAAATACACGCACAGGTATATCTGTGTACACCTGACTCACAACAGTTTAACAATAATCGGGAGTTAACATGCTGCCAGTAGCAGAAATCTTTATTCTTCTTGACTTTCTTTCATGTGCTAACAGATAGTACACCCAGTTCAGAGAAAGTTATTTCTTTCAGTATTGAAATGACAAATGTATTACTTTCAAGGAAAAAATGCACAGCCACCTGTACTCAGGGTCTATACAGAGTAATACCTGTAAGCTAATGTTTAAAATACTAAGTACACAACTATAACAACTTGCTGTACCATTCTGCAGTTATGACTTTTATGTAAAATTAAAAGAAACTTTTAAGTGAAGCTCTAATGAACCTAGTACCATTCTTCATAAATTAGCACGTGCGTTCTCAGATAAAGCAAATGACTTTTTGCAGAATGACAAATTCTGCGCTGTGTTAAGCGGACATTAAGACTACTGAACATGCTCTGAAAAACTGCTTCTAGTAGAGGCAGTCTCATATTGAGCTTAAAAGTACAACTTGTTCACTCCTTCATACAACAATCAGCATTTTCCAGCTGAAGAGCCTTCTTCTAGGCTATGCAAACAGCTGAGCACGTGACTCGTTTTTAAGCAGTACAGTGCGTTATTTCTGTGGTTCAAACCCTACAATTTAAAGTTACAAAACCTGATGGAGGCAGAAACAGCTCCTTTTGTGAAAAACTGATCACAAGTAGAACACAAACTAGCTATCAGTGCTGTGTCCAAGATACACATGAATTTTAGTAAGCTCTTCCACGTTCTTGTCTGTAACTTTTTCACAAGCAGAACTTCATATTCTGCATAGCTTCGTAACAACCTTTAATAACTAGGAAGTCAAGGACATACACATCATCCATTATGCACTGCAGCGGTGCAGAATAGCAACACACAGGTATGAATTTTATTCTCAAAGTTATAGTTCTATTCACTATTCCAAGTTGAAGTCACTTACTTCTTGGAGTAGAAAGCATCATCCTCTTTTATTTCATTAACAATTACTTTTGGCGGCTCTTCTTCCTCCTCTTCTCCTCCTTTAAACAAAAAGTTGTAATACATTCCATATGTTAATGTTGTGAGCATATAATCCAGAAGGTAGTTTTGGCATTGTATTAGAACTAGCTTGTTCATGCTATATTTGACATACACATGTGTAGCCTGTGAATGACTGCCAAAATACATTTAAATCAATGTGGGCTCTGAAGCAGCTTCAGCTACAGAAGAGTCTTATTTTCATTCAGCCACACCTCTCAAGCAACTTTATGCTTATCTTCAATTTAAATAAGACAAAAATTACAACATTTATAAAAGTTATAACATTTCAAAGAATGGTCTCCACAAATGGGTCAAGTAAAGCACAATAAATGCTTCCAACAGCCAAGGGTAATCAGTCACGGGAATGACAGCCAAAAGACAGTGGCAGGATTATGCCTTTCCAGTGCCTCGACTGCTAGGATTTCTATCAGCTTTCTGTACCCAGCTGAGCTAAACAGCAGAGTAAAACTGTCGGATAGTATGCAACTTGATTCGCCTCACAGTCTTGTAAGAAAGATGTATGAAACTGTTCTGTATCTTGGGCATTTTGCCAAAGGATCTCTTGATAAACCTACTGGGAAAAGCAGCAGGACTGACATGTCCTGCAGGCTCAAAGACAAACATACCAGCTGATTTAAAAGTCATTGTTTCAGGACTTGTATTCAGGTCAACAATTATAGAAAGGATAAATTACAGAAAGTATAAATCTGACAGAAATACACAGGTTTGGATAACTATGTACTTTTAGCGTTACTTAAGCAGTATGCAAGACTGAAATACTTTCAGATTAGTGGTACAGTTTTGCAGCTTTTAAATTCAAAACCAATTATGATCTAGTTCAACTTAGCATCATTTAATCTTTGCAGTATTCTGAAGTCGCATACATTCACAGGTCACCGTTAAAATCATCACTTTAAATAGAATTTACCTTTATCATCGCTATTGCCACTTTCTGCCTGAGCTTCCAATACATTGGTGGATACTGCAGTGACAGACTTAGCCTGGTTTGCATCTTTTCCAAACAAACCTGAATTCCCAGGAGAAAACGAGAAACTGCTGAGCGTTCCTGAACCAAGGGAACCCAAAACAGAACTGTCGACACTCTTGCCAAAATTAAATGAGACGGTTGATGTAGCTCCTAATGATGGGTCTTTTTTTTCGGATGCAGCTTCAGGTTTTTTGTCCGAGGTATCCTCAGTTTTGTTGTTGTTAAACAAAAATGTTGATGCTTGCTGTAGCTTTGAATTGCCAAACATGGAAACAGGCTGAGCGCCAGGTGTCTTGCTGCTTTCGTTTTCAGAGCCACTGTCACTACTGCTCCCGTGCTGCTGTTCGATATTTGCCAAATACTTCTCGTAGTCTCTGAAGATGGGTGTCAGGTCACACAGTGGGTTTGTGTTTACATGCTTAACTATCCAGTCACGCACAGAACAGTTTAAAGCTGCTAACTGTTTGTGGTAAACACTAGAGCTACAAACTTTACTCTGAGCATAGCCAGATGAGGATGGTTGACTGCCACCATTAGCTCTTGGGCTTGCAGCCTTTTTCTCAGTAAATGCAGTAGTAGTAGGACCGTTTGATAGAGTGGATCCTAGTAGAAGAAAAATGTGTTAGAACATTTTTTTTCCACAGGGTGGAGTTCTCATAAAAGCCTAACTAATGTTCTCCATAATTCTTTATCAAATCACTCATTCTTGCTCAGTTACATACCTTGTGTTGTGTCACAACGCCGTGTACCAGATACTGTGGTACAAGTAAACAGACCTAAGCCTGCTAAGCCTAGACAAGTTGAGTTAGTTCAGGCATAGACAAAGTAGATGGAGGGTTGTTTGAATTTGTTTTTTCACTGTTAAAATAACCCTACAGATTTTATAGCTGAATTTGTTGATAGTATGTAAGCTTATTTAAAACTTACCAAATGCTGACTGTGTTTCAGTGGTGGTCTTTAAACTGCTGAAAGAAGGAGTGCTAGAGACACTACTGCTCCCATTAGACAGTCCTTCTAAAGGCTTTATTCCTGCACCGTTTCCAAATCCACTGAAGCCACCTCCTCCTTTTCCAGAAGGCAATATAAAGCCTTTAAACCCTTTAAAAGCTCCTCCACTTTCAGACTGGGGAAAGGGGAAAAAAAAAAAAGAGACAAGCAGTTACAGATATATATACATCTCCAGAAAAATCCTGTCGCCACGTGATATTCCATTTATTTTACCCTTGTTCAGTGTGTCATTTCATGCATTATTCTAAGTCACCTATGTAAGGAAAGTTATTAAACTTCTTTATGACACATATTGCTACTATTTTTAAAGGACTCAGATGTTTGGTAGGAAAATAAACTAAATCTAGGAAGTGGATATATAAAAGTTGTTCAGAGCAGCGGATGTGTTTTACACATTCATAGCATCTTGTTTTCCTTAAATAATTACATAGCAATGTATATAGTTGTAGGCTTACTTTCAGCAACTTTTAGCATTTACAACCACAATTAGAGACCAACACTTCAGGCCACTCATGAAAACAGCATATTTTGTAGTCACCTGCCACGTTAAGTGATTTTCTAAAAATATTCCCATTCCGTACTTGATAACATAACACGTATGCTTTCTGCAGCCTTTTCATTACCTAGTTCTGAACGCTATCTTTATAACCATATTATTTTATGGTATAGTTTCTTACATGTTTTTAAAAGATATAGTGTGATTAACACGCAAATAGACACTGCCACTTTTAGGTACTACATATAATGTCTTTTGAGGTGCACTTTTGAGTGCTTACTACTGGAACAGGACTTTCAACATCTCTGGAAAAGCCATCAGAGGAAAAGGAGAATTATTTCTGAGTTTCATCTGCTTTTGCCACTGAAGAAACAGCAAAACCTACTAATTTTAGGTTCTGATCCAGTATCTGGCCTTGTGGATATGGGCTCTTTTTCTTTCCCTTTGTGTTTTACTTTTTCCAGCGCAGTCCTCTCTTTCTCATTTCTAGGTAGCTATTTTTATTCTGTCTCTCTGCGATCAGTCCTACCTACCTTTCTCTCGACAACTGCAGTCTTTTGCTTTACAGCATTCTGCTAGCTCTGTTGAGGGACATCAATAAATTTCAAGTTTATCTTTTTGCAAATATTTCACAGGTTTCTTAGGCAGCCTCTGCTTTCCTGACATCTCTTTTGCTTTTCAGACTTTGCCCGGCCTATCGTAGGTCTTCTTCCAGCTTTGATCTCTCTAACAGCTGACTCCCAGTCTCCTGACTATTTCTTCTACAATCATCTGCTCTCCTTTCTCAGCCAGTTCCGTTTTTCCTATTCCATTTGCCCCTGAATCTCTCCTGTTCAACTGTGGTTTGTTTCTTGCATCACCTTTTCCCAGCACAATCCTTTAATTAACTGCATCCTCTAGCACGTTTGTGGCTAAAACTAATGAAGGCAAAAGTTCGACAGGACAGCTTCCTTTTTTATATTGTTTGGACAGCAGAAGGAAAACCAAAACCACAGGAGAAAACTACCTATCCCACTCCGTCCAAAAACAATTTGAGTGATAGATAAAGTTTCTGTCCTATTTCTAACATGGGGTATGCACTGTTGAAAGAATGCACAGGACAAAGCATCCGTCAGGGATTGCTGAAAGGACCGCAGTTTGGCTGGGCTGGGTTAATGCTTTCACATGAACTAAACCTGTAACAAAGGCCAATTTCCTTTCAATTTTCAATGTGTTACAGCAAAGAGTTAAGCGGCATTAAAGCTCTTCACGGGGGAAAAAAAACAAGTAGCCGGCAGTCTTAACAAAAGACATCTTTTTCATTCCCAGAGCAGCTTAGTATTTTGGCTTTTACTTATTTAGCACCTGCCCGAGACACCCCTCAGCCCTCCAGTATGGACAAACAGTAACTTTCGATTTCCAGGCTTCCCTCTGCAAAGGATGAAACTGGAGCAGTTCAAATGCTGTTTTACCCATCTGTAGAAGCCACTGTGTCTGAAACACTCCGCATTTATACTTCAAAAATACGCATCTCCCTTCACCCAGTCAACACCAGTATTACCCATGTTTTTGTTCTAGCCTTGTTCTTGCTATTGAACAGGAAGCGAAAATTAATTTGCATCTATGAGACTGACTAGTTGCATATTCTAAATGATAGCTTTACACAGGATTATTACAAATAAGTAAAAACCTAAGCACGAATGTCGTGTTTTGCAACTGAGTCAAACTACAACGTTAATGTTCAGTGGTTACAATACCTCTGATCCAACATTTCGGCGTTTTGCTTTTTTAATAGCTCTGTTCTTCAGGACTTCTTCGCTAGCTACTGAGAAGGTTCCGACCTTTAAGAAGAAGTTACGGAATCATTAGTGAAATTCTCATAACGCATAAAGTCATCGTAGTCTGAAGAGATGGCTGAGATTGGTTTTCGAACACAACTGTAACAATTCTCCCTAACAAATAAGAAGCAAAAATAATAAACCACAGAAAATATAGTACCGTGATTAGCTTGCCAGATACTTGGACAATTAGTTGTTTGTCCTGGGTTTGGCCAGGATAGGGTTAATTTTCCCAAGAAGCCAGGAGAGGACACAGCTGGGCCAGCTGACCCAACCACGTGCTGTCCTGCTTGGTGCTGAGTGGGGGAACTGGACGGAGGAGGTGAATCGTGGCTCAGGAGCGCGCTGGGCATCGCAGCGAGTTGCACTGTGTATTCCGTTGGTTTTGTATATTATTGTTATCAGTATTGTTGTTACTGCTGGCTTCCTCTGCTGTTCTATTAAACTGTCCTTATCCTGACCCACGAGTTTTACCTTTTTCTTCCCATTCTTCGCCTACCCCTGCAGAGGGAGGAGCAACAGAGCGACCGCGTGGTCTTTTGTTGCCGGCCAGGGCCAAACCACAACATCGTTCCTTTCAAAACTCTGTCTTTCTTCTTCTGCATTACATTTCCCTTCATGCAATCTCCATTTTATTATGACAAGTAATTCAACTTTTTTTGTTTTTAAACAAAGATGCAAGATATGTCTCCTGAAGGTAATCTGCCAGCACTGCGCTGTTACAATCTTCAGTTTAGAGCAGGTGTATGGACATGTGCAGTCAAAGTCCATCTCCTGCAGTCTGCTGTAGTTCAAGTATTACCAAAGGCAGCTAATGACTAATTACTACCCCACAATAAATGAGGAAATTAAGCTTTCTTGTATTCAAATTTCTGGAAGAGTACTGTCAGTTCTCTTTATCATATTTTATAGGTCTAAACATTTAATATTTTAGTAGCACAGAAGCTAGCACAATTTGTTTAGATAAATAAGTATGAGACACTAAAAATGAATGTCTCTTTTTACAATCGGATGAAATGTATCATCTGACCATTTGCTTATTTCCTCTCGCTGTGCAGGGACATTCAGCTAAGCACTCCAGATCTCCGAAATTAACTATTAGTGACCTAAATAAAAAAAGGCCATGAGACACGAAGAAAATTTATCCAGACTGTGCTACGTCAGTGCGGCCTAGAGTCAACTATCTCAAGAAATCAGCACCATTTTTCTTGTGAACTCAGTGAATGCCCATCACACATCTGAAGAGTTCGAAAGCATTATGCACTTTAACAAGCCCGGGGCTCCCTTTAGAAATGTGAAGTTCCTTTCCCCTAAGCTGCTGATGTCGTTTTAACTGTTAAAAGCTGCTTTGCCATACGGTCTACCTGTAGTGGAAGCTTTATAAAAATATCACTATCTTTAATTGCTTTTAACCAATTTACTGTGGCTTCCACCCACAAGGTAAACAGCACATGTAAATAACTACTCTGCTACCTGCAGGGGTGGGGGGGTGTGGAATCTAATGTATATTTTACCTCCTCAGCTTCATCCTCCTGATCCCAGTTTCTGTCAGTCAGTTCCTTCTCTGCAATTCTCTTTGCCATTTTTCCACACCTGCGTGGAAAAAAATAAAAACTGCAAAGAATCAACTGCACAGGGATGAAATCCTAAGCAACAGCAATCTTCAATCTGTATTACTTAGAACAAGTAATGGGAATCAGAGTTCATACAAAAATAGGTCAAAATCGGAATGACACTTGAAAACCAAGTCTTTTTAACAACTGCTTTTGCAACAACAATCAAGAGCACTTGAGATTAAAGTAAACTATGGAAAAAAGATCTGTTTAACACACCCCACTCCATCTTGTCTCAGGATACTCACGTAAGCAGCAATTGTCTTGCAAGAGAAAAGTTGCTTTCTAGCATCTAAAATACATAAGGACGAGGATCTACTGCAGCAACTGGACAGAAAGCTTACTCTGGGTGAGAATGAAGACAATGCTTTCCTACAAAACCCAGGACTGGCAGAGTATTACTAATTAGAAATGTGAAAAATTCTACTAGAAATAAATCAAGATTATTTTCCCTCCAAAGGACGCACAGCGTCCTGGATTTTAGAGCAATTAATGTAAGAAGCCAATCATCATCATTTTGCTAGTTATCTCTGCAACGTGAAGAAAAGCAACTTTAGAGAATGGGTGTCTGTAATAGTTTTAACTT
>Ga0065711_1048626_pt1 | contig 11709 bp, 10 predicted proteins | sample Hoacrofraction12_FD_59098 | JGI IMG/M metagenome (GOLD analysis project Ga0065711, IMG submission 59098) | Hoatzin crop microbial communities from Cojedes, Venezuela - Epithelial fraction 12 v2 (version 2) | ecosystem: Host-associated > Birds > Digestive system > Esophagus > Crop | place... | reverse complement strand
CCGGTCCCGCCGCCCCCAGCCCTCCCGCGGGGAGCACCGCGCCGGAGGTAGGCCGGCCCCGTCCCCCTCCCCTTCCCGGGTGCGGGGGGCTGCGGGGAGCGGGGCGGGGCTCGGCCGCCCTCCCGTCCCCTCCCGCCGCCGTTTCACTGAGTCAGAGGTTTTCGTGGAAAGAACCAGCAACTTCCTTAGGCTCGGCTCGAGCTCCTTCGTTAGGCAATTAGAGGATTTTTACGAGACACAGAAAAATAATTTGAAATTGGGAACTTTCCCCGTCGGGGAGCTGTTCCGGGGCATTCGCCGGGGCTCGGTTTAAATGGGGAGGGCTCTGCCACCGGGCCCTGTCCCTCCGGGGAGCCTCCAGGCACCCGCTGCTCCGCCCGGACACCTCCTGCTCCTCCTGCTCCTTCATTCAGCCCCGGACAGGAGCCTGTGGTGAGTGCGGGGGCTTGGCGGGGCTCCGGGACGAGACGTGGGTGGAGAGATGATGTCCACAGCCCCACTCGGCAGCTTGGCAGGGGATGCGTGTGGGTTACCAGCCCTCCCGGCGCAAGCAGTTTGAATGGGCTGCCTCGAAGCGCGCTTTATTCCTTGACTGCCCATCACAAGGAGCCCACGAGGCCGCTGAAACCACTTGGATTTACCTAAATACATCACTAGTTCAGCAGTTATTTTAAAACAGTTGTAACGGATGTGAAACGAACGCACAGAGCTTGCTCTCTGCTTAATAACAGAGTTGGAACAACGTGGGGAGCGCTGCGCAGATGCAGAAATGCTTGAGAGCGCTGAGGGAGAGCGTGGGAGCTCTGCAAGGCTTTGTGTTCTCCCCGCAGGTTCACCTGGCCGGTTCCTCAGGACAGAGATCCCGGTTCGGAGACGAGCCCCTGAGCAGCAAAGAGCTACCGGAGGTGCGACCGCGGCCTCGCAGAGCAACAAACCTTCGCTCCGAGGGCTGTAATATGCTTCTTCCATCCATGCTGCTTCAGTCCACCACCCGGGCCACCTGCTGATGAGATGGCACAGAGCGCCGAGCTCCAGCCGAGCTTCGAGGACGTTTTTAATATCCTATCCCAGATCCCACGAGATAAACTCCTTAGACTCAAATATAAACTGAAGCACTTGGTATTTGGGCCCAGCAGCAAATTACTGCAAGCCATGGTCCTGCTTACTCTGGGGCAAGAAGCAGATGCAAGAATTTGTTTGGATGCCATGGGAGATAACCGGGCAGCCCAGTACGTCCACCAGACCAAACTGGGCGCTGCAGGGGTGCGGGGAGATGGGGAGGATCTGCAGCCTGCCCAGCTGGATGCAGGTGCCAGGGCGCTTCTGGCACAGATCTACTCGGTGTTGGCGGAGGAAAAACTGTGCAGTCACGAAGCCATGGACAAAGCCTTCCAGGCTGCCACCAAAGCCTGCAACACCAGCGAGGAAACTGAGGAGGACACACTCAACAGCATCCCAGCTGAGGACCAGGAAAAACACAGCTCTGCTACCAGCACGGGCCCGGGTGACAGATTTCAGACGCTGCGATCTGATAAGGGCGCAGGATTTCACCAGGCAGCCAGCCCAGACTACGTGGTGAGAAGTTCCCCGGTGCAGGTTGGAGGCAACTCGGACCTTTCAGGCCCACAGACCCTGCGCTCCCTGGGGAGCCCCTCTTTCCCCAGTCGCTTCGAGATCAGCGCGTCGCCCACGGTTGGTTTTCGCACGCAGCCCTCTTCCCACGAGCGCGTCCCCCGGCCCAGCCGGCTGTGCGAAGGGAGCACCGGCGGTGCTGGGCAGCCCAACGGGGACAGCCAGAGCCACAGCCCGCAGGAAACAAGCTGGGCCAGCAGACCCAGCTCTCATCCCAGGCAGGACACAGGCGCCCAAGTGCCCCGACCGGAGGAGGTTCTGCAGCTCAGTTCACGTCATCCGACTCCCCCCATTCCTGACGCGCAGCTGCCCGCGCTGCGTGCTGCGAACCAGCCCGAGGAAAGCAGTGATGTGTCCAGCACAGTGGCAGCAGAACCTCCGGCACCAAAAGAAAACGCAGACAAAAAGCAAGATGAAAAGCAATTATCTACAGATCTTCCTGAGTCGAGAGTTACCGTGGGTCCTGGTCCTGCCCACATGTCCATGGAGGACTCCTGCGTTCCAGCAGGCATTCCTTCTAACTCTGCATCTGCTTCCATTTCAGCCTGTTCTGCTCCTCCTCCTGCCTATTCCTTCTCCTCAACCTTTCCCTCTCCTCCTCAGGGGCCTCCTTCCAACTCATCGTACCCCCCTCCCCTCCACTCATCCCCCTCTCCAGCTTGGCCTCCTCCTCTCCAAGCTGTAGAACCGGTGCCCACATCAGCGCCAGATGGTGTCAAGTTCTTCACTTTTGTTGTCCTGCATGCTAGCGAAGATGAGATTGTTGCCCAGCGGGTCAGGGACCTGCTGGAGAACATGGGGGTTCCCAATGGTGCCACACTCTGTGAGGACTTCTCCATTGCCGGCCGCAGCCATATGACTTGCTTCCAGGATGCTATGGAAAACTCCGCTTTCATCATCCTTCTGCTGACCAAGAACTTCCCATGCAACCTGTGTATGTTTCAGACAAACACTGTTCTGATGGAGTCCATCCTGAAACCATCCAAGCGCGACTCGGTCATCCCTTTTGTACCCAAGGAGAACCCCCTGGAGCGGAGTCAGATTCCCAGCACGCTCGGTGGGCTGACACCCTTGGATGAGAACTCTCCTGGGTTCTCCCGGACAGTGCGGAACACCTTTACACCCAGCAGGATCAACGAGAGGAAAGCCATGTGGGACCTGATGCAGAAAAAGAAACTACAGCTGCATCAGGAACGGTATCAAACACTCCACAACTTATCTGTTCTGAACCTTGGCTCCCCTCCCCAGGTGCCTCCATCAGCAGCATGGCCGCAGCAGCTGGACCAGTCACCCCAACAGTGGTGGCCCCCCACTTCGACTGTCCCTTCTGCCGCACACCCACCTCCTCCCACCAGTCACCCCATGCCTCCTCAGATGGGTCCCCCTCCTTTCCAACCACTTCATCTCCCATCAAACCACTATGCCGTGATGCCAGGTCCCGGAGGCATCCCGCCTCTCATCATCCAGCACGCTCGAATGGTTCAGATCGGGAACCACAACGTGATGCAGGTAGAAACCATGGCACCAGGTCCGCAGGACAGCGAGGAGGGAACCAGGTAGAACACTCGATCAGAGACGCAGCGGGTCAGCCGAGGCCGGAGACACTCACATTTAGTTTCAAAATTACAGTGATTCTGCTGGGACTGGGACTATTCTTATTTCACTGCGGGTACAAAGTGCCACTTTCCTGGAGCACAGGAGAAAATGACCGTCTCTTTTGTTGGACAAAAGAGGTTGCAACCTCCTGAGCCTGTTTTCCTTGTGCTTCTTTTTAAATAATGGAGAAAAATATTTTCCTGATTTTCTGAGGCTACTGAAAGGTTTTATAAATAAATTTTAATTAATTTATTTGTGTTTGTCTGGCTCCTTCCTGTAGAATTAGCAAAGGGGCAGTCAGGAGTATCGGGAAAACTGTTCTGTCTGTGCCTCTGGGGTGGCGGGGGCTGGGAGATGGCACACTGGGGCTCTGTTTCAGGGGATGCTCTGGGGAGTCGCCGTGGCCCCCAGTCAAGGTGCTGAGCACCACGAGATCCCATCGTATTCTCCAGGAGCCTTCTTCGCATGGGACTGCAGAGCACCCTCTCGCACGCCCGGCACGCTCCCCTTGCCGCAGCACACCAGCAGCACCACGTCCCCCAAGCATCTCCCAGCAGCGCCAAGAAGGTTCGGGAAACCAGTTCCACAGCCTCCCCGGCCACAGGCCTCTGGGCTGAGGCTTCAAGAGATCCCTTTTCCCAGTTCCCCTCTGAAACTACAGCGAGAGAAGTTTTTTGTTTGTGAAAGACAAAAAGTGCCCCTGGAGGCATGGCTTGTAGGAAAGTATTTTTTGTATTTAAGAAAAGTCTGTTAAAGACCTGAGACTGCACACCAGATAGAAGGCTAAAGAAGAATCCTTACAATAAAGCTGTGCCTGGAAAAAAAGAGTTCCTTAATGAAGGTGGAATGAGAGGAGGGAAATGTGGACAAAGTTCAAGGAGGCAGAAGCTGCGTGTTCACTCCTCCATTCCTACCTGCGTGGAAAAGGCCAGAGGTGGGACCAGGGCCTGGCTAAACTGCTGCACAGAGAAGTGTTCCCTACTGAGATTACTCCACCTACGTACGTTATTTATTGCCTTTGAGAAAAAGTTTGGTGGAGAAATGAAAGCCTTGCACGGAGCATTACAGAAGGGGTGGAGAAAGGCCAGGAATGGGCGAGGTATTCTGCAGGACCGGGCGAGGAATATGCCAGGCAGGTATCTGCTGAGCTTTTAACACAAGCAGGGTGCCCGAAGCAGAGCCCCAGACCTCATGCTCTTCCTCCATGGCTTCTGCTGCAGCCGTTTGCCTGCTCCGTCAGCAGAGGTCAGCCCAAAGCCACCCGACCAGAAACGGGCCTGCTCCCTCTGAGCCCAGCCAGCAGCACCAAGCTCTGGAGCCTGCTCGGAGCTCAGGAGTCTGCTCGCTCAGTGCCGGGGCCTCTGCCAGCTCCATGGCAGCGCTCGCCAGCTCCTCACCCTGGGAAGGAGCCCAGGTCCTCATGAAGGTGGACCTCGAGGGCCAGTGTGGTTGATACGGGGGGGTGACCCCACTTCGGGCGTTTCTGCAGATGTGCGTGTGCTCCTGAACAGCTGTCCCAGCAGCTTTCAAATGATGAGGAGCCAGCACGGTCTGGCAGCCAACGCACAGGACTCCTACATGTTGGACCAGGGACTACCCAAGGTGGGCACTCACAAGACCTAATTCTGGATTACAGCCTTTGTCCAAGAACCATCCAAGCCTTACAACCAACACCTGCACAAGAAAGGCATCAATAAATCCACGGAGCACAGACTGTTCAGCTGACATGAGTCCCAGAGGGAGCAGCAGGGCACTGGGCTAAAGACTGTCCAGTTCTCACTCTTCCTCTCGGATGCAATCTACCTCAAGCTCGTTCTGCACAAACCAGGCCCTCCCAAACAAGTGCCAGGCTCCTAAATACAGCTCACTGCTGAGACGTGAATCCCCAGCAGGGAGGAGAGAGCAGAACGGGAGTCTCTCCTTCATCCTGGCTCCTCAGAGGAGAGCAGGTAACAGTATAAAGGACAGTCCCCTCCGCCTGCCCCGCGTTGAAAGCTGCAACCGCTGCCTTCTCATTTTCGAGCAGCTTCTGGCCCTCAGGAGGGGTCGGGGATGTCTACAGGATGATGCTGGAGAGCCTGGGCACTGCCCGAACCTCAGTGCAAGCCGTGGAGCTCCTGGGCAGCACCAGATTCAGGAGCTGAGAGCTGATGTGTCCCTATTCTGAAACTGCAATAGAGCAGTGGCTGTCACAGTCTGGGACTTAAATCCCAAGGAATTTCCTTTTCAGAGGCCACAGGGCCTTTCTCACAGGGCTATCCACGGAAGGCTCTCTGCCTCCCTCCTCCCCACCTCAGGTAGGCTTAGCTCCTCCTGGACCTCCTTGGCTGAGAACTAGCACAAGACACCAGGCTCAGACAAATCAAAGCCCTCTCTGTCCCAAGCAGAACAAGACCCACATAAAAGCACTGCTATTTAAAAGCTGCCATCAGTTGTTGGCTTCCAACTTTGAAACAGTTTGGCTTTGAAGGACCCTGTGACAATGGATTAACTCATCTACTCTTGACAGAGCCTGCTGGAATCCTCCAAGTGCTCGGATTCCTTCTATTTCCCTGCTTTCTCTCCTCTGCGTCACTTCTGTTCAAATAGGTGTTGTTACTGCAGTTCCTGTCACACTGCAGTTGCTGTGCAGCCACCGGGACAGCCCCTCCCCTTGGGAGAAAACATACCCATCGCTCCTTCCCCAGCTCTCCTGCTTTCTATAAATAAATGTCATACAAAACTAGTCAACTGAAAGCTGCTCTGGCTTGTAAACAACCTTCACGCAGTCACGGCAGGTTCGCTTGGAGAAAGGCACGGTCCTCGATGTAAAACACTGCAGGGTTGGGTTTTTGAAGCTTGCAGTGCGTGGCAGGCCAAGAGGCTCAAAGGTTACTGGGAGCAGCTTCCACTCAGGGCCACAGCCCTGCTTGAACCGCATCAGCGCGTTCACTCACCCCACATTTCCAGGGCACTCGTTGCTGTCGCCGACTTGGAAAGGCAGCTTTGCCAGGAGGGCCTTGTTTTCACCAGGAGAACGCCCGCGTGCCCGTGACCTCCTCGCTCTCGGTCGGTTTCTCTGGGAACCTGAGAAATGCTGACGCGGCATCCCTACCCTCACATCCCTACCCTCACGCTCCAGGCCGCTGCCTTTGCAAGCGCCAACCTTAGGGCATCGGGAGGCTCCAAAGACGCCCACAGACGGGCACCAGCAACCGGCTCCAGGAAAACCCCTGCAAATTTCTCACCACTTTTGCATATCTAAAGAAACCCCTACGGGAGGCCTTGCTGCCAGGGCCCATTACCGGTATCAGGGAGAGAAAAGCACAGTCTTAGGTTTTAAGCAAGGAATAAAAGGCAGACTTTTGTTCGTGGCAGTGTACAGAAGGGCTCCTGGAGAGCAGGGTGCTACGGGAGGGTCTGTAGCCACCCCAGTGAGAAAAAACCCCACTCTGTCCACAGTAATCACTCAGATAACAAAATCATCACTGAAATGTTTCACTGCTCCCCACAACTCCTTGTTTTGCCCCACACGCTGGCGCTGGCCCAGACAACACCTACAATAAACAAAGACTGTTCATGTAATTACCTCTAAATTCATGCAGTGATTTCTCCCACCATGTAATTACCATCAATATTTAATTGCTCGGTCCCTACTATGTAATTATGGATTATTTGTGTGTTACAAAAGAAAAAAATTAAAGCTCTTTTCTATCACACAAAGTATTCTCCTCCTCGAGGCTTCTGTATATGACTGGATCCCCCAGCCACCTGATCATAAGACCCTGGCTTGAGAGCTGCTTCCCCATCCCAACTGCGGAACAACTCCCTTCTCATCCCTTTCCTCCCCGCAGCTCTGCGTGTGGGACGGGATTGCAGACAGGGAGCCCCGGTCAGGAAGGATCAGCCGCTGCCTCGGCCCTGCAGCCGCTCTGCTACGTACCTGAAGATCACCTGCAGCACAGCAGCAGTATTTTGGCAGGGGAAGCACGTCCCACCGATCTGCACGCACTGCTTAAATGTCGTGTCTGCATTTTCAAAGGGAACGGAAGGCAACAACACTGATCAAACCATCAGGAACTATTTCTGAGGATGGAGCAACCAATGAAGGGACAAACACTCAAATATTTTACCCATCTGCTCCCATCCTCCCCGGGGAAGGCCAGGCATTTTTGGAAATCCAAATTCTTGTGTGGAACTACTCCAGTACCTTTAATTCCTCTGTCTGCTTTTGGCCTCCCACTGACAGCTCTGGGGTTGAAAAACATAAATTGACGACGGCCACAGTGCGTCCCTCTTTCTGCTTGCAGTGCCCAGTCCCAGCTGCAGGTAAGGCAGATAACCTCTGAGTCAGCAGAGTAGCATCTTTTCACACTGTTTCATTTCACACTGTTTCATTGTTACATCAAAAGATACGGCAAAGTGTACAGAGAGAGGTGTCATTTCAGTGTCAGTGTTATCCTTTTTCAGGGGAAATGTTTGCAGCTGCAGTAGATGAGCTTTTCCCAGGAGAAAATTCAGAGGGAATGAAACCATCACATCTGTCGACTGCAAATGCCCAGTATTTCCGTACCCACAAGTGCACCATCCCTAGGAAACCAGCTGAAAATAGAGGCTCACCAGCAAGAAGTCCAAGGCACTTGCATTCTAGCAGCCATTTTTTTGTTTTATTATTTAAAGTTAAGAGCGCTCATCAGCTCACAAATTAACAAATTCCACTCCTGCAGTTTAGTTCAGGTTTCAGCCAAAAGGGGGAAAAAGAAAATAGAATGTAGCTAAACTAACCCTGCGCTTTACATCTCAATAAAAGTTAAACCTCCTTGCTTTATAAATAAATGTTATAGTTAACACTGCAAAAATGTAATGGCAGATCTACAGGATCTTTAAGGGGCAGAGAGCATGGGATTACTGAGGCATACAGATATGCTGGCTTATAAATACAAGTAGAGAAGCGTCAGTAGCATATAGTGGGTGGTTGTTTATCAGGGTTCTGCTCTCCCAGTCTCGACCTTTCCCAAAGCTCAGAGGCAGCTGCTTCACCCCCAACTGTGCTTGCCATTCTGCCCGGGGCCAAGAAATGAGCCGCAGGCTGCCAAAGCCCAGTCACTCCCCCTGCAAGCAGATAAACTGCTGGAACAGCATCGTGTTTACCAACGCAGCCTGTTTACCACCCAGGAGGGTTCTGCTAATGGAAGCAAATACCTACCCTGAGACTACGGATTTCAAGAGAAAACCAAGTTGTGTGCAGATCCTAATTAAAGGAAGGAGCTTGCCCAAACAGTAGCCAAAGGAGATTTCAAATTCAATCTTTGAAGTAGCACCATCCTCAGTAAAGTCGCAAAAAGAATCAAAAGCCAAAACCAGACGCTAACAACCCACTCCATGCAGGTTTTCAGAATGGGATAATTAACAGAGCCCCATCGGTTGATACTAATAAACCTCAGAAGAACAAGAAGGCATCTTTAACTTTCGTTTCTTTCTTGCTTCTTCCTTCAGACCACCCTCATGCAAACCTGCCACCAGCGCTCACTTGCTTTAATAACCCCCCAAGCACCACCCACGCTACAAGGACCTCCCATCCTTGAGGGCTTGCAAGAGCTCATCCTCAGAGATGCTTCAAAGCGCACTGGTTTGGCTCTGAAACCTGGCCATATCCACCCTGCACAGCTCAATCCCTGCCATCCTCCGGAGCTAAAGGCCTTCCGCACGGGGAAGAGAGTGAACATGGGCAGAATGGGCAAGCTAAGAGCCTGAACGCCCCATCAGTATCTTGTTTTTAAGGTAACGGTTTTTCCTCCCCGATCATAAAACCCAACATCTATCAATGAAACTATATAACCAGAACTGACCTTACTATATCTTACAGGATTGAAGAAGTCTTGCAGCATAGATAGGGCCTGGCTCTAAAAGAGAAAAAATAACCCAGCTTTATGCGTAATCATTGATATCTCAGGCCTTTACCACCACTTGCTACTTGGCCAACCAAGGGAGGAAACAACCCATCCTCGGCATGCCCAGCGCTACTGCCATGCAAGGCAACTACCCCAGCAGAGCACAAGCCACTCGGCCGTTAGACTCGTACTGTACCAAATCTGGGAAGGGAGCGGGGAGAGAATTAGTTGGAAGGTACTTTATTCCTCACTGGCATTCCTATCTGTTCGGTATTTGGGATGGGAAGGGCTAGAGCACGTGTGTGATGTGTAGCTGCTCCAAAGCTTAACGCTGAATTAATCCAGCACTAATGGGAGAGGCAGCAGGTCCCAGGGAATCTCCATTTTCCTTCCTTCTCAGGAGAAGACGGTTGGCATGGGAAAGGGCAGGGGCTGCGGCCTTCTCTGGATACAGTGCACTGGAGATATCTGGTACCTGAAGATGACAACAATGAGGGACAGCCATGAGCTCTTGAGCCTCCTCCTCCCCTACCCCTGCGCACGCCAGCTTCGTGGTGACAGACGAGGACAAAGCTTGCAGCCGGTCTCAGGACAGCGCTGGCCTTCGACACCTAGGCAAGGACGGCCGAAGCTCTGAGGCTGCACCACCTCTGCAGGGTGAAAGAGGTGATGGGGAAGGCTGGGGACGTCAGCTCTCCCACCCTAGTGCAGTTCAATGAAGGCTTCCAGCTCCTCGGGGATGAAACCCTTGTAGGGAATCTTGTGCTTGTCCAGGGCGCGAGCAGCAAGGCACTGGAGGGTGATGTAATTGAAGGGCTGCATCATGCTCTTGGTGAGCAGCTTCTCGTCCAGCAGCTCGTAAGCGGTCTGCTTGAAGGCATTGGTGGCGTCCATGTGGGCTCCAGCCTCCATCAGGGCACTCATGATCAGCGGGCAGTTGTTGCGGGCAGCAACATGCAGCGGGGTGTTGTTGTCGTAGTCACGGCTGTCTGGGTCAGCCCCACACTCCAGCAGCAAGTTCACAACGTGGAGCGATGGGAACTTGCCCACGGGATAACGTCCCACTGTTGTGGTATCTTTGTCCACAGCCATATGCAAAGGAGTGAAGCCGTTCTTGGCCCGGGGGCTGCACTTCAGCAGGCAGTAGATAGTCTGGCGCTTCTGGTGTTCCTGCTCCGGGGTGCACTCCACCTTCTCCAGCAAGAAGACGAGGTGGAGGATAATGGCCAGCGTCTTGGTGAACTGCGCCGAGTCAACGACAGGGTCCTTGCCGTGCACGAGTGCCCTCTCCACCTCCCGGACCCCTTTGCTCAGTACCCCCATGAGGTCAGAGAAGCCCAAGTGGGTAGCTAAAGTGCCTTTGGAGCGGTCCTGAAGCACGTACGAGAACAGCTCAGCAAAGGAAAGGAAACTGCTGGCGGTCATCGGGCTGAGAGGCTCCAGGTTGCCTTGCTGCATATCCAGAGCATATTTCCACAGGTTAATGCAGCGTTCGAAGTTGCCAGAGTCAGCATAGACTGCTCCTCGGTAACGGATGTAATAGGAAGTGTCTGGGTGGGAAGGACCCAAGATGCGCTCCCTAATCAGCAGTGCCTGCATGCGCATCTCATCCGGATCGGTAATCAAGGCTTCCAGTTCCTCCAGCGAACTCACTTCCCGGGAATAGTCATAGGCCAACACCAGCTGCCGGGGCTCAGGTTTAGGCAGGTACTGCCCGCCCTCACACCGAAGCTCCATCGCCCTTCGCCAGTACTTGTGAGCTCCCAAAAGGTCACGTTTCTTATCCACAAACGTAGCACCCAGCAATTCCAGTGCTTCCACAGCAGCCTCTCGAGTGCAGAACACATTAGGGACCTGCTGCTCATCCTGACTGGAAGCTGAGGCGCAACATCTCTCGCATCCCTCTTCACCGCAGCCCTGAGGGTTTTCCTTGCCAGCGCTGCAGCACCTCTGATGGCTCCCACCTGATGCACAGGTCCCATTCTGGCTGCCCGCAACCTCCTCCTCCTCCTGCTGCTGCAGCCCTCCTTGGATGAGGTACTCCACAATGTTGGTGTGACCGGTGACACTGGCCGCTAGCAGCGGAGTCATGCCATAGCCGTCTTTCTCCATGCGGGCTTTGGAGCGGAGCAGCAGCTGCAGGATCTCCAGGCTGCCGGACTCAGCGCAGTCGTGCAAGGCCGTATTCCCCTTCACGCTCCGGCGGTTGACATCAGCCCCTTTCTCTAGCAAGTACCGCGCAATCTCCCGGTGCCCTTTGTAGCAAGAAATCATCAAGCAAGTGTGTCCGTGCCTGTTGGCTACTTCCAGGTCAGCGCCGCGCTCCCCGACTAAGTAGCGCACGATCTCCAGGTGCCCATCGAAGCAAGCGGCCCGCAGCGGCGTGGAGTTGGTCAGCGTGGTCTGGTTCACCGAGGCGCCGTGGTCCAGGAGGCTGCGCACCACCCCCAGGTGCCCGGCAGCGGAGGCCGCCCACAGCGGCGGGGCCCCCTCGATGGTCTCCCCATCGAAGTTGACGGAGCCGCCCTCCTCCACGCGCGCGCCGCAGTGATCCAGCAGATACTCCACCACTTCCAGGTGCCCGTGGCGGGCGGCGATCAGCAGCGGGGTG
>Ga0065711_1048625_pt1 | contig 11709 bp, 3 predicted proteins | sample Hoacrofraction12_FD_59098 | JGI IMG/M metagenome (GOLD analysis project Ga0065711, IMG submission 59098) | Hoatzin crop microbial communities from Cojedes, Venezuela - Epithelial fraction 12 v2 (version 2) | ecosystem: Host-associated > Birds > Digestive system > Esophagus > Crop | place... | reverse complement strand
CGCAGAGCTGCTCTCCAGCAGGTCCACCCCAAGCCTGTAGTGATGCATGGGGTTGTTCCTCCCCAGGTGCAGGACCCTGCATTTGCCTTTGTTGAACCTCATCAGGTTCCTCTCTGCCCAACTTTCCAGCCTATCCAGGTCACGCTGAATGGCAGCACAGCCTTCCAAACTGTTCCTTTAACTATTAGCGAAGGCCAATCCACCACAGTATAACATCCCTACATGGCGTACACCTGACAGACTTAGCAGACTGTGTATTTCTTCTGCCTTATCTCACTGTCCCAGCTTTCATATTTTTTGAAGTCTCCTACATGCTGGCTTTTACATGCTTAAAATTATGCCAGACTTAAGACTTTGGCTGAAACCTGCAATTCCTTTTTTTGCCGTTTGCCTCTGAATGAATATCAGCAGTCCTAAAGTAAAAAACAGATTAACAAAAAACAAAACATCTGCTTTAACATAAACATTCTTAAATTCATTCTTTAAGAAGGTCCAGCATTTCTGTGCTTTGACAAAGTACCTACAATTTAGCTGATCATCTCACAATAAAAATGTGCATTTTGAAATCTGTTTGAATAGCTCTTCAATTTTGTCCAGTTGCAAAGTTTTAGAGCTTTATTTTGCATGTGCTGTAGAGACTGGGCTAAAAGACTGCAGTTCATTTCTCCGATGGCTGCATCTGCATGGTGCACGATTCATCCCCATGACATGACCTGGACTTCCCTTGCCCTCTGGAGCATATATAGAGTGCATGAATATAGTGATGTGCTGCTGCCTCAAACTGGCACATACAGCTTGTAGTCAGGTATTATTTGAGCTTATAAGGTTCATCTTTAATTCACTCAGTTCATACACATAAAAAGCATACATAAATGCTGTGTGGGGACAGTCAATCATGACCCATTTACTTCAACTCTAAATACCACAAGTTATGTATCTCCCAACTAAGCATGGCTATGCCAAGGAATTCCTTCCTGTGTCTCGACTCCCAGTATACTCTGCCTCTGAGAAATGTGCTACTTCTTCATTTTTCTGACTTGGGACTAGTAGAACTGACGCGGTGCAGCTGTGGGAGTGACTCAGCAGAAAGGCTCTGCATTTTCATGCACATGACATTTTAAAGGTAAAAAATGTCTTAATTTCATTAATTTCTTCCTCAAGGGGAGCTAAAATTATTTTGAAGAGGAAACAGTAAAATTGAGATTCCACTACACCAATCTGTCAAGATAGCAGACACGAAAATCTTATCAAGAATATGTTATTCTTCAAATTTTATTGGATTGATAATTATTTTCATACTTCCCAGGCAGAGTTTAGGAGTATCTAAAGCAAGGCTTAAAACGTGAAGCATATGGCGGTTGAAGAAGTGCTGATAACAATGGGGACTAATGAGAAGAGAAATGTTTTTCTAACAAGTGCCTTTTACCGTGTAGATTTTCCCTCAGGATTAAGGAAGAAACTTGGAATTTCATAGCTGGAGGAGAAAAATGGTAGAAATCCTTCAGGATCTGAGTATTTGACCTCTAAACGTCCAGCATGAATGGACTGTCATTTTCAGTTAAGAGAAAAAAAATAACAATGCTTGATGAAATAACCTGTTGAGGTTGTTTTGTTGCTTTTTTTTTGTTGTTGATTTGTTTGGGTTTTTTTCGGAGACAGTTTTGAGAATTCTGCAAGACTTGACAGTAGAAATAAGATTCACCTGCTTGAAATTATATGTTTGAAGTGGCTTTAGGTGGTAAAGTTTTCATCTGCAATTTTTTTCTCCCTCTTTCAGCGTCTGCGTCAAGGGCAATACACAAGGGTTTCTAGATGGCTGGCAGACCTCTTTCATGTCTGTTCACTCCTATCACCTCAAAGAAAGACATCTAACCCACACTCAGCTCTGCTGCACCAAAATTCCCTATTTCAAGGTATTTAACTTCTGTACTAACTGTGGCAGACCGCAAAGACAGCCTGCAAACAAGCTCAGATACAAACCACGCTCATTCTGATTTTGGATCAGCCAGCAATCTATGCTGCAAGGAAGACAGCATAGCAAGGACAGGAGTTTCCCCAGACCCTTTAGTTTAGGTTATTGTGGCTGGTGAGACTTCAGCATCTGGGCAGGGAGTAGGCTAGGGGTAGCGTAGATCATTAAGCTGGGAAGGGGCAGCTGTGAGATTTCAGCTCAGGGGACAGAACAAGGTGGGTGGAGGCCATATGTAAAACCTGAGGGCAAGTCAACTGCTATGTGTACTCTAATCTAATGTTCTGTATCTAATGTTCCCAGGACTGTTATCTGGGATGGAGAAGGCAGATGGGCACAATCATTGTCTATCCCTCCAAAAATGTGTGACCTTTTGCAGCCACTAATTGGGAATGATCTTGAGCCCTTGCTGAGTCCAGGACCCTATTCAGTTATTGGTTAAGCCTTGGCCAGAACAACGCTGAAGGCATTGAAACAATTTCACAGTCCAAATCTCCAGGGCCCCACAATATTCCAAAGTACTGCTTAAGTCAGTACTGTAGACTTGGCCAGTGTGTTCACTTTGGTGAATGCCCTTGCCTTTCACCGCTTAGGAGGGTAACTCTCTGCCTGTGAGAAGTTCTGAACTTCTGTTCACACTCCTGCTTCTTAGGCCTCATGGGCAAACTGCATCTAACTTTAGGCTAAAGACAAATGCCATTCAGTTCTCATGTGACATCCTTAGAAAAGTTTACCCCTCAAAAGTCCAACCAAAGCCACCATTGTCCCTGCATGTCAGCACTGCGTCACAAGCTCCTTTCAACACCAGCTACCTAGTCAATGGCTTCTGAGCTTCTGAGAAAACTTGTCAATATTTGTTGACTTACTTTGCTTCTGCCTTTGAAGTTTTATTCCATCATGCACTTCATCTTCATCCTCATGCAGTGCAAAGTCCTGCACCTGGGGAGGAACAACTTCATTCACCAATATGGAGGCCACCCACCTGGAAAGCAGCTTGGCAGAAAAGGACCTGGAGGTTCTGGTGGACCCCAAGCTGAACATGAGCCAGCAATCTGTCCTTACTTGCAAAGTAGGCAAACAGAATCCTGAGCTGCATTAGGCAAAGTATTGCCAGCCTGTCAATCCCCACTACTCATCCACACATGGAGTACTGCGTCCAGTTCTGGGCTCCCTAGTACAAGAGAAGCATGGACATACTGGAGAGAGTCCAATGAAGGGCCACAATGATGATGAAGGGACTGGAGAACCTCACATAAAAGGAAAGGCTGAGAGAGATGGGATTGTTCAGCCTGGAGAATAGAAGGCTCAGGGAAGATCTGAAGAGAGAATGCAAGGAGGATAGAGCCAAGCTCTTTTCAGTGCTGCCTAGTGATCAGAGGCTATCAGCACAAGCTGAAACACAGCAGGTTCCCTCTGAACATCAGGAAGCACTTTTTTTTTGTGTGAGGGTGGCTGAACACTGGCACAGGTTGCCCAGGGAGGTTGTGGAGTCTCCCTGTTTAGAGATATTCAGAAGTCATCTGGACACAGTCTTAGGCAACTGGATCTAGGTAGCCCTGCTTGAGCAGTGTGGTTGAACCAGATGACCTCCAGAGCTCCCTTCCAACCTCAATAATTGTGTGGTTCCATGATTCTGTAAATATCTGGAAGCCACTCCTTCACAATGGTGCCACATAAGGACCACACAGAGCTGCTACCTGTGGACCTACATGACTAGTTCAATGGCTATTTGTAGCAAACACTTGTCATGTCATAGAGATTTCTACTAGACTCAAAGGGTTTATCCATAATGAAAAATTATCTGTGCTCTGGAATACTGTACTTTGGCTGCCCAGAGGAGGCCTGATCACAGTGTTAGGCCTATCTTGTGGAGAAAACCCTACTTTCCATCTCCCAGTGTCATTCGGCTGAGATTTAAACACTAAAAAGTTGGTGTATGGTATGTATTTAAAATCCTGTTACAGACAACGGACACCTGTATCCTCATTCGGTTACCTAAACATAGTATATAATGCCATTGGAATTTCCCTATGCAAGATGCCTGCACAGGCCTGGCAACCATAATAATGAAGGTTCTCTACATATAAAGAATCTATAATTCCTATAGGAATTAATGTAAATTTCTATAGGAAACCCATACGTTTTTGAAGAGGTGGCTGGAGGCTCAAATGGCACTATAGGTGCCTGGATATATGAAACTCTCCACTAATCAGTGCAATCAAGTGAGAGCAGAAGGCAGTTCAGTAGAGATGAGTCATGAAGAGTAGGGTCCAGGTACCCGCATCTAGTCTCAGTGCCCACCTCTAGTCCCAGCTGCACTGTATCCACAATGTGTTCATGGGGCCGGAGGCTTTATCACAGTGCTCAGAGGACACTTACATATTCCTGAAAGGCTACCTAAAGGCCAGGCACAGTACCCTAGCTTGTTTACTGTGACTAACTGGCATCTGCCAAAGCAGTCAGGCCAGTTAGATTTCTGACTGTAGGTAGTAGCAGTGCAATGCAATGCAGTTTGGGAGAGTGTCCGCCTAACTTTGTGAGGCCTGTGCTGCTGAGGGTGAATCCTAGTCTAGAGAACAACACTTTTCAGGAATCAGAGGCTGCATGGCTTGTTGTACCTGCTGTTGTTTGCCATATGCTCAGTGCAGATTTACTTTCAAATGCATGTATGAGAGCATTCTTGAATTAAAAATACATCTTCCAAAAGGTGAAGAACTGGCTCTGTGTATCCTCACAGTGAAAGCCGAGGACAGGCTGAAGTAAAAGTATTTGCTTTGTGTGGGAGGAAACTTCGGCCAGTGATGCAGAATTACCTCCCACACTTCGGCTGGTATGTGTCACACTTTGAAAAGGGTATTAAACATTAGATGAGACAACAGAAAAACTTTCAGTCAGCTGGCATTTCATTCTGCTCTGTCTGCACCCCCTACACTCCTTTGAATGTCATCCTAGTATTTACCTTTTGACAAAACTCTAGGTTTGTTATATCTTCCATTGATCCAATGAAACTCCTGCAGGTCCCCTCATTTTGTAGGTGATGCCTGGATCACTCTGGCAGCGTCCTGTGAGAGCACTGGTCTCTTCATTCCACCAGCTTCCCTCCAATGCCTGGCCTTCACCTTACCATGGACAACCTAGTTGTGTATGCCAGGATCTTGTGTATGCCAAGATCTTGTGACTATAAACTTTGGTTAAGTCTGCAGAAGAGCTCAGCCTCAAAAGCAGTGTGATCTGTAAAGTACAGAGTGTAAGGACATGAGACATGCGCTAGCTTGCCCTGTGGTCTGTCTGGCCTGATGCAGATAGTGGCAGTGAGAGATGCAAAGTAGGGAGAACGTGTGAGCCTGGCCTGTGCAGTCAGTGGTTTAAGGGTATTGGTGATAAGTCCCTGCATCATCCTTTTACAATCTCTTTGTGTACCTGCTTTCCAAGAATTTATCTAATACCTTTTTGGACCTGCTGTATTTCTACCTGCAGGGTAGACATAGGCATGAAGTCTACGGGCAGAATAACATTCAAGCTAATCTAGTCTACTAAAGATAACAAAAAATAATCCAGATTCCTCACTTCCTTGTTAAGCCCAAAGCTGTAAATTGCAATAAGCTATTTCATCTCTCAGAAAAACAAACTGTATCCCATCCCACATGGAGAAAGTGCACCCACCCATCCTCCTTGCTTCTAAAATGACAAATTATGTAAGCCCACGTCAGAGTACTGACCACGCTATATATTTTTCTTTTTCTGGCTTTGGCTGATCCTTGATTATTAAAAGAAAAGCAACAAAAAGAAATCTAGGCTTTCCAAAGGAAGTACTACTGGACAAAAATAAAGCATGCTAGTGTAACTGAAAACAAAATTTGGACATATCTGTCTGTTTCTCCCACTCTTTTTTCTCCAACCAGCCTCCCACTTCTGTGCATCATTTATCCTCTCCCTCCTTCTGCAAGGTTTTCCTTAAATCATATCTTCTCTCAAGGCTTCGTTATGTGTCTTTTCCAAGAACATTTTGTGTTTGAATTCCTGTGGTGCTTTATAGTTGTCTGTAAGAGGTAGCACATTTGTCAAGACACAAAACCTGACTTTTAACTTGGTGTGGGAAATTTATAACTCTGTAGGCATTATTTACAAGTTTAAGCTCTGTGCTTTATTTTTTCTTCCGTAAATACAATTTCTGTTCTCATTAACAATCATGCCAGCAAGTCACAGTTGTAATCAGTTATCGTATCTTCTGATTACAGTTGCACAGCAGCACATCTAGGCCAGTGATCTTAAAAAGGTTTTCAGTCCTGTAGCAATCCATTTAAGAGACAGGTGAAGATTATTATTGCTTTCTGACAGACATTGAACTTCAGTGGTTTGCTCAAGATTTATCAACAGCTGGGCTAAAACCTAACCCAAACTTCTGCCACTTGTTTCTCTATGGGCAACTCTCAATAAGTTTCAGCTCATCTTGCATCAGCAATCTCAGGATTGCGATGTGGCTTTTGCTGTTGAGTGCAGTGAGGTGCTGGCTTAGACCAAAGCCTAATATTCATATAATAAAAATCAGGTCAAATGAATCGCAGTGTTGGTTGCCATGTCATTACTGAAACCTGACAAATTTCTCAAGACAGAAAGATAAATAAAAAATGGATAAGGATCTGGTTATGCTTATATCACCAAAGTGGTCCAAGGCACAGGACCGATGCTGCATTGCTAATGTGGCCACGGGCTGGGCCGTGCTCTCTGACAAGCTGCCCAAGCGCTGTACAGGGACAGCACATGGCCTGACCTGCTCCTGTTAAACCAGCTGAGCACGAGTGCTTCAGTTTTACTTCCCTTTGCCCTGCACAGCCCTCCAACAGTCCCCCTGGGACTCACTTTTAAGGGTGTGCAATACAAGCCCTGACCTTCCCACTGTGAAAACACCCTCCTCCTGGACTGGGACCCACCGCCTCACATCAACTATGGATATGAACTTGGAAAAAAACCCACATGAACAAAGTAGTAATTACAGTTTAGGGCCTTCAAGGAACACACCACATGGAACTTGGAAGAGACCCAGGGCCTACGGTAGCCTTTCTCTCTTGTCTAATGGCAAGATACACTCTCACTAAGATGCTCCCTGACTTCAGTTTTATATAGCAAGACAGTTGTAATCTATGATGCAGGTGTAGTCTATGATACAGCCAAGTCTATTATACAAACAAGGCACAGAATTTTGTGTATTAATTCATACATCCTGAACATAGCACCTCTTCAGGTGGACCATGTGAAGATTACATAACCAGCTCAGCTCTGCACCAAAGCTGCTGAAGATGACCAGTATTTAACCAGCCCAGACAGTAAAACTAATGGGACAAGAAGAAAAACATTCTAACATTTTTAGAAAACTTAGAATGTGCTATTTAAACTGAAATACTGTTCTTTCATGCCTTCTGAGCCTTTCCTACAATTTAGAAGACATTTACAGCTTGTGCAAAAGTGATACTTGTACTTTTACCAAGAGTCCAACCCTCAAAAGCTTGAACTGGCATAGTTCCAGCTAAGCCAGTGGCATTATAACAATTAAATTCCAGTATGAATCTAGCCCAATAAACACACACTCAAAAAAATCATCAAATTGTGACTGAAATTGTCTGGACTGATAACTCACTAAACATGATTTCAAATTGTTAGGCCAGCATCAGTTGTAATGCTAGTGAAATTGCAGGGTTCTTTTGCAATCACATTAATGAACGAGGGATGCTCTTATCTCATACATGGATGGTAATTCCATGGCGAGGGAAAATTGTACATCCTCTCTCTGTGCCTCACACTGCCAGCTAATCACTCACGGCGGAGGACACTGGGGATTCCCACATGCTGGAGTGCAGCCAGCAGCACGATAATGCAGATGAACTTGAATGGAAGGATAGAATTCAGGACATTTCAGGAGGATTTCCATTCTCAGCTAAATGTCAGCACTCATTGAAATTCAGGCAGGTCAAATCAAGTTTTCTAATGAGCCAAATGCAAATTGCTGCCATTGCCACGGCAGCCCAGTGCTGTCCAGGCCTTTCCTTTGCTCCGCATGGGATATGGAGTGAAAGACCGGCTTGAGAAATTGTTAATGCATTCACTCTCCAGGCAGGTCAAATGGTAATTAACCTCATGCTCATCCCTGCTGCTTTGAGAGCTAACTCGGTATCTACCAGGAAGCTACAATTTCATCCAATAACTATGATACAGGGGAGGTGACAAAGGTGTGCAGAGCACCACAGGAGCTGTGGAAGGAAGGGGACAGGCTAAAGAGGTACCTCTCTGAGCTGGGTGGGCCCAGCTGCAGGGAGCACTCTGCGGACAGGGCTTGCTGTGGGCAGTGGGGCAGCCTAGAACGTGCCAGGCAGTCCCTAACTCCGCTACTCTCCCTCCAGCCCTGGCTTTGTGGTGTCAGCCAGCCCTCCTGATGTGCACATCCAGCCTGGCCTAATGGATGAGATATTCAGAGGTATCTCTGTTGGTGGGTGTAGTTGCAAAATAAAATGCTTCTTTCTCAAGCATCGAGTTTTGTTACTTCCATGGCAGCGCTCCCACAGCAGTTTTTACTTTTGAGATCTTTTCTGGAAAGACTGGACCCACCAGTGTGTTTTCTGCAGTGCTGCTTCTTTCTGGCAGACATGAAAATCCATCAGCAATAAAAATAGGCTTAGTGCCATGTCTTGGTATCATCTTTGATACTGCACTGTAAAAGTAAGAAGAAGGAGGAAGGGTAACTTCCCCTCCAGGCACAGAGGCTTTCTCTGTCCCCTTCCCGTGTGAAAGACTATATGCTTTTAAGGATGAACTCATGGTAATCTGCATTTGTGGAGTGACTGGAGAAACCAAGAACTTATTCCATTCCTGCTCCAAGCAGAACATTTTAGCCTTAAAAATCTATGGTATTTTATGGAATTTGCAGGAGTTTGTAACCCCAGCTTGGCAAATCTAATGCTCCTTTCTAATTCCAATGCCTGCTGGAAGGCTGCTTGCCTGCCCTGCCTTTGAGATTACAACTGGGAACTAAAACTGTCCAGAGAGGCAAAAGCTGTGGAACAGAGGACTTTTCCTATAACGTTCGTAGGTCACTGTCTCAGTAACACTGTCTTGGCTGATTTTTCTGCTGGCAAATTATAAATGTGAAGAGGCATTGAACACTGATATTCAAGTGAAATCTGATCAAATGTTAATAAAGAACATAGGGAAAAATAAGGTCAGGCAACAGCAATAAATGTCAGTTAATCAGTCAGTAGTCAGTTAATATGTTACATGGGATATGCCAGTGATAAAACATTCCATGTATCATAGAGTCATAGAATCACAGAATGGTTTTGTTTGGAAGGGATCTTATAGACCATCTAGTTCCAGCCCCGTGCCATGAGGGTGAGGATTTTCCCACAGTTGGAAAGGCCTCAGTTGTACCTAAGCAAAGTACTTGGCTCTTAAAGCAACTATTCCTCCTCTGCCCTGTAACATGTGTTAGAAGATGCTTGCTAGATTTCACGTAGAAAATTCCAATATTGTGTTGTTTTCTTCTTGCTGAATGGTTCTGCAAAGACAAGGACTGTATGCAGAAGGGTTCTACTTTCCTTTGGCTTTGACAGCCCCTTGCTCTGCTGTCCCAGTTTTTTCAAGTCCTCGGTGGACTGAAGATAGACACTCTGATTTTAACTAAGAACCTGTCCTTTTATGGTGACAGACCAGTGTTCACCTTGGCCAGAAAGAGAGAAGGAAAGCATGAGACTTGCTGCACTTTCATTCCCCGTGTCTCAATGTGGATTATAATGACTGCATCTACCTTAGTGCACAAGGCTTCTGTTGATTTGTTTGACTTCACTTTTTTTTTCTGATGAGTCAACAACGAAAAAACTGAACAGGAGATTCAGTAACAGCCCCTTCCTCTCCCAGCTGTTGAAATGATCTGGCAGTCTGGAAGAGAATCGATGGAACCGAATAGGCTATTGTAAACTGACGTTCATCATACATAGGGTCTGGATGCTGTGATCAAGGATTCTCCTGAAGCCCAAACTTTTAGGCCCAGGATTAGAGACTGGTGACATAAATAGCACTTGATGGGACCAAACCTTGACCAAGGCTGAAAACTGACTCTTAGGGCCCTGAAGCCCACCGGTTTGGTATGGATTCTTTATCATCTGCAATAACTTCCCTGAAGAAGATGACAACTCTTGGACTAGGTCATGGTGGTTAATCAGTCATCATCTCCGAAAACACCAGATGCTGTTATTCATTGGATATCTGAAATCAAGGCATGTGAGTAGAAGATATTTGTCAGTGAAGCAGCAAGTGAATGTTCCAGTCTTTCCGGACTGCCACAAGTAGCTAGTATATGTGATATTCCGCATCAGATAACAAGAATTGAATATCTCATTGTTTTTTCTGTATGACACAGATATTTCTTCCAAAGTCTGAGACATGACAATGGTCAAAATCTGTTTAAAACAGCAAAGGAAAAATTAGATCACAAGAGCTTACATTAAGGTTTAACACACAGCCCTGTTCCAGGTGGAAGCAACAGCGCTGGGCTGTTGAATGCATCTCAGCATGTTTCATACAATTAGGAAAGGAGCTGTACCCAGCCACAGAGAATCAGCAGTGTTCCTGCCCTCACTTTTCATCTGTTACAGTGAACAGCAATACTAATGTTCTGAGGCCACCTACTGTTTATTTTTAACACTTACATTTTAATGTACAGAGTACTGTCCAAGACAGCGGTCTTTAATGACCGAAAAGTGTTCCTGGTATTCCTGAAGGAAGTCAGGGTACATCAGAAACAGAACTTGCTCTACTTTAATTGCCATTGTTTTATAAATATCATCATCCTCAACTCGTTAATATGATTTTTCATGGAAAATATATATTATCATCTTGATACTTTTTTACTTCATTAAAGTCTTCTGCAATCTCCATAAAAATACCATTAAAAGAGCCAGATCCTCTCAGAGCCTCTACTTTCAAGTACTCAGGAGGTGTCTGGATTCATAGAGTGAAATCCTAGCTCCACTGACTCATAAGCAATTATTCCCCTTTGCATCAATAGAGCTAAGTTAGGGTTTTTCTCTCTCTTGGTTCATCATTACAGGAATTTGCTGATCCCATGCTGTTAAATCCATCTGCTGACTCAAGCTTTTCAATGAAGCACAATGAATAAAAAAGTAAGAGAAAAAAGGATGAGGAGAATCAGAAGCTGTTATCCAGAAAATGTCCCAGACTGAAAGCCTCAAGCTGAGCCTGTGGAAGCCAGCCACTGCAGTATAAATGGAGAGAAAGCTGAAACTTCAGCCACTACTGTCTCCTGCCTATTACTAACAGCGGGACTGAGTTAACTCTGCTACACAGAGACTCCCTTCCATTTAAACATTTGTCACATTCTCAGCTGCTGTTTAGGCATGGACTCTTGGTTCTTGTTGTAACACAGGTCCCACTTGTCTTCCCACTAAACAAGGTCAACTGGATGCTCAGCCCTTCTCTTTCAGTCTCATTTAACAAGCAATGGGACATTCAGGTCTGCTAACACCAATCCCTCTCACCAGCATCTGGCTTATAAAGGCTTCAATGCATTAATCAATCATCGATCAATCAATCATCAGTCAATCAATTAATGAATCACAGAATCACAGAATCACAGAATCACAGAATAGTAGGGGTTGGAAGGGACCTCTGTGGGTCATCTAGTCCAACCCCCCTGCCGAAGCAGGGTCATCTACAGCAGGCCGCACAGGACC
>Ga0065711_1048618_pt1 | contig 11709 bp, 9 predicted proteins | sample Hoacrofraction12_FD_59098 | JGI IMG/M metagenome (GOLD analysis project Ga0065711, IMG submission 59098) | Hoatzin crop microbial communities from Cojedes, Venezuela - Epithelial fraction 12 v2 (version 2) | ecosystem: Host-associated > Birds > Digestive system > Esophagus > Crop | place... | reverse complement strand
TTCCTTCCTTCCTTCCTTCCTTCCTTCCTTCCTTCCTTCCTTCCTTCCTTCCTTCCTTCCTATATTGTCCTTCTGTTTACGAAGCCTGAAGCAGTGGTATCTGTAACAGTAGTAGCTGGAGCAGTCAACAGTGAGTGAGTTTTCTGTGTCTCTGTACCAGTTCTCAAATATAGACCGGCACAGAGCTTTCATGCCTTTCCTGCTCTTGGAGCAGCAGCTTACTGGATTCGGTGTGGCTTTTTGGAACACAAGAATCGGAGTGTAGCAGCAGTGCAACACACAATTTTTTGTTTCACGTTTTCATTTGTATATAAAGAAGAGGGTTATCATCTCTTGCTGTCCTGTGACAAGTCTTAAGTTGTTTGGTGTTGTTTGTTTTCTTCTTTCATTGATTTTCCAGCTTTTGGAATCACTCGATTATATATATATATATTTTTTCTATATAGCATTGCATAAAAATTGGAAATATTTCTGCAAATTCCAAATCATAATTTCAGCTATTTTATCTTCTTATTTTCATCCTCTCTTAGAGCAGGTTCATTTATTTTAAAGATTTTTTTCATGACGATGTATTTGGATGGAACTGTGCTGCCTGTTGTAAAAATTAGACGGGTCTACAACGGTTATGTATAGGTGGTTCTTGCTGAAAACATAAGCAGGGTCTGGTTTTATTTTTATTTTTTTGTTTCTTTTTTTTTTTTCCTGATGCTCCAAAGCAATGCCATTAAAAGCTGTTTTTACAGAGGGCATCTTCTGAGGACCTGTACGTACTCCTAGAAAGGAAAGGTTCCATCCATGGGGATGAGGTGCGCTAGCTACAGCGAATTGATTATTTCAAAATAATTGCCCAGAAGCAGTCTAAATAACGTTAGAGTCTTTCAGTGGAACAGACACGGTAACAGCGACTTGTTGGAGACTGTTGCCTTGTTTTGTTCTGCTCGAAATACAGGGTAGAATTATGTTTCAGTAAAATCCAAACAATTATTCTTGTTTTTTCAAAGATGTAAAACTTCCCTTGTGAAATGTTATTGTAAGTTGTTTCTGTAAGTGAGTTTAGTGTAATCCCAAGTAAGAGAACTCTCTGGCTAGGTTTGGAGTCATCTTTTATAATCATATTCCATTGTTATTCAGTGCATATTTGCTTTGTGTATCTGTTTGCTTATAAGTTTCTCTCGCACACAGGTAATCACGGGAGTGTGATTTGATACCAGTTTTCTCTCTTCTAAGTTGATGTCAGAGAAGTTCTTTGCAGTCCTCATGACCTTGTTTGCATGGATTCAGTTGTTTGCCAGCCAGCCTGGGACTGTTTGAACCAGACCATTTCATAGATTCAGTTGAAGGTCTGGCCAGCCTGACAGTTGAAGCTGTTCAGCAGCACACGAGGTGAAGTAAACGGAACTTGGCAAGGGAAATAAGCACCTAGAGAAAAGCAGCAGAGAGCTTGTAGAGTCTGCTGCCAATGAAAGAGTAAGGTAGACTTACTGATCCAAGTCTGTCGTACATGAGAAGCATGCTTGACAAAAGGCTTCAAGTCAATTGCTTTTGATGGCAGAAAGTATAAATAGTAATGGAAGAATATCTAAGTTAGCCATGATTTAATTATGGATCAAATTAATTGAGAACATCAAATCCTCTTTTGTGCCCCTGATATTTTTAGAAATAGATTATTTTACAGTAGGCTACATTTCTCCTGACTTTTGATTCATATTGGTATTACTGTGTTGATAAATCCATTTTCATCAGTGGATATTGTTCTGGGAGAACTGAAGAATGGGAAGTCCAACGGATGCTATAAGGAAGATTTATAAATGCATGTAATAAAGTGTGATTCTGTGGTGCTCAGGAGAACTCGCTCAGGCTTTTTATACAATACATGATGCTAAAAGATGTCTTCATTACTGTCATTCTTACTGTTCCTTTGATTCTTAGAGTCGAGCAGAAGGAGCAACATACAAAAGTGAGTAAAACATCACTTGTAATATCAAGAGGTACAAGCCTATAGAAGAGCTAGTTTTTCACTAAGGGTTTAGAAGGATATTGTTATGGATTTTGCTGTATCTTCTTGAAATGAGCATACATAACTATTGAACTTAAGGTAGTGTAAAAAAAAGTAATATAAAGATGTTGAAAAGGACAGCAATCTCTACCCTACAGCTGCCTGTCCCAAAGGGCAGACATGGAGGATACACACTGGGGATAGAATTTAGTTTACCTGAATCATTTAGTTGGTATGATTTTGTGTTTGTGGTTGTGTGAAAGAAGCTTGAGAAGATCACTGAAACTGACAGTTACACTGCAAATTGGGGTATAGTGTGGAGATAGCTGTGCTTGCTCTAGGTCAGAAATGGAGAAGAACATAAATGAGGCCTTGCAGGACTCGGTACTGTAGCAGTTACCTACTTCCCACAGTCTGTTCTGGAGAGAAAACACAAAGCACTGGACTACAGACTGAAAAAAAAAAAAAAAACAAAAGAAAATCTAAGTGTGACAGATGCCTTGAGGCTGAATATTGACAGAGAAAAGATTTGGATCATGGGCAAAGTCACCTTTGCTGTTGTTTCATGTGCTCTGTGCTCACAGACATAGAACCTTGTGTACTCTTTTTAAACTGGTATGGCTTCATCACAGAAAATCCCCATTGTCAGCTTCCCTTCCCAAATGAAAAAAATTTCAGATCTTTAAATTCTTCGCTAACTATTTCAGAACAAAATCAGCTACCCTATAATGGCTGCACTCCAAGGAGACTGTGCAGCAAACACATAGATATGTGTGGGTATAATATTGGCAGTAACAAAATTAATAAAACACATTGTGTTCTAAACGCTTGTTTGCTTTGCTAACGTATAGAAAAAAGTGCTTGAGAATACAGAATTCTTGATACTCGAAACAAAGGCACATGGTGAGGGAGATCAGATCTCTTCTTTTCCTCTCATATATAGCCTTTCAGGCAAGGATTCTGATTGCTGAGTGGATGAATGCCAAGAAAGAGGTGCTTTGTGCAAACAGAAAGAAAAAAATTAGTTGAATGTAAGCAGGCAAGGTTTAGAAATATTTATATTGCATTTTTTACTGTTTAGGTTAAAACAAAAACCCAACAAAACAAAACAAAACAAAGACCAGGCAGAAGAAATTTGCTTATTTTACGCAGATATAGAACATACTATGACTGAAAGTCGCTTTAATGATTATGCCTATTCAGAAGACCTAAACCCAATAGTTAGTTGTATGTAATGAATTTTAAAAACTTACTTTAACCATCAAAAATTCAAAACCTCATGATGAACTTAAATTACTTCACCTTGAAACACATTATTTCAGTGTATTGCCCTTTCATTTCTTCATCTGAGAAATGCACTCTGCTGTCCAGAAAAAGTCTAGTTGTCTCAATCTGAGCAACAGATGTTATTCATTGTGTCTCCTCCTCCGCTCTCCTGCCCTCCCCTGCAATGCATTTGTATTTCTCTAATGTAGGTGTGTGTTTGTGTGGTTAACTGTTGAGGTTAAAAGAAATACCTCTATATTGAAGCTGCGTGGGCAAGACCATGCATTTTCAAAAATTATTTTAAAGTCTATTTTAAAACATTTAAATTCATGCTTGCCTTTTCTTCTTATGACTAGAAGCCATCAACACCCATTACTAATGTAACTAACAGTCGGTAGAACCGACTGCAAGAAGAATCATATAAATGTTGCATGTGATTGTGCAGCTCACAAATCACCAGGCTGCTAACCTGACAGCTACTACACAATAGTAGATGCAATTGAGAAATTGTTCTTTTCTTTGCACCTCCTAATTGCGTAACAGCCTTTTTATTAGTTTTTCAAGTGTTTCATCCTTTAGGGTGATTAAGGAAACGGCATACCTATGGTTGCCCCATATATTCCTTTCATGGATGTTGCTGCTTCTTACTCCATGAGCCACGAAGCGGGGCTGCTTATCCTCACTTGCTGAATTGTATTTCTCCTTCCTGACTCTCAATGCAACAATCCTTAGTGAACTCGGAGTTAAATTTTTATATGGGCATGTGATTATGGCACTGATTCAGGTAATAACCGTGTGTGGATATGTCATCTGAGCTAATAACATCCACACTAGCAAGAATAAAGCTTGTTCCAAAGATGCCTGTCATTCAGCAAGCAAACCTCCAAATATACTGCACTTTTTTTCCTGGTACATGGTCACTCTACAGCCATTTTCCTTGCTGGGCTTTAAAGATATGTATGTTAGCACTCCTGCCTTTTGGTCATGATAAAATAATGTTGTGATCTGACCCTGAAAAAACCCCATATTTATATCAATTTATTATGTAAAAGGCAAGAAGTGAGGTAAGATTAATGTGACCAGTAACAGAATTTTTGGCTATCCTGCAAATTTGACACAAGCAAACATTTTCTCAACAATGTGCCAAATGACAATTGTTCTCTCTTTTCTAGAAGAAATTAATTCAAGTCAATGTCTTGTTAGGTACTAAATAACCTTTATAATAGTTCAGTAAATTATAAAATAAAAGGCTTCAACTAAAATGTTCTTACAGCCAAGTAGGAAATTCAGTCAACCATCACTGACATGGATTCACTGATCTAGAAAATTACTTTAATGCACATATCAATATACTTGCTGATTTCTTACATGTCAGTGGATTTAAAAAAAAAAAGTGTTATTGCAGAGAGCTCTTGTATTTCACATGTTATAAGATTCACTAAAACTTTTCTATATTAAACCAATAATACAGCTATTGTAGCTCCTTAGGTTTACCTATTAAAAAAAAAAAAAAAGTAAAATTTTAAGTAGAACTTAGCTATAAAAATGTCTGAGTTTTTATATGGAGCTGATAAGTTAAATGCATTCAAAAGAAAAAAAAAATAAACTGTGAATTTCATTCCAGATCCATAAGGGATTCTCTTTTGCAAAAGGACAGACCAAAATAGCATTTTAAGGAAGACAGAAAATTTGCGTTGTTGCATTGACATCCCTGTTGCTGTGAGCAATTCAAGTTACTTCCTAAGAAATCTGCAGTTTTTATAATTGTAAATGATGGATGAGCAAGGTTATTCTGTTAGCCTGTTTATATATCATATGTTTTTGTCGCGGCTTAACCCAGCAGCCGGCAACTAGGAGCACACAGCAGCTCACTCACTGCTCCCTACTCCCTCAGTGGGATGGGGAGGAGAATGTAAGAGAAAAAGCAGAACTCGCTCGTTGAGATAAAGACAGTTTCATAAGAAAACAAATGAATGAATAATTAATAACTATTATTATAATAATAATTATAATAATAATGAATATGCAAAACAAGCAATACATAATAGAATTTTTTTTCTCACTGCCCAACTACCGATTGCATAGCCTGTCTCCGAGCAGTGATCACAGAACCTGCAGAACTTGCAGAGCTCCCAGAATTGGTGGATCTCATGCATTTTGCAGAGCTCCCAGATGTCAAGGAACTCATCAAACTCATGGCAAAAGTCAAAGTCACGGAAAAAGGTTTGAACTCACAGAAAAGAGCTTCTGCCCGCTGGCCAACCCCCATTTATATACTGAGCATGACATCTATGGTATGGAATATTTCCATTGGCCAGCTTGGGCTATCTGTCTGGCCTTGCTCCCTTCCCAGCTCATTAGCCGAACAGAGGAATCTGAAAAAGTCCTTGATCTCTTAGCAACAGCTAAAAAAAAAATCGTTATCAACATTTTTCTCATACTAAATCCAAAACACAAAAGCTACTGAGAAGAAAATTAACTCTATCCCAGCCAAAGCTGTGACAGCTTTTTTAGTTAAAAAGAGACAAATATTTCAGTCCCCAGGACATTGAAGCTAATGGTAGTATTTTACTGCCTCTTGCAGAAATTCAGAAGTCAGTTCTGAGTTGCTAGTTCTGCCATTGGCTTCACAACATATGCCCATTCTGTCCCTTTTTTGTGTTTTCTGAGGCGTCAGAATTTAACCGGCTCATGAGAAAGGATTAACAAATGCCTGTATCTAAAAATACATCTCATGAATGCATGAAGTGAAGAAATTTGGAAAAAGTTTTTCTGCTGATTCCTTTTGTTATATCAACTTATTACCTTTAAGAATAGTAAGGACAAGAATTTCAGACAAGTATGATATTTGTGTTGAAGCTTTTTCTTCATAGAGCCCTAGAAATCACAGACCCTGTATTAAATTCTCACAAATAAAAGGGATCCAAAGGTCACAATAAAAATAAATAAACACATCTTAGAATAAAAACCTTGAGATTTTGAGTAAGGGACTGTTCCTTCCATCTCCTGTGAAAATGGGGTCAAGTGATGATCAAAAAAATTTATTTTCCATATAGCTATTTTAGAGGGCAGATAGAGAATTCAGGCATATAGTTTCCTTTTAATTAATCTATTTAAAAATAAATTCAAAAAGTAGAAATTGTTCTTGTGCCTAAATCCCCTTAACAGTTTCCTTGAGGGAGTCTGTACAATCTATTAGGGATACTATGTTAAATGCAACTTGCACTGCGTTTATGCACTTCTAAATTTGTATTGGCAGGCAAAAATAAGTATAATACTTTAATGGATTTTTCTGATTCACATCTGTTTAATAATCCAAGGCTCAAGAGTAAAACAGAGGAAGTCTAGGGATATCTTAAAACCAACTGATTTAATGCTTGGCTATATATGAGGAGTGTGGCATTTGTAAATAGCCCTTTTAGAAAGGACTGGGAAAAAAATACAATCAGTATACAGCACCAGGCTTAGCAAAGCCACAGCAGCTTTCTCCTGTCTCTGTTGCTACATGGCACACATCCAGTTATCTGCTGTACTAACATTTGCTACTGGGAGGAGATGAAGAAAAAAGGGTCCATAAGGTTTCCATTGGCCTAGACAACTGAAACATCTGCTAGATTCATGAGCAGCTTGCTGGCCTAAGTCAGCAGGGAGAACTGCTGCAGATCAGCACTGCCATATCAATAGATATTTCATAGGCCATAGGGAAGAAAGAAGAAAGTCAGTAGAGTAAATGATTTTATTTCAAAGAACACCAAAGTCTTGTGTAGTTTTGTATAAAATGACATCTAAATTGCACAAAATTAGAGACACATCTACAACTGTTCAGCATGCAAGACTCACTAGGGAACCTGTACATGAAAAAATAGCAGGGTGCAGTCCTAATCTGCTAATATCTGCTAATGGGAGCAAGTCACCTGGGTTCCCAGATGAAATTTGACAAAAAACAGTCACCTGAGAAAATATTGCCTTTACTCAGAAGATTGGATCAGAAGAAGCCTCCTCCGTCTTTGTGAAATACAAATAGCGTAAACATGGTTGTTGGAAGAGAATCGGCTGTTCTGTGTCAGGACAAAACAGAGGAAAAGAGCAAGTGTTAAAACAACAAGGGCACAGGACAGAGGAGAATATACATCCTCATTTGGTGTAAACTACCTTTCATCTCTTTAGTTCAAGCCTGGGTTCTGGCACCTGAAAGCATAGTCTGGCCTAAGTAATTTTGTTGTTTATAGTTTGGTGCTACTTAGGCTCAAAAGGGCTACTAGGACTGTACACAGCGATCATTCTCTGGGTGGAATTCCTGGTGTTATTTTATTGTGTAAACTGAAAGAGGGAAAAAAATCAAATATTAAGTCAGTTTTGAAACTGTTGTTTCATATCAGAACTTCTATTTGCTTAAAGAGATCTGTGTTTCAGAGATCCCCTCTGCACTACAGAAAGAGTCAAACATCAAAGAAGGTAAATATTGACAAGGTGGGTGAAATCACCAGTGATGAAAACTTCGTGAATATACAGATGATCACAAGTAGAAAACCTTTTATTAATCCTTCAGGCTTTTGCTCTCTGAGAATCAGAACTGCTTTCTTTAGGGAATGTTCCCGGTTGGCTGGGATGCATCTATGTATTGATCAACACAAAGTCATTAAGGGAGTGCCTGTTGAGATCAAAACCATCTGCAGGCACAATATCTCCCGCCTTCAAGACAGTATTGCTTTTTAACACACACAAGCCCTTCTTCACAATAGTTTTTAAAGTAAATAAATTTGTTATCAAAAGGGTTTCATTTAAAAGTGTTTAATTTGTCCATGTTGCGTTACACTGACAGACCTCAAGTATCTAAGTTCTTGATATTGATCCCTATTTACCGCTAGGATATTTTAATTGGGACTATTTACATCTGCAGAGTATTTCACTGAAAAGCACTGGTAATCTGGTAATCAGAAGAGAGAAGTGTAACACCACATATAGCATCTCTGATCAAAATCTGATTTTTCTACCTTTGCTTTTTCTTCCTTTACCATTGAGGATTGCATATCATCTGCAGCAAAATGAACAGGCTAGTGAAACTGTTGGAAGTCCAGGTAGCAAGGATTTATTCAATGTACCCATGCAATGTCAGGTGATTCTTGTTCAGATTTGTTTCCCAACCAGAGGCAGTAAGATCAGTGTTTAGGTATGCTGTTCTATTCTAATTAAAATATACAGTCTGAAGTAGAAGGAAGTGAAATTCACAGGAAATAGTGGGGGTTTATTGATGGCTGTATCAATATTCCTCTTCTTTCCACCTCCTGTTTCTGTGTATGTGTGTAAACATATACAAGATACGTATTTTCTTCTATATTTTAACAAGATAAAAAGCTATTGTGTGGGCTCATACTAAGACAAATCTAGAACAGTTTTAATTTTCACTTTTGTTCAGCTGTTTGGTACACTAAAGAATTCCAGCTTCTGTTTAAACACAGAAGTTTAAAGTGGTGAGCGACCTTTTGCCAGGAGTATTTGTAAATAAGGCTGAGCAGTTCAGTGGTGGTACAGTCTGGGCATTCCTGATCGCTCTTTGACGTTACAAATGTTCAATGAACAGCACAGCTTGGAGCTGACTTGTATAGCTGCACTTTCTGCTGTCTGTTAACACCTCTCCTGGGTGTAATTTCAGGAAATGGTGAAACAAAGCTAAAAGTGAAGGGATCTTCAACCTTGATTGTGTTTTTCTTAGATGGAAAGAGTGACTGAACAGAGAACACAGATAAAATAACAGACAAAAATAATGTCCTTGAGAGATGGGTTACCTGGATGTTGGACCTCAAACTCCAATATCTATTTTAAGGATGAAGAAAGAAGGAAAACTGTATTTCTGGAGAGATGCAAGAATATTTTCTTTTATAGTGACTCAATAGCTGGAAAACCTGAGAGAGAATTTTTGCTAATAGATTTGAAATGTTTCAGAGAGACGAGCAGGGAACTGATGAAAGGGGTTGTGGCAGAATGAGGAGAAAAAAAATGAATCAGATCTACTGATTTCATTGCATTTTTTGTGGTTGTGTAATTCTCTTTTTGTTGGAACGTGTAATTTAGAAAAATGGAAATCAAAGTATTTTGACTTTTCTGAACAAAACGTGGTGTACTTTTAACACTTTGGGAACAAATAGTATTTCTAAAGTTTTTAGTCCGTCTCTACTTTTCCTCTAGCTAAAATTACTTTCTCAATTATTTCTGAATTTCTAGTAATTTCAGTCTTCCTTACGCATCATGTTTTTTTTTTCACTACTATTTTCCAAAATGTTTTCATCTAATATTAATGTCATATGCTTTCATATATCTCCAGAGTATGTCAAGCCCATATTTTAACAGGGTAGTGCTGTGGGAAAGGGTATGATTAGACTACTGAAGTATCTGGGAGATCAGCACAGGTTCTGCAAGCAGATCAGTTGAGTATCTGACTTGAATGAAGGGGTAATATGTGAAGCCAGTGGAGTGACACTCACCTGAGCCAATGCTAGGCACTACCAAGCTGTCTGGAAATACAAGTAACGTGAGTTTAGCATACAGAATACTGCAACAGTTGCAAATGTCCAGTGCACAGTTTGATCAGGCAGTGACAGCTGTTAACAGGTTCTTGATTCACAGAAGAGATGAAGCATACAGGATCAAAAAGAAAAGCTTTGGATCTGATTTAGGAAGTCTATGGAAAGGATTCATTTGCTGCTTCGATACATTAGCAGTTGTTTGTGATGTGCTCCAAATTGAAGCTCTGTATATGAATATTTGTAGTTCTCAGTCCAGGAAGAACAACGTATACAAAATGATGTGGCAGCCTAGCTTTCTTCCCTTCCTATTAATAAAACCAAAACCAATAAAAAAACCAAGAAACACCCCAAAGAAACAAACAAAAAAAAAGCCCCAACCCTAATGCCTACATTATCCTAGATGGGGTGAAGTCACACTAAACCTGAACAGTCCAAGCACCTGTGCAACATTTTTCAGAACACTTGCTCCAGACTGATACCTCAATCTGGGGCTGGGGGAGTGATTTTGTCTTCTTGTGAATATCTCTGGATATGATTGTGGTTTTCTTATTTCTTAGCTGTTAGTCTTTCAGCTGTGCTTGTTGCAAGGGTTAGACACAGACATCTGCTTGTCTTGGCTACCAACATTTCAAATAGTGTTCCAGAAAGATAAAGTACTTTTGTGACCTTATAATAATTGACTTTATCAGCATTCTTGAGGTTAAGTGACCATGTCATCCTTCTAGTAACACCTTCCTTGAGAAGGGTTAGATTCCCGCATTTATAAGTGTTGCAGAACTGTTGTTGATAATTCCATGTTCTTCCCTACCCTACTTAATTACCTGTTGTCCTCAGTTCAGCTGGAATAGAGTTAATTTTCACAAAAAGCTGGTTGGGCTGACCCAAACAGCCAATCAAATGGGATATTCTATACCATGTGATATCAGGCTCAGTATTTAAGTGGGGAGCTGGCTAAAAGAGGGGCTATTGCTGCTCAAGAGCAAGCTGAGCATCAGGTGGTAAGAATGCTGCATGCTGTATATTCTTTTTATCAGTATTATTGATTGTTGTTTTCTTCTTCCTTTGCCATTCTGTTAAATTATTCTCATCCCAACCCACGAGTTTTTTTCCTTTTTCCTTCTGATTCTGCTTTCTGTCCCACTAGGGAGGGGGAAGGAGTGAGAGAGTAACTGCATGGTTCTTTGCTGCAAATTGAGGCAAAATCACATGACCTGTGAAACTCTTTCTGGCTGGTGTGTGCTTGAAGGAGGATTATCAGTGTATTGCCATAAACTTTGGGCATTGCTTCAGGGCACCTTTCTTAGTGTTTGCTTTCTAGATTCTGGAAAGATTTTTTGTTAATAGTATTAAAATGTTTATCTACAGACCCACATTGATCTCATTTTGAGTAATTTCTTGTTTTCATGTTTTTTTAAATAAGAACTTATATTAATCGTGAACTTCAAAGAGTAGGCATGGTTTGCATTATGTTCAGATAAACATGTAAGCTTTTGGGTGCTTATCCGTATCTTCTGGATATTTTGAGAGTACAGAACTAGAAAGAAATTATCTCACACAAAATACTTATTCAGGCCTTGTGACCATTTCCCCAAAGTGGAAACGTGCTGTTCCAGGGTAGAGTGCATCAGAACACTTGTGGGTTGTTTTTAATGTTGTTGTTGTTGTTGTTTGCTTGGGGGTTTTTGCACTCGTTGAAGTTCTGTGGACTTTAAGAGGGTAGATGGCCGGGATGTTCCATCCTGGTACCAAACATCTCTTGCTTGCAATAGGTTATCACAGGAAGACAGGACAGAGAATGCGTGAAAATTTTGTGCCTTAGATTGCATTTCATTGCAGTCAGTTTTAGAACCATTATGAGTATTTGCTAATGGATCATTTTCCTACACTGCATTCAAATTACACTGACAGTATATTTTAAACTAT
>Ga0065711_1048624_pt1 | contig 11710 bp, 13 predicted proteins | sample Hoacrofraction12_FD_59098 | JGI IMG/M metagenome (GOLD analysis project Ga0065711, IMG submission 59098) | Hoatzin crop microbial communities from Cojedes, Venezuela - Epithelial fraction 12 v2 (version 2) | ecosystem: Host-associated > Birds > Digestive system > Esophagus > Crop | place... | reverse complement strand
CGGCGGGGGGAGGGGCGGCCGCGTGGCGCTTTTGTTGCCGGCGGCAGCCGAAACCAAAACACCTAGGAGTCAATACTTCCTATCTTACATATTCTTCTCTTCGCATTTGATCTCGTACTGATCCAGTATTTATGGTACTAATCAAATATTCAGAGCACTTCCAGCCTTTTTAAGGCAAAAATCGTACCTACAGAGTGCACCAGCTGATAGCATGTAACTTCACTTCAGCTCGAACTATGTTTTGAGTAACAAGAGCTTCTGTGGTGCATATAAGCTGGGAGCTGAAGTAGGTCTATGCAAATTCGTAAAGGTTAAGAACAGGATGAACTGCTGTGACCGTTCAATCCAGTTCTTACACACAAGCTGAAGAATTTCCCTTGTTTAATATAGGTTTGAACTACAACAGATCTGCACTCAGCTGGAGGGGAAGAATGATGAAAACAGACCTTCCAAACCTGTGTAAGGTATTACAGGTAGAATTTTTACTGTATCAGCTAAGGAATTCAGTTTGCGTAAATTCAGCTGTTGGCCATTTGCCTTTAGAATACCTGATTCAATACATGGGTACGTATGCGCACACACGCACACTTACTTCAGCGGCTTTATGGAGTCCCTGACTGAAGAGGAGATGCTTTTATTCTGAGGAAGTTGGTAAAACATATAAAGAGAGTAGTGAAAGCATATAGAGAAAGCAGAGTAGGTACTGCTTCAAGGTTTATAGTTGTTTCAAAGAGATCTGGGTTCATATTTTTTTATCTTTTTTTTTTAGTACATAACAGGATGTTTTGGAGTAAAAGACTTAAGCAACATCTAGACCTCTAGAGACATCTGGTCAATATTATGTTCATCACTGCAGCTGTGGTAGTCTGTGTCACAGGGCAGGAGTAAGCCCTCATGTGAGATCCCATCCATGCTTAGGATTCCCATGCCTTGAAAAATAGGTTCACTAACCTCGAATAGGTTTCTTAAATCATGGGGGGGGAGGTCAGGGAAGTGGCGTGTATATATGTATATGCACATACACGTATATATATTTACAGTGAGGACTCTGCTTTTTATGAAAAACTGGCTGTTACGAGAATAGCGGATATCTTCTGAGGATAGTTTGCGGTCATGTGGGCTGCTGTTCTGCAGACTGCATGCCAGAAGTATGGTATTTCTGCACGCATTCTGCATGTATGCGTTCTTCTCTCTCTCTCTCCTTTCTTCCCTCTTATCCCTTCCTTTCTTTTCTAAGTTTGAAATAGATTTCCAGTATGAACTGGCCATCAATGGAGTTCTTTAGTGGTTAATTTATTCTTAATAGAAACTAGTGGGGTTTTTCTGATAAAAAAGGAACAATACATCTTTAGAACAAGTTTGTAAGTGTCATGATTTTTCTGCTAATTTAGACTACATACTCCCATTTCTAAATGTTAAATTACCTCATTGTATCTCTGAATATCATATATACTTGGCCCTGAAATTAAGCTTGCTCTATAGTTGTCAAAATGACCACAATTTGCTCTATGAAATGTCCTGATTGCATGTGTAATTCAAAGCAATCCTAATCTCTGTATAAACCAGTACAGACTGCTTAGGGGCAGAGTTTATGTATGCTGATTGGGCCTTCAGTTTAGCTGATAGTGAATACACCTGCATGGTGAAGAAGATGCATTACAGATTTTCAAACTCCTAAATGCTGAAGGAGAAGGAAAGAAGAGACAAAAAGCTGTTCTTCTACAGTAAAGGTTTCAAGAAAGGCTCCGTTTTTCATATGTATGTTTGTTCCAAGCTCTGTCGAAAGCTTCCTCAGTATTAGCTCTGAAGTGAATATGTTAATATTCCAGAAATCGTATTGCAAATATGACTCCTGGTTATAACTCTCCATTTGTCGCATGTCTTACTGAACTGTGTGTTTTCAACAACAAGGATGAATCATATTAGGAAAACCCCTTCACTGAAAGTAGCCCCATCCTGAAACTGTAATATTGTTCATCTTTCTAAGAAGTACTTGCTATTAAGGTATTTTAGATGTTTAGTCAAGAAGCAGCTGGCCGTTGAGGAAAGTTGCTGTAAGTCTTCTGAACTACTGCCGAAGTCTGTGACACTTTCTGGAGGACTCCATGCTTTTATATTGGAATGGGGTTAAATTCTTCTGGATATGTCATTTGTTAACAAATCTATTATATGTCATAGAGACATTTAACTGTTTAATATTCTTTATGTAATAATTAAGACAGATGTATTGCAACACAGGTAGCTGGTAAGCTGTAAATAAAATACTTCTCAATGCTGAAAACATTTTCAGAGAGGCATATGAGCATGCACCACAATAGAACAGCTTATGCAAACGTGTACAGGTTCCATAATGTGAGGCCCAGTATAGTTTTTTACAGAGAACATGTAAATTAGGGAAAGTTCCTACATAAGCTGCACTTTCCGCTTCTTAGTTATTTATGTATTATTTTAATGGTGTGAATTCTGCTATTGTAGGCAAAAAAGGACTGTTCTCTATCTCTATTTAATGCCAATCACGGTTACTCTGAAACTGAAAAAAATACATCACAGTGAGTAATTTACTCAATGAATGTAGGCTTTACTTTTGTCTGCATCATACCTATGAGCCGATCATGATTTACTCAAGATGATACATAAGTAACACTCTTTTTTGAAAATATTTTGCTAATATTTTTTATCAACTTTGTGAACGAACCATCAAGTTTGACCTATAAGGTTTAGCTGTGACTGAAATGTTCTGTCATAAAATTATTGCTGTGTTTTACTGAATAAGCATAAAGTCATTCCCCGTAAGAGTTTCTTGCCCATGGAACTCTCGTTTCATGCCTTTGTGTGGATTGCAGTTTGTTTTTTATTAATAAATGATCCACTCAGTGTTCCGTTTCTCCAGTGTTCATGAAAAATGAACATTAGTAAGAAGGAAAGGCACAGCTTTATTAAATCACATGAGGAAAAAAAGTCCTTGTGGATACTCTTTTGTGTAATTCTAGTTGTTGAGTCTGCACTGTTAAGTGACTGGCTCGCAACCAAGGCTGAACTGGTTAAGAAGTATTATTGCTTCAGAAGTGTACGCCAGTCCAGAAGCACTTTTCTGCAAGTGGATGTAGTCTCAGCTAACAGTTTGGAATAAATGCATATGTTTTCTTCACATTTATTGTTACTGAAAAGTAGGATTTGCAGTGTTTTCACACCAATTACCTTTAAAAGTTTCTTCGGTTAAATCTTCCGAAGATAGCAGTGTAACTGTTTCAAACAGTGGTGTGCCACGTGAGCAGATTATAATATATAACATAAAAGTAGCCAATAACAAAGGCTGACTGGACACAGCCCAGAGCAGCCTGCTCCAGTTAGCCCTGCTTTGTCTATATTTATGGTATATGCTCTCAAGGCTCCCAAGACCTGCCTGGGCACCCAGTCAAGGCAGACTACATTTTTCCTAAATGTTTGTGTCACTACAAGAAATTCCTCCTATGTATAGATGTCTGAATGATATGCTTTGTTGCTGTCATTTTTGTGAAAGGCAACCTTCAGAGACTGCAGCTCCCAAAAAAGCATATTACTCGAGATAGCTGTACCAAAATAATCAATGCAAATTGAGCTCATAAACCCCTCACAGTCCCCAAACCTCTTGCTGATTAGTGTTTGAAGATTCTTCTGTAGATCTGCTGCCAGTTGTAGTTCTGTTCTTGTGAGAAATTGTTCATCACCTGTTAGCCAAAGAAGAACCTAAGAAAGCATTTTAAAGAATATTGGCAGCTTTTCTGCTCATTTTTTTCTTTTTCATCTTCTGATTTTACACCTTTTAGGCATTGCATGAAAAAAACAAGCCAAATGTGGCTATTGAGAAATACACAAATTGTTACCAAATGAGGCATTTAAGCCCACGAGTTTCTGTGCATTCTTTTAGATCATCTGGACTCCTAGTAGAATATGGCTCTGAATATTAATATGAATGCTTTTCGTAATGTTTGGAGATCCAAAATGACCGTAAATACGTACATTGACTCTAAATCATAATAATCAAAATCCTAATAATAATTTGTTCAGCACTGATAATAGTTTTGATATGTTGTTAGGGAAGAAGCATTTTATTTTCCTTCATTAAGCCTTCTTAAGATTTTTTTATTAGCTTTTGAGTTTCATTCATTTGACATAACAAATGAAGAGTTTAGTCAACCATCTGAACAGAAGCTTGAATGCAACCAGTTTTTTTCCCAGAGTGAGCTTTTTTATCACTTGTTGAAAATTTTGCATTTCTTCCTCAAGCTTCTGAAAGTTCATAGAAAATTATGCCCAGTTTCCTCAGCTTCAGTCATATGGTGGGAGCTTCTGGTTAAATGTGTGTGCTTCACAACAGTAAATAAATTCTGACATTTTATTTTTAATCCTGAATAAAAGTGTTCATCATATTGGTGAAAATAAGCAATCACATTCTATTTAACAGCGAAAAAGAATTGCATATTTCACCCTGCAGGAGCTGAGGAATCTGTTTTCATTATAACAAACATTGATTTTGCATTAAAAGTCTCATTATTTGAGATATGACTGCTGGGTTTCTTAGTTATTCTTCTGGTTCCTAAATCATTTAAACTATAGCAGCTAAAGAGCAAATAGGAATGCAAAAGACTCGAAACTGTATTAAAATCTACTCTCATTTTGTCTTCAATTAAAATTGCAATCATCTTTAAGGCAGATACATACTATCAGAAAATTATCTTATTTATTTTGAGCTCATTTGAATGGCACCTGTATTTTTGCCAATAGAAACATCACTGAACCTGAACGTATTGATTTTTGGATTAACGTTAGTACAATTAATATGTGGACTCCTGGGGGGCCTCATTCATCAGTGCATTACTCCAGTTTCTTGGCAGTATAATTCTGGATGCACTGAATCAGGGAAGCTAGCCCTGCGTTTTGTACAGTTAGAAAAGGTAAGACAAATCTCTGTGGCACAGGCATGTGTAAAAATGTATATTACACTGCTCTCCCCCTCAAATAATTGTGATTATGGACTTGAGGAGGCGGAGGTCTTGTTTGTTTTGCTTTTTGTGGATAGAGTGCTACTTTGAATAATTCTGAGGGGTTTGTTTTTTTTAGTGGTCCTGAAGGAAGTCAGTCCCTTCTTGTGCTCTTCCCTTCCCCCACCACCTCTCCTCAGAGCTGTGGCTGCGTGGGCATTAATGTATTCCGTATAATGTTAGGGGCTAGCTGAATGTACCTTCCCACCAACAGCACTATGAATTATTGACGTGAGGGATGTTCCCTAGTGTATACTTTTCCAAGGTTATGCTCTGTGATATTAGATATTTATTCAGCATAAGGTAGGGATAAGAACCTCATTGCCACATTATGTCTGACACAATCAAGTTTTGGGGAATTGCAACAACATTAGAAGATTTGTATAATGTATTCTTTTAGAGGCAGAGGCTCAGCTTTAAACAAAGCATAATCCCTACTGCATATCATTTCCAACCTAATGCAAGGAGAAGAAACGGGACCATAATGCTATCTGCATCATTTCCCTTTTGTGTTCAGTTGCAAGGACTATTCACCTAATATTCAAAATCCATGTATTCATTAAATGGAACAGAATGAAGGAAAAACTAAAAATAGTAAGAAAGTAATGAAATAGATTTCCATGAAAGTGGCATAAAATTGTGTTATTGCATCTAGATATATGATAAAGTATTTGGAAATAATTGAATAGTTGATATCCACTACCGTTTCCAGTGCTTGAACACTGCAATTTTAATATTTTTGATGCTAACATTATTCCTAATTTCTTTGAAAATATTGTTTATTTTTATATTTCTGCTATCTGTAACAAAATGACCTTGTGAACACTTCATTCATTGTGTCACCCAGTCTCTCCTTGTCAGCTGCTTTGTTAGCCTAAGCCTCTAGGGTTTGTATCCTGTCCAGTAGACCTTTTGTACTCTTTACACTATACTCTTAGACGATGGGGGGGGGAATCTTCTATGCCAAGTTTACTTAAAGGGACACTATCACATTAAATAAGCATGTAAATATACAAGTAATATTGCTTCTCTTGAAATTTAGGAAAAAATGTTTTTTCTTGGTACCACTATTTAACACCCTCATCTGCTTGCAATGCAGTAATTGTGAAAATCACATCATTTTTCACACTTCAGGCTGTTCTTTACATGGCACTTTTCAAAACTATGAGAACAAGTCGGTTATTTTGCAGTTTATTTTCAGTCAGCTTTCAGGGTCTGAATGTTGTGTGCTGCCCCAGTGGGAGACTGAGATGCAAATACTGTAAGGGAGCATCTGAGCTTAAAACAGACAGTTATATTTCTAGTGAATTGTGTATGGAAAGAGGCAAAAAAAGCATATTTGCTAATGACGGGTATTTTAAGTTAAAGAACATAAACAAAACTGAAAATTTTAATGAGATTAACCTTGTCTTTTTCAGGAGAAATTCGAACAAAATGTGAGGTCCTCAGATCTGTCTGGTTCTTCCTCTCCTTTTTATTTTATGCAACTTTATAAATTCACTTAATGTAATTACCTTTCGTGAATAATTTAGCGGATTTTAGTGTGATAATAGAACTACAGTGGTTTTATAGTCATCTTCATGTCTTATTAAGTCAGGTTGTTTATAAGTAATTCCATTTATTTGTTTATTAAATTCTTAGTAAGAGAGCAACCAAGATCTCATGATGAAGATTGAAGAAAACAACAGTTTCATCTTTAGAAAACATGCTGATAGAGAAAATACTGCTTAATTTGTTAACACACTATTTAAATTATATTAATAAATGAGGTTTTGGTAATGTTTCTGTAGCTACACATGCACTGTCACATGTTGGCATACATACGTGCATTAATTTAATGCACACTTTTCAGTCAGCACATGAATGCCAGGGAAACCCTCTGGAATAGTGGGAGAAGCTATGACAGTGGATCTGCCAGATATTTGTGCTGCCAAATACATCTGTGTGGTAGTTGTTGTCGTCAGCATCGTCACGTAATCTGTTCTGGGCTGTAAGTCTGCAATTCTCAGCTTACAGCAGCTCTTCTAAGTCTCAGTAGCTGATACAGGGATTTCTCTCTTGCTGTTTCTGTGCTTTCAGCTTTTCTGTGAAACTGTCTCTATATTAATTAATTACACTGAGGGCTTTATCTGGGGTTGGGGTTCTTTGCTGTTTTGTTTTGTAATACTGGTTTGTTCTGTTGAAAAGAAACCCTCAGCACTGGGGAAAGGGCTTGGGAGCTAATTGGATGTTCATGAATGGAGGAGGGATAAGTACTTGATTAGAGGAAAAAAATGTTTGCTATTTCAAGTCCACTTTCAGTAGCAATTCTGGGCTGGTTTTCTGTAGGTTTTGCCTCAGGGGTATTCTAGGATATCATTAAGTTGTTACCTAATATTTAAATTAACATACACATTGCCCACTTGAAACTTGGGTCCCACTGTGCTGGACATTTTACCAAGGTATGCATGTCTGAATCCCTTCATTTGAGTAATAATGCAGCTAAAAAGTATCTAGCAAAACAATTTGTAACACCAGAAAAAATGGTGAGGCTAAGTCCTTCATACAGTTCTGCAGTAGCTATTTGAGAAGCTTTATTAGTGTTTTTTTTCTTACTGTTTTTATTGCTCTTTTGTTCAGGTGACATCAACATTTTTAAACGTCAAGGAATTCTAGAGACATTTCTTGGCTCTGAGGATTTTCTGTGACATATGAACCCTTCTGATGTGGCATCCAACAGATTTTTGAGAAAGGCATGGAGAAGATGATGCATGCCTAAGCACGGGACCCCCCCTCCCCCCCACCTCTCCTGTCATATCTGCAGGACATTCCTCATCTATCTTCTGTTGTCCATCGTTAGCACTCATGCTATGAGATACTGAATAGAGCAACCTGCAAATGAGAGCTGCATTAAGCCACAGATCTTTCTTGATCTCTGGTTTACTTTACCGGTTGAGAACTTGGACTTCATAAGACAGTTTTCTTATTCATTTGAAGGTGGCAACAATACTGCAACTTGTGGGAAACTAGCTTCTCTTGGCAGGATCTGCCCAGCTAGGTCCTCACGTTTGATTCCTGAAGAATGCTGCAGGTTCTGTTGCTGGAATCCTGATTGATACTTTGCACTCCTACCATATTTGTATATTATGGTAGAAAGCATGCCGTTCTCTGCTTCAGGGAAAAGAGGAAGGTTTCAAGTATACATAAAGTTAAATCTTCATCCCCATTTCTGGATGCAGATGGCAGTCGTTTTCTTTGATGTTTCTTTATTCTACTACCAGTCAGAATTGCTTGGCAACCTCCTGAAGTTTTGGTGCAGTCTTTGTTTGTCTTGGCACCCTTATGAGTTTGTGACCTTTGTTCTCAGATCTGCGCTTGTAATCATCACTTCTCAGGTGCCTGCACAGTCAGCTCTTAGTGTGGTTTGTGACTAGAAGCTTCTCTGGTTTCCGGTCTGGACAAAAATGTTCCTTAAGCTGACTTGTTCATGACTCGCATCTTTCACTGCAATTTCTTTCTGTCCTCTTTGGTTGTATATTGTGGTGGTTGTCTTATTCATCCTGTTCCAAAGACCCACGACCTCGACGTTGCACATGATTCCAAGTTCTCTGGACAGTCATGTTAATCAGACAACACTACCATACTACCTTCTTGGGACATAATTCCATATTGTGACCTGTGTTGTCTCACCTAGAGGGATAGATGTGTATAGGTTTTTGTTATCTCCTGTTGTGTAGTTGTAATTTGTCATTTTCTGGTGCCCTGGACATCTGCAGTAGATGCATTCACAGATTTCAGGTACAAAAACTGTTATCAGAGCCAGAACATCTTAGCATAAGCTCACAGGTTGAAGCAATTTAGAGGGAGCTTCCCATCAGGCATTAGCAAATTGATTTAATTGTCTTCAGCTTACCTGAAATGTCCAGAGCAGTTTATCTAGCCTTCCCTATTGGATGGGTCCAGACTTATATGTCTAGAGGTCTCCTATATTCAGGGTATGACTTCAGAGTGTTCCTCGTGTGCATTTTCCTAATTTATTGAATTTTCTACTCTTCTGATGTTCTGGGAATTTCCTATTCGTCAACTGCATGTTCATAACTGTGCAGTTTGTCAGCACAAGACCTATTAATTGCTTACAATGCAACTTATAAATGGTATTAAAAATGCTTACTAAAGATTCTTTATTAAATACGCGTTTCCCCAACTCACTCTTCAGATGATGAAAATTCACTTGCGCTGCAAATGTTATTTGTTCTAGACACACCGCTAACCAGACAGCTATTTTACTCTTGTTCTACTTGCACTAATAATAAATTTGATTATTTATCAAATTTATTTATTTATTTATTTGGGCCCAACTTAAATGCTTCTATGCAAATACACGCAGCGTAGGAAATAAACAAGATGAGTTAGAGACATGCACAGGCCTGCAGGGCTATGATCTTACTGGCATCATGGAGAAGTGGTGTGATGGCTTCTATGAATGGAGAGTTGGATTGGAGGGCTATTATCTCTTTAGGAAGGACAGGCAGGGGAGACAGGGAGGGGTGTCACCCTCTATGTCAGTGACCAGCTGGAGTACATGGACCTCTCTGCCTGGGGGTGGATAAGGAGCCGACTGAGAGCTTATGGGTGAGGATTAAAGGCAGGGCAGGGACTGGTGACGTTATAGTAGGGTTCTGCAACAGACCACCTGACCAGAAAGACCAAGCGGACAAGGCCCTCTATAGACAGACAGGAGCAACCTCACAGTCACAGGCCCTGGTCTTCATGGGCAACTTCAACCACCCTGATACCTGTTGGCAGGACAACACAGCAGAGCATAAGTAATCCAGGAGATTCCTGGGCTGCGTTGATGATAACTTCCTGCTCCAAGCGACAGAGGAGCCAACAAGAAGAGGTGCTATACTGGACTTTGTTCTCACCAACAAGGAGGGACTGGTGGGGAACGTGAAGCTCAAGGGCAGCCTTGGCTGCAGTGAGCATGAAAAGACGGAGTTCAAGTTTCTTAGGGCAGTGAGCAGTGCGCACAGCAAGTTCACTACCTTGGACTTCAAGAGGGCATACTCTGACCTCTTCAGGAATCTGCTCGGTAGAGTACCATGGGATAAAGCCCTGGAGGGAAGAGGGGCCCATGAAGGCTGGTTAATATTCAGAGATCACCTCCTCCAAGCTCAGGAGTGATGCATCCCAGCAAAGAGGAATTCAGGGAGAAACGCCAGAAGGCCTGCATGGATGAACAAAGAGCTCCTGGACAAACTGAAACACAAAAAGGAAGCCTACAGAGGGTGGATGCAAGGACAGGTAGCCTGGGAGGAATACAGAGAAATTGTCTGAGCAGCCATGAATCAGATTAGGAAAGCTAAAGCCCTGATAGAATTAAATCTGGCCAGGGACATCAAGGGCAACAAGAAAACCTTCTGTAGGTACGTTAGTGATAAAAGGAAGACTAGGGAAAATGTGGGACCTCTCTAGAAGAAAATGGGAGACCTAGTTACCCAGGATATGGAGAAGGCTGTGGTACTCAATGTTTTTGCCTCAGTCTTCCCAGCAAGTGCCCCAGCCACATTGCCCAAGTCACAGAAGACAAAGACAGGGACTGGGAGAATGAAGAACTGCCCACTGTAGGAGAGGATCAAGTTTGAGACCATCTAAGGAACCTGAAGGTGCACAAGTCCATCAGACCTGATGAGGTGCATCCGCAGGTCCTGAGGGAACTGGGGAATGAAGTTGCTAAGCCACTGTCCGTCATATTTAAGTCATGGCAGTCTCATGAAGTTCCCACTGACTGGAAAGGTGGAAACATGACCCCCATCTTTAAAAAGGAAAAAAAGAGGAAGACCTGGGGAACTACAGGCCAGTCAGTCTCACCTCTGTTCCAGGCAAGATCATGGAGCAGGTCCTCCTGGAAACTATGCTAAGGCACATGGAAAAAAAGGAGGTGATTGGGGACTGCCAACATGGCTTCACTAAGGGCAAATCATGCCTGACGAATTTGGTGGCCTTCTATGACAGGGTTACTGTGTTGGTGGATAAGGGAAGAGCAACTGACGTCATCTGCCTGGACTTGAGCAAAGCATTTGATGTTGTCCCGCACAATATCCTTGTCTCTAAATTGGAGAGACATGGATTTGAGGATGGACCACTTGGTGGATAAGGAATTGGCTGGATGGTCCCACTCAAAGAGTTGCGATCAATAGTTTGATGTCCAAGTGGAGACCAGTGACGAGTGGTGTTTCTCAGGGGTCGGTACTGGGACTGGTGCTGTTTAATATCTTTGTCGGCGATGTGGACAGTGGGATTGAGTGCACCCTCAGCAGGTTTGCCAGTGACACCAAGCTGAGTGGTGCAGTTGATATTCTGGAGGGAAAGGATGCCATCCATAGGGACGATGGCAGGCTTGAGAGGTGGGCCCGCGTGAACCTCATGAAGTTCAACAAGTGCACATTCCTGCCCATGGGTCAGGGCAATCCCAAGCACAAATACAGGCTGGGTGGAGAATGGATTGAAAATGGAGAGCAGCCCTGAGGAGAAGGACTTGGGGGAGCTGGTGGATGAAAAGCTGGACATGCACTGACAGGCAATGTGCGCTCGCAGCCCAGAAAGCCAAGCGTACCCCGGGCTGCATCCCCAGCAGTGTGGCCAGCAGGGCAAGGGAGGGAATTCTGCCGCTCTGCTCCACTCTGGTGAGACACCCCCCCCCCCCAGGG
>Ga0065711_1048623_pt1 | contig 11710 bp, 8 predicted proteins | sample Hoacrofraction12_FD_59098 | JGI IMG/M metagenome (GOLD analysis project Ga0065711, IMG submission 59098) | Hoatzin crop microbial communities from Cojedes, Venezuela - Epithelial fraction 12 v2 (version 2) | ecosystem: Host-associated > Birds > Digestive system > Esophagus > Crop | place... | reverse complement strand
GTGCGGCGGGCGATGGCGGCGGCGGGGAGCGGCGCCTCCGGGAGCGGGATGGCGCAGAAGACGTGGGAGTTGGCCAACAATATGCAGGAGGCGCAGAGTATCGACGAGATCTACAAGTACGACCGCAAGCAACAGCAGGAGATCCTGGCGGCCAAGCCCTGGACCAAAGAGTGAGTGCGAGCGGGGCGGGGCCGGGCCGGGCCGGGCCGGGCGGCGGGGGGGCCCGAGGCGCGGGTCAGGCATAGGGGCCGGCCCTGATGGCCTCCGCGGCCTCTCTCTTCGCAGCCACCATTACTTCAAGTACTGCAAGATCTCGGCGCTGGCGCTGCTGAAGATGGTGATGCACGCCAGGTCGGGGGGCAACCTGGAGGTGATGGGGCTCATGCTGGGCAAGGTGGACGGGGAAACCATGATCATCATGGACAGCTTCGCCCTGCCGGTGGAGGGCACCGAGACCCGCGTCAACGCGCAGGCCGCCGCCTACGAGTACATGGCTGCGTACATTGAAAACGCAAAGCAGGTGAGGAGAAGCAGCCGAGGGTGTTTGGCCCCTTCCGTGGTGTAGCCACGGGTCTTGTCAGCTCATCCCCCCCACCCCAGTGGCTGTCCAGTTGGCCTGTTTCTTCTTAAGCGTGGTTTAAGAGAAATGTGTCGGCAGCAAAGAACATTTTAAACATTTTTGCATACATATTTCCATGTTTTACAGCAGGTTGTAAAATACTGGATGCTCTCGTCCTTCGTCAGTTATTTTCGTTGCTTAGGAAGTGTTTTTGTGGCTGCAGCTGGTGGTTTGTGGATGGAAGGAGGGAGTGTGTTTCTAAAATGAATGATTTAATAGATGTTTCTAAAAACGGTATGCAAAATTAAATGTAAAACGTATATGTGTCAGAGGTATTTCGAACTTGTAGATCAGGAATATGACATTTATTCTTAGCTTCTTGCGTTCTGAACTCTTGCTGTGTAGTCATGCTGCTGGGTTCTATAAAAGTTAAGAAAACACATTTGTGAAGAAAATGCCAGTGAAGGAATAAGTTGCAGTACAACTTAATTATTCATAATTTGGAAATTTAGGTGAACTGACTCAAATGTCTGTTCCCTGTCTTTGTCACCCTGTATTCAGAGATCCGTGTCATACTAAGCCTGACTGCAGCAGCATTCTCATATGCAGAAGGATAACAGAAATATGAATCTGCTCTGTGTCTGATGTAGAAACTAGTACGGCACATCAGAGCACCTACTGATGCGTTTCTTCCAATACAGGGCAATTCTGTTGAATAAGTGTTGAAATCGCTCTCATTCTCCAGTCTGAAAGTTTTGAGGCCCGTCTTACCCTTTGATTTTTCTTTAATCCTCGGAGTGTTTTAAACCACCTAAAATTAGAAGCCCCTTGCTTATTCACTGGAGATAACAGAGAAGTATTTGGGTTATTTTGGAGAGTTGTACTTATATTCACATCCTTATATAAAGTTAGACGTATTTAAATATATGCATATTAGGCTGGATGATAACGTCAGAGCAAACATAATCCAGAAGTAGCTATATAGTAGGTATATATACCCTACCTCATTGGGTGGGGTTTTTTTCCCTGGAGTCATCATCCCTGTTTATGAGAAAATTTTGAAATAATTCATTTAGTCTGTTACATTTGGTCTGAAAACTGTTGATGCCACGATGCTAATATTGTTGCTACAGAAAAGTAGGGAACTTGAAAAGATGTCTTTACCTAAAGATATATTCGTACTATCCAGTTCTTGGGTAGAAATAATGGGTTTCAAAATAGTAAATATATAGCATAAAATCAGTATTTTTTCATACACAGTTCATCTTATGTTTAAAACAGTTTATGTGGGGGTACTTACATGACAGGAAATATTTTGTTATAGTTGTTTATATTGTGCAGTTTTGTCTATAGTTAGTTTCATAAATTTAAAATTGAACTTGTTTGCAAATATAGTAACTCGCCTTTACTGGTGCTCTGGCAGCGTTTGCATGCTGGCTGTTCCACATTTCATTTTGGCAAGCAGTTGCTCCCGGAATAACTCTTTTCAATATTAGATTGCAAGTTGATATATTCACCTGCATAAGTACTTTATAGAAGCCAACGTTCCAGTTACTTGCTTTACCGTAGGCAGGATCTGGTGTTAATATGGTCAAAAAGTGTTGTTTGGCTTTGAAAAATAACAAAAGTTCTTTAGTGTTTTTTGGTCTCTGTAAATGGGAGATGTAAAGAAAATACAAATATTATTCACCAATTCAAAAGCAAAATAAATACTCCGTTCAGTAGGCAGTTTGTGTGTTCTGTCTCATCTTAACATTTTTCTGATTTAACCTTCCTGACGTATTCAGTATTTGGCAAAACCAAGCATCTGATAAATCCAAACACACAACTCTCAGTTAAGAATTGGCATATAAGGTCATACCAAAATTATTCAGCTCAGTATTGAGCAGCCACTAAGCAATTTCTGAGAAAGGGTTATAAAATTAGGTGCAATGAGCGTTCATTCTCCTGGGAGGGGCGTTATTTGTTGGGTTTTCTTCCAGTATTTGTAGAGATAGCCAGGAGTATTATTTGGAAACTCCTATTTTGAGTTTTTCTGATCATAAAAATCTCAAAAAATCATATTTTGGCTTTCAGAGCATGCTCTGGCAATAAATTCTGTTACTTCTGGTGTTCGAAAATAGGCATCTTTCAAGTAATTATTTTTTAAATGTACCAATGATCTCTCTGTATAATTCTGAGGTGCGTTACTGTGCTAAATAAATGAATATTCATCCTCTACTGACATACCATACATTATATGAGATTATATATACTTATGTCATATCCACCCTAAGAAATTTCTCATGCGCGCTGAGGAGTCCCAGCTTGCTTACCATCTCACTGCATGGAGTCCCTTCTGTACTTCAGCTGTGATTAAAGAAGGAGCTACTGGCTCATCAGAGTTCTTTGTTCTGTGATAATAGTTGTAACAGAGAATGCTGGTACTACAGACTGCATGGTTTCTAGAAAATAATTTGTCAAAATAAGGCGTACGTTTAGTATTTGCAAGTTAGCATTGCGAGCTCTGTGTGTGTGTTCGTTTTTTTGTGCTCCCACCCTGTTGTAGCTGCTGGAAGGCCCAGTAGAGGGCAGCTGATACTTTCGGAATGGAGGTTAACTCTGGGTTTGTTTTCCTTCTCTGCCGTTAGGTTGGTCGTCTAGAAAATGCAATTGGCTGGTATCACAGCCACCCTGGCTATGGCTGCTGGCTCTCTGGCATCGACGTCAGTACCCAGATGCTTAATCAGCAGTTTCAAGAACCCTTTGTAGCAGTGGTTGTAAGTACTGTCTGATAGTTGATAAAACTGCATAGTAAATAATGTCGAGGGGCGAGTAATTTTTAGATTTCTGTCTGTTAACATTCTAGTAATGAGTATTTTGCGTGATGGAAGTGTTAGATCCAAATTCTAAATTGGTGTCACTCCTTCTGTTTTGTTGGCCACATACTGGTCAAACCAGTAGTATTGCTTACCGAGGCCATTTTCACTACATTGTTCCAGGCATGGTAACTCTGTACAAATCCATACATTACTCTTAACTAAAAGTTCTACTTCATACTTTTGCAGAAAAAAATTTATTGAGCAATCCATATTCAACCTCCTGCAATAGAACAAAAATCTGGGTTTTTTTGTTCTCTTTGTTGCTTCTTCTGTCGAAACAGAGCAAAGCGTGTTCACAAAGTTCTGTTACTTCGCATCTAAAATGGCTTTTAAATTAAATAAAGGGCATATTGCAAGGCAGAAGGCACTAGGAAATCTGTCTTTGAAGAAAAAATCTGAAGAAACTCTTCGGGCCTTTCAGGGTCTTCCAGGCTTCAGATCACATTTGAAAACAAAAGTAAACCTTATTTTCAGTACTACTTGTATAACCGTTGCTACTGAAGGAAATAAAGGAAAAAAGACTGAAATTAGTCAGAAATAAGGAATATAACTGATAGAAGAGTTACTTTAGAAAAGTATAAATCACCCTTAAGAAGTATTTCCACCATGTTGAGTTCTCCTATGTTATGATAGAACACTTGACTTGGAACTTCTTTTTTCTCCCCTCCCTGCCCTTTTTTTCTGTTTTTTAATTACTTTTAAAGTTAAATGGAGTATTGGTAAATATGTTAGCAAGGAGACTCCTCCTCTACTTTCCTGTATTTTCAACTAAAATACAGTAGATCACATAATACTACTTCTTACCTCTGTGGTTATAAGATTTAACTGCAGATTTTTTTATTATGGTTTATTGAATGTTCTTAGGTGCAATTTCCTTAAAGTATTTGGGAAATAAGGAAAATGAGTTTGAAAGAAAGGTCCATAGAAGGCTATTTTAGAGAGTCTCATACCAACAAATTGCCAACTGAAAAAGTAATGTTTATGACAACACTAACTCAATTTGCCCTAATTACATTTCTGAAACACAATTACTGTAAAGTTAACTTATGCCTCTAATAATAAAATGCATATAACAAGCATTACCTGTATTTCTACAGATTGATCCAACAAGAACAATATCTGCGGGAAAAGTAAATCTTGGAGCATTTAGGACATATCCTAAGGTAAATAGTTAAAATTATCTAGTGCATGATCTCTAAACTGTCTTTAAATAAGTAATGGATTGGTTCTAAAGATTAGATAGATCATCTGACAGTTCGATCTGCTTTGTTGTACTGTATGTCATTGTTCATTCTACAAGAAAGATGTGCTGATATACTTGTTATTGCGTATCTTTGAATATTGATTGTCACAAAGGTTAACTTCTAGTTTGTTTTCCATAGATTTTTGGCAGTGTTAAATCAAATAGACCGTAATTTTAGCTGTCCTAAAATTATATAGTTCAGTATAGGCGTTTTTAATGGATCTAGTTGTAGGTGCATTCATCAAAATAGATTTATGTTAATTCTTGTCTACCATTTTTTAGACCTGAAACCGAGGTTAACAGCATAATTAATAGCGTTGATGTTATGAATCTTCACAAAACAATGTACAAAAAAACAAGTGAATTAAACAACATGGAATGGTTAGGGTAAAAACTAGGAAGTCATGTACATAATGGAGATCTAGATCTCCAAATGCAGTCTTTCATTTATACTTCTGGCAGACATGTAACTGCTATTTAATTTCAATCTAATAAAGTTCAGATATATCCTTCAAAATTCCAGTTATTATTGACTCATCAAGAACTTCAGTCTGACATCCAGTAAAGCTGTAATTAACAAAAATGTTTGAGGGGTTCCCTCAAGCATTATTTTTGTGTTGTCAAATATACATGAGAGAGCTTCTTAGAACAGTTTGTGATTCAGGAGAATATTCACTTCTGTATGCAAAACCACCTCATAAATAGTTTCAAAATTTTGAGCGGGGAGAAGAATCATGCACCTGAAAAATAAATTCTATACGGAAAGTGCATGTTAGAAGAGTATTTTTAGCGAGCCCTCAGAGTGGTCTGTGGGCAGTTCTTGCCTAGTCAGTAGCTGTGAGTGGCACCATCCTGGCTAACTAAGTAACTGAAGTTTTAGGTATCCCTAAGGCATATCCAAGGCATGGAATTTCTTCCCTCGGATTGAAATCACTTTCAAGAATAGATAAGATAAATATTATCTTAGAAGAAGCTCCCTCTTTCTGTTATAGAAGAAATGATCTAATCATAGCTTGCCATCTTGTTTGAAAAATCTCAGCTATGACTACCTTGCTTCCAGCATGCTTTTTGATAGACCTGCAAGTGTAATGACTGCTAGTAAAGCCAAATGTAAATCTGAGATCCAAGAAAATTCAAAATTTCAGGCTACTGGGGGAAATTTCATTTTCCCAAGGGAAAATAAACTAGACTTGCATGAACTAGAATTTTTGTGATGTGCTTTCGAAGAGTTTAGGCATTTTTAAAAAGTCCCAAAATTCCTGTGTCATCTTTGCCCTTTTTCAATTTTTAGGGCTATAAACCTCCAGATGAAGGTCCCTCTGAATACCAGACTATTCCGCTTAATAAAATAGAAGACTTTGGTGTACATTGTAAACAGTAAGTAACATAAAAACTACTAACTCTCGCACAATTTGTTATTTTTTGTGTGTGGTTTAGTGATTCAATGCAGAACAGTACATTTCCTGGAGTATTTCAGATCTTCAAGTTCTTTGTTGCTTTAGCAGTGTTGGTTTTGTGAGAAAGTATTGTTGTTATTTGTCGGGAGATATTTTAAGGGAGAACTGTAACAAAGATGAAGATGAACCTTTAGCAGTTTGATGAAGCTTTAGCAGTTGATTCCTGAACACCTTTAAGTAAAGGTGCTTTCTTAGGGCAGGGAGGAAGAGGTCAGATGTAGATTTAGCAGCAGGACTAGGCAGACTGTAATCTGTCTGCTCTTCTGAGTAGTGGCAAGTGCTGTGCATCTCTCTCTCCTGCATCACTGGGCACGTTAAGATTGTATCTGTCTTTGATAGGATTGGAAAGTGGAACTGGTTCAAGGATAACATCAGCAACAGGAAGAATTACTGCTTTTACTCTCCTGCTAGTTTACTTTCCATGAAGTAAAAAGGTAGTTTAGTTTTAACCATTCTTTCTGTAACTGATCTATCCCCAGCCACATGCTCCTCACTTCATACCCACACTTACTTACTTGGCAAGGCATCTGTTTTGCCAGGTCAGTCGCCTTACCTGCTCCAGCTTGTGGCAGCACACGCGTTCTTGCTGGTTAAGCTAAGGTGGGGTGGAAAGTAGAGACAGTTGTTGGACTTACGCAGTGTTTGCAAAGAACAGCTAAGGAAAGATGGGACCACTTCTTTTGATAATGGCCTGGTTTCAGTTCTGCCTTCAGATGTTTGACAAGCATCTGTGTACAGAGAACTTGAAGATCTCATTGCCACCAGTACGTCCTGTAGGCTGTTATGCAGTTTTTTCACGTTTTTGGTGTGTGGATATCTGTTCTTCAGTGCATTTAGAGTTGCATGCGAAGTCTGACCCTGAAGAGATGAAGAAATTAAAACAATTGGGAATTGGTCTTCCTATCCAATTTGAGGAAGAATCCAGAACAGTAGCTACACAGAACTGTAGTGAACTGTAGAACTGTAATGTTCCTGTCATTTCGGATTAGCCCTTGTAAGTCTGGCATTGGCCATAAACCCATGCTTTTAAGTATGAGAGGAGGCTATGTTTTACCCTTTTGTTTTTAGAGGTGGTCACGGGGTTCATCTTTTTGGGAGAGTTTATTTGGTGGTTGGAAGTGCTTAATAGTTACTGTTATATTCTCCATCTCGGAAAGTTGGCTTCTTGTACAAGTCATTTCTTTCCATCCAAACCAAGAAAATAGTTTGCAGTGTTTCCTAGAAGGAAACAGCAGTTAAGCAAAGACGGGGAATGAACACTGCAAACTTGTCATGTTACTGAATTACTGATAATACAAAAGACTAGAGCGATTGTGTCCTCTCAGTAGTGTGGGTAGTTTGACTAAGAAATAAAAGTTTAGAGAACTTGAATGATAATCATAGAACCATGGAATCATTTAGGTTGGAAAAGACCTTTCAGATCATTGAGTCCAACTGCAAACCTAACACTGCCAAGTCTACCACTAAACCATGTCCCTAAGCACCACATCTACGTGGCTTTTAAATATCTCCAGGAATGGTGACTCAACCACTTCCCTGGGCAGCCTGTTCCAATGCTTGGCAACTCTTTCAGTGAAGAGATTTTTCCTAATACCCAATCTAAACCACCCCTGGCGCAACTTAAGGCCATTTCCCCTTGACCTGTTACTTGGGAGAAGAAACCAACACCCACCTCTCTACAACCTCCTTTCAGGTAGTTGTAGAGAGCGATAAGGTCTCCCCTGAACCTCATTTTCTCCATGTTAAACAACCCTGGTTCTTTCAGCCACTCCTGATAAGACTTCTTCTGTGAACCCGTAATGATCCTGTCTGTTTGGAATGCCAGTGACAACTAATTGCTTTATAGTAGCAGTCTGGATAACCTTAGTCAAACATCCCTCCTTTGATTGGTGTTCAATGGCCAATATGAAACTGCTTCCATTTAATCTTTTTAAGTAAGTTTATTACATTATTCCTCAAACACCTTGGATTTCTAATTTTGAAGAACTGAGTTAGTACCACATTTTTCTTTACATGTGTGAAATAAGGGTGTTTGTTCTATCAAAAAAACATTAAAGTGTGGTGTGTTTGTAGATTTTAAAGCATTGTTATCTCAGATGGAATTTCTTACCAAAATGCCAAGCAAAATAACTTTCCAGAGAAATCAAGAAATAATAGGATTATTGATAACCTGCTCGAGAATGTCCTAATCAAAATAAAGTTTAATATAGCTCTGTAAGGTTGCTGTAATTCCCTACACTAATGACTTTGCATAGCTCAGCTTTCTATCTGTTTTATCATCTCGTGTGAATTCTGTAGCACCACTAAAGCCTGGCTTTCAAAATAGGTGTGATAGAGCATAAGATTGTTTGCCTGTTTGTAACATTTGCTGCTAAGAGACATTCCTAATGGAACTAGAGGTGATACATGCAAAACTGCAGTCAGCTGTAATTAACAATTATTACAGTATTGAAGATCCCAAGCATGGAACAGGACATCATTGCATTGCAGAAGTGGATAAGAGAATAATAAAAAAAACCTTGCAATCTCATTAAATAGAACACAGCAGTATTTGTGAGGATTATATTATATATGAAATACAATGGAGTAGGAATTAGAATTGGAACAGGAGGTGGTTTTTTTATTGTTCAGTGCTTTGAATTGTTGAAGATATTTGCCATTAATAAGGATTTTTTGAGATGAATGTACTTTGGGTTTCACAGCCAAACAAGACATGCTTAGATGGAAGCTTATTTTGTTTGCATGTTTGTTTTTAAAGGTATTATGCTTTAGAAGTCTCATACTTTAAATCATCTTTGGATCGTAAATTGCTTGAGCTTTTGTGGAACAAGTACTGGGTGAACACTCTCAGTTCTTCTAGTTTGCTTACTGTAAGTACCATAGTATGCTATCGTGTATATGTTAATTCATTAGTGCTGAAAGCCAGATCCTCTACTGTAAAATGCTTAGTGGGAAGCTGATAGGTATAGATCCCACATTAAGAATCTTATTTGCCAGATTAAGCAAGAAAGGAAGGGTTTCCTAATTATAAATACTGAAATGTTCTTTATATCTGCTCTTTAAAAGTAGAAGGTTGGAATAACTTACTGAGTTCTCTGTATGCTTAGATTTTGTTTTAAACACCTTTTAACCTTTTCTCTCTTTACAGCAGTGTAATGAATAATATGCCTAAAATAACGGTACTGAATAAGTAATCACTATTAAAAAAATGTGGGAAAAAACCCAACTAACAGGACTGTTAAAATGAGGGTGCAACAGAAATACTGCAGGTAGACCTTCAATGTAACAGCTCGGCATCAAAACCTTCTTTCTGCAAAAGCCAATTTTTATACCTTTTCTTTTGGTCAAAACCAATTGAGTTTTACTTTTTCTTAGTTTCATAACTTAGGGCGTGAACGCAAAGTAATGACGAGTGCCTGTTCCAGGCTTTAGGTGTTGAGCATTTGTCAGTTGTTCAGCTTCTGTTCTCTCAACCACCACTCACGTGCCACTTGTGCTGTATCACTTCAATTGCAGATATAGGTTAAAATGTGCAGTACTACAGTCTTAAAGGGTCTTTTCAGATTTTGTTTAGTTTGTGCATAAATGCTTGAATCTATAGCTTAGAATTCAGTATGTTTATTGCTTTCTTTCTCCTAAGAATGCCGACTATACCACTGGCCAAGTCTTTGATTTGTCTGAGAAATTAGAACAGTCGGAAGCTCAGCTTGGAAGGGGCAGTTTCATGCTGGGTTTAGAGACTCACGATAAGAAATCAGAAGACAAACTTGCAAAAGCAACAAGAGACAGGTAAGTAACACATACCTGTGTTCTTCCCTGTAAAAAGTGTTATTTTGTTTTAAACTTTTATCATTGTAACCTACCAGCATTATAGGTAAGAATGAGTAGGTTATAGGAAGGAATAAGACACTCCAAATTAGTTATTTTTTAAAGTCTAAGAAAAATCTTGCCTTTATTAAACCTACAATGGCTTTTCAATCTCTATTTGTGGAATAAATTCAACTCTAGTTTATAGTTGATTAAACAAAAAATCCCTATTAAATTCCATCAGTATATGGCAAATCAAAAAAAAAAATGTTTTCTGTCAAATGCACAATGGTAGCATTGCTAGAAAATAGTACGGTTTATGTGGTTAATCAGGTTTAAACTAACAGTAAATAAAATTATTATATAAAACATGATTTTAAGACCTAGTGCTAACAGTCCAGTAAGTTTAGTTTACACTTGTGTAATGCTTTCACTCAGTTTTAAAGAACTCCCTTTTTTTCATATTTCTTAATTAATATATCCTTCTTCCACAAATTAGGAGCGTGTTTTTGTTATTTTGTGTTTCAGTTTGGTTTAAGAATTAAACTACAGAAATTCTGGCCTCTATATTTAGCTACCCTGCTGGATAGCGAATACTTTCTATTATCAGTTAATGAACTTATCATCACTGAGCGTACAGCATTATTTCAAAGAAGTTGTGCTTTTTTCCCTCAGTGTTCCTTATCTGTTTGCTGGTAATCAGCTCTTTCTTTTTTGAGCTTTGAAGTACAGAAGTTGCTTCTCACTAATAGATTTCTCTTCCAATAGTCTTAAGAATGATGTGTATGCTTAGGCTATCTATATAATGTTGTAGTCATCATTTTTCCAAGTAAAATCTTTACCAAAGGGTAATAGTATCCAACAAGTCATATAATATCTTGGGCTGTTCAAGAACATTGTATTTGGCAAATTCCAGACTTTGAAAACCAAGAAATACTGCACTGTCCATGCTAGTACAATCTCGGGTCCATCTGTGGAGAAGACAGGACAGGCTGGATCGATGGGCCGAGGCCAACTGTATGAGGTTCAGCAGTGGTGCCAAGTGCCAGGTCCTGCACTTGGGTCACAACAACCCCATGCAACACTACAGGCTTGGGGAAGAGTGGCTGGAAAGCTGCCTGGTGGAAGAGGATGTGGGGGTGTTGGTCGACAGCTGGCTGAACATGAACCAGCAGTGTGCCCAGGTGGCCAAGAAGGCAAACGGCATCCTGGCTTGTACCAGGAATGGTGTGGTCAGCAGGAGGAGGGAGGTGATCGTGCCCCTGTACTAGGCACTGGTGAGGCCGCACCTGGAGTACTGTGTTCCATTTTGGGCCCCTCACTACAAGAAGGACATTGAGGTGCTGGAGTGTGTCCAGAGAAGGGCAGGAAGGCTGGTCAGGAGTCTAGAGAACAAGTCTTATGAGCAATGGCTGAGGGAGCTGGGGCTGTTTAGTCTGGAGATGAGGAGGCTGAGGGGGGACCTTATCACTCTCTACAACTACCTGAAAGGAGGTTGTAGTGAGGCAGGTGTTGGTCTCTTCTCCCAGGTAACTAGTGATAGGATGAGAGGCAATGGCCTCAAGTTGCATCAGGGGAGGTTTAGATTAGATATTAGGAAAAAATTCTTTACTGAAAGAGTGGTCAGGCATTGGAACAGGCTGCCCAGGGAGGTGGTGGAGTCACGATCATCCCTGGAGGTGTTCAAAAAAATGTGTAGATGTGGCACTTCAGGACACAGTTTAGCAGGCATGGTGCTGGTGGGTTGATGGTTGGACCTGATGATCTTGGAGGTCTTTTCCAA
>Ga0065711_1048622_pt1 | contig 11710 bp, 10 predicted proteins | sample Hoacrofraction12_FD_59098 | JGI IMG/M metagenome (GOLD analysis project Ga0065711, IMG submission 59098) | Hoatzin crop microbial communities from Cojedes, Venezuela - Epithelial fraction 12 v2 (version 2) | ecosystem: Host-associated > Birds > Digestive system > Esophagus > Crop | place... | reverse complement strand
TTCAAGGGCAGGATTGTTAGTAAGGGATGCATTGTTTATACAAAGTAGTCAGGCCTAAATTAAATGCCACTACGACCTAAGCACTTCTGCTCTGTGTCATTACAACCTAAGCATCGCTATGCTCTGAATATGAAAATGCTAATTTTACACAATAGAAATGTTTCTCAAGACTGTTGATTCTGTCAAAATCATCTGTGGAAGTCTGATTCCGTTGCAGATCTGATAACATTCAAATGTTTTCATGAAAAAACAGAGACAGAGAGACAGATTCACATCTTTGTAGTATTTGATGTGGTGCCAGACTCAGTCTTCCGTATTTTTAATGCGTGCCTTAATAGCAACTGTTGGCTCAGCTGAAGAGAGTCAGTCTCTGTCCATCTCTGTCTAAGTTTTTGGAGGATTAAACTTCTTTTGTTTACCCTACTATAAAAATACAATGTATCGTTTTATGTCCTCTAATAGTGTATAAACTCAGCCTCCATCTTAAAAAAACATGTGGGTTGGTTGTCAGCTTATGGTGGTCACCAAAATGATGAATATCCCTTCCCTGACGCATTGCCTCTTGGACAAACCATTGTATAGCCCAAGACCCAGCACGTTCTCTCTTCTCCTTTGTGGGCTGCAGGAGTGCACTTCAACTGCAGGCTTCAGCTTCGTATCACTAGCCAGATCATCATCCTTATAATTTGGGGAAAAAAATAAAAGTTTTGTCTCTTTGGACTTGATGATCTTAGAGATCTTTTCCAACCTTAATGATTCTATGACATTTTCTAATCCAAGGCAAAATTTTACTTGCTTAATTAACACATATTTCAATAATGTGATTCTACCATAAGAAAAAAGTTTGCATTCATATCTGACCCAAAGAAAAAGTTGTCATTTCCAAATAAAAGTACTGCTTTTTCTTTTTTTTTCCCTTCTCTTTCCTGAAAATTTTGAGCCACAAATGTGATAACCATATGAAAATTTCATAGTCTAATGCATTATGTATTTTTAATAGAATTTTCTTACCAGAAGCTTTACCAGTCAGTGGTTATCACTTTCCGTAATGTAACTCTCAGAACTGCGGCACTCTGTCTGTGTTCCAATTTATAAAATTAAAGTGGCCACAGTTCACTAGTTTTTCTATGTAGGAAATGAAGTTGTTAGATGTAAATGTGGTAAATATTGCGAAGTAATGGATTGCACTGTGTAAACCAAACAATAATTGTTTTATGGTAGTTATTAAAATGTTCTTTAAGCCAGTGCTCAGAATCAAAGTTGATTTTTAAAGTTTGCTGAAATTTACTCTTCTTAATTTAAAGAAATTCCTGGTTATAGATAGAGTACTGGAAGTTTGGTGACAATATTCTAAAAATAATGATATAGTATAAATGTACTTTAGTGTTAATAATGTGAAATATATTTCTCAAATTATCTCTCTGCTGGAAAAGTCTGTTTGTTGTAAATGCTACAGAAACAATGTTTTTCTTCATGGTTTTAAATCAGCATTTGCTTCTTCTAAGGAATATTTACAGGATTTTTTTTTAATAGCTTTTCTGTTAAGATATTTGTACTATCCATATTTGTTGCTGTATTCTTCCTTGCATGTTTTGTTACTTTCCCAGAAGAAATGTGTTTCCTCTGTCATCCCATAATATTTGGAGGTTTTTGAGTAATTGTCATAATCTCATACATCTTGTGCAGATTTTTCCCACGTTTTACAGCACTGTGGTTTTAGTGTGTGCATAATAACATATGACTTTATTGGAAGAGTGTGGATGGGGAGCAGCTGAAACTTGAGGCTCCTGCTGACATCTTTGGTAGACATCCATGAATACGTAGTAACAACATGAGAGGCAACACTTTGAGGCGCAGGGGTTGGCAAGCTCTCTGTGAGCCGGGTTGTGTCGTTCTCCCCCACGGGGCTGCTGGCTCAAGTCGTTTCCAAGGCGGACTCTCAGCAGGCCACGGGACACCCGCTCAGTGCTGCAGGGCCAAAGCAGTGCTGGTGGGATCTTGGCAAATACCCTCTATGTCCTTCTGCAGGTGGCTGAGAGGCGACGACAGTGCTGGTGTTCTGGAGATGACAGCACACACTATAAAGTGCTAATATTTTTAAATCTGTTTAGGAAGATGCAATCCCAGATGAACTTTGCCTCTGTGCAGATTTGGACAATTCGTCATAGGGTGATTTTAACAGGTTATGAATGCGTATGCGTTGCTAAATGTACTAAAAAGAGTCATTTTACTAACTGACCACTCTTAGGAATGTCTCACTAATGTTTCAGGGATCTTGGTGTGGTTCTTCATCGGGATTTTCAGTACAAACTTCAGACTGAATACAGTCATACAGAACACATTTTTATCTTTACATTGCAATTACTCTGAGAGTGGCAGAAGCTGTGGTAGGGCTCACATTTTCAGTTACAAGTACTAATTATTTGATCCCAGACTCAAGTGGCATAGTAATCATCATCAAGCTCAGTAACTAATGATAATAGGTGAAAACCTGCTGATCTTCCAGCTGCTGGTGACGAAGAAAGAGATATTATGGAGGCAGAGTAGCAAATTCTTTGTTAAAGACTGCATTGGACTATGAACATTATCTTAACAGCTTTTCCCAGCTTTGATTATGAATAATAATAATAATCTTATCTGTATTTAGGTATCAAAAAATCCATGCTTTAAATATATAATGTATAAATTATTTCTCTAGAAACTCCATAATGCAGAGAAGTTTTCACATACTGTACAATCAAAAATGAACACTTAGAAAAAATTGCTGTAATGTTTTGTGATTTTTTTTTTAATCTTCAGTTTTCTCAGTAGATATTTGACAACTTTAAATCCCTGCAGTCATCTTTATTTGATTGAGAAAACTAACAATTATTCATTTAGTCACATAAATTGTAGAACTTGATGTTGAGACTCAATTCATTGTGGCAGGACCCAGTGTTGTTGCAGAATTTCAGTGACTTTCGTAAAGTCTGAGTAGAAATTGTAGTTTTCAGTGATTGACATGGGAAGAGCCACAGAGCCTTGCTCCAGATAGTTTTAGTAACATTTTTGGTCTCCACTTGGGAATTTTGAAAATACATATTCAAAAGTATGTCATCTCTTGAATTACATTAAGAAATAATACTGAAACTTCATGGAATCTTTTGTTTTGGAATATTGACCTTGTGTCATCCTAAAGTTGGATGGAGACAGAAACATAGATTTTGATCTGGAAGAAAATTGTTATTTTTGAAAATCATGCTGTTTTCTCATCCGTAGTTGTATAATAGCAGACCCACAAACCGTAGTTACTGAAACAGAAGCAGAAACTGGGGCATTACAGAGATGTGAACCTGTGGAAATAAGTGCAGGTGAAGACATCTCCACAGAGCTGCGCGTGCTGAGAAGGCCTAAGCAATGGCTTTGGTAGCGGTGTGTTGTTGGCTGGCTTCCTGTAAAAAGACCGCTGTGTCTAACCAAATTCTTGATAAATGGAGGGTAGACTTTTTTGCCACCATTTTCTGCAGTGGAATTGCTCAGTACCCTGTCAAATTATTAGGCTTTATCCTGAGAGTTAATTTTTGATTATTTGACAATTTTAACTATGCAAGGCATGAGCTGCAGTATCCTTTAAAAAGTCAGCAGTTTTCCTTGAGTTAATATCTTATCAGTTGTAAGGACTGTCTTTTGCAGCACAGAAGCTGGAAAGTAGTGCCATGATCCAGGCTGAGTGTTGTCTTACCAGTAGAAAATTCACACAGTCCTCATCCAGCTTTGGAAAGTCATGAGTTGAAAATAAATGGAGATTTGAAGAGTGAAAGGGAAGTATCGTATTTGCTTGCCCTATTGTATTTCTGCCATCTGCTGTTTCGAGCCACAATTGAAAACAGGGTTGCTAGGATAGATGGCCCTTTGGCCAGCTGACTTCATATTCTAATTTAAAGAAAGTCTAGGACAGTGCATCCCAGAATATGAGATTTTGATACTGGTTCTTAATGTTTATATTAAGCACTACCCCAGCCTATTTGTAAGACAAAAATAAACCAGGCAGACTATTCAGTGATCTGTAGCTGGAAAATTCTGATTGTTTTTGACATGAATTATTGTTTTTTGAAAATCATGTGCCAATGTTTTTGTCACATTGAACTGACAAGAAACATTGGACCATAACTTACACCAAATGATTAGTATGTTTTCTTTGAATGGACAAGAGGAGGGAGCAAGAATAGCAACCAATCTTCTGCACCTGCAATCATCTTCCTTAGGGCCTTCCAGGATGCTTCATGTCTTTTGATCTTAGACCTCGGTTCTTTTTCAGACAGGGACTGTATGCCTGCAGGATCTACTGTATTAGTAAAGGTCACTAAATATTTAGTCTTACTTTACACTTGTGAAGGGTTATTGTAACCTGGCCATCTCAAAGCACTTTACCAAGAGAGGAAGATTTTGTATGCCCATGGCAATTGAAAAGCGTGGCAATTGAAAACAGCTTTCTAGAGTCCCTGTTAAATGCTCGCTGGATCAGATTGTTACATTCTTTCGTACAACCTTTTGCTGGACTGACCAAAGGGTGTACTCAATAGAATATATGGATAGTAAGGGCAGTTTGTAATAAGAAGTTAACAGTTTTAATATGCTATTTAATTGTCTTAATCAATAAGGTAGAAGAAATAGCTGATTAAAGAATGTGCCACTCAAGTGTCAGGGCTCCCTGGGGGCTGGGGGTGTCAGGGGCTCCCCATGGCAGGCAGGGTCCATCCCACCCCAGCCCACAGCAGGCACCGGGGGCAGTGGGGCAGTCCCTCCCTCGGCACCGGGCACATCCCTGGGGCTGGGGACGGACTGGGGACAGGCTGGGACATGGGCCTACTGGTGGGCCTGGCTGGGCTGTGGGGAGCTGAGAGTGGCCCTGCTGCGGCATCACTGGGGCAGGGGCTGACAGTCCCAGGGGCTGGCGTGGGGTGCTGGGCCGTGGGGAGCCCCGGGGGGCCGGGCAGCGACAGGCAGGGCTGGTGGTGCTCTCAGGGCCATGACTCCAATAGACCGATTTATAGATTCATATCGATGAATTTAAAACTCTCAGAAAACCCCTAAAATGTCTCTTAATGAATATCATCAGATGCAGTTCTGGAGATTTAGATACGTATTTTTCCCTTTGCACTTAGCTGAACTTGCCACTACTAAAGCAGAAGCAAGTTTCAGTACATTCTTTGTAACACCAGCCGGATATTATTTCAGAGAACAGTCTTTGAAGGAGAGGATGATTTGACTTGGGTTTTGTGGAATTACTTGGAAAATGAGCCGGAAATCTGAAGGAGTTACCAAATTCCTTACACATTTCCTGAACAAGTTGGCTTGGGCGTTATTTGAATCATTGACTGGAGTTAAGAGTAGGAGATGCTGTTGATGAGGCACACATCAATCATTTTCACGTTTAAATAGCCTCCACATTCATTCTACTGTTCTCATGCAAAACGTGAAGAGAATTAGCAGTTTGTCATGAGCCTCTGTCAGTTCAGTGCTTAGCAGTTGGCATGAGGTTATGTGCCAGGTGGGTGGCTTTAACGTTTAGAACAGGAATGGCTATTTGGATAAACTGCCCTGCATTTCATGAACACAGCACTGAAGCGTTGGAGGACTTGAGCTGTAAAAGGGTTGAAATACATACGTGGGACAAGAAAAAGGATACATGGAAAAACAGAGACAACCAAAACCTGAGTGGAATGTTTAAGATCTGGTGACACATTATGTTTCATACAATTATCCCTGCAGCAATGAGAGACTGGTGTAATTCTGAAGCTGTTTGCAAAAGGAGAGACCATAATTGCTTTTTAAAGAAAGTTCAGAAAGAACACTGTTTTTAAATGTCTTTTTCCCTTCTTTTTCCACATGTTTGTATCTTTTGATTTTAGGATAGGTCTAGGCCATGAAGCAAATGTCAAAACACTTTTTGACTTTGAGGAGATACTGGTTTCACCTATGTTGAGCTTTTGGAATATAATGAATGCTTCAGGAGACAGAGCCTAGAATGTAGTATATAAAAAGCCCTGATTTGAAGGCACAGCTGTTTATCTTGGAGAAATTTGTGTAGAGCTCCCTTGATTTTATCTATTATTGTAGTGCAAGTTGCCCTCTGTTATATTCACACTTTATGAAATGTATATCTATTTATTGCAAATGTAAAAGCTAATACAATTATAATTATAAATTTTTCCTTCCATACAGTTGCAAGAGTTTGTCTGTGATCAATTTTTTTTTTTTTCTGGAGTGATCACTCAAGTACTGAAAACCTCCACAAAGGAGGCATGTAATACTATCTCCTGTGTAATTATAGAGAGGATTTTTAAAAACAGAATGAAGTTGTGGAAAGTTTTTTTGAAGAGCTGTGGAGGCAAAAAAGGAAAATTATTTCATGATGAAACACAAAGAACAAATTGGAACGGTTATATGACAGGATAGGTGCAGTCCTGAAATTAGAACTATAAGCATTAGATGTGCAGCTGCAGCTGCTGGATTTATTGACATTCCTTAGACAGGACTGATGAAAATATTGATCACCGTGCTTGTGTAACATATTTGTGTTGCATTTAAATACTCTCCGCATGGTTCAAAGTTTTTGCTGGTCTAATGCAGAGAACAAAAAAAATGTGTTTCATTTTTATGTGCAGTACAGATTCTGGGTGTTTTTCATTTTCTTTTGGCCACAGACAGAGACTGGATACTGGTCAGGGAAGCCTTAGTGTCTCTCTGACACCTCTCAGGGGAAGTGCTTGTTTGATGTGGCTTGTTAGGCACTTAGAGAGAGGATGAGGAAGTTTTCATCCATGATAGCTTAGAATAGACTGAAGAGCTTTCCTGGTCTTCATTTGTAGCGTGATTTAGTTCTTTTCATTGAATTACGCAGCTTTCTCTGCCTGATGAATTCCCTTCCAGTGCAAACGTAGACCAAATGTATTTTCCATTATTTCTTGGCACTCGCTCAGTTTTTTTTTAATTTATGAATATTGGTACTTAGGTTTCAAGTTTGTTTGTGGAATAATGCATTGAGAAAGAGTTCTTACTTGTCGAGTGTGAAGGGCAAAGAATGCTTTTTCTTATGTACCCTTCTGCATAAATATATATTAATAATCAGGTAGTGCCAAATAACAAATAAGGAAATAGTGCCGAATAACTCACTGGGAAGTTTTAAATGTCTTACAACTATTCAGTCAGCCTAATCTAAGTGACACTGAATATGTTGAAGTACTTCACCAATTTTGTTGATATATTTTTCAGTAGTGTTAACCATGCCTGAAGGAGTCTGGTAAAATATATTGAAATTACACAGTGTAATCACATCTGTGAAATTCTTGACAAAGTATAACTTCCCAGAGAGCAGTTGTCAACCTTGTACTATCCCCTGGCATATTTTGAAAGGGCTTCAACTCGATGAATAATATTCACGGTACAAGTTATGCTTCTTTGCAACTTGTGAGCTTGTCATCTTTGATTCTCATAAAATGTGGTGGTTTTCCACTGGAAATATTCTCACCATCTTTTTCTGTCCACTGATAACATCATATCTGCAGTTTAAGTTCCCTTGAGATGATGAGAATCATAAGTGTAAATCTATAGAGGAAACTCTTTTTTTAAAAGATTTTCAGCAAAATTGAGTGTAAATGTATTTTGATGATGTGAATATTTGCCTCCTCTCTGAAACTGTAGAAGCATAAACTGTGGCAGTGCAAACTTTTTTGTTCCCCTGTTATTTGAAGACCAAAGAATAGGGTTTTTGTTGTGATCTGACTGATGCTTTTCCTTCTTTGTAGAGAATACATATACATACAGGTTCAGTGAAAAAATGTGTAAAATATTTGTAAGTCAAAAACATGCATACTCAGTTAATCTGTTGACTGCAAATCTGTCACAGGAAAAATAAATACATCAAAATGTAATCATAACTTGATTACATGTAGGAAGTAAATGTGAAAAATTATGCCAGACATGTTAATAATATTTTTTTTTATTATGCAGAGTAGTCAGACTCAGGATATATACAACATTCCAAGAAGTCTTGCTCTCATTCTTTAGTGAAGCCTACCTGCATGTATTTTTTGCCAGGTTGACTGGTGTAATAAGTATGGCTGAATGAATACCCAAGTATCATAAATAGGCTCCAAGTATAATTCAAAACGTATATGACATTTTTTGAGCAATTACTAGAGCCAGGAAGTGAATGCCTTTTCATGGCAATGGAAAGAAAATTAGTAAAATGCAAATGAAATCTGCAGAACTCTTGGGTTTTGTTTAAAACAAAATATGTGTAGAAGTAAATTCAATAAAAATCACTAATTAATTATGAATTGGGAACCCACTGTGGAATATGCAGTTTTTCATATTAACCAAATCAAAGATACTATATCACAAAATGTACTTTGTTCTTTCTTTTGACAAGATAGTTTAATTTTAATTATATTTACTTCCCTGAATCACAGTAAATGCACTCTAGAGTATCCTGAAGATACTTTACTGAAGATTTAAGGTCTACTCCTGTTCATGCTGAAGTCTGTACGAATGGAAATTATTCCTAATATTCTGAGTCCACAAAGAATTTGTAGGTATTGCTTGGCAAATGTTACTGTGTTTATTTCAGAAATATGTGGAGTCACGCGGGTTGGCTAAAAGGTGGCTGAAAAGGATTTCCCTAGACCTATTTCTGCAGTGAAGTGTCTGAAGGGGAAGGTCTTTTAAACTCAACAGCCATCACCCACTCAAAAGCTACTCCCCACTTCAGGTTTTTATTATCGTATAATTAAGATTAACTTTTTATATTAGGAAAACTCAAGGTGATTAGATAAAAAAGAATAGAAATACAAGCCATTTATAAACATCTTTGCTCTTTCCACACTGTGTCCTTCTGGATGGGTTCAGTTTGGTGTCAGCCAACTCAGTTTTTTGAGTGACAAAAACCTGGGTTTTCCTCCATCGCCTCTGAAGGTTTTCGGCTCCCTCCTCTTAGCAGTCTCTTTCCTTTGCTGGCTTCTTGTTTTTCTCTTCACCTTTCCTGTCCCTGACACGGCTTAGAGTCTAGTCTCATCAAGCTTTCCACCTGGAGCATACCTAGTTCGCCTCCAAGCAGGAGCATTCTTCTTACCCATCTGATGGGGCTCACCTGTCCCCACCTGAACTAGGCTAAGTAGATACCTGAATGGCTTAGAGACTGTCATCTTGAGTCATGGCACAAACATTTTCTGTACAATGTGTCTACAACTAACCTCCTGCTCAGCTGAAACTGTTGCTTCTGAAGCCTTTCTGTAAACTGGGTTGGTGAGATGATGAAAGTTCTTTGCAAAAGGAGTGGTTTAGTCTGGACCATTCCAGTCACGCTGTTGCAGTGGAAGAGATGGGCAAACTGCCCCACTAGCACAGGAATAAGTGGCTATTTGCATGATGGCCAGGACTGATGCAGAAAATAGTTGTATAGTTGAAGTATAAGGATTCTGGACAGTTTAGAGGAAAGAACCTGGAAGATACTTGGCTGATCAAAAAAGCTGTTATAGACCCAGAAGAGTTAAGTCTTCAAGGAGAGCCTAAGCAGAGAGGTAACAATAAGCCATGACTTTCCTCACAGCCAACCACCAGGCAGAGCTGTGGGTGCCAGCTGGTTTTCTTGACTGCAGAGCAGCTTGTGAGAGATGTGAGCAGGAACATTTCCAGTAAGCATCATGTGCTGTTTTACAGTTCGGATGTGTAGGGAAATTCAAGCTACTTTGCTCCCAGTGCCGTGCTTGATTCAATAGATCATAGAATCATAGAATGATTTGGGTTGGAAGGGACCTTTAGAGGCCATCTAGCGCAGCCCCCCTGCAGCGAGCAGGGACATCCTCAACCAGACCACGGTGCTCAGAGCCCCGTCCAACCTGGCCTTGAAATTCTGTGTCTGCTGAGTTTGCTTTTATCCTCAACAAGTTCAGAATTGTTTCTTTATTGGGTACTTTAGCCTCTGAAGATGCTATTTGTGCGGTGTGAAATCCCACAAGTCATCATCATTTCCAGAACTACTCACCCTCCTGTACTACCTAGCTCTCCCATCACATCATGATTGTTTGTGTCTTCTGATCCTATGACATACATAGTTTGCAAAAAAAAAAAAAACATCGTTATACAGGCACACTCCAAAATTGATAAAAACTGTAAATTATTCCTAGCTGTTTTTAATCAGATCCTAAGAATTTTTAATCCAGTTTCAAACTAATTATGACAAACATTTATGTATTTTTCAGTGCACATTGTGCTGATCTACGTATGTTGTAAAATAGGATTTATGGCCAACAGATAGTTCATTTTTGGCAAAGGTACTGCAAAAATCATACTGTTTTCTTGGGGAGGAATTTATGGAATATCTTTCATTTTACCTCCTGCATCTTCAGAGGGAATAGCATTTCGTAAACAGTTGCTTTGCTCAACCTCCCCATCACCTTTCTGAACCAGACTCTTAAACAATCTGTTGAACAGCGGCTGAAGGTAGTATCTTCCAGTTTAAGGATAGCCTGGCACAGTGCAAAGGAGGTACTGATCTGCCCGTGTTACCCCATACACCGTTGGTGTCAGAAGGGTCTTGGAGAAAGCAGAAATAGGTGGACACATCTACTGCTTAAAAGAAACGTCTCCATTTTCTGTGAATGAGGGTGCTTGCTTTGCTACCCTTACAATGTGCTTATGTGCACAGAAGTCTCTACTCACCTGACCGACTGTTGTGCTTCAGCGGAGGTCCGCAGTCACAGTTTCTAAATCTAGTGCCATGGCGACAATGGCTGATGTCTCAGATGAGGGCATTTTTCTTTAACAGAGGAGCATCATTATTTTTCAAGTTCCTTGCTGCCATTTTTTCTTTTCATAAAGGCTGAGGTTGTTTTATATCAAAGAAAAGTTATATGGTTTGGAGAGCTAGTTTTAATCTCTTGAAGTTTGAGTAGTAGGGACCTCAGGCAAGAACAATTCTCACTGCTAAGTAGGAGATTAGAGCTGAGGACTAAGATTTGCATAATGTAAAACGTGTACATCATTGTATCATTAATATTTTTGAGTCCATAGGCAATTAATAAAAGGACGACTTTAGAATTTGCCTTTGGGTTATGTCTTTTAACATAACAGCATATCAAAATATTATTTGTTTAATCATATTTGACTTGTATTTCCTGGTTAATTTTTTTTTGTCTCCTGAAAGGAATTATCAGGCCATCTATATAGATTTTGGTGGCAAGGCTAATGCTTCCATAAAGGACTTATAATAAATAGCTTATCTAATCTTCAGTGTTATCAGGCAGGTAGTATGCAAAACTTAATTTTTCTCTTGAAAAGCATAAAAGATTTTGAGGCAGCCTCTGAAGCAACAGATCATTGCTAGCACTTCACTGTGACTCTCGGTATGACCCTGGATGAAAGGAATCTTTATCTCTTTGTATCTCACAGAATCACAGAATGGTACGGGTTGAAAGGGACTTCTGGGGGTCACCCAGTCCAACCCCCCTGCCCAAGCAGGGTCACCCAGAGCAGGCTGCACAGGACCTTGTCCAGGTGGGTCTTGAATATCTCCAGAGAAGCAGACTTCACAACCTCCCGGGGCAGCCTGGGCCAGGGCTCCGTCACCCTCAGAGGGAAGAAGTTCTTCCTCATGTTCAGACGGAACTTCCTGTGCCTCAGTTTGTGCCCATTGCCCCTTGTCCTGTCACTGGGCACCACTGAAAAGAGC
>Ga0065711_1048621_pt1 | contig 11711 bp, 22 predicted proteins | sample Hoacrofraction12_FD_59098 | JGI IMG/M metagenome (GOLD analysis project Ga0065711, IMG submission 59098) | Hoatzin crop microbial communities from Cojedes, Venezuela - Epithelial fraction 12 v2 (version 2) | ecosystem: Host-associated > Birds > Digestive system > Esophagus > Crop | place... | reverse complement strand
GGACGCGGTGCTGTGCAGCCTGCTGTGGGTGACCCTGCTTGGGCAGGGGGTTGGGCTGGGTGACCCACAGAGGGCCCTGCCAACCCCCACCAGTCTGTGGTTCATCTCGGGGCTGGCGGAAGGCTCCCATCGCATCCCGTGGTGCCCCTGCTCCCACGGCCTCCCACTCGGTCCCCCCACAGCATCGCTGAGCTGGGTGGGGACGCTCAGGGAGCCATGGCCCAGGCTCGTGGGAGCGCTGCAGGAATCTGCCGAGCTGCTAAAAATAAACCGGTTGTGGTTTATTTATCCTGTACAGGGACCGGCGGTTTTCCCTGTGCCAGGCAGAGATTTTGCTCCCGAATTTCCTTTTCCAGGGACCGAGCTGCCCCATGGAGGGTGGATGATGATGAGGAGCCACAGTGACGATGCGCTGGGTATTCCAGAGAGCTGCTGGGTGCATGCAGGGGGGCAGCAGTGGGGGTGAATTGGGCGTCTGCTCCCAGCCCAGCCCCTGGGATCATAATTTCAGTACTGGTTTCTGGAAAAAATAAAAGAGTCGGAGGCGAGGGGGCTGCCGTGCCCCCCGCACTCAAGCTGTCGTGTGTCCGCAGCGATGAAAGCCGACCGCAAGCGCTTGAAGGCGGAGAAGACGGACCTGGTGAGCCAGATGCAGCAGCTGTACGCCACGCTGGAGAGCCGCGAGGAGCAGCTCCGCGACTTCATCAGGAACTACGAGCAGCACCGGAAAGTGAGTGCCGAGCCCAGCACCGTGGTCTCGTGGCACGGCGGGGCTGGCAGCCGCGCGAGCGCGAAACCCGGTTTGCAGCTGAGCAAAAACCCACCAAAGCCCCAGCCGGCCTCTTGCAAGCGTGCGAGGGCTGGACCGCAGCGGGTTACGGATAAAGAAATTGTGGAAGAAATCTAGTCAGCAAGCTAGATGTGGGAAGTTTGATGTAATTTTAACCAGGGGTTTGTAGCAGCGCATGGGTTTCCCCTTGCTGATGGCCACCCCATGTCCCAGCAGGAGAGCGAGGATGCGGTGAAAGCCCTGGCGAAGGAGAAGGATCTCCTGGAGCGGGAGAAGTGGGAGCTGCGGCGGCAAGCCAAGGAGGCGACCGACCACGCCAGCGCCCTCCGCTCCCAGCTTGATCTGAAAGACAACCGCATGAAGGAGCTGGAGGCCGAGCTGGCCATGGTGAGCTCGGTGACGCGGCGGGCGCGAGCCCCGCGCCGCTGCTGCGGGAGCTCGGGCGCACAAAACGCCTCGGCGAGTTGCGCCGAGGTGAAGCATTCATTGCGATGTTGCACGCGTGCGTTTGCCGCTGGCGTTGCAGGAGTGGTCGAGAAAAGGCCCGTTGCTAACGAGGAGCTGGGAACGTTCCAGGCCAGGTTGGATGGAGCTCTGAGCAACCTGATCTGGTAGAAGATGTCCCTGCTCATGGCAGGGGGGTTGGTACCAGATGAGCTTTGAGGTCCCTTCCAACCCAAAGCGTTCTCTGATTCTACGTCCTCGGTGCAGGGAGCAATGCGATTTGGGTGTTTACTTGCCCAGGGGAGGGTGGGTTTGGTGCAGGGGCTTACTGCGGGTTCTCCTGCTCCAGGAGATGTTCCTATGGTTTTTCCCCACCACCACCGCCTTGGTGTCCTTCCCCAGGCCAAGCAGTCCCTCGCCACGCTGACCAAGGACGTCCCCAAGCGCCATTCCTTGGCCATGCCGGGCGAGACGGTGCTGAACGGCAACCAGGAGTGGGTGATGCAGGCCGACCTCCCGCTGACGGCCGCCATCCGGCAGAGCCAGCAGACCCTCTACCACTCGCACCCCCAGCACTCGGCCGACCGGCAAGGTGAGCCCCGTGGCACGGAGCGGGGTGCGAGGCCAAGCCCCTTTTGGGGAGCTGCCTTATTCCTCCACGGAGCGAAGGGAAAAAATGGGCAAAACACCCCCGGAATTGGTTTTTTGGAAGTGCATTGGGGGCTGTGCGTGGGGTCGGGTTTGCTGGCGTGATGTTGACTCCCCGGTGTCCCCTCTGCTTTCCAGCGGTCAGAGTGAGTCCCTGTCATTCCCGGCAGCCGTCCATCATCTCCGACGCCTCCGCGGCCGAGGGCGACCGGTCGTCCACGCCGAGCGACATCAACTCGCCGCGGCATCGAACGCACTCGCTCTGCAACGTAAGGCGCTGCGTGGTGGGGTGGTTGCTTCCCTGCTCTGCGGGTCTTGCTGGGGGGACGCAGCAGGCCCTTCGCCCTCCCAAAACGGTGTCGGTTTTGGGGTGGGGGAGGGGTTGGAGGTGTGTGTCAGGGCTGATTCAGCTGCATCCGTCTGCTTCTGCCGCAGGGGGACAGTCCGGGACCGGTACAGAAGAACTTGCACAACCCGATCGTACAGGTAGGACGGGAAGCCCGGTTCAAATCCCGCTCGTGAGACCCGGTCCTGGGCTAGCAAGTGCTCTGGGGGAGGGCTCAGAGGCACCGATTTGGGATTTAGGAAGGAAAAAAAGAGCGACAGTCAGCCTGAAATCTAAGCCTGGGCTGTGTGAGTGGCGTGAGTTGCCCCAAAAGGCAGGGAATGCCGTGGGTGGTGGCTGTGCTCGGGGCCCAGCAGGGTCGTGATTTTTGTAAGGCAAAGATCAGGCTGTTCAGTGACCCGAGATCGGATGATTCTTTGGTGTTTGACCCTAAAACTTTGGGGTGTTTTGGCAAGCCGAGGACAGACCCTTGCTCTGGCCTGAAGTTCTCGGAGCTGAAATCTGGAGCCAGTTGCACCAAGAAGCCAAAATCCCAGAAGTGAGGGGAGGGGGCCCGACGTTACTGCCAATTCCACCCAACGTGTTTCAGGAATGGGTTTTGGGGGGTCCAGAACCTTTGGAGCTGGACCGGAATATTTAGGGGGCCGTGGACCCCATGCTGCGAGTGGGTGGGAGGTGAAGGCAACGCTCGGTGGCCAAAGCCATGTCCTCTCCCCCCGCAGTCTCTAGAGGACCTGGAAGACCAAAAACGGAAAAAGAAGAAAGAGAAGATGGGCTTCGGCTCCATCTCCAGGGTGTTCGCCCGGGGGAAGCAGCGCAAGTCCCTCGACCCCGGCCTCTTCGACGGTACGGCCCCCGACTACTACATCGAGGAGGATGCGGACTGGTGACCCCCCTGCGCCGGGCGAGCGCTGGGACCCTCTCCCCGGCCTCGCCGTCGCCGCTGTACATACCCCCACCCCAGCCCCGCCTGTGGACGTGTTACCTGTCGTCTTGGGAGCGATGCCGCTGTGTCGTAACTCCAGTTTCTTCCCTTTTTTTTTGTTTTTTTGGTGTTATTTTTTGATTTTTTCCATACCAGTATCTCCTTTGTTGTCGCTTCAGTTTGTCAGTTTGGGTTGGGTTTTTTAGTTGGTTGTTTTCTGGGGGTGTTTTTTTTTTTTGTTTTTTTTTCCTCCTTCTTTTTGACGAAACTTGAAACTTGAAGGACTGCTGTGTCTCTGTAAATACCAGAAATATCGTGCACTTTGTGCTTGTGACGTCTCTTGTCCGAAACCCGCTGTTTTCCGGAGCCCAGCCCGTGGGACGTCCTCGCTCGGGGACGAAGGACCTGCCCAGCTGAGGGACCTGAGAGAGGAAAACACACACACACACACACACACACACAAAAAAATATCTCCTTTGTTGTGATGTCTTCCTGGCCGAACCCCGCGGAGGCGACACGGGCTGGTTGTAACGCCTGCCGGTCTGGAAAGAAGTGTTTTCACGTTCCTTTTTTAGTTGTTTTAATTTATTTGCACAAACCCAGAGAGGAGCTATTCTAACTAAATTATTGCAGAAGTTTTGGGATTTTTATATTTTTCCACGTCGGTTGGGATGGGGTGGGGAGGAGGAAGGGGGTGTTTGTACTGTACTGTCCTGGGGAGCGGCTGCCGGGGGGGCTGGAGCCCCGGACCCCCGCCCCGGGCTCCCTCGGCCCCGCGGCCGCAGATGCTCCCGGAGCACTTAACGCCTTGGGAAACGTGAACCCGATACCTGCCGGGAAAGAAGAGCTGGGGGGAAGCCGGTGGGAGCTTTGCCCGCTGTTTTTTCCCCGCATTTAGGGGGCTCGCCATTTGCTGTGAGTAAAATTTGGGGGATCCGGCGTGAGCTGGGAGGAGGGGAAAGGCGATATCGCGAGATATCCCCGTATCCCGAGACGTCGCCTGGCCGGGGCCGGGGAAATCGGTACGAGTCCCCGCCGGGGAGGGTTTTCTGGCTCGGGGGTGATTTTGAAGCGCAGGTGGAGCTTGTGCTGCCAAATCCCCTGGAAATGGCCCAAAACCAGTCCCCGGCGCAGCGGCCGCGTCCCCTCTCCACTAACAAGCACCGCGCTCTGCTTACGCCAAGATAAGTACCTTATGCTTTAATGCTTACGATATAATTTTAAGCTCTTAAAAATGTATTAAGATTTATTTAATGATGCTATAATAGTGTATTATTTTTCTTAATTCCGATACGCGCGCCCTGGCTGAAAAAGGGGGTCTTTTGTCTTAAATGACCGAACTAAACGGCCGATGCCCTCGCGCTGTGTATTCCTGCGACCGGGATGAAGCGGGGCGTGGCAGGGCAGGGTTTGCCCCGCGGCATCTTTCCCTGCAGAGAAGCCTTTTTATACTTTCTGTTGTTTTGGGGGGGTATTTTTATTTGTTCTTGGTCTCCTTGCGTTTTTCTAATTTAAACGATAAACCACCGGAGCAGACGAGCAATCTCCTTGTTATCGAGTAGTTTCCTTTGCATTTCAGCTTTTTTGTAAATTAGGAAATAATTCTAAAAATTACTAAGAGGATGATTTATTTAAAAGAGAACTTCGATAAATAGCATATGAATTATGGGTAACATTAGATTTAACTTTTCCCCCCGTGAGTGGGGGAGAATCCTTGAAGGCATGGATGCAAATATAAAACTATAAAAGATCTAAATAAAGCTTATTTTAAAGTACAGATGAACTCCACGCGGTTTAATTGCTTGCCTGATGGAGATCCCGGGCTGACGCTTGTTGTGGCACTGGGCACGAGGTGCGTGGGTGCGGGGAGGGGGTGAACGTCACCCCTGCCCTGGCTGCCCTGCGGAGCGCGGGTCCCTGGGGCGAAGGCGGGGTGCGGAGGGGGGGATGCAGGAGAGGGCTGCGTCCCTGGACCGGCCTTTTCCCGTGACTGGCTGCCGGCCTCGGGCTTGCAGCCGGGCACGGTGCTGCTGGCAGGAGGCTGGGGCCATTGGTGCATCCGTATAAAACAAGGATTGAAGGTAAGTGAAGATTTGGGGGTGTGGGGGGACAGCCAGGAGATGTCTGTCTCGGATACAGAAGACGTAATGCCAAGAAAAGCAGGTGGGACAGAGAAGGGAGAAGGTTTTGTGCTCTAATGCGTGCCGGTGGCTAAAGCATTGTTAATAATTTGTGGATGGATGAATTATTAATTTACGGATGGCGTTTGTCACTCGTAGGGTGGTGCCAGCACTTCCAGCGGGGCCTGACGCTGCTGTGGGGCGGACGGCTGTGTTCGGCGGCTGCGGCGAAGCGGAGGACGGCCGTGCCGGAGGCGAGGGCTGCGGGCGCGTGGGGCGCGGGTGCAGCGGAGCCGGGCGGCCGGTGCCTCGGCTCGGTGGTGGTGGCATCGCTGGGGAGAGGGCATACGACGGGGTCCGGCTGCCCGGTGCGGAGAGCATCCCCCGGAGCCGCTCTCTGCAGTCGGAGCCGCTTGAAGTACTCGAGCTACAATCGACCGGGGAAAGATAAAAGACCATTTAAGACCAGCCCTGCAATGATTTGCTGGTTTTTCAAAACCATAATGAGGGTAGAGATGAAGAGATTCTTGTTTGGTTTTTTTTCTCTTCCTAACAGAATCATCCTTCTGGGCTTGTGAGCAGCTGCCGAGCAGGTAAGAGCCGCCGTAGTCTGAGATGGGGAGAGCTGGAGCCAAAAAAACCAAAAAGGAAAAAAAAAATGGAGAAGCCAGCTGGCTACGTAGCTCCGTCACCTGAAGCTGTAATACAGCGTTAATGGGAATTAAACTTTGTGTTGAGGTGTAGCTATTGAGAGCGCAGAGATAAGCTGGGTGTGGACCGTGGTGGGGTTTGCCACACTGGGAGCGGTTCCCTGCACCTACTTGTCTCTGCCCTTCACCTGCGGAGGGGAAGGGACGCGGTGCGGGTGCTCACCCACCCCAGCCCTGGCTTCCGAAGCTCGGGCGCCCTGCAGCAGAGCTGTGGGTGCAGCACCGGTCCCGGCGCGGCTGCTGCTGCTCGCCGGTCGTAGCAGGCGCCTGTCCCTGTGCCGTGGGACCGCGCCGGGGGTCCTGGGCCATCGCCTGGCCCTGGCAAGCGGGACCGGGCGGCGTTTTTGGCTCCAGAGCCGATGGCAGCCGGGGTGAGCGGAGGGGGCTCGTTCCCTGTGGTCTAGGGGTGCTGTCCTGGGCTGAGGGCTGTCTCCTCGGTGGCTTCGTCCCCCTGCGACCTGTGTGTGCTCGGCAGCGGAGGGCAGGCACGCCAGGGCTGCGGGAGCCTGTTGCTGCTGCGTCCCCGCTGCGGGGCTGCTGCAGCCTCCCCCTTGCACGTCGGCCGTGTCCCCGCTGCATCCCTGCGACGCTGCGATGCTGCCATCGTGTGAGCAGTCCCCGAGCCGCAGGCGATGCAGCCTGCAGCCACCCCGGGAAATGCAGGGGACACCGCAGCCACCGTCGTGACCCTCGTGCCCGCTGCCAGTCCCCACGGTGAATGCCACGTGGCCGAAGCCTTGCATGGCCAGTTGGCTTGCGATGGCCGAAGTCAACGAACCCGGCACGAAAATCAGACTCATCCGTGCCTGAGAGACGCCGACAGCAGGCAAAGCAGCGCGCCGCGAGGTAGTTAGCAACACCCGGGGCTGTTTGGATGAGTTCAGACTCGCGGCGTTTGTGCACTTTGCACCGATAGCGTCGTTGCACGGGCGGAGTCACGAGCGTCTTTCCCCGGTGAGGACTTCAGACCGAGAAAGGCAAATATCGCTGCCGCGTGCCGGGGCACGAGGTGATGTGCCGGGACAGCCGGGGAGCTCTGCAGAGGGGGCACCGGGGGGCTCCTGTGCTCCCTTACCGGCGTGTGAGCAAGCCGTGCTGGTCCCGGCATTGTCTTTGGGCGACGTTCCCACCCAAGCCGTGCGTTCGCCCGCCATCGGCCGCGCGCTGATAACCTGCCGATGAGGAGCGGGTTGGAGAGGCTGCAGCAGGGAAGGGGGGCGAGTCCCGGGGAGGTTTCCTGCTCCGGCACTGACTCGCCCCATCGCTTTAGGCGGCTGAGCTTGCCTCCCTGGGCCTGGCTTTTTGCACTGAAGAGCTCAACCTGTGTGCATTTACATAGCTGAAGAAATGGTCAGGACGGTCGGTGGCCTTTGAGATGTGGTCGGTCGCAGACTGTGGGTGACGGGGGCCACGGATGGTGGCATCTCCCCAAACGCTGGGGTCAAGGGCCACCACCGAGGCTGCTGGTTTATTGCTTGGGATCACTGAAGAGTTTGAAATTTCCCTCTTGTGCATCCCCCCATTTTCAGTGCTTTCCTTGAAGGCATTTCCAGCACTGGCTGCTTGGCGTGTACGAAGCCGATGTTGGCAGTGCCTTCCCGAGTCCTCGCCCGCACAGCCCGGGGGGTGCAGCGGGCCCTGAAAGCATCCCTCGCCACCAGCATCCCACGAGGCCCTTGGGACATCCCGCTCTGCCAAGCGAGCGATGTCCCTGCCGCTGTCCCCTGCCCCGACCTGGCAGCCACGAGCACTGGCAGTGGCGCAGAGTGGGTCGCTGCGCTCCATCCCACCGGGACACTGGAGCTGTGATCCAGGTGAGGTTTCCTTGGAGTTTTATCATCGCTGGTGAGTGATCTCCCAGCGTTTTCCCTTGCTCAGGCACAAACCATCGCTCGCAGTCTGCTCCTGGTTCTGCAAAGCTACGTTAAGCTTCTGCTCAGCTCTTTAAACATCCAGAGACACGCAGCACGCCTCCAGCCCTGCCGTCCTCACGCCCTGCATCTGATTTTCCCAAGCCCTCTCGTGTCCCGAGCAAGCCGCTCGCTCCCCGATGGCACCACCCAGGACACGGAAGCCCTGAAGAAAATGAAGTTGTTGCTCAAACCCCTTCCGCGTGTTGCCCCGGCAGCGATGGGGAGGTTCCCCTGCCCAGCAAAGCTGCGCTTTGGCGAGGCAGGACCAAGCCCGAGCATCACGGGCAAGACGCAGAAGCCCCCAGACCAGCCACGGGAGGAAGCCATGGGTCGCTCGTTATCTTTGTTATTAACACAGCAGCTTTCCAGGCTGCTGCTTTCCAGGCTGCGGACGTGCAAGTGCTTGGAGCGGCAGACGGTGACCCGGCGCGGCGGTTGGACTGGTTGTACCGGAACCACTGCCCTCTGCGCCGCATCCCGGCAGCCCCGGGGACACCCGCTCCCCACGCCGCCTCAGAAGCACGGTCCGGCGCGACGGGCAGCGCGGGCACCGCACCTCGCCGGGGAGGTGCCGGCAGGTCGCATCCTTCCGCCGAGGGTGCTGCCAAGCACGAGCGTACGGAAACGCCTCCCGGGTCGCTGCTTGTCCTCGGTTTTTCAACTTCCACGGCAGGTTCCCAGCTTGCAGCCTTGGCCGGGGCTCTCTAAATCAGAGTGTAGATACCTAGGGATGGGGAAGAGAGATACCAGTTTAGACCAGTGCTCGTGGGCTGGGAACTGGGAGCTGAGGGTGAAGCCCTCAGCTGAGCAGGGAGCCCACCCCAGAGCGGGCTGGGATGGACTTTCATCCCAGGGGCAAAACCGGGGCTCTGCCGTGCTCCGTGTCCCTGCGGGAAATGCCGGGAAAATGAGCCAGAGCTGGAGCCTAGGGCTGGGAACTGGGGGCCAGGCTCCGGCTGGGAACTGGGGGCCAGGCTCCGGCTGGGAGCAGGCGGCTTCCCGGCGCAGATGGCTGTGGCGCGGCTGCTCCCCGGGCAGATGGTGTGCCTGGTAAATATTGTGCTGGTGTTTACCCACGCGCCGGCAGCCGCGGCGAGCGAGGAGCCGGGTGCTTTGGGTTGTCCGTGCTGGGGAAGGGGCTGGATGCGGACCCCGAGGGCAGGTTTGCGTGCGGCACGTTGGGACTCGCCACTGCAGGGGCTTTTTCCGCCGGGGCTGCACCGGCCCTCGCTTCGTATGGGCGTTGCGATGCTTAATTAGCGTAGCCAGGGAAGGATGGTTTAATCAGTACTCCAGCTGCCCCAGGATCCCCAAATTTGTTCTGTGGTGCTTGTTGCTGGTGCAGCTTTGCCAGCCATTTGCAGAAGTTCACCTTCCCCGCTGCCAGCCGTGGTGACCTACCTCTCATGGAGGGGTGCAAGCGCCCGGGACGAGCCTGTCCCCCGGCCCAGGGCGGGGGAAGCAAACCAGGCCCCCCCAAAAAGCTGCGCTGTCGAGGGGAGGGCAGCTCGGGGGCTGTAGGACCGGGGAGACGGTGGGGGTAGAAACCCCAGCATCCTCCCCAGCCCCAGATGGGTAATTGCTGGTGCGAATAAATGGTAAAAAATAGCTCTCTGCACTGATACACACGTGTAGGCTGGTGGCTCTGCTGACCTGGCTCCAAGGGATGGAGTTTTTCGGGACAAGCCGCCTGGCCGCGGGTGTCCGGGAGCGGCGTGTCAGCCGGAGCGGTGGGTTTGGCTCGCTGTTGGGAAGGTTCGGAGGGATCGCGGGATGCGGCTGCGCTCGGGGCTGGGCCTTGCAGCGGTGATTTTAAGGTACAGGTTGTGCACCTTCCTTCGAGCAGAGAAAAGCAGGGGGAAGCTGCCAGCGAGCGATTTCTGCCGCTAACACAGGGTAACATGAGTCCCTGGCATCTCTGCGAGTACCGGGGCAGCAAATGCCCCTCTGAAAGGCCCCTTTGTTGCCCGGTGGGGCTCCTGTTTCCTCCTTCCAGTGCAAGCAAAGTCTTTATTCTGCATATTTGGCTGGATGAATACCCCAGAGAGGTATCAGCCCACCCCGGCCCAGGCAGTGATTGTTTGCCAGGGGAGGATGTGAGCTGCCCGTAGATAAATACCCGCGCCAGGATGGCTGCTGTAGCTAGTCAGGCAAATGAGCCAAAGAGACGCGTGTGAATGCCAGCAGAGAGGGCAGGTGCGTTAGCAGCCACCCAGGCTCTGCCCTTCGAGGGCTGAGAGCGCCCACCCTTTGCGTAACGATGGGCAAACCAGCCCGGGTCAACAGCATGAGGGGTGAGGGGAAAGAAACCGGCTCCAAAGGGAGCGACTGAGCGAAGGGCGAGCTGGAATGGCTCGAGCGTGCGGGCGCACGAACCGCGTTTCTCCGGCTCACCCAGCCCTGCTGCCGCAGAAAAGGCCGTTTGTGGCCGATACTCAGCTCTGCGGAGCGGGAGCACGAGGAGCCGCTCGATGAATGTCCCCTCTGTGCGGGCGGGCGGTCTCCAGGGCCCCTCGCCAGGGTGGACAACCTTTCTCCGTCTCGGGCCGGGCTCTCCCCGCGTGGGATCGGTGACAGTCACCGTGCAAGGTGCCTTTTCTGCCCATTTTGCTGCGGAGAAGACAGTTCCCTGCTGTAGCTGCCGACTGCCGGAGCGGCTGGCGACGGCCGGTTTGTGTTTGATACGGAAAGGTGCTGCGGGGAGGGGAGGGGGCAGGGGGGAATTTGCCTGAGCGGGTGGCCAAGCCTGGAAATGCAAAACAATCCGTACCAGGAGAAAAAAAAAAACATACGCAGGTATACTGAATAATGTTCTTTCTTTTATTTCTAGCACGCTTCTCGAAGTTGGCCTTTGATTAGAGAAGGAAGGTACCGTGATAGAGCGGGGAAGGGCACCGGGAGGAGGAGCCGGGGCAGGTGAGTCAGTGGAAAATACCATCGGCTCCGAACGGGATCGAGCTGGTGGGAAGAGACATGGGGAAACGGGAGTTTGAGACCCGGCATCCCCAGCACTGGTGCCCCCGAGGCAGGGCTGCGGCGCGCTGATTCACGTGCGGGCATGTGACAAGGTGCGTTGGGTTCGTGATGGCTTTTGCCTTTGTGAGGGCTTGCGGGGCTGAAGCGACGAGAAAAACTGCAGTGGCTGGTCCAGAGAGTGCGGCAACGCGGCTTTTTCACTCGGGATTGGGAAAAACCCACCCTGAGCATCACCTCCAGCAGAACTGGAGTCATTGGTGGGGTTCAGCATCAAGGCTGTGAGAAGGGCCAGCAAAAGCGCAAGTCCCAGTCGCTGCTGGGATGGCGGTCGGGGAGAGGTGACACCGGAGACGGCGTTGATTACGGCAGGGTTTGCCCACAGCCAGCTGCGGCCTGTGCCGATGGGCAGCCTCCAGCCGCAGCCGCCGTGCCACCGCTCGGGGAGCGCGCTCCCAATTCCGTAAGGGTTTTACGTGAATTGTGGGGAAAGATTGCTTAGTCGCCTCACAGATAGGCACGGAAACGCGCAGAGGTTCCCTGCTTCCACACCCCGGAGCAGCCCGTGACCCCGTGCAGAACTGCGGCTGTTAATTGTTCATTAGTAAAGTCCTGCCCAAGCAGGGGCAGGAGCTGGCGGGTTGGTCCCTGCGGTTCAGCCTGGAAGTCACGGCACTGCCTGGTTCCGAGGGTAAGCCCTGGTGAGGGCCGTGCCCAGAACGGAATCACAGAATCCCAGCGTGGTGGGGGTTGGCAGGGCCCTCTGTGGGTCACCCAGTCCAACCCCCTGCCCAAGCAGGGTCACCCAGAGCAGGCTGCACAGCACCGCGGCCAGGCGGGGC
>Ga0065711_1048620_pt1 | contig 11711 bp, 9 predicted proteins | sample Hoacrofraction12_FD_59098 | JGI IMG/M metagenome (GOLD analysis project Ga0065711, IMG submission 59098) | Hoatzin crop microbial communities from Cojedes, Venezuela - Epithelial fraction 12 v2 (version 2) | ecosystem: Host-associated > Birds > Digestive system > Esophagus > Crop | place... | reverse complement strand
AAAAAAAAAAAAAAAAAAAAAAAAAAAAAAAAAAAAAAAACACAGAAAAAAAACCACTAAAAAACCAAAACCCGAGGCATCAGCTCTGGAAGTCTAAAAACAAATGCAATTTGAAGACATGTTGAAAGCCTTTATCAAGTTACAATATTACCAGAAAAAACTGAAGACTCAAACTTTGCTAAAGTGATCCTGACAAATATGATGCTTTCCTGTTGGTGGGTTACTGCCCACACCTTGCAAACATTTATTTCAAGATCATTAATGCATATGCTAAGTGTAGAGGATAGGGATATGACTGGACATATTTATGCTGTTTAATATTAATATTATGACATTCATTTAGTGACTGCCATTAACAAAACGGCATAAAGCAAGCACATACTTTTCTGGTAATCAACTTTGAAAAGAGCATTTCAAACCCATAAGAAAAGCAGAACTGTGTAACTAAGACCATAGAGTGTGAAGGACAGTAAGGTAAGCAAGAGAATACAAAGATCTTGCAAACAAAAAATTTAGGAAAGTTTACATGAGAATTAGCTTTCTATTTGTAACAACTGAAAGTACAGCATTGCAGTAATAAATGTTGTAACTAAGTTGAACTGTCATGTTTGCATGAACATGAGTCTTTGGGATTTACAACTGATAACAAAAAAAACGTTATTTTGAAAGGTGGTCTGGTCTCAAGAACCGCAAAGGCAGGGTGCAACCCTGAGCGAAGCCCCCTGCGCCAGGCCATCCAGCCACCAGGACACCAACTGCAGAAGTCCCCAGCTCCACGCCCAGCACCTGAGATGGGGAATTTCCACCTACAATTCCTACTACCGTGTGGAGGCAACGACAATAATTCCTACTACACTCAAGAACTCAAGCACCTCCTAATATCCAACAGCTTTTCCAAAATTCTTGAAGAAAGGCAGCAGGTCATATGTATTAACCTGCAGGTGGTAGGGTCTGGCCTTCGGACAGCCAGCTTGATCAAGATATCTTAAGAAATTCCCCCCACCTTTTTTTTTTTTTTTTAGGGATAGACTGATAAGGGTTTTGCAAGCACTGGGATGCAGCGTTACTTTGCTAAAGTCAAAAAAGAACACAGTGATACACTCTAAAATGCTGATACAACCTAACACATAGAACGTTTTATGTGAGCAATCTGTACTAGAGGAAAACTAAGTTAATTACACCATGAGAAAAAAAAAGTGCGATTGAGCAAGTTCATCTATAGTTCAAAAGCTAGGTAGCAACAAAATATACAAACAAGAAATAAAGTTTAATAATTCATTTATTATCTCCAATCATCGCACACTGATGTTTAGATGATTATCCAGGGCATGAAGCGCCTGCTTCCTCCTTTCTGGGAAAGGAGAAAAAATTGAATGTAATGGAGCTGTGCCAGGTGGCACAACCTGACATCAAGAGAATAAACAGAGTCCCAGGTGGCTTCGCAACGCTGTGATCTCAGGCTAGCAACAGCAACCTTTTCTGTGTAGGTAAATAACATTCATTTCTGACTAGCCACAAGACTGCTTTCTGAATGGGATCAAATACTGTTGTAACAGCTACTCATCATGGATACTGAAGGTGTACAACATGGCGCAATCACAAACATCAGTAGCAGATGAAGACACTCATACCCAAGCTGCCTAGCGCCAGACCTCATCTGCATATTATTACTCCTACAGCTGCAGGATTGCAGAGCATTACTTGAGCACACCTCATCTGTATCAGTGCAAAAGAAGGCAGTGCAGTGCCTCCATCCACCATACTACTGCCAGGTTTTTGGTGAAAATCAACTGGTTATCCAAACTGTAGAACAGCAATCTCTCACTAGGTGCTGCAACATTCGAAGCTGTTTCTGCTAGATCTGGAAGGATAATATGATAGTATCTTAACTGTAAGGACGAAACAGTATAAAACATATATTATAAAATTGCTTATCAAATAAGATAAAAATACCAACACATATGGTACTACCACAACCCCCCTATATGTTACACTCTATGTAGCCAGAGCTCTGGATAGACAGATGCAGCATGAAAACATTGTCCTTGAGACATTTTAGATAACAGGCAACTGTTAAACATCCAGAATTTCTGGCAGTCCACCTCATATCTTTACTGTTCAACAACAAATGCTATGAAAGCAATACAACTCCACTTAAAATAACCTGGCACACTGGCAACTTCTTGGCTCCGGTATGGAATTAATAATTTTGAGGAAGCATGCAAGGCTTGATTTCCAAGACAGGTATCTTCTACTGAATGAATAATTTGAAAAATTATCAAACTTTTACTAACACAAAAGTCTTTCCACCCTTTCTGGTCTTCTCAGTAGCAGCACCTTACAGCCAAGCTCAACTTGGAAAAAAACATGCCCTGCATGTGGCATAATTATGCTAATGCCACATGATGTCATAGTTTTTCCTCACTTCCTACTTCATTGTAAACATGACAGAGCCAGCCTCTTTCCAGTGGTGCCCAGTGGCAGGAATAGAGGCAACGGGCACCAGCTGAAACACAGGAGGTTCCCTCTGAACATCAGTAACAATTCACTGTGAGGGCGACTGAACACTGGCACAGGTTGCCCAAAGAGGCTGTGGAGTCTCTGTCCATGGAGATACCCAAAAGACGCCTGGACACAATCCTGGGCCACTGGTTCTAGGTGGCCTTGCTGGAGCAGGGAATTGGACCAGATGACCTTCAGAGGTTCCTGCCAACCTCAACCCTTCTGTGATCCTGTGATCCCAGTCCCCAAACTATCCCAATGCCTTCCTTTCCCCAATTTGATAGATGTTAATCATCCTTTTTCCCCCTTCAACTTGTCTTGGTATTAACCAAATCAAAGTCATAGCAATTGTACTGAGGTATGTACAAGTTGGAAAGCCAACTTTGTCTGAGATGCAGATAAAATCTTCATGCCTGCAAGCTTGTCTGCTGTTTTCCTGTTTCATAAGCTCGTCTAAACCATTACCATTCAAAAAAACCAGGACCCCATGCAAGCTACATTCATTTGGGTAAGGCTGCAGAAGAAAAGTATAAGGGATTATCAGGTTCAGACTAGTTTAACACTACAGTTCAGTTTCCTAAATTCTCCTGAATACCAACTGGATTGGAATTAATTACTTTCTTGTCTGAACGCTTGTGGCTCTGTACTGCAAAGGGTTTTCAAGCATCTCTGTTGGCAAGTGACCCTTTGTAACCAGTCTTTAGTTTGTAATCTTTTTTACTAAAACAAAACAAAAAAACAACCCATGAGGGCATTTGTACAACAGCTACGTTCACTGAACACAACCAGATCAATCAAGTTGCTGTGTCATTCATGAGCTACGACTTAACTATTTTAGTTGCTGTTACAGATAAAAAGTATTGAAAAATTTGCACTGGATAGTACAATATTACTAATAATACTAACAATAACAGTGAAATGCTTTGAAACATCCTCTGATTCATAAATGGTGGAATCAAGCAGAACTAAGAGGAGGTCAATCAGATTCAAGAAGAGCTCACATGGCACCTGCTACAGAGATGACAATCCAGTCTATTCCAGTCCCATACTCCTACACTTTCATTGGGCTCACAATTCATATTCAAAACTGCATTCCAAATATATTTAGGTCAAACACAGAAGTTAACATATTGCTGTACTTCATTACCTCACACTGTCTACAGAAAGAGTTGTGGTCACATCTTGCATACCACCTGTAATTTCTGCAGTAATACATTTGCAGATCGGATGGCAGAAGGGCCATTTGGTATGATCCACAACATAGCACTAAGGAATTTCTCCTAGTCCCCGCTTCTCTTCTACATACAAGCACCTACTGCAACCACGCAGACCAAGCTACTCACTCTGAAAACAACATGCAGTCATTTTGCACACCAAAAAGAAAAATAAAACAGCCTCCCTTTAATGTCAGCTAGCAGATATTTGCTTTCCATGTTCTGCTGTTAACAATCATCCTGCTCCAGGTTGAAAGCAAAGGAGACAAGGTACAAGGCAGACCTATTAGACAAAAAAAGGGGGGCAGGGGGGGAACGTTTAAAAATAGAAAAACAAAAATCAGCAATCCAAACATCAAGTACAGGCTATTACTGATGCCTGTAATAGCTTTCAGAAAGTCAAATAAACACAGATTACTAGCAAGGAAATCTGAAGTTTATGTAACACACAAAATCTTGAGACTATTACCGAAAGTTATGAAGTGCTCCAAAGACTACGAATGGCCCCCGAGGAAATAATTCTAAAATAATAATAATAAAAAATTAACCAGAAATCACAAATTGCATTTGTTCTGGCATAAGACCTGTATGTTTCTTGGAATTAAATATCTGTCTTTTTATTAAAAACATCCATGTCTGTTCATGCTGGGTTTAAAACATGAACAGAAGACATTTGCTAGATTAACACCCTTGCTATCATGTTTTAACTCTTTAAAGAATCACACAATAAAAAGTTAACATCTGATTCTCATCAGTTCACAATGCAGTCCAAATTTTTTTTCATAAAAAATATTAACTTTGTTCCTCACTCATAATATAAACCAAGATAGAAAGTAAAGAGTTAAAGCTGTTTGGCAGCTGTTACTTTAAACTCCTTTGGGTTTTATAATTTGCAGAGCATGTCAGTTCCTCCACCCTGGAACTTTTTTAAAACACCCAAGCAGAGGAATGTCACAGCATGATCATCTGCCATCAGTACAATAGTCAGAGATATGACACAGCAGAGGACCTCCTCCTCCAAATCTGTCATTGGTAATAAATTATGGTGTAGGCAGGAGCTGACTGAGACCAGACAGGCAGAAAAATCAAAATTAAAGGAGTATGTAGAATTGGACATGACCTATATAGAAGTGATGGGTAAGGCTGAAGAGAGCAGTATGATATCTTAGAGGGAGAAGATATGCAGGGGGGAGGGACAAGGACAGAGCCAAATGGCACTCTACAGTGAAAGGGACAAACAAGTGCAGAAAACCTTCAGCACTCGTATTAAAAAGGAGAGGTTTAAGGCAGTATTCAAGCACACAACACACTGGTTTCTTGTTAAAGGTGCTCAGAAAGTAAAGACCAACACATAGCACTAAAACCCAGCCGCAGTGAAATCCAATCAGAGACAGGTCAGCACTGCAAGACCTGTAGGGCAAGCGCCACATAGCAATCAGAGACTGTCTTTGAAGAGAATACCTAGGACAGAAGCTTTTGCACAATTAAAAAAAAAGAAATGCTTGTAACTCTTCAAACAAATGCCCTTTTTCCCATAAGCTCCTCTCTCCTGCACGTACGGAGAAAGGCTATTCCATCACACAAACACCATGTATCACTACATCAAGCCCCTATATCTAGGCAATACAAACACCCTTAAAGCACAGAATCCCAGGGCAGACAGAGAAGCTAACATTTAAACATAGATAAACTGCTATCCCACCATTCCATAACCTTGCACTAAATTCACTTCCTCGAGAAGCATCCACTTCCATCAACCCCAAGCTGTCAGCAAAAACTAATGAACAGTAAACTACCCTCTGGCTCCTACTCGGTATGGCAGGATAGTAGCTCTGCAGCGGTCCTGAGCATGTCAGCCTTTGGCAAATAAGGGTGGACACATTCTTCGCTTGCCGGTTTAGAACAAGCACCCAAAGCCAGTAAAACACAGATGTGTACCTTTCACGTACGCCTTTATTTTGTTTACCTCTTCCAACTACTTGCATTTTCATATGTACTTTTTTCCTCTATCTTCTTTGCCTTTCCCTACTGCACATCTTACAGTCTTAGAAAGGGTCATGAAGCAGAACTTCTGCTATTTAGCTCCCTGGCAATGGAAAAAGGAAAAAAAATGCAACAATATGACAGGTTACAGCCCAGCAGAACCCCAGCCACAAGCTGGGGCCCTGGTGCACTACTGGTATTTACAGATATATAATAGCCAAGCAAGAAGTTACAGCGGTGGTACTCGGTGCAAGCCCAACATCTGTCTCCTGCAAGTACTGAGAGCAAAACAATGAGACATTTGTTCCAAGCTCACGCAGCAGGGCAAAAACAACTGCCCAGCAGCCACTGTTCTTCTGAACAGAAGCCACGAAGATGATTTCGTGTTTTCATTTTCCCCAGTGAGTTCATAAAACGTTCATTAGGATCATCCTTTTAATTATTGCACAAATCCATACGATCTGGATGCAAAGTTACTCAAAATGAAGCAACAGTTGGGCTGAGATGAACGTGAAGAAGAGGGGCACATTGCTTTATGTTCTGCCACACCAGCCCACGCCCAAGAAGCTGCAGTTTAGGACCCCCCAGCTGGCAGAAAGCCACCACGACATACCTTACAAAGCTGGCTGCAAAGTGTCAAAAAGAATACAAAAGACTGGCCAAACCCACAACAGTTAGTAACCATGAGATACTACCATGGCTGTCAAGCTAACCAAGCCCCCCTCAAGCAGCAGAAACACCCACAGAAACACACTGTTCTAGCTACAGCCCCATTATGCACATCCCTGTGTGCTAGTGAAGGCCAGCGAAATGCTTTACTCCACCTACACATTCAGCATCTCTCTCCAGGAACAACTGAACAATCAAATCCTTCTCAAGCAGTTCTGATGGGGGTTAAGAATCTGGGAGAAGAACAAGACATAAGGATGAGAGTATTTCAGAAGCCGAAATGCAGCTGTATCTCAAGCAACTGGAAGGACGCGTTGAAACACTGCCAAGGTGTCAGGACAGCTAACTCATGAGTAAACACCCCAGTAATACAATCTTCGTAATGCACAGTTGAAAACACTGGTCAGAGGCAAGTTCAGGTGAATCTTACAAAGCATAAAATGTCTCCAGAATCGCCATGAGGATGGACAACCTCCAGAAATCAGCATCAGGAAACAACTAAGTAAGTCTTAGCACAACGTCTCCTTCGTACCCTGGCCCGAGCATCCTCCTTGCTCTAAAGGAACCACGGCAGCATGCTGAGGAGGACCACATTTTCATCTCCTCTGAAAGCCAAGGTGCTCGTGACTGTATGTAGTCGTCACTGGCCACTCCACCAAGGCAAACTGCTGTATCACAGCTGCTGGCAACAGAAGTCCTCTTGTCAAAAATGACAAGCGTTGCAGAAGATTCAGCCACCAGACACATTCAGAATAGACTGATCAGAGTGCTTACAAAACTGTACAAAAAACTCGATGCCAGTGACACATTACGTTATTTAAATATGCATGATTTTGTTTGACACTTTATATTTCTGATACGCAACAGCATATCAGTTCCAAACAGGCAATACTGAGAGTACAGGAGTAGTTAGAAACCAAGAACTGACTACTGGTACCAAAGAGAAGAACCTACCAGTACTGATTTTTCACTAACGTAACTTGCAGAATAAGATAATATTCTGTCACTGTTACCTGTATTAAAAATATCCCGAAATTCCCATTCTCTTGTTACAAGGTATTATGGCTTTAATTGAATGTCTTGCCTTACATCGGGGTAACAGCATCTCAAAAGTATGACACCATTTTTTTTCCTTTGGTCACAAAGCATCAATACAGAATCACATGGGCTCTAGCACAGAGCACCACTGAGTTGGGACAAAGACACAGAAATACACGGAATTCACCGGTTCTGGGTAAATACATCTGATTGAACATCTGGTCAGTTTTTAGGATATCGTAACTACCTCTGGAACCCTACTTATCTTAATACAGATAAAAAGGTATAAAATAGATCAGCTATCCGTTTTAATGCTAAGCATATTTGTGTTTTTAGAAAGGATAATTTTTAATAATATCGAAGGCACTATCACAGACTAAAGGCCGAGTTGTCTTGAGCTACTAGAATGCCAGAAAAAAAATCAAAGTGATATAGGTTTACATAAAAGATTTAAAAGTCTAATATTGAAATCCACTTTTTCTGAGAAAGTTGGAAATTTTAAGAACTCCTGATAATAGCATGCAAATACCATGAAAACTGCAAGAAAAAAGACCAGAAGCCAATGATGCTTAATTAGAGGCTTCAACAGATTGTTTAAAAATCTTGAAAAAAGAAGTACACATAGTCATATACTCAGTTAACTTGCATGCCTTCTATCTGCTAGCAAGGGTTTATTTCAAATCTATTGCCATGAACAAGAAAGAACAAACACATCTGTGTACGTCTGCAAGCCAAAGCTGCTTTGAACAAAGAAAGTGAGCAGAAGAGACGACACAACTTCTGGTGTTATTGAAATAGCCACAGCAATCCAAGGACAAAATGGAAGCCAAGTATCCTGGATAACACATTAATTTTATAGATTAATGACCATTTACAAAGGACTATCACTGTAAGTTGTTCGAAGTACAGAATACCATTCCACGAAGACAGAACTGAAAATGGTGGAAAATGCATTAGTTTTACTGCTGTGAGGTAAGCTTTGATTCATACCATATGGCCTTACAGGACAAGCATGTGTGCACGTCTGCAGACGTGTGCACAAACGCTGAGGTCTCCAACCCGCAACTGTATCCATCCCAGCTTTTTAGCAGAAGTAAGAAGACAGAAGGATTCCAGTACACACTAAATTCATAGTTTCTCAGAGCCATTCAGGAAAGCGAATCACACTGAATCACTATTTTTGTCTCAGAAACCTAGTAATTAACACAAACTGAGATAAATCAAGGCGGGAAGATAATACCTAGCATCAATGCAATACCTAGGTACATTTGTAGTTGTTCTCTTTACAAGGCTTAAAGAAACCACTAAAACCTAACAAAAACAGTCATACTAGTATCTGAAGAATTCATGACAAGGAAAGGAATCAATGGACATACCATTAAGCTCTTTTCTTCTCCCCTATTCTGTTTAATGTGGTACAAAATATACAATATTTCTATTTCACCCTCAGGCAAAGAGATCCAGTGAATGCAATACATGGCTGCGACACAAAATCGTGGGTCATCAGTCTGGGTTTAAAACAAAAAGGCTAAACCAAATATGATACTATGAGCACAGAGAACACTACTTACAAGTTCAACTAGTTATCAGCAGAATTCTCCAAAATCAACACTTCTCTGTGTTGCTTCACACTCTGAATTAAAGTAATTGCTTCTTATGGTATTTTCTGCAATGTAACTGCAGCCAAGTACTGACTTTGTAACAGCGTCTTGGGCTTGAGGTGGTTTATCTTCCTGCTACTTCAGAACATTAAATGAGATTCTGATGTTACTAGCAACGTCAAGCTTGCAAGTATGTTTGAAACACATATTTGTTTACATGGCTACTTTTGCAAACGTAGGTTGTCTTCTGGCACACTGGAAGTTAAAAATTAAGCTCAACTCAATAAGGACAGTGATGGAAAGAGCAAGAGGAAAAGGAAGAAGCTTCTTAGTACTTGTAGCTGGAACCTATCCAAAACTTCATATCCTATACAAGAACTTTAACATGCCATCCTATCACCTTTATGCTTTTTCTTTTTGCCTCTTTTTTTTTTTCTCTCCTTACTTGCATTACACACACACACACACACACGTATATATATATATATTCAGAAACCAAGCTTGCCATCCATTTTGGAGACAAATGGCTGTGCACCTACTTACAAAAAAATACCCTCACATGCGAACATCAGTGTAGCAGGTGGGGGCTGTCTGCCTTCCCGGGAGCCCGACAACAAGTCCAGACTGCTGACACGTTGCCTGCTGCCAGGCAGCTTTCTGGCTTTGCCCTTCACACTCAGTCAAGTGTGACAAAGAAAAGCATGGAACAGCAAGAAAATGGTGACCAAATCTGAAAATTACTTCACAAGGGTCCAGGAAGAAACTGCCATGACCGAATATCAGTAAATTCATTAAACGCTCCCTAATCATTCAAGTAAAAATGGCACAAATTAAGACCCAGTTCTTGCGTGGCCTTGGTTTACTTCCCAGCGCTGACCTAGACAGTGTGCCTTCATTCCACTTTGTCTTTAGTCACAGAATCACAGATTCCTGACCTTATCTTCTGCACAGCACAAGTATCATCTTCATCCTGTGACCAGAGAGTAAGCAATGAATGTTTCTTCTCCAAGGAAGATACACCCTTTTACTAATACTAACTTTTACTTTACACTCAAGATGCTTTAAGAATAACTTAGATGCAACTCAGCAAGACAAAGCATTATTCCTTTTGGCAAAGGTATGCATCTCCTTCAAAGACTTTGGGCTCTTCTGAATTTTAACAAGATTTGGAGTAAAGAAGGCTGCACTTCACTGTCTCCACAAAGACACACCAGAAAGCAGCCCTGCAACCCAACACTGTCAGATACTACTTGTTTATAGCCAGCCCCAGATGTACCAAAGCTCTTTCAAGATGGACTACTTACAGTGTATCATTTCTAGCCGTTAATCTGTATAGCTGCAGACAGAAGGGCATAAAGTAACGGTGAGGCAAAGAAATTTCTGCCCTGTGTCAGCGTCGTGGTCAGGAAACACTGCTGTGCGTCTGCTCTTCCTCACATTCAATATAGACCTCCTTGGAAATGCTAAAATCACCAGAGTTTTCCAAGGCACAGACATGCAGATTAAACAATATCTGGACTGCAGAAACACCTGAGCGAGTTTGGCCGTAAGTATTTGAGCTTTAATATTTTCGATGACGCAGTTCAGCTAGGGGCAAGGGAAGATGACACTTGATCATTATAAGTGGCTAACTGATGCAATACTTGAATGCATCAGACATTAAAAAGCATCTTTGTTTATATGCAATCATCCATGTTGAACAAAGATTCTCTACTGCTCTGAAGAAACCTACAGGGCTATAACTTATAAGAGTTTCATCTTGAGAGCTTATATAAACTCTTTTTTGATTTTTCTTCACCACAGAAGAATTCATGAAAGTATGGAGTATTCACTTAAAAGCATGCATTAACTTGCACATGGGAATAACCATTACCTTTCTAGGATATCATCACAAAAACTGCTCTACTTTGTTACCTAGCCCCTCACCCCTCAAAACCCAAGCATTTTTCCTGTGCAGAAAGCTGGCTTGTGACATGACACTGCTTCAATCCCCTTTCTAATGACAACATCTGCTGAGAGGGCTCTCTCTCTGCTCTTTTGGCAGCCATAGTAAACCATGTGGAGCTTTTTTTTGGGGGGGGGGGGTTTTGTTTTTTTAAAAAGGGAGAATGTTACTGAAAGATTAACTACATGCTAACAGGTAAAATTACTAATCAGAAGGATCTCCAGCAAGATTTTGAGCATAGCTAAAGACTGACAAATAGTTTTTGCTGAGGTAAAGCTTCACAGAGCAGATAGCTATTCATATCTGATCTGAAGAAGGAAGTCCTTATCTAATCAAATGTCTGGAAAAACTAATAGTTTTCAGCAAGAAATTTGGTACATCAGGTGCTCTTCCTTCAACAACTGATTTTTAAAGTACTTTTACTAGCTTAATATTCCAAAGCCTGCTGCGGTTATAACTCAATAGCTTGCAGCAATAAGTACATTTGAAATTCACCCCATCAGAAGCTCTTGCTCCTACTGCTTCAGGCTGCTTGAAGAAAGTGTATTTTTAATTTTCACACAGACTGCTAATAACAATATTCACATCGAGTAAGTTTAATGCCACAGTTACCTCTTAAAAGCTTTAACTGGCAGCATACTAAAGAATGAAATAACTATCCTGTAACAACAAAGGAAATTTTAACTTTTGAAGAAAACAAGCTTCTTCATATTAAAGTTTTAATAGTAGGGAAAAAAGTCACAGTCCCCCCCCCCCCAG
>Ga0065711_1011171_pt1 | contig 11711 bp, 1 predicted proteins | sample Hoacrofraction12_FD_59098 | JGI IMG/M metagenome (GOLD analysis project Ga0065711, IMG submission 59098) | Hoatzin crop microbial communities from Cojedes, Venezuela - Epithelial fraction 12 v2 (version 2) | ecosystem: Host-associated > Birds > Digestive system > Esophagus > Crop | place... | reverse complement strand
TAGAAACTAATGAAGAGTGATACATTATCTACAGGATTTTAAAAATAGCTCTGAGGATTTAAATATTCTGTAACTCTATGTAGTACTATGGAATGGCTTTAAAAGGCTGTCCTATTAAATTGTGTATTTGTTTTTTAAAAGAAATATCTCGCATTAGCAAATATATTTCCAATAAAGACCTTTACAAGTCAAAGCGCAGAGGATAAATTATGTGATACTCCAGAATAATCATAATCTAGAATTATAGATATTTACCATACAGTTGCTGGTGGCTAACTCAGGCCTCTGAAATAAATGTTCCAAAAAATTAGCACCCATTTTTCTTTTTTTTTTCAGAATGAGATTAACTGCTTTAGAAAGCTGTACAGAGAAATTACTTCAAAAGCCTTATTTCCACTTTTAGGGTACTTCATCACAAAAGAGCATATTGTCAGTAGAAGGGCAGGACAGTTAACTGATGTAGCATTGATATGATGTGTGGTTCAATAAAGTTGCTGGGTGGACCAGAAAAATTGACCATGCACCTTGTAAGACTTAAGATAGACTTGAGTTGAAAGAGCTGAAATTCTCACCTTGCTTTAAAAGATGAGGTTGAAAAGACTGAATAGCTTCCTGTGATTAATCTCACACTAAGAAAGAAGTATAAATAACTCCCACAAAGGTTGTGTCATGCATGCACTGGGTGAATATATTTCTAATATTTGGATCATGTTGCCAGTTCAATCCTCCTGGAAAAATAAGCTTTTTCTTGGTATGTTCAGTTTGTATTTCCCTAAAATAATATCTTTGACCTCATAATATAGATCTTTTTTAGAAGCTAACATCTTTCTGCCAAAACTGAGACTGAATATTAGAGGATAAAATGCTTTGTTTGAAAACTTTTTGAAAAAATAATCTCCAAAACCTGGTTCTTTTAGAGATCATGTGGTCATGTGAAAATATCAAAATTACTATTATTATTAGAACTTTGGTTCGCATCCAAAAATAGTAACACATTGTAAGCTTCTGGATTTGAATGGGAAAAATACCAGTTTTGTACACAATTAATACCTTACTTGCATATAAAATAGGGAACTATTTCTGTCCTTCTTAGAATCATAGAATCATAGGTTGGAAAAGACCTATAAGGTCATCAAGTCCAACCGTCAACCCAACACCAACATTCCTACTCATCCGTACCCTGAAGTGCCACATCTACGTGTTTTTTAAACACCTCCAGGGATGGGGACCCCACCACTTCCCTGGGCAGCCTATTCCAAGGCCTGACCACTCTTTCAGTAAAGAAATGTTTCCTAATATCTAATCTAAACCTCCCCTGACACAACTTGAAGTCATTGCCTCTCATCGCTGATTACCTGGGAGAAGAGACCAACACCTGCCTTAGTTGTAGAGAGCAATAAGGTCCCCCCTCAGCCTCCTTTTCTCCAGACTAAACAGCCCCAGCTCCCTCAGCCGCTCCTCATAAGACTGTTTGTCTAGACCCTTCACAAGCCGCATTGCTCTTCTTTGGACACGCTCCAGCACCTCAATGTCCTTCTTGTAGTGAGGGGCCCAAAACAGAACACAGTACTCGAGGTGCAGCCTCACCAATGCCGAATACAGGGGCACAATCACCTCCCTACTGCTGCTGGCCACACTATTCCTGATACAAGCCAGGATACCGTTGGCCTTCTTGGCCACCTGGGCACACTGCTGGCTCATGTTCAGCCAGCTGTCGACCAACACCCCCAGGTCCTTTTCCTTTGGGCAGCTTTCCAGCCACTCTTCTCCAAGCCAGCAGCATTGCATGGGGTTGTTGTGACCAAAGTGCAGGACGCGGCATTTGGCCTTGTTGCACCTCATACAGCTGGCCTTGGCCCATCAATCCAGTCTGTCCAGATCCGTCTGCAAAATAAAAATAATTATTTTTCATGCTAATTGGGTTTACTGGTTGGATTGATGCATAACTGGAATAGTAAATAGGGCTAGCAGTTAGGCTGCTGAAGGCTATCGAAACTATGCAAAAAGTATGGCTCATGCTTCTTAACTTCCCAGCACTGCTGTGAGATGACTGCAAAAATGAATGCTACAAGCTTTTCAGGCAGATATGAAGCCACTATTTACCCAGAAGAAAAGAGGACTGATAGAGTAGTATTTCCAGTGGTTTTGGCATTGGTTGCCTAAATTGCATGGCTGTTCTGTTAAACAAACCTTTATTTTGAAAGATTACTATAGTTCTGTCACTCTTGAAACTGGAAGTTTCATATCAGTACTTCCCATTGGTAGGTAACAATACAATGCATATAAATTTTGCAAAGCTCTAGCCATCGTGAAAGAACAGGGCTTTTCAAGTCAAGCATCAACATTCCTTTAGTCCATATCAAACCTGTGATCAATGGATTTGAATAAAGTTACACTTCTTAAAGGTAGGCAATTATCAAAGCTTTCATTCTTAGCTAAAACAGAAGTATGATAAAAGTGAGCAGAAAATATGTTATTACACAAGCAAATCGAACAGAATTTTGAACTGACATACCATTTTAATTAGTTGTCTTTATTTCTGATGCCAGTTTGAATTAATGTGCTGATCTCTAGTTCAGTTTATTTTAGAACTCTGTTTCTGTTTGAAACCCTGGAGGGTCAAAGGTTTTCATCCAGAATCTAAAAACTATTAATGTTAAAGGGCATTATGATCTGTTTTACTACACCAATATGTATTTGGTATGTCCTACTTATATCCTGTATAAGACGCCGTCACCTTTATTTAACAAAGTCTTAGTACAATTAGTGTGATTATATCATAACATTGAATTACTTTCAGCTAAGCAATAATGTGAGCCCATTCTTGTTTTGAAATTTATATAGTTACTTCATGTAATTTTCATTCAGTACTATATAGAATATGATATGAAATACCTACTTGATTTGTGTTTCTTGAGACATTATTTCTAATGACGGTCTAAGTTTTAGTGAATTAATTTGAGCGTCATTATGGCCAATGTGCTGGAGACACATTAATCTAAGTGATATCATATCCTATGCAGAGCTAATTCATCTGAATGGGAATTTGGCAAATTAATTCTGGTTCCAATATGGGAATGGAATTGATGCCCAGAAGTGTCTCCTGAATTAATGGTCTAGCACAAAGTTCTGTTTCTGTTTTCTCCAGCAGATTGAGATGTTTCACCTATTAGCCATCTAATTGTATGTTAGATTTCCCAAGTTCACGATCATCATGGGCTTTCAGCTCAGAGGTTTCCAATGAAGTAGAGTTTGTGATGGACAGAAAAAGGGCCTCTTACCACATACTTCTGCATTTTTCTGTGTTTGCTTTTTCAGTGTTCTGTGGTGCATTTTAGCATGCAACTAATGTGCGGCTCTCCAAACCATGGAGAAGTAATGTCAGAGATATGTAGGGTAATTAGCCTGAGCTTCACATATTCCTTAAACATGAGTAAAAATACCTACAGAACTTTACTGTGTACAACAGCAGCTTTTGTCTAAAACAAAGCTGCACAAAATTACAATTGTTTTAAACTATATTCCACTTTGCTTTAATTTTGTTTATTAAACAAAGTATAAGACAGATCTCCATCACAAAACATAACTGTATGGCAGGATTATGTTATCATTATTGGTTATATTTATATAAAATAATACTCTAATAATGGAGATCTCGGAACACATATGATAGGATCAAGAATTTATTAGGAGTTTTGAATAATTTTTGCATGGTTGTGAGCCTGGGCAATCTATATCAGCCATTGGAGAAGGCTGATCATTTTCCAGCTTTTTTTTCTTTGTCAACCTCCATATGTGGAACACGAAATGAGAAATTAAAGTTCATTATGCCAAGAGAGGGGAAACCTTCCTACTTCAAATAATTTTTAAACACCAATAACTCTGTGAACTCCATCACAATCAACTGCTAATTGTTTTTTAATGGAGTCATTCTCCCATATGGAAAATTGGCAGAAGCTCAGAAATCCAGTTTCAGAGAAGCTCGTTAGAAGGACATAAATGAGAAGCCAGACAAGATGATCAAGAAAGAAGGAAATAGAGGAACAATGGACTTCCCAGATCTCAAGAGCCTTCGTGCTTCTGTTTCATTTTGCAGTCCTGTGTTTTCTGTCTACTGTACCACCAGTGACAACAGCTACTGCTCTAAAACTGGGACTTAGCAATTTGTACGCCCAAGCCCTGAGGGCACCTCCAACGTGAGTATGCCTGCAGAGTCCCTGGGGTTCCCTCCATCCTGCTTACAGCCAAGGACCTCCTTTCAGCCCCTTGGAGCTCCACCCACCCTACCCATGGTCCAGGACCTCAAGTCAGCCCACTGGGGCCTTCAGTCACTACCTCAGCAATACTACAGTAATGTGGGTCTCCAGCTCCCCTAGGATTTCTAGATAGTGTTTGGAAATTGCAATGCCGCAGAAGAATCTGGCATTCAACACTCTTAGTTTCAGTAAAGATGGGCTATGGCCTATCTGCCAAGGCCAATAGTTTTTCAGCAGAACACATGAGACTTGTGCAACCAGATAACCAATTAAATGATTATCACCTCAATCAGCAGCTTCTTTGGTGTGACGGCTGACCCTTTGTGGAGTGATCACAGATTGCAGACTTATTTTCTTTCAGTCTACTTATTATTTTAATTCACACAAATGCAAATCTCTCTGTGTGTGCAGCTATATTTATTACTCTTACAAACTACTTGGCACATATGCCAGTCTCTTAAAAAATCTGTTTACTGCTCTTTGAGCTTGTTTTAGAGTTAGCAAAAAGATGATTCTACACACGCTGTGGTAATCTAACAAAAAAAACTGAAGAACACAAATGAAAAAATCCTTATTTCACATTCTGGCACAGTAACATAATATTCTTTCATTTAAAGGGTATATAATTTTTTAAAAAGTTTCATTTCCAAAAAGCTTCTTTACACTAGAAGTTGTATAGCTAATACAGAAGGTTTTTCCTGACTGTTTGCCACAATAATTCTGGCTTGAAACTCATGTAAGTAAGCATGTTTACAAACATAAATAAATACTAATAATAGAGAAGAAATGTTAATAAATATTTACCAAAGGGGAAAATGTTGCTTAAAAAATTAATTACGATCAAAATCAGCAGTGCACCTTTGTAGATAGTTGTATTTCAATCAGAGTATCATAGCTTTCGAAATTTTGAAATGTGTACTTAAATATCACCATATATAGTAGTTACTTCTACTTAATAAGGCTGCAACAGATATGGGAAAGGCTTAAAGAAAATGTTTTGATTTTGTAATCAAAAATGAGAAATTTTATCATAGATTCCTAGTGCTTTCACTTCTGTGTTTTAGATTTTGAGATCAGAGTTGCAGCACTTCACCCCTAAGATGTCTTTATTTTCCTGTGTTTCATTACAGCTACATTATTTTGAGGACATGTGTGATTATGACATATTGTTCTTCTGTTGCTATTCTTATCTGTATGTTAATATATGCATCATATGTTGAATCAAATCCATCAAGAATTCTGCTATCTGAACGTCATTTATCAAATCCTTGGGATATTTTCAGAATTTAAAGTATATTATATTTGGTTATAACATACATTTTTGCTTTTCTGTTTTACCTTGTTCTATATTGTACTGTTGATAGAGCTCTTTACCTAAAGAATCTCATGGCTTTGTACCAGAAGATAGGAAGACAGAAGACAATTTGAATAGGTAAAAATACAAACAATACTGAATTTCAACTCTCAAATGCATTCATGGTATATGCTGTTGGGCTTAAAAATTACACTATAGTCTCTCCCAACAAAATCCTTTTTATTTTTCTCATTAGGAGTACAGATAATAAAGCAAGCAGAAATTGAAATGAGTCAAAGAGAAGCTAAAGGTTGAAAATATCTTTCTTAAAACATATTTTTGAAATAAAACTTTATTACTGAAGTTATATTATTTAGATATAGATTTCTGTAAAAACACATCTTAAGGAAAAGCATTTTTTTAAAATATCAAAATTTGGAGGACAGGGGCATGCTAGTTCTTTGGCACATTTTCTTTAAAGTCTTTGTATGTGCACATTAATTCATAACTTTTCTTTCATCCATTAGTACTAGAAACAATTGTAGTTCTTTAGTTTCTGAACAAATCAGCACTTTTTTAATGTTCAGATAGTTGATGTGCTCTGGGTGCTTACTGAAGGGAAAAGGTCCAGTGTAACGCACCTTAAAGCTCTGGTTGCCAGGATTTCATCACAGCATGAAGAGTTCATGTTAATACATCAAAAACATGTGTTTCTATGAATAAATAGAGAGCAATACCACAAAACTTTTAGCACTACAACTTACTAAATATTATTTGTTCTCTTGTTTACAGACAGTCTCTGCTCTTGGATATTATCTCATTTCAAAGTAAGTGTCTTCACACGATGAAGCAAACTAAGTTGTTTAAAAATCAATTTGTACATCATCTCATAGGCTTTTTACATAACAAAATTACTCAGTAACCATTTCTAAAATTTAGCAACTTTTTTTTATATACAGACTTGTTAGTAAAGCTATTAATCTTCATGCAAAGTGAGAGTATATATTTTATTTTCACACAAATTAAGAAATATACTAGTTCAAGAAAAAGCTATGTGAGGAGATAAATATATGAACAGTTCTGCAATATGTATATAATCCAATTATCAAGAACATATGAGAAAGTAAACCTATAAGGTTGCAAATAATACTCTTTATATATAAAAATAACTAATTTTATACTTGGGTGGGACTAAATTAGCTGTTTTGAAATGCATCCTTATCCGTTGTTCATACTCTGGAGCACATACCAACACAAATAAACTGCCACAAAAATATTTTGTGCAATAAAACCTTCAGCAGCTGGATACTGCTGTAATTGGAAAAGCATGTAAAAATCTGTGTAATTGGCAGCAGAGATGGAGGAAAGGACATGAGCAGGAATCCCAATAAGAGAACTTGCAGCAACCAAGAAAAGCAAAGCTTTTCTGAACTGTAGATGCAGGGAGAACTCTTACAAAAAGGCTTCAGTTTGTAAACTGATACAATGCAGATTTTGGAATTTGGAATGAATCATTCTTTCAATCCATTCAACTTAAATTTCCAAAGATAACAAATTTACATGTCATCATCGTGAAACTCTTAAAGGATCGGTAAGCCTCCCACAGAGAGAAGCAGGCATATTATCAATTCCAATACAGACATCTCAACTTGTCTCATTTTAGTGTCATTACGGAGCACAACATGAGATAATACCCAACTTATTTCCCCTCAAAGCTCTGACCAATAAGCTATCATTAAAATGCTTAAACTAAAATTAAAATGAAGCCATAATTAATTTTTTTTTTTTGCTTTTATTAGCAATGAAAGTAGACTTACATTTAAAGGGAAACTTAGAATTCCATCAATGAAGCACTTTTGTTCCAATAGTCATGGACTGTAAATGTTGAATTTTTAAAGAAATGCTGGGTAATGAACTAAAACTTCTTAAGCAGAAGCATGTATAAAAAGGGATTTTACTTTTTGTTTGAAATCTACCACTCAATTTTATGCAGTCAGATTGTGATGTCTGCTGTTGCTAAGCACTGGATTGCCTAGAAGTTTATATGATCATACAGATTTAATATAAGAATCAACATTCACTGAAATTTTCAGATTATAAACTGTATCCATTGTTCTCTACTTAAGTTAATTCATTATTAATGTAGTTTATAAGTGATATTATCTTCATAAAAATATGTGAGATGCCTCATTTTTGCTCTGAACATCTTTTCCTATAGCAAAATTTTTGAATTGTACGTGTGAGAAGAGATATTTAAAATTTAGTCAAGTTTGATGTATTTTACTATGTATGTATTTCTATATGCAACAGACATACAAGTACTAATTCTAGTCAGTAGTTTTTGTGTCTTGGTCTTGTGTTCATCTGCTAACATTTTAAAGCTTTCCATCACACACCGCTGCTAAATATATTTTCCTCTAAGAGGCTAAACAACTGATGTATATTCTGTTTGGTTTGTAAACGCATTCTTTAAGTTCAACATTCCCTTTTCATAAATACTTCCAAACCTTGGAAGTATTTTCTGTCATGAACACAATAAATGTCTTGTCTATAAACTGCTTCTTCCGGTCCTACCAATCAATGGCCAAAATGAAATTTACAATCATAGGATCAAGAGCTCTACTGTTTAGGATGAAGTGTCCATTTAACAGCTTGCAATCTCTTAATACTCAGAGAAGGTGAGAAATAAATATTCAGGCAGTATGCACTGCCCAACAATCAAACTCTTATCTCATGCTTGTAAACAGGTAGCATTTGCAGCCTGACCTACGTGTCTATAATCAGATAGGAGAGTCTTGCTTCTGTGGATGTACAGTTCTCAGCAAAGAGCCAAAAATCTGTGACTGCAGATCATAAGGGAGAACAGAGAAGCGAGACTGTGTCCCCCCATTTAGGAAAGCTGGAATATCCCAAGTGGGGGGGTTTTATTTTTTTTTGTTGTTGTTTGGATTATTATTATTATTATTATTACTACTACTACTACTACTACTACTACTATTACTATTACTATTACTATTATTAGAGGCAGCAGTCAGAGTGCAGCACTGTAAGAGCTCCCTTAAGTATCTTTGATGAAGTTAACCTAGGTAGGGGAAAAAATCTACTGCAGAAACAGCATGCAACTTCATTGAAACTAGTCTACATTGCTTTTCAGTAAGGTTACATAGTCTGCAAAGTAGGTTATCTCCCCAGTGCTTGGGATGGAGGAGGAGGATTGCAAAAAACCTGAAGAGCTCATTTAGCAGACTAGTATCAGGTGCCAAACAAAAAGGGGGAAATTCCAAATGCTTTTTTTTTTTTAAATTGAGAACTTGTTATAAAGAGAATAAATTACCTTCTTTTGAAAGTATAACCTATGATTAGACAAACCTGACTTTATCATACTCCAGTATGTCTTGCTTGTTTAGATTCCAACAAAAATCAAACTTCCTAGTAATGCATCTGAGCAGCGTAATCAAACAGATGACAACATGTATTTGATTAGTCATTAAATAAGAACTAAAAAATACATTTGTGTCTCCTCAGAGCCTCTGGCAAAAGGCCTTATTCTCTTTTGCTATTGCTTATTATTTACTCCTTCCAGTCAGATACCTGATATAATGAGTGGTTTATGGAGAATCAATATTTTGGCTGAAACTCATTTACATTGTCCTTATGAACATGCAGAAGCTTACAATCTGGGAACAGTGACTTGTTTTCATTTGCCATTTTGCTCTGACTTATATTCTTGTGATTTCATCTCATATTTTCATGTTGCACTAAAAAGAATATTTTTGAGACACATATTTTCCTTCTGCTGAAAACTCATGAAAATTAATCATAGTATCTTTACCTTCCTTCAGTAGCTTCTATACTTCTTGGTGATATGTTGAATCTGCTGGTCCTAGAAGCAAAAACCCAAGGCAGTCCTGAGAATCTTCTATGTTTATGACTATTGCTTTAAGTTTGCTTTTATCCTTTCTAATTTTCATCTAATCTCTCTATGTTTCTGTTTATGGTCTCATTCTAATGATTTTTCTTAACGTAGATATTAATTTGCAAAAGGAAATAGGCTTGGACTCATACAATAGTTTGTCCTCTTCCATGTTGCATTTAACAACCTTTTTATGTTGCCTTTTTACTCCTTATATTTAAAATGCTACTTAAATATAAGTCAAGTGTAAATTTTTAGGTTGCTGACACTTGCTGTAAAAATTCACTACTAAAAAAAATAAAAAATATTTATTTTTATTAAAAAAATAAAGCAGGATTGGATCAACACTGGAAGCTTAAAAGTATGTGTAATTACTACTATTGCTTTATCTGTTCAGGAACTGACTAGCTTGTGTCTAAAAAACTGAAAAGCACATATATACTTATATATGTGTATATATATAATCTCTGAGGAAGCTTGTTCAGTACATTTAAACCTGTTTAGAAATTATACTATGAAATAGGTCCTACATTATAAATTTAAAAATGTTCTAAGGAAATTGGCTGCCATAAAGGTAAAAAATATGTACAATGCTCTTTTCTGTTGCAAATCACTAAATTTAAAACAAATATTCTGTTTAGCCTGTTGATGTGTGTGTTTATAACTTTCAGATTCCTATTGCCTCACTATTTTTTAAGTGATATAATAAGCATTGACATACTTCTACAGAGGAAGAAATTTGTTTTTGGATGTAGGCCTTGACTTTACTATACATGGAGTATTATGGTGTTGGAGAGCCAAGTGATGGGTTTTGTTCGCAGAAGAGAAAAGCTTGTCTTCGTTTGCAAAAATTTTGAATGTACAGATATATGACTGCTAGACTACCTTTTCAATTGTAAATTTTTAACCTAATTATGTATAATGAAATACTGACTGTGCTTTCAGCTGCATAAGTAACTTTTTCACCATGCAGAAATATAAATATTACACATATTGCTATACACATATAGCAAATTAAGACAATGATAGACATTTTTGTCTATCTCCTAATTCCACCCATAAGAAAAGATTTTTAGTCACTTATTACTAATCCAGCAGTTTATAACTATCCTTTGTCTGCTAACTGCTGTGATCCAATCTTCTGTCATTCTTTGTACAGTACAGAAAATGCATTTTTAAATTGCTTACATCAGCTGTTGGATTGTATGAAAATAATTTAATTACATGCTGTTAGTTAATGGCACTTCCCATACCTGTCTTCACAGTCTAAACTGTTTTCTTACCATTTGATTTGTATGTGACAATGTTATACCATGAGGATTGTGTAGATTCAATCTTTTTTTCCAAACAAAAGTTATGATCCCATAGATTATAGCTTTACTGTCCGTTTCTCAGAACACAGGAAATTAAGATACCAAGCAGAATAAGAAGATTTATTTTTAAAAGGTCCAGAAATTTCTTTCCCCAGAGACCAAGGAAAAAGTTACATGGCTAGATTATTTTTTCATTCTGGTTATAACAAATTCCATCCTTATAACAGGGGGAAAACGGTATTAAAATCTTAAACTAAACTGGTACACACCTGAGTAACTTAATGAGCTGTCATGGAGTTAGCCCCAAATCACATCAACACCAAGAATTTGGTGTATGGCTTATTGTTATTTGTATTATTATGCTAACTTGTGTCTGAGTGTGCTAATTGGCTGTAAGGTCCCAAGTTACTCATATTAGACTTTTAATGAGAATGTCACATTTTCATCTACAGTTGCTCTGTAGTTCAAATTATATGGGAAAGAAAAAGAATTATGTAATAACAAACACATTGTTCAGTAAAACATTTCCGTTAGCCAAAGTCAAAAAGCTATGGAGAACATTTCAGTCAAAGAAAAAACTGTGAGCATCACAGAGAAGTTAGAATATGTCATAAAGACATGAAAGGCGCCTTATCTGTCATGTATTTCACACACTATGGATTAGTTTCATGAAACACAACACACCTGTCTCAAGAAAGAAGATACCACTGTATTTATTTAACACATTAAAATATTTCTGTAGGTTTTGGTCAGAAGGGGATATATTCCTGAATTGAACAGAGCCAAGAGAGTTGAACAGACCAAGGATGCCATGTCAACAGTTGCAGTTTACTCTGTCCTTCACTACAAGTTTGCAATGTTCTGAATATTTGCATTTCTTTGTGTCATAGGTATTCATTTTCCCCTTTTCAATTTTTTTTTTTTTTTTTTTTTTT
>Ga0065711_1010020_pt1 | contig 11711 bp, 13 predicted proteins | sample Hoacrofraction12_FD_59098 | JGI IMG/M metagenome (GOLD analysis project Ga0065711, IMG submission 59098) | Hoatzin crop microbial communities from Cojedes, Venezuela - Epithelial fraction 12 v2 (version 2) | ecosystem: Host-associated > Birds > Digestive system > Esophagus > Crop | place... | reverse complement strand
TCCGCCTCCCCCCTTCTCCGCGGGGACACCCCCCTCCAGTCCCACCCCACGCACGCAGCTGCTACCGCGACCCCCCCAGCCGAGCCCCTCCAGGCAGCGCAGCACAGGCAGCCGCGATCGCTGTGCAAACCCATCCCCACTGCTTAAAGAAAAAGCTGCAAGGCGCACGTGAGCTACAGAAGCCAAGAACATGGACAACTGCGGTTTGAGTCCGAGCGCAATTCAAAGCAGTTTTCAAATCAGAGTTTGTACAGATCATAGAATGGTAAGGGATGGAAGGGACCTTGAAGATCATCCAGTTCCAACCCCCCTGCCATGAGCAGAGACCCCTTCCACCAGCCCAGAGTGCTCAGAGCTCCGTCCAACCTGGCCTTGAGCACTGCCAGGGAGGGGGCAGCCACAGCTTCTCTGGGCAACCTGGGCCAGTGTTTCACCACCCTCATGGGGAAGAATTTCTTCCCAATATCTAAATCTGCCCTCTTTTAGTTTACAGCCACTCCCCCTTGTCCTATCACTACCCACCCTTGTGAAAAGCCCCTCTCCATCCTTCCTTGAGGCCCCTTCAGGTACTGGCAGCTGCTCTAAGGTCACCCCGGAGCCTTCTCTTCTCCAGGCTGAACAGCCCAAACTCCCTCAGCCTGTCCTGGTAGGAGCGGTACTGTATCGATGGAGTTGAAGACAGAGCCATTAGACCTCCCTTTCATCTCCCAGCCCACCAGGCACTCCGTCACACAAAGGAAACGTGACCAACAACGCTAGAAAGAAATAGAGCTTGAGTAGGCAGATCTGTCCCCACGGAGGTCTGTCCTGTCATAGACCCCACACAGAGCCTTCAGTAACTACACTCCCCACACAGCTACCTGCAGAGAGAATGAGTTCAGGCTTTCACCTATTTAGGGCTTGCTTGGAAGGGACAGGACAGTTTAAAGAACATTGCCTGGTGCTCAGTGAAATGCAGCACCTGTCATTAGTCTCCCAAAATATCAATTCTCCAGTGCAACTGCCCAGATCAAGCACAATCATCCCCTTGTGAAGGAAATCTGTGGGAGGTCATGGCAGAAACCTCCAGTTCAAACCTGCCCTCTCTCTTCTGGTCTATCTGGCAACGAGAAGACACACTTATCATCCTTCAAAAGCTCTCCAGGCTGACATTTATAAGCCTAGCAGATCGTCTTTCAAACTGCACTACCCAAACCTCACACCATGGAGGCCAGCGGCTTCCCTTCCCCGAGGACCACCTGCCTGCTGCCCCCAGGGGACATTTACGGCTGGTTGGAACTGCTTCACAACTCTGCCAAAGGACCTGCTACCTGCATCACTCCATTTCAATGCCTTGGTGACTTCAGTGACTGGAGAACAGCAAAGAAAAAGGCTGAATTAAATAGAAAAAGCCTTGCTAAACACTCAGACCTGCTTTCCTCGCCTGTATTTCTTACCTGATCAGTGAGCAAGTCTGCATCAATGGATCACAAACGCTCCAATCTTCTCCATCCCTTCTTAACAGCAGTCTTCTGCACAGAGGCCAGAGACCTCCCTCGCATGAGTTCAGATGACTTTTTCATTTGTTCAGTTCTAGTTTTCCCCCTCCTACCTTTATTTATCCTGGTTTTAAGGGCATTTGATGTACAGAAGTAAGCCAACAGTACAAAGGCCATTCTGTCCTCTACAAGCAGTCAGGATTAGCGAGAGGGGAAGCTTGCTGAGCATTTCCACACAGCTATTTAACACATCTCCTAGCTGAAGTAGACTTGAACAAGCCCTCCTTTCAACCATTAGTTGCACACCAGGACTGAACTAACTTCTCTTTCAATCAGAAGCAGCTGAAGCATGGAAGCCAGACAGCTCCATTTGAAATTACCCCAGAAAACTTCTCCCGGTTTCGTCAGTGTGCATCACTGCTTTGGCATATTCTATTATCACTATCCTTCCTTCATTTGCAGTCCTCTTAAACTGTCTTCATCTCAACCCATTAGTTTTGGGTTTATTTTTTTCCAATTCTCCTCCCCATCCCACCAAGGGTCATCAAGAGAACAGGAGGAAGAGGCAGAAGTGGTGATTGGAACATGTGGGAAGTGGTGATGGAACCAGAACCAGCTTCAGCACACAACAATCCAACACCACACATCTCTCCTGCCCTGAAAGACTGTTATGACAGATGGAGCCAAAGTCATAGACTAAATGAACTCCATGGAAATTTTAGAGCAATAGCCTATAGACTATATCTGTATGTGTATATATATTCCAGGACAGAAAGAGTGGTGGCAATTAATCAGAATGTATACATCTGGGCATGACATAGATGGTACAGAACAAGGGGTGGATACTGTCCTGGTTTCCACTGAGATAAAGTTAATTTTCTTCCTGCTAGCTGGTATAGTGCTGTGTTTTGGACCTAGTATGAGAACAACATTGAGAACATACTGACAGTTTTAGTTGTTGCTAGGTAACGCTTATGCTAAGTCAAGGACTTTTTCAGCTTCCCATGCTCTACCAACTGAGAAGATGCACCAGCAGCTGGAAAGAAGAACAAACAGGACCACTGTCCCAGACTGGCCAAAGGGCTATGCTATACCATATGGTATCACACTCAGTACACAAATTTGGTGGAGTTGGCCAGGCACTGTGATCTCTGCTCAGCTGGATTGGGCATCAGACAACAGGTGGTGAGCAACTGCACTGTGCACCATTCAATTTCTATAGTCTCGTATTATCATTATTATCTTCTTCCTGTTAAACTGTCTTTATCTCAACCCACAAGTTTCACTTTTCCCCACCCCCTGATTCCCCTCCCCACCCCAGCAAGGGGGAGAGGTGAGCAAGCAGCTGCAGGGTGCTTAGCTGCCAGCTGGGCTTGAACCACCACACTTGTCCAGCCTTTAAATGGCAAACAGCACTTTCAGATGCTGCATGGCAAAATGTCTTGTGTGTTCATGATCCAGTCTTCCCACACGCTGTGCGTGTTCTGCTACTCTTGCCCTACCTCTCCTCCAAAGAGGTCAAATATCACTACAAGCCCTTAAGCTATATTGGCCTGTTTTCTCCAAGACACAAAAATGGATGCTACACAGCTTCATTTAAGCAGTCTTTACAGCAAAGGACTAAGCACAGAGCTCTGTTAAATGAGATCGAGACTCTACTCAGCAGGTCTCATTCTAGTAGTTTTGCTATTTCCAAGGAGCAATGGAACAGAAGGTAAAACAGATCAAGTTCTGTCACCTTCCACAGAGATCAGTCTTCATTAGTTTACTGAACTGCTGCAAGGAGGCTTTTCAACTACAGTCAGTGCAGACAGCACACACTTTTTGGCAAGGGAAATGTTGACATTTATGGCATCCTGCCTAGGCTCTTTAACAACCCAGTTGAAGAGCTATTTGTATCAATTTAGGAAGCAAGCCCAGGCAGTAGGGTTGTTTTTTATCAGTGGCAGACTAGAGATGGATGCCAAGACAGGAGACAGTTCAGCAGCCATTGTGCTACTGCACCGTGCTATATCAGTCCCTTCCACACCAGGAGCACAAGACAAATCAGATGCAGCAAAGGGCTGGAGGTGAGAAAGAAGCAGACAGCAGGAGGGCTCAAAGCGTGAAAGCAACTCAGCACAAGGACCACCAGGAACAGGGACACCAACTGAGGTGTTGCATGTGCATGGCGGCACAACCCTGCAAAAGAGTATGAACAGGAAAATGCATTTTCTGGCCTCTGTCAATGCCAGGAAGAGAAGGCGGCATGAGGAGTTGTGGTATTCCTTGGCATCAAATGGCAGGAAAGAGGTCATGAACATCAGACTGAGGCAATCTAGAAAGCAAGAGACCTTTGATGGAAGAGAGGGGACCCTAGCATGGCTGAGGAGGCACCAGTGAAAACCTCTCCTTGCAGTTTAAATAACATGAAGATGTTGACTGTTGGATTACTAATGACATCAGGTTGAGGATGAAGGAGAAAGTGAGGCCTGTTACGCAGAAGGGCAGCCCCAGCCTTTTCCCCTCACATAGCCCTATCCAGGGCCTGCCACCTTCAGACTTTTTCCCCACAGCTTCCTCTTAAAGCACTGCAAGAGTCAGAGGAGAGCTGCTCCAGCAGGCTTCCACAGCAACCTCACCTCTACGGACCAAGAATGGACAGCAGCACACCCCATCGCACCAGCTTAGTTTCTACCCTGTATCACCATACAATTTTTTTTTCACATCCCAGATGCCCTTTAGTAACACTGGGCATCTGTGGCTTGCAGCAGCGCAGATGATGGACACTGGCTGAGAAAAGGAGCATCTGTCATACTTGCCAGGCACAGAGCAGCCTGCTACTGCAGGCCATGCCAAATTCACTTTAGAGAAACCTTTTTACCTAAACACGTGCTAGCAACACCGCACTGATCTGTTTTCAGTTTTACTGACTTACACTGAAAGTAATCAGTCAAAGCAGCAGAGTCCCAACCCTGACTTCATCAACGTCTTCACTGACATAAACTGGATGAGTTAATGCCTTGTAGTTTATACAAGGTAGAAAATTGTTCCTTTCCAAGAAAGGCTACAGGTTGTCATGACTCCATCCACGGGTGCACTAAGAGGATGGGGGGAAAAAAGCTTTAATGTTAAAAATATTAATTGCAAGCAGACTTTAAGCAATTCTAGAACACAGCCCATTTCCAGGAAGCTTTTGGTAAGTCAACAGCACCACTGGTCCTTCTCAGGTAATGGGCACTGCGAAGGATGGCCAGAAGGACAGGTCACTGCAGCTTAATACTACAGGGCTGAGATGGAAACAGCTCACACAGGTAAGATTCTGGTCTTGGCCTGTAAGCAATTTTCATAGACTCACCTACAGCCTGTTTGCACATGCCTGTCCCTCTTCCCCTACCCTTTTTCACACAAGCAGGGAATTCCCGCAGAAACAGACTGCCTAAATAGCATCCCAAGGAGAACCGTGCCTGACAAGAAATAAAAGTCACCTTTCAAGAGTTGTGGGTATTTGGTATGAACTAGGTTGGTAAGATCTCCACCATCATCCAAAATCATGTTGAGGGGCTGCCCATCCTTGAAGTATAGGGTCTGCTCGATGCACCACAAATACTCCTCGTCAGTCTCCCCTTTCCAGGCAAACACTGCATGGGAACAAACACACACAATTAGCCAGTTTCTTGCTCAGCATGTAGTAAAGCAGCCAAGGGAAGATTTCAGCAGCAGCTCTCAGAAGCAGAGGCAAAAGACGGATTATCATCTGTGCCTGCAGGCCAGAAAAGACATTTGCATTAAAAAAAGATCCCAGAATGAGCAGAGGTGCAATCACTTTGCCTTCTGTTTCAGGCCACAAACTTGGTCAAAATTTTGAGACTTCACTGCTCTCATTCTTCTTCCATGTTAAGAGAGAGAAGGCAAAGTAAACTAAAGCAGACTTACATCCACAACACCCCATTTACTCCCCTAATACACCCTGTGTTACCACGAATTAGAAATAGCCACTGGATATATTGATATAGATAAATGAAAACATAACAACATTTTCTAGCATAGCAGCAAAGAGGGACTAGACTTTAGCATGAGCTAAACACCAGACTACAAACTCTTCAGTAACTTTGAGTTTAAATTCTAGTGTCTAGCACAGCACTAAAATCCAAGCTGTTGTGCCATGTCTGCTCTTATTAGGGCGTATTTCTGTACTAGTACATCTACCACCAGCAACATGCTGCAGCCACTACCATGTTGTATCTAGCAGTATTTTTGCCTTTCCAGGCATTTCTAGTGGCTTCATGCTATACTTGAGCCTCAGTGGTACTCAGCCATTCAAACATACATTAGACACATGATTTACATACCCCAGCACTTGGCTAAATTGTCATGTTTCCATGGTTACACAGAAAACTAACTCTTGAGCCACAAAGAGCCAATCATGCAATTGCCCCTTCTGAAGAAACATGCATCAGTATCTCATATTGTATCCAAGGTCTTGTAAATTATGTGATGTGCAATATTAACAAAAGTTCCACAAAACAAGGACACCAATGCCAAGTCAAAAACTTCGACAAACACTCTACCCGTGAACTGCTCTTCAGCTGAGTTTTGGGTCTTAAGAGCCATCAGGAAGGCCATATCCTAACATCAGGTCTAGAGTGTCCTGCCTGGTCCTTTGACATCACATGTCAATGCCAAAAATGCTGATGAAGGGATCACTTTCTTCTGTTACCTTAGAATGGACCACAGCTGGCGAAAGACTTGTGGCAATATCTAATTATAGCAAAGATGAGAGACACCTCCCAAAGCAAAGAACCAGGCTGCCAGAAATCAGATTTAGCCTCTGCCAACATGAGGGCTCAAGCCACACAGTTCCCAGCATGGAACAATAAGGACAACTCCCAAAGCAAAGAAGCAGGCTGCCAGAAATCAGATTTAGCCTCTGCCAACATGAGGGCTCAAGCCACACAGTTCCCAGCATGGAACAATAAGGACTATCTGTCCTTAAGCCGAGTAACACAGCAGACAGCTGGATGTCTTCATACTGATCTGCACAGAATTGCTCTTTATTGGAAGGTGACAGTAGCAAAACAGCAGCATCCTGATAAACCACTTCAGGGATATTAGGCAGCAACACAGCTGGCCTAGCTCTAGACTTAAAGTATCTTCAGCATTGACACTGTAACAAGGCCCACTGCAGTTACCATCCCTTCCCTGACCCCTATTTAGAACCAGGCTTGCTGGAAAGCACCAAACACCTCCAACTACACACACCTACGCACCAATCCATTTAATTACCCAGCTCATTCAATCATCTTAATGACCTGGCTTCAAGCTGATAACATACAGCCAGGCTGTTTCATAGCCTAACAGGCACCATTGTCAGGAGTGCTATGCACAGTCTGATGCAATACACTGAATCAAATGTCCTGGTTTGTAACAATCGCTGCTTTTGATGGGCTATTGCTATCCTGAAGCTTGTTCAGAAGAGCCTGACAGTTTGATTTAGCTAGAACAGGCAGTACATGCCAACACAGAGCCAAATTTGAACATGGAAAACTTACCAGGGATACTAGCTTTTGCAATAGCAGCCGCAGCGTGGTCCTGAGTGGAGAAAATGTTGCAGCTTGACCATTGTACCTGGAAAACAACCCAAGTTTTGTTTGCTGAACAAAGTTCTGCGATAGCGGGCACTCTTCCAGACACAGGAGTTTAAAAGTGAGTAAGAGCAGAAGGGCATATTAGTGCAGATTCCTGCCTTTCTCAGTAGCTCTGCAAAGTTAAGGTGAAAACTAAGTATCTGACTAGGCCAGGGAAAAATCATGTCACTTTAGGAGAGAACGCAGTGGAGCTTTAGCTGTGCCACATACTCAGCCATCTCCTTACTCACGAGAGCTTCTGCCAGCCAGAGCATACATTCAGCTATAAGTCTTCAGGAAGTGCACAGCAGAGTGAGTTTAGAAAGTTTGGGTCAATAAAGTTCAGATTTTCAGAGCAGCCACATAGCAAGTGTCCACTGAGGGATATGGACATGCAGCAACACACCTGCTGGCACTCAGAAGAGTCAGAAATGCAGCTGAAACAACACTCCATCAACAGGCATTCTCTAAGATTATGCTCACCCACCTCCCACTCTGTGCTCCAGTCATGGAAGCTTTTCCAGCTGAGCTAAGCCTTTTCCACACAGATTTCATAACTAGGTTCAGGCACCTAGAAAAGCAACAGCACGTTGCTGAGTTGCATTGAAAAGTATCTGCATACCTACTACAACTCCCCAGCAGGCACAGAAACACCACATCCCAGAGCCACACACAGGTTCTCACCCTGCTCCCTACGCGGCTGACTAACAGGTATTTGCATGCTCATTTGTAACAGATCTTGAGGATAGAGGGCAATAAGGCATAATCCTTCAGCCTGTTTCCAGATACTCATCCCATTTTATTGAGAATTGACACTTCAAAGTAAGGGCTGCACTAGGAGGTACCTCATCTGAGCCTACACAACCATCGCTCATCAGTGAACACACACCTGGAAGGAGCACAGGAAAACTGAACTCATGACCTCAGGCACTGCACCTCCTCCCCTAGGTTCTTCCAAGCTCCCTCCACATCAGTACTGATGACATCACGTGGTGTCACGAAAGTCAAAGTATATAGAACACCTATATATTGTTTACACTTCAAGCATTTGATACAAGACATAGGTCACTTCAACTCTGCATCCTCAGATCTGTAACATCCGTTTGTGCTAATGGCATAGACCGTAGAATAACTGGCATAACCCATGGGCTCAGAGCCTAACATTTACATCACTGGTTATGAAGGGGATGCATTTTGATTACAATTTTGGAACTTACACTCTGAAACAGAGTATTTATTCTTAGTTAACCTAGCCAAAAAAGGGATACCAAGACTGCCACGCTGCAGTGAGCTACGTCCTCATTAGGCAGGGTATGGTTTCATCAGCTTCATCCCTCCCACGCACCAAAGTTCTCACAAAACAGGTGAACCAGAGCAGAATCCAAACTCAAATCAAAGTCTAAACTAACATGCAGGCAGCAGCAGAAGGAAGGAGCTAACAGGACAGCACACATCTTAAAGGCTTAGAGGGACCAAACCTCTGCAGGTACCTGCTCAGATGAATCCCATACAACATTAACCTGGGGTTGTGCTCAGCCTAAAGCAGCTTGGCAATGTTTAAGTAAGCACACAGCTGCTGCCTAAACCAGCCATACTGGGATACAGCAACCAACAGAAGCAGCAAGGCAGCAAGGAGCTTCCCACATTTCAGTGGCTACCGCTTTATTTTAAATCGCATGGAGGGACAAGAGATTCATACGCAGAGTGGAATAAAGCCAGGACTGTACCTCCCCAAAGCTTTTCTTCAGCACTGCACCATTTGCAATCATGCAACAGCTCTGAATAGGCTAAAGAACACCTGCACAACAGCACATCCCTTGCCCAGGCTGACCTGGCATGCTGCCTAGACCTACCCCTCCACTTTTTGAGGCAATGCCTTAGCTGCTACAGAGCTTCCCCTCCTCGCACGGCCTTTTGATCAGCATGACAGTGCTCAACTCTTTCAATCATTCCCTGGGAGGGATCTCAAACAAGGCATCTCTGGGCAGCCTGAGTTCAGGCGGCTAAACTTCAGGAAGAAGGAATTTCAGATCACATACATACTTAATATAATCCATCATCAAGTTCCAGTCAGCTCCCCACTCAGCACACAAGCTATGTAGATTGTGCTCAGATGTCTGGCTCTGCTCGTGCCCTGTACAGTGAAGACTCAGCCATGATGTCTGGGCTTCATTCAGCGAGCAAGGTAGAGGGCATAATGCAGCAAATGGCTTAGAAGTATCCCAGTCTTCAATACGGACCAGGGTAACTGGTCCCGACATAACAAATTCAAAGCTGGCAGTATCCCTAGCCCTCAATCACTGAACCACACTGCCTCCCTGTTATTTTCCTGCACAGCTTCAGGGCCAGCACGAGCTCTCAGAAAACTTCATTAGTTTTTGCTGACTTTACCAGGGCATGGTGTGGTTCTTAATACAGCCTAATCTGTGCTGGAGGCAGTCATTAGAGCTTCAGCAATACCAGCAACAGCGCTGCATGCCCGAACACAACACAGTCACATGGGAGCAGCTTTCAGCACTGCTGCTCAGGGTACTCTACACATAGCCGACGAAGCTGCTGAAGCCAGGGGCCCAGCCCAAAACACATCATGTAGATACAGTTTGTCCATAGGGAAGACAAATCCCAGCATCCCAGAGGGGCACGCAGTACAGGTGTCAACTTTTTGCTATAGGAGAGAAGAGACAGTCCATCCACCCAGAGACTGCAGCATGGTCTCTTTCAAGAAGTACAGACATTTGCCAGGACCCCCTAAGGCAGTTCTACAAGCAGAAGCAGCATCCCAGGCAGAGTATTCCCTACAAGCACGCTGAAGGAGAAACTCAGAGACACTTTACCTCAGCTCCCAGCTCTATAAGGGTCTCTATGAGAACTGCCGTCTGCACAGTCATATGAAGGCAACCGGCGATACGTGCGCCTTTCAGTGGCTTTGACGCAGCATACATCTCCCGCATCTTCATCAGCCCTGGCATCTCATTCTCCGCAATCTCAATGGCCTTGCGACCCCAGTCTGCAAGGCTGATGTCAGCTGCAAGGGAAGGAGGACAGGTGTCAGAGTTTAAATAGCTGAGACCTTGGTATCTGTTCACACACTTGTGGATAGGCATCAGCCACAACAGCTGAACTGAACACCCAGCAACAGCTGGGAGAGAGTAGGGGGAAAAATGGACCCTATTCCAATTACTCCCTGCTTTTTTCCCGTGGTACACAGGCTTTCAAACAAGTTTAGACCAAAGCTAACAGCTCCTCTGAAAAAAGTGCACTCCTGTATGAGCATATTAATCAACTGTGATATAATGTGCAAATATCCTGAGGGCCATTAACTCATTAAGCCCCAGCCTTATGTGCTCCTCCTTGCAGATACTGCCCAAGGGTCTGACATTTCCTACAGAGATGTACTTCCACACTACTAAGACTTGCATGGCTGGGGGGGTGCCCGTATGGCAAAGGTTTCCCCACACCAGAACAGGCATCGCATGCTCCCTGCCAAGCACACCAGGAGCTGAGCCCAGCATAGCACCCCCTCTTAACAGCCAAGCTGGGGAGTTCCTACCCCCTTGGATCCACAGAGATTATTTTCAAGGCACCATAACTACCTCGTTTACAAGTCTGCTTCTGCCTTTGTAAAAAGATGTGTAGTAAAAAAGTTCAGCAAATACTGAACAAAAGAGACTTCCGACAGGCTTGCTCAGGGTAGAAAGTACTGCGCTCACCATGGACACCTGGCTGCAGACTTCAAATGGCAAGGGCCAGAGAGCCACCTGCACCACCACGGCACTGGCCACCACCACGCGTCCCTCTGCTCAGTTAGCTCTTTCAGAGACTTCAGAAGCTTACGGTTTCACTTCAGAGCACAGTCAGATGCTTTTCTTTCACCTACCNAGCNAACACAGGCTGCTTAAAGCCCTCAGGAACACTGGGACCGCCGAGGCAGACTGCTGCATTTAACACAGGCAAGCTAATTGCATTTTGCTCCAGAACGAAGCCCAAGGGCCACCGCAGCTGCTGCCTACGCTCCAGCTGACCGGCGCCCAGCCTTTGCACCGAGGGGGGACTGAAAAACACCCAGGCAACGGAAGGGCCACGGGAACAACTCCACCAAGAAGCAGGGAGCTTGAATCTTACCCCTCATAAGGGCTCGGTGTTTTTGCCAGGGCTGCTTAAAAAAAAGTGGTATTTCAGGTTCACAGCCCCCAAAGCAAATTATTTAAGAATTTGAGCCTTATAGACTAACGTTCTTCTCTTTGAATTTAGCCTTCAAAGAACACACAACTCTTTGTAAAAACTCAGGGGGAGGAGTTCCAGATCAATAAAAATACCCGCCAAAACCTCTCGAATCGCAGGCCCCGCGTCGGGAGCGAAGGCCCGGCCCCGCGCAGGGCTCCGGGCGGGCAAGGAGAGCTCTGGGGACCGGGGCAGCCGGGCTCGCCCGGGCAAAACCGCGTGTGGCAAGCCCACGGGTGCGGGGCTGCAGGAGCAGACGGCAGCCCCCCGCGCCGAGGGAGCCCCCCGAGCGGCCCCGTCCAGTGCACCCGCAGCGCGGAGCGAGCTTGCAAGGCCCGGATTCCCCCGCCCGCCGCGGCGGCACGGCGAGCGGGCAGCTGCCATCTTTGCCCCCCCCCCGAGGCCG
>Ga0065711_1048619_pt1 | contig 11712 bp, 7 predicted proteins | sample Hoacrofraction12_FD_59098 | JGI IMG/M metagenome (GOLD analysis project Ga0065711, IMG submission 59098) | Hoatzin crop microbial communities from Cojedes, Venezuela - Epithelial fraction 12 v2 (version 2) | ecosystem: Host-associated > Birds > Digestive system > Esophagus > Crop | place... | reverse complement strand
ATTCTCTGAGTTTGGCAAAAAAAAAAAAAAAAAGTCTTCAAATTCCAGGTGTGTTTTCAGTGACTTCTAAATTGAAGTGGCTCGTTCCATTGGGAATTAATATTTAGCTTACAATAATTGAATTTTTAATTTTTTTTTTCCCAGCCTGTGTGATTGCACTGTTTTCATTTAATTTACTGTGGTAAATTAAATGTACTGACAACAGGCTTGTTTTGTTTTTAAGTCACTGCATCTGGACTTGGTGATCTCTAAGGGATCTGTATACTTGGAAGGTTTGGAAATTAGTGCCCTCGTTAGAGTGTCTTATAACATTGTCGTCTTCTCTTTTCAGGTGTAAATCCTAGTAATTTAATGAACCTTTTCACCTATGAGAAAGGCTACTGCTTTGTTTACTACCTGTCCGAGCTCTGTGGTGACCCAAGACACTTTGACTCCTTCCTAAGGGTGAGTGTGAATAAAAATGTGTTTCTCTTGAGATTTAGAGCTGCTTGAGCTGCCTTTTTTGTTTTGTTTTGTTTTTTGGTCACTGTGGCTAATTGATAGGGGTAAAGTTGAATATGAGTGTTTCTGAGATGGAAGAATGGTGTGGGCCTGTCTGTCAACCTAGGTGATTCTTTCTACAAGATCTGTCAAGTGAATGTGCTCGTGCTCTTCTTTCTTCTCAGATTCTGAGCTTACAAGGTGTCAAATACAGAGCAGTAGTAGATTTTTGTCACCTCTTGTTCTGTGTTCCAAATAATTAGAAAGCTGTTCCAGCATAGATTGTGACTGGAACATGTGACTTTGTTCACTACTAAAAAGTGTTAACTCGTGTTTTTTTAGCCCGTGTGACAAAGGGGCAGGTTTGGTGCCTTGGAGCACATTTCCAAAACCTATAGAAAATTATGTCAACTATTGACTTCTTTTCAAAAAGCGACACAACTCATTGCTTTTTCTTTTTGCTGCATGTATGTTTTTCATGTCCTCTCCCCATCCATCCCCCATTCCATCTTTCTCTTATCTTCTGTACGTATGACTTTAGTCCATAATCAGTGAATAATACAGTGGCCAGGTGTGTTCTGACTTCCCACAAGTGTCAAGTACGAGGAACCCTTCCTGCCCTTGATATGTTAATGCATCTGTGATCTGTGTCAGAAAAAAACCCTGTACTAAGCTGTCAATGTATTTGCAGCTACCCGATTTTTTTTTTTCTTGTTATGCTGCTTTCCTCATCTGGGAGGGGAGAAGATTTTTCTTCATGTCTTTTTTTTTTTTTTTTTAAACCTCCCAAATACTTGTTCTCACTCTTCCGTATCTTTTTTGTTTTGTTTTGTTTTTTTAATTGCATGCAGTGGTTCTGCATTGAAAGGAAGCTGTCTTTCTCCTAACCGCAGTTTATCCTTTTTACTGTTTCAGGCCTACATTGAGAAGTACAAATTTACCAGCGTTGTGGCTCAGGACCTTCTGGATTCCTTCCTGAATTTTTTTCCAGAGCTGAGAGAGCAGTGTGTTGAGAGCAAAGCAGGTACGAAATTTTCTTAGTTAACCGTAAACACTGCAGAAAATCTGGATGATAAATTTTATGCTTGGCTTTGAGGATGCATAAGAAAATACTAAGGCAATCAAAACCCTTTGGCAACAGCCAGATATTCGTAATGGCAATGGTTGTGGTGACTTGTTGTTAATGCCTCCATGTTGGGGAATGAGAACATCTTAAATTGCTGACAATTTTTGCATTAATTAGATGAGTGGCCCTCAGTTAACTGTCATTAACTCATCTTTTACACTGGAGACAGAATGATTGGTGCATGTGAGATTTCCTTGCAATTGAGCATGCATAAAAGGTGAACACGCTTTGAAATTTTGTCTGTTGTAATTACGGAAAACATGCTTTGAGAACTGTAACTTTTGCCAAGGTCCTATCCATGCATATAAAATCTATTCCATCATGTTTCACTCTCCCTTATGTCCCCTACTTATAGCTGTTGGTGGATTTATGAAAGGTCTGTAATCTACTAGGTGCTTATTAGCCCACTTGCATAAAGAAATGAGACTAATGTTATCCTGCTATGTGTCCATCTTTGCAAGTAATTGTTGATGCCCTTGGTCAGCTTAGACTAGACTGGCAGTGGAGTGCAGCTCTTAAGGATACTGGGTTCCTATAGGCTTTGTGGAAACTGCCTATGGAGAGGTGTAGGTGAGTGAGGCAACTGTGGGAAAAGCTGCAGCATGAGCTCAGCAGTTATATGTTTTATTTGGCCCACTGGTTGGCTGATGAGTTAACCACAGCACGTGCTAAGTTTTGCCTGGCTAATGTTCAGGGGATGCAGGAGAGGAGTTTTACGGTAGATGGTGTGGAACGGGAAGTATTGCCAAGGGTTAGGAAAGCGCTGAGGTGGTGAAGGGTCAAGGGGAAGAGCTCTGTTGAAAACCAGGCTCTGCTCTGGTGCTTGTGGAGGAACTTTGTTTTCTTTTAGTTATTGATTGTATAACTACATTTAAAATTGCTTGGTTTTGCTGGTGGGTAGGAGGAGTTTAGTCAGCCCTTTCACCTCCTTTTTTTTATTTTTACAACGAAGCAGGTTTTCCCCATATTCTTCAGTCTTCCTCAAAATTTTGAGAAATACGTGCACAAAAAAACCCTTATATTAGAACATAGTTTGATCATAGACACTAGTTAGCCTGGCTGTCTTAAGAGCATGTTTTTTTCTTCCACTTACTGACTGTAATGTTGAGCTCTAGAAGACTCGTGGTTAAATTTGGAGAGGTGTTGCTAGCACTCTTCCAGGTGTAGCAGAGAGCAGCCCGATGAGACTAAGACTGTTATGTCGCTGTAACTAGAGGTTGGTCTGATTTGCTATTGTTAGAACCTCTCTTAACTGTGCTAGAAGCAGACCTGAACCTTGCGGCAGCCAAGCCACCTGCAGAGACTCCTGCTCGACATTTTTGGTGCTCCTCATTCCAGGACTGGAGTTTGAACGTTGGCTCAATGCTACAGGACCTCCGTTAGCTGAGCCAGACTTATCTCAGGGATCCAGTCTGACCAGACCAGTGGAGACACTCTTCAAACTCTGGACCACAGAGCCTCTGGACTCCGTTGCTGCTGCCAGCAGTGTTGACCTCACTAAATGGAGAACGTTCCAAACCGTGCTTTTCTTGGACAGGTTGCTGGATGGGTCACCACTGCCACATGGTGAGTACTCTATCAGGATAGTAGAAAAGTATTCCTGGAATAGTTAATTGAATTCTAAAGAGCCCTACCCCTCGCTGACCTTATCGTTCATGTAAAGTCAGACTGGATGGGGCTTTGAGCAACTTGATCTGAGTGAAAGATGTCACTTCTCATGGCAGCGACGTTGAACTAGATGATCTTCAAAAGTCCTATCCACCCCAGACCATTCTAAGAATCTATGTTATTCTGATTCGTTATTCTCTGATGACCCTCAAACTTGACTAAATAGGTCATAGTTCTTTCTCTGTCTATGTGCTCTCTTCAGAGGTGATAAAAAAGCTTTCGGAATGTTACTCCTCCCAGCTGGATTCCATGAATGCAGAAATCCGTATCCGCTGGTTGCAGATTGTAGTCCGAAATGACTATTATCCAGACCTTTACAAAGTCCGTCGCTTCTTGGAAAACCAGGTACTAACTGCTGGATTAAAATCACTGCACCTCTCAGTGCATGAGACATGTGCATGAGACATGCGACGTGAAAGACCTTGGAACTCCTGCTTCCTGGCCAAGTGTAGACCAGGTGTGTTGCGAAGTGGCCGAGCATGGCTCTCCTGCTAGTGGGTGGGGAGGAATGGGCAGATGTCATTTGAAATGCCTACAGATAATATCTGCTTTTCTAGCCTAACTCAATACCCTTGTCCCAGCTCTGCCCAGTGTGTTTTTGTGTTGCTTTGTAGCAGCCCTGGCTTTTCCAGACCAGAAATTTTCACACTACTAAATCATGTGATTGTTGGAATATTTGAAATTCGGGCAAGTCTAGGGCTCATTGAATTCCCTTCACTAGTTTTTATTGTGCAGGAGCAAAGAGGTTAATGCATGTGTTCTCTGTGGCCTCTTTTTCTTGGCTTTTTAAAAATAGTTCTGTTATTTGTGGAAGTAGCTCAGTCTTAGAGCAAATTTTTTTTATTATCATTCATAAAAATCTTTGCATTAAACTCATTTAGAATAGACTTGGCTGTCTTTTGAAAAAATGTATTTCTTGTCTGCAGTCTGAAGTCATTCAGGGTTGTTGGAGTGTAGCTATAGAAGAGCTGAATCTCTTGACTCTTACTGAAGTGATGTTTTCCAATTTCCCTTTTTTGCAGATGTCTCGGATGTACACAATTCCACTTTATGAGGACCTTTGCACTGGCACTCTGAAGTCTTTTGCCTTAGAAATTTTTTACCAGACCCAAAACCAGCTGCACCCCAATTTGCGGAAAACCATCCAACAGATCTTATCACAGGGCTTGAATCCGCTTCCTGCCATAGACACTACAGCACTCACTGCGGACACACCAGCAATGGTGCTTGAGGACAAAGTCTCAGAGGCCACAAATGGTGCCATTTCACTCAGGGATGTTAATGTGTCTGCTTAGATCACCAGCTCATGCCAGCCATGAAGCTTGAAAATGGGGACAGGAACACAGGAAAGATACCCAGTGTTGCCTCCTTTCCCTCAGCCCTGCAGCTGCAGTGTGTTGTTACTGGATTTCTCTCCCAAAACACAAAGCAAATGTGCCTTCAAGTATCCAGCGTGTGACACTGCCAGGTTTCAGAGATCTCCTTCAGCTGCAGGATGGATATTTTGATTTGGTTTGTTCTGGGCAGGGACTCCTGGGCAGTTGGTTCTCTGTGAAAAGTGGATCGTTCCCTTTCCTGAGGCTCTTCTGGATGGTTTCTCCAAGTTTGGTTGGTGGTTTGTTTTTTTTTTTTCTTCCCTTTTTTCTTTTTTTGTCTGAGGCCATTGAGGCATGTGCTACTTGCTGTGTGTATGTTGCTGGGGAGTGTATATGTAACAAGCTGCCGTTATCCTGATATTTGGGCTGAAGTTCTGCAAAGGAGAGACTCAGGAATTGTCAGTAGCAGCAAACATGTTTTCATGTTATGCTCCTTACTATGACAGAGGTATTGTGATTTGGGAGGCAGGGAACTAATGCTTAAATAATTAAGAAACTAATTCTAAATAGCTCCTGTTCCCCCCTGCCCCCAGGTGACTAAATAATAATAATGCTTTTTTTATATATAAAAAAAAGCAGGGAAACCTTATGATGGATTTTAAATCCTTCTGTAGTTATCTCTGCCCTCTCAGTTTTCCCTTTGCACTCAATGGGACAAGCAATAAAGAAATCTCTAGGCTCAAACTTTCAAAAAAGTTAAATTTAGGTGCCCAAATGCCATCATTTCCGGTACTAGCTGAATGCCTAAATCTTCTTAACTGTTTTGACTAGTCTAGCTGCAACCTTTGTTAATGTGTTACGACGTGTAGCATGTGCGTTCATCAGATGCACTGTGTGTCTTCTGTCCTTTTGGAAGAATTAACAGGACCTTTAATTTAATTTTTTAAAAGATCCACAGCATGTGTTGGGCCTCTAAGTCAACCATGGAGATATTCATGCTAAGGTTTTACTGCCTTGAATAACGTTTGCCTGAATAACAGTTGCCCTGTCATATGATAGCCTGAGGGAGGCACCCTCTATTGATGTGAAACTTTTAAGCCCCGCTTTACCTGAGTCTGTTTTCTGACTTGTGGTGGTGGTAAGATGCCATTTCATTTACACAGCTGGCTATTTCTCTTGATCACTGGCCAGGCATGGCAGATGGGGAGACGTTCTCTTCCATCTGCCCTGTTGGGTCTCAGGAAGCTGAGGGCAAAGCATTGTTGGGTGTTAGAGAGTAGAGGTGATGGTTCTTAGACTCTGTGCCACATTCTTTTTAACGTGTGTGCCTCTCGGTGAGCTCCCACAAAGCATTTCTGAGCTGGTGTATCACCAGGATAGAGGATTAGTTTGAACAAAAGGTGAAACCTTTGGAATAGGCTCAGCTAGAGGAGATGTGAGAGAGAAACTGTTATATACTTCGGGGCAAATTTTGGCCCTGCTGTGGGGATCTGCATAGCACAGGAAGCAGGGAAATTCGGGAGTTGTTTTTTTTTCACCCAAAGTATCTGTTTACACCCATGTGTGGATGGGGACTTAGGTGCTGTTACTGGATCTGCATTTTCTGGCTTTAAATTAATTTGGACTTCACCGTAGCCTTAGCCTGGGCTGAACTGGGATAAAGCAATAATAAACTCAGGCCTTTGTAGTGCTTGATTAGTTTTCAAAATGGGCCATCAGCATTGTTGGGCTTCAGAACTCCAAGCTCTGCTCTTTGCTCCTTGAATGGAATTATCTTTTTCATCTGTTTTCCCAGAAAGGATGGAGAATGGTATTTTCTGTACAAATCTCTTTCCTTTTTATTTGTTGTTCTATTGAAAGAGATTTGTGCAGCTGACTTTCCACTTCCTGAGTTGCCACTGTTGGTGCTTCGTCTCCTGGACCCCACTGCCAGCAGCGGCAGCCTGGCCAAGACCAGTAACCACTTGCATCTTTTGGAATCCCAGGCCTCCGTTTTAACACGTTTTATTTTGTGGGAGAATGTATGTGACCCTGGTGGGAACTTTTAATGTACATGGATGCCTTATGATGATTGTCAAATTAAACTAAGCTTTGTGACAATTGTAGCCTTTTGGGCTGTTTTTCAGCGTCCCTGCTATAGATGTGTGGATGAGCTCACTTGGTACGTTGTCTTTGTGTTGTCCTTTTCTGGAGTGCAGCAGAGAGGGAGTTTGGAAGCTCTTTAAAAGCTGCACAGCAAGAAGTTGGAGGTGGCAAAAGCAAATATCAAAAGTAAATATTATCTATTGTTACTACAACTGACTGGAATACATCAGGTCAGCTGTGTGTTTTTGTATGCATGCATCAGAGTGGGGATATACTGGCTGAACCTAACAGACTGTTTCCTGATTAAAGAGCATGAGATCTAAGCTAGTGTTTCTGCTCTCATCCCTGCGAGATCCCATCGGATGGCTATTTTCATGACTTGTTCACATGACTGAAACACAGAAGCAGAGCAAGATTTATTGAAAGTATTCCACGCGTCCTCCTTCAGGTACTTTTGCTCCTTTTGTGAGCAGGGAGTGCATTTTTATTTTGAAAAGAGAAAAAATTGGCAGCAAGTTTGTGGAGATAAGCCTTCCTGTTGTTGACACAAAACAAATTAATGCTTCAGGCTATTTTATGTCTTGATTTGTGGTAGACTTCACATTGACAGGCAAATTAGACTGAGATTAAATAGAAAGTATTTATTTGCCTTATCTTTGGTACGTTCATTTCTGATCTGTTAAAATAAGATTAGTACAGCAAATCTGTTTTATTTAAGCAGATGCTTATCTTCTTTATTTTGAAAATGAAAGCTATTACTTTATTTCATTGCAGCCTTGAGCAGGGCGACATGGGATCTAGAAATATCACTGTGGAAAAGCTCTCAAGAGCCAAAACCCCTTAATAAAATGGAATATTACTAACTTGATTTTTTTAGCATTTCATAGCCACGTTGGTTAATATGTTAATTCTTGTTAGCAACACGTATGACTCTGTTAAGCTTGTATCAATAATTTTGCTGTCATGATACATTGCAACACCCTAACCATGGACTCCATTGACCAAGAGCAATTCTAGCAAGCATCCCAAAGATTCTGATTTAACCAAAATTTTCTCATGTTCTTGCACTGCAGTGACCTTGGCCATTGCATTTTTCGGTTAACATGGGACCTTCTGTACATCTGTACTAAGCACATGTACTGCACAATTTACTTAAGTACACTTTTTAAGTCTGTTTTCACTGTTCATGTTTGTCCAAAGATAAAACAACACAATACAGTCAACATTTAAATCGCATGACACTTGTTTTCACACTTCTTACTACAGATTGATAAAAGCTTAAAGTCATTATGACCATAGCATCAGCCTCTGTATAAAACAAACCCCAGCAGAAATCACAGGTGTAAGATTTATCAAGCCACTATCCTCTGAGACACAGAATTATTCTTCTGTTGCGAGGATCCAATTTAAATGACACTGAATTTGTTGAAGCCCCAGGTAAATAGTTCTTGCTTTTGATTACATACACTCCTAAAACTGCATAGGTAATTTCTAGTTTGGATTTGTCTATTTTCAGTTTCCATCTCTTGAAGCTATGGGTTTGTTTGCAATACATAAACTGCTTACTGTTACTAACCTCTTGGAGAAAACGGGTTGAGTTGTTTGTTCTTTTGCTGCAAGCTGTGTTCTCCACACTTCATGTATTGCTTTAGCTCTGGGGTGGAGCATGATGTTTCAGTGTCCTTTTGAAGTGGAAATTGCCAGAACTGCATACTATTTCTCAAAAACTACCTGAAATGCTGCTGATGGTATTCTGCACCAACTTAAAAGGAATGTTTTATTAATATTGTGGATTTATCCTGTTCTTCCATTAACTACAATAGTAATTTGGGTACCAGTTAGAATATCTTCCATGGATATGGCAACCTTTTCTTTTATAGATTAAGGGGTGTAGAAAAAAGCTATTCCAGTCTTCTGGAGGTGACTTTTCACTCTAGACAGAGGGAGACTAACTGCTTGCGTTAAATGATTGAGACTCTGTGAACACTTCCCCTCACTCCTCTCTGTGCATGCACCTTCTGCACTGGAAAACTCAAGTCTTATGCCTCTGATTTTTTGTTGAGAGAATTAGGAATGCATTGAACATAGCATGCTCTGTGCCCTACAAGGAAGACGTTCTAACACACCGGAAACAAGTCTCTAAAATTTAAGAAAGGGCATTAATTGGTTTTGCAGAGCGTTGGACCCTTTTCCAAGAGCATACTGACCCAGATGCATGGTGTTAAGGAAGAGTAGGAGGCAGCTGGAAAGGGTGGGAGATGGCATATTCTTCATGCTCCTGTGATTTGGTGGAAAGTGCCACAGGGATTAAGCCATAACAACTGGCTGACATTCCAGGTGTATGACCTAGGGAAGCTTCAGCTTTGTGTATTTTTTAATTTTGGTGTCTTGTACCACCTTTTTCTTGTCTGCTGTGGTAGCCAGCATGGAAGTTTGGAGCTGTGCTCTACCTCTGGGTGTGCCTGAGGTAATGAAGGAGATCATGGTCTAGCACTGGGAGTCGTCTTCAGGCCAAGCCACTCTGTCTTTCTGGAAGGAGATTGAGTCTGTCTTCCCAGTAGCTGAAGAAAGCAGTGCAATACCAGGCTGCTTCTGGCTGGTTGATGGAAGACCATCAGAGGCTTCTTCCATACCACACTCTTCTGTGCATAAACCCCAAATGCCCCCTCCAAAATCTCCCTTAAGCAAAATGACATTCTGTGCTGTTCCTGTGACACCGCTCTGACCACTGTCAGCCTAGTGGTAGTGCAGGGACTGAGCCTGTGCCTAAGCCTGGTATCAGGATCCAAAGAATTGGAAGAGCTCCCCTGTGCCATTTGAACAATTCTCTGGGTCAGTTTGCAGAAACAAGCACATGTGTTGGGCCGAACCACCATTGCTCGATCACTTCTGTCTGTCTCCCTATCCTTGAACCATCTGAAGTTGGAGAATAAAGCAAAGGAAACTGGAAAACAATCATGAAAATATCAAATACTACTTTGCCAAAGGATAGTCTTCATTCACATGGAAAGGAGTTGGCTATTTAACTGGACGCAAATCCCTTTTAACTGTTTAAATTTCCATAGCAACTGGACTCTGCCTCTTGGTGCCTGCATTCCTCTTTTACAAGGAAATACGAAGCACCTATGTAAAGTGCACTGAGAAACAAAGGCAAGTGTCATTTTGTCTTAAAATAGTCTCTTCAAGACTTGCTGTCTAAATAGACCCGTGTTTCTGTCTTCAGGAATAATTTAATCCAGCAGTATGGCCAAGAGCCAACAGAGAAAATTCTCTGCTGCTTTTGTTCCAAAGTTTGGGGTTAATAGAAAAAAACATCGTCAGCTGCACAATGGATGAATTTGCCCATTTCCAGCTTTGCAGTGGGGCAAGGAAAGCATGTCAGGTATCTTGGAGACCGGAATAATGTCCATCTCTTTCCTTTTAATAGCATCGTAAAGAAATATTGCATTACATTTTTAACTAGTTCACTGTTCCAGGTCCGATCTACTATATTTTAGTTAGAGCTCAACACTCGTACTGCTTTCTAGAATCTGTCCTTTAATGGAATTTATGCAGTTGTGGTCTGTGATCGCTGTTTCCTAAAGAAAGCAGCAAGGGTGAAATCACACAGATGAGAGCCCCACTGTTCCTGAGACAGAGGCCTATTTTTCCCTTTCCCTCCTCCCCAGACCTCACCCGTGCCAGCTCACTTGCAGCCCGTGCAGCTGCAGCTCTCTTGCAGGAGCCGTAGACAAGAGGGGTCTTTATTCTTACTGACGGCAATGTTTCGTTTGCTCCCCGAAGCGTCAAAACTCAAACGTGAAAAGTCTTGTTTGTTGATTAGGTTTGCTGTGTGCGATGGGGAAGCCCTGTGTCTGTACAGCGGGCATAAGCAAGGGGCAGAGAACGCGTTTCTGCATCGGTCAGTGGTCAGACAGTTCCGGCAGGTGCCGGCAATATTTCCAGTCTGCTAAGGTGGAGGCTTGAGAGGAGAATTGCTGCATTTATTTCTGATAGAAACAAATCAGACCAGTGTTTTCTGTGGATCTCTCGTGTTAAAGACAACCTCTTTACCCAAGGACCAGGTGATATCACCCTTAGACTTAAACCCATCATTACAGGTGAGTGTGAAAACCAGCTTTTTTGATGAGCATCAGCTCCTCTCATGCTGGCTCAGCCGCCTGCTTACCTGACCACAGGCAACGTGAGAAATGCTGACATGAAAGGCCCAAACACGAGCAAGCAGCCTGCTTCAGCGTGCTGTGGCCCAGCACAAAACCTCGGAACTCGCAGTGGTTTGGGGAAGGATGGCCTGCAAGGGCCTTGTATTTCTCCGTTTCTTTCCTTTGTTCTTGTTTACAGCAAATCAGCATTTTAAATGTGTTTTTTCTTTTCTGTTCCTCTAGGCAGTAGTAGCTATCAAAGTGTGAGAAGTGATGTGTTGCGATAGTTCAGCCCTCAGACAACTATTCAGTGATAAACTATTTGAAAATGCCACCTCTGACGTTATGTCTGGAACCCCCTTTGTGAGGGTCAACAACTCCTCCGACAGCTCCCCCGTCATCGCCGTCATGAAACCGGAGTTGGGTTTTATTTTCCTCAGCCTCTACGAGCTGTGCAGGTGACCATTAAGCTCTCCTCCTCCAGCTCTCAGCAGGAGCGTTTCCAGTTTCTCCAAGGTATTCCCGAGTACGGAACACGGCCTGGGCTCGGGAAGCCCGCAGCGCCCGTCCTCCGCCCTCCCCTCAGCCCGCCGCCACCGCCTGCCGCGGGGCACGCTGGGCCCTGTCCCGTCCCCCCTCCGCAGGCGGCGGCTGCGGATTGGTGGTGCGTGCCCCACGTGGCCGCCTGCCGCCTCTCCATTGGTTGGCGGCCCAATCCGTTACCTCTGGGCCGGACTGGAGGCTGAGGGGGTACTGAGAGGGTGTCCGGCGTTGCCGCGGTAACGGCCGCCCCGGGCATGGCGGCGGGGCGTGCCCCGCGGTGAGGAGATGGCAGGTGGGCGGGGATGGAGTAGTGGGGGGTGGTGCGGTAGGACGTGTGCGGAGGTGGCGTGGG